>Ga0182736_1001587_pt1 | contig 21080 bp, 16 predicted proteins | sample eDN5th30CKraftBY_FD_128882 | JGI IMG/M metagenome (GOLD analysis project Ga0182736, IMG submission 128882) | Enriched backyard soil microbial communities from Emeryville, California, USA - eDNA 5th pass 30_C Kraft BY (version 2) (version 2) | ecosystem: Environmental > Terrestrial > Soil >... | reverse complement strand
TGCTTTTAGTTCAATGTGCAAGTTAACAGCAATTTCAAATCAAAAAATCAAAGAACGAATATAAATTATTGTATATTAAATAGTTATATTGAAAACATTTTTCTTAACCGGACACTAGTGACTCATCACTGATTACTCACTAATCTTTTTTCTATTAGGTATTCAGCAATCTGTACTGCGTTAGTAGCGGCTCCCTTGCGTAAATTATCGGCCACTACCCATAAATTTAAAGTCTTATCCTGACTTTCATCTCTGCGGATCCGGCCCACAAAAACTTCGTCTTTCCCATGCGCATCTTTAGGCATCGGATACTTTAGGTTTGCAGGATCATCTACCACCACTAAGCCTTTTTGTGCGGCTAGAATATCCCTTACCTCCTGTAGATCAAAATCTTCCTCAAATTCAATATTTAAAGCTTCCGAGTGCCCGCCCATTACCGGAATTCTCACGGTAGTGGCTGTAACCCGTATACTATCGTCGCCCATAATTTTATTAGTCTCCTTGATCATTTTCATCTCCTCTTTCGTATAGCCATTTTCCTGAAAAACATCTATTTGTGGGATAACGTTTAAATCAATTTGATAAGGGTATGCTTTCTCTCCTTCCTTCCCAGAGCGTTCATCGTTTAGTTGTTGTACTGCCTTCACGCCTGTGCCTGTAACCGATTGGTATGTCGAAACAACTACCCGCTTTATTTTATATTTTTCATGCAATGGTTTAAGTACTACCACCATCTGAATTGTTGAGCAGTTAGGGTTCGCGATAATTTTATCGTCAACGGATAAAACATCGGCATTAACCTCTGGCACCACCAATCTTTTAGTAGGATCCATACGCCAAGCAGAAGAATTGTCAATCACGGTAATGCCCGCTTCAGCAAACTTGGGTGCATAGGCGCTGGAAGTAGTGCCTCCGGCAGAGAATAAGGCAATCTGGGGCTTTAACAAAATTGCTTCATCGGGAGTAACCACCTTGTACTTCTTCCCCTTGAATTCAATTTCCTTACCCTTACTTTTTTCAGAGGCTACTGGAATTAATTCTGTAACTGGGAAATTGCGCTCTGCTAAAACTTTTAACATCTCCGAACCTACTAGGCCGGTAGCGCCCACGACTGCAACTTTCATTGTTTTGTTTTTTTGTTTTTAAATTTTAATACATTGTAAAGTTTAACTGCCAAACATACAAAATTTAACGTTAAAAAATAAGAAAATGCTAAACACCTAATCTTGTGTTCATTTTGTTCATTCCAGGCAAAAAGCATGTCTGTTTAAAAAAAGAAAAGGAAATTTGGCCGTATATTTTGCTGATTCGTTAGGCATAATGCTTAATATCTATAAAACGTAAATAGATGAATCTTCTCTCATTTGGCCTCCTCATTTATTTGATTGTACCATCGAATGATGTACAGCAGGTAAATGCCCGCTATAAACTAGAGGCCCTTAATCCGACAGATACGACTGCCTCAATCCAACCGTTAGACATTTTGATCAATGAAGTTTTACCTAATCCTAAAACCGGTGGTGCAGAATTTATTGAAATATATAATGCTTCAGCAAAAACTTTCAGCTTAGAAGACCTACAGCTTGCACGAGTAGTTGGCAAGGATAGCTTAATAACGGTAAGACCCATTAGTTATACGTCTACTCTAATATTACCAAGCGAATATAAGGTAATAACCAAAAACCCGTCAATTGTACAACTGCAATACTATACAGAAAATCCAAAGGCTTTTATCACGATGCCCGACATGCTCCAATTACCCAATAAAAGTGGTTCAATTGCCTTGGTTAGTAACAATGCAATTATAGATCGCTTAGATTACAACGAAGAAATGCATAGCCCTTTCATCAAAGACCCAAAAGGGGTTTCTCTAGAACGTAGAGACTTTACAGAAGCAACCAACGCTGCCGGTAATTTCACCTCTGCTGCTGCCTCTGTGGGATATGCCACTCCAGGTTATCGAAACTCTCAATATCAACATGCAGAAAATGAAAGTGATGCAATCTGGTTAACATCAAAGACTTTCTCTCCCGACTTAGATGGTTTCGAGGATGTTTTACAGATAAACTACCATTTTAAGAAGACCGGCAATATGCTAACGCTTTCTATTTTTAACGATCGGGGAAAGCTTGTGCGGCGTCTATATCGTAACTATTTATTAGCTGAAGCCGGCATATTAAACTGGGACGGGCAGGACGATGCTCAACAACGCTTGCCTGTTGGAATATATATTATTCATGCAGCCGTTTACAACGCAATCGATGGCGTAAAAAACTATCGTAAAAGTTGCGTTTTAGCCGCCAAATTTTAGCATGGCACTACGCTCTTATGTTGCATATCAAAAGCAATTTATCTAAGTTTGCTGCACATGAAAGAACGTATTATTATTATTGGATCCAATGGCCAAATCGGCACAGAACTAGCCACAGCTCTGCGATCTAAGTATGGAGAAGATAGCGTCATCACGGCGGACATCAGACCACCCTCCACCCCACCAGTGGGGCCTTTTGAAATCATTAATGTACTTGACAAAACGTTGTTAACGTCAGCTTTCGAGAAGTATAAACCGACGCAGGTTTACCTGTTAGCTGCCATGTTATCTGCCGTTGGAGAGCAACACCCCAAAATGGCTTGGGAATTAAATATGACGGGCTTATTGAATGTCTTAGATTTAGCTGTTGAGTTTCAGGTAAAAAAGGTTTTCTGGCCGAGCTCTATTGCTGTATTTGGGCCGCATTCGCCCAAAGAAAATACACCCCAATATTGTGTAATGGATCCGAATACCGTTTATGGGCTCAGTAAGCAGGCTGGAGAACGGTGGTGTGAATATTATTACAACAAATATGGGTTAGATGTTCGCAGTATTCGTTATCCCGGTTTAATCAGTTGGAAAACAGCTCCTGGTGGCGGCACTACAGACTATGCCATCCATATCTTTCACGAAGCTATAAAAACCGGCACTTATGCCTGTTTTCTTTCGGCCAATACCGAGCTTCCTATGCTATATATGGAAGACGCCATAAGAGGAACACTCGAATTAATGGAAGCTCCTGCTGAACGCCTGCGTATCCGGAGTAGTTACAACCTCACCGGCCTGAGTGTTACACCAGCAATGCTTGCAGAAGAAATAAAAACCCATATTCCTTCGTTCTCAGTTAGCTATCTTGACGACGATCCCCGCCAAACCATTGCTGATAGCTGGCCATCATCCATTGATGATGAATATGCCCAAAAAGATTGGGATTGGCATCCTAAGTTTAATTTGGTAAATTTAACCAGTGAGATGTTAATTAACCTTAAGTAAAATTTGAAGATCACTTAATAATAATATATGGGAAGAGCATTTGAGTTTAGAAAAGAAAGAAAATTTAAACGTTGGGCCAAAATGGCCGTACAATTCACTCGTTTGGGAAAAGAGATCGCCATTGCTGTTAAAGAGGGCGGCCCCCATCCCGAATCCAATTCGCGCCTTCGCACGGCAATTCAGAACGGCAAGGCTGTCAATATGCCTAAAGACCGAATAGAAGCGGCAATTAAACGTGCTTCTGAAAAAGACGCAAAGGGTTACGAAGAACACGTATATGAGGGATATGGCCCACATGGTGTACCCGTCTTAATCGAAACAGCGACAGATAATACGAATAGAACCGTTGCCAATATTAGGAGTTATTTCGCCAAAACAGGCGGATCTTTAGGAAAAACCGGATCTTTAGATTTTATTTTTCAGCGTAAATCAATTTTCCGTTTCGCCTCTTCAGATGATTTGGATGTTGAAGAACTAGAATTGGAATTAATTGATGGCGGTTTAGAAGAACTTTATGTAGAAGAGGATGAGGAAGGAAACGACATTATAGTTGTACAAACATCCTTCGAAGATTTTGGTAATATGCAAAAACTGCTGGAAGAAAAGGGAATTGAGGTTAAAAGTGCTAAATTAGAACGCATCAACCTATCAACTACGGAAGTTTCCGAAGAAGCTTCTGCAGATGTATTGAAACTGATTGATAAGTTAGAGGAAGATGATGATGTGCAAGCGGTGTATCATAATATGGGATAAGATTGGTTGTTGGTTCTTGGTTGTTAGTTATTCGTGTAAGCAGCCTAACAACTAACAACTAATGACTAATAACTAAGAGAATGACTTTCGAAGATTTTTTTATAAAAAAGAAAATAGATCTCCAGCAATTACAGCGGGCAGAGCCACTCTTATTTGAAGAATTTAAAAGTCATTATGAATTGATGGGAGAAAAGAGCTTCGACCATACCAAGAAATATTGGTTCAACCGTTTAAGAAAAAGTTTTCACCTAGCAGAAGTAATCGCTTCTGTTGCACAGCCTGCGGTCACGACTGTAAGCAGCCAACAAAAGAATGATTCTCTTTCCGCAGAAACGACTTCGCCTGCTGTCAAACCAATGGGCTTCAAACCACGCTTTAAGGCAGTTAAACCACAACCAACCAGTGAGTCTACAACCGAAAATATACCGAAAGCGGGTGCAGAAACTCCTGTACAAAAGCCTATAGGTTTTAAGCCTCGATTTAAGCCGGGGCAAGTAGGCAAGGCACCAGACGAAACGAAGGATAATACAACGCCGGTAGATCAACCAGTGGCAAAAGAAGAAAGGGCTCCTTCCGACTCTCAGAAAGTCGAGGCAAGCCCAACAAATAAACCAACCGGCTTTAAGCCACGGTTCAAGGCAGGAGTTACCACTAAATCTGCCAAACCGGTTACCGAAAAAACACCTGTAAGCGATAGTCAAAATACAGCGGAGCCAACGGTAAAAAAAGAAGCTGCTAGTCAAATATCCGAACAAACAAAACAGGCAAAAGCAGAACCAGCAAACGAAGATCGCTCGGGAGAAAACACTCCTCCTGTTTCAAAACCTACAGGCTTCAAGCCTAGATTCAAGGCAGGGGTTACTGGCAAACCAGCCGAGCCGGCTGCCGAAAAAGCACCTATAAGCGATAGTCAAAATACAGCGGAGCCAACGGCAAAAAAAGAAGCTGCTAGTCAAATATCCGAACAAACAAAACAGGCAAAAGCAGAACCAGCAAACGAAGATCGCTCGGGAGAAAACACTCCTCCTGTTTCAAAACCTACAGGCTTCAAACCACGATTTAAACCCAAGAGCAAATCAAACGAATCTGATAAGGATACTTAGAGCCTGTTGAAACAAGCCTTCATCATCCCTCGATTCCGCTCGGTATCTCGGTCAGCAGTACTTCGGAAGAAGATTTCTCCCTGCCTACCGGAAAGCACTTCGGTTGAAATGACAATGCTTTCCAAACAGGCTTTTAACGTTTTTGCGCCTTTATTACCCTAAGTACATTTTCTCCTAATATTTTACGAACCTCAGCCTCTTTATACCCGCATTTTAGCAGCGCTCCGGTTAACACCGGATACGCTCCTACATCATCTAACCCTATAGGTGTTGATTCCATGCCATCGAAATCGGCACCAATACCCACATGATCTATTCCCGCCAACTTGACTAGGTAATTGATATGATCGATCAGTAATGATAATGGCGGGCGCAATGCCTGCCTAGCCTTATCTGGAAGTTTATCAAACTTTTTATCAATCGTTAAACCAATGCTGTCGGTTTTACTTACATATTGTGCATACAAAGTAGTTATTTTATGCCTATAATGGGGGTCTAGGAAGTCGGAATAAAAATTCACGCCAATAACACCGTCATTTTTAGCTATTGCGCTGATTTGTCCATCTTTTAAGTTTCTATAATGCGGACTAATTCCATAGACGTCACTATGTGTTACAAAAACAGGCTTTGTGCTGATCTTCAGCACATCATAAAAAGTTTGTTCTCCCACATGAGATAAGTCTATAATCATCCCTAATTGATTCATCCTTTCGACGACCTGTTTGCCGAAATCCGATAAACCTTTTCGCTTTATCTTCTTATTACTTTCATCTGCCGCGGAAGATGCCCAATCTGTACTATTATTCCAGGTTAATGTTAGGTAGCGTGCACCACGTTTATACAAGCTATCGATATAATCAAGTCGATTTTCAATCATATGACCGCCTTCAACCCCTATCATTGCAACTAGCTTATGTCCAGCAATTCCACGCTGTATTTCCTCGCCGGTAGTAGCAAAGACCATTTCATCCTGATTTCTCTGAATAAGCTTATATAAGGCATCAATTTCTCTGTTAGCATAATCATAGGGCTTAGCTTTTTTACCATCACACCAAATGGAAAAAAACTGTACGTCTACGCCTCCCTTTTTCAGACGCGGAAAGTCTGTATGGCCGCCCCTAACCGGTTCGGCTATATTCTTGCCTCGCATAACAGATTCGGATAATACGTCATTATGCAAATCAATTACAATAGCATTCTCATGAATTTCCCCAACATTCTGCGCGTATGCCGTATAAAAAAAGAATAGTGAATAACAAAAGTAAAATAACCTCATTTTCGTAACAGCATGTTTATCATTGTGCAATATATCACTAAAAATAATTATATTTAAAGCTTTTTTAAAGTATACGATGCTAAGAATAGATACACAGAAGCCGCACACCTTAGTTTATTCTCTTTGCCAACATGAGTTTCTGGGGTACTTAATTGAACCTCATATCGTGCAATTAAACCCAAATGGAGAATTTTCGCTCACTTATCAACGTATTTTTAGCAATACTGCTCTCGAATATGCATCGGCTTTAGACAACAGTGATCTAAAGATCATTAAGCTGTTGGATGAGTTGGAACAGACCGAACTCATCAAAAAGATGTATAAAAAAACGGCACGTCCGCGAGAATTTTTTAGTAAGATTTTTGATAAGAAATTATACGATTATATCCGGCCAAAAATTGACAAGAAACTTTCCACTATATTAAAACTCATTAGCCAGAAACCATTTTACCTGATGAGTAAAGAGGGATGGCCTGTAGAAGAGCAGTTAACAATTGCACAAGAACCGGCTTCCGTGCTTTTTCATTTTCGGAGAAACACGGAAGAAACACGCTACTTTCCAACCATCAAATACCAGGGCATGCGTATTGATTTCATGTACAAAAATGCTCAAGTTGTTTGCAATGACCCCGCGTGGCTACTATTAGAAGGAACACTTTATTTCTTTGATCAAGATTTAGATGGCAAGAAACTTTCCCCTTTTTTAAATAAACGATATATCAGTATTCCGAGAACTACAGAGTACAATTATTTCGACAAGTTTGTACGTACGTTAATTACCAAACATCACGTTTACGCTGAAGGCTTTGATATTAAAACCTATCAACATGAGGCATCGCCCATTTTAAAACTTATCAATACAGCTAATGGAGATGCATTTGCACAATTGCAATTTAAATATGGTCCTTATGTTTTTGATGCTGGCAGTGAACACAGAGTTACCGTTCGGATGGATTATGCTGCAGCAGAAGATCTATACACCTTTCATCGGGTTAAACGATCATTACAGTGGGAAGAAAATCTTTTAAAGGAGCTATTAGATCTGGGCTTACATAAAGCAGATCCGCTTTTTAATAATTTAAGTATTAAAGCAGATGAAACCTCACTGTCAACGTCCAGCGCACATCTGCTGATTAACTGGATCAATGTAAATCATGACCTTCTGATTAACAAAGGCTATGAAATAGAACAAAAGACCGAAAATCAAAAAAAATATCTTTTAGGGAACACCCTAATAGATTTGCAAATAAAAGAACAAAATGATTGGTTTGACATACATGCTACCGTACGATTTGGCCCTTACGAAATTCCATTTATAGACCTTAGAGATCATATTTTACATCAAAAAAGAGAGTTTACACTCCCGTCGGGAGAAATTGCTATTATTCCTGAGGCATGGTTTACCCAATTCAATGCATTCTTTCATTTCTCGGCGAATAAAGGCTCCCTTAAATTACAAAAACATCATATTGGGCTCATAAACGACCTTAATGAGAGCAACTTATTAGGATTAACGCTTGAGCGGAAGCTGCAGCGTTTACACAACTTTGAGCAAATAGACGAGGCCTCACTTCCTAATAACTTCAAAGGCGAATTAAGAAGTTATCAAAAAGCAGGTTACAACTGGTTCCATTTTTTAAAAGACTATCGCTTTGGGGGCTGTTTGGCCGACGACATGGGCTTAGGAAAAACAGTTCAAACGCTGGCCCTGCTTCAAAAAGAAAAAGAGGAATTCCAAGTTGAAGGAATCAGTGCAACATCGTTGATTGTTATGCCTACTTCGCTTATTTATAATTGGCAAAGTGAAGCAGAAAAATTTGCTCCTGATCTAAGCATACTGATTCATACAGGCGCCAATAGGGCTAAAGATGTGCAAATATTTGAGAACTATGACCTTGTGATTACTACATACGGCATTACACGTATCGATGAGGAGCTTTTACAACAGTATTATTTTCATTATATCATTTTGGATGAAAGCCAGAATATTAAAAATCCGACGTCCAAATCATTTAAAGCAGTAAGAGCACTAAAAAGTAAGCATAAATTGATCTTAAGCGGTACCCCTGTAGAAAATTCTGTTGCCGACTTATGGTCGCAAATGTCTTTTCTAAATCCCGGACTATTAGGTAGCCATTCTCATTTCCAGGCAGATTATGTCATTCCAATAGAAAAGAAGAAGGATGAGGAAAAAGCGCGTAAGTTACAGGCCATTATAAAGCCGTTTATTCTTAGGAGAACAAAAAACCAGGTTGCCAAAGAATTGCCGCCAAAATCAGAGCAGGTTTTCTATTGCAAAATGAGCGACGAACAGGCCGAATGTTATGAAAGGATAAAATCCGAATATCGGAATATTATCTTGGAACAATCTCTAGATGAACTAACCGCAAAACCGAAAATTCAGTTACTTCAAGGTTTAACAAAACTGAGGCAGCTGGCCAATCATCCACTCATGATTGATGCTACCTATCAAGGAGACTCGGGGAAATTTGAAAATGTTATACACACCTTGGAAAATGTGTTATCGAGAGGCCATAAAGTACTTATCTTTTCGCAATTTGTTAAACAGTTAGATATCTACCGCAAATACTTTGACAAAGAAAAGATTAAATATGCCTATTTAGACGGCTCAACACGCAACCGGGAAGATGTGGTAAATGAATTTAGGCAGAACAATGCGGTAAAGCTTTTTTTAATTTCCATAAAAGCAGGAGGCGTAGGCCTTAACCTTGTTGAAGCAGATTATGTATTTATTTTAGATCCCTGGTGGAATCCAGCCGTTGAGCAACAAGCGATTGATCGTTCGCACCGTATCGGGCAGACAAAAAATGTATTTATCTATAAGTTTATTACCAAAGACAGCGTAGAAGAAAAAATACTGGCTTTACAAGACCGAAAAAAAACCATTGCCAATCAACTCGTTACAACCGAAGAAAGCTTCGTGAAGTCGCTAACGACAAATGATATCAAGGAGCTGCTTGCTTAGAAGCGGAAAGCCTGATCTGCAATCAGTTATTCACCCATTACTCATTATCCAAGGCTCAGAGCGCTTGTCATGCTGAGGCACGAAGCATCTAATAGATCCTTCACTGCGCTAACGCTCCGTTCTGGATGACAGAAGATCGCGCACAAAGGGTAAAGCGGAAAGCCTAAAGTGGACAGCTTAAAGCTTAAAGCATTACGGGTTATGTGTTAAGCGTTATGAGCCCAAACAACGCCGTTACCGATACTGGCAACTCACAACTCATAGCGTCAATACACCACTATTTCATCCGTAAACAGGAAACCCTTCATGTCATTTTTACCAATAATCCGGATATAGCGGGCAGCTCTTCCCTGTAAGTCGAAACTAAAGGTCTTAAACCGTAAAGATGCGTCGGAAGTGGGCACATCATTCACGATTTTCTGCAGCTCCCTAAAATGTCTTCCGTCATCAGAAGCCAATATCTTGACGTTACTGGGGATATAGACTCCCGGTCCGGATATTTGCATAAATCGCAATTTAATCTGCCGGAGCTCTTCTCTCCGCTCAAAATCCAATGTAACGTCAAAATCACCCAAAAAGCCCTGCCACTCACCGTCTGCATAACTCAGTCCACCATATTGGCCATTTAGCAAAGTTGTATCTCCCTTTGCCGGATACCGCTCATTCCATTTATTATTATAACTTATTTTTTTTCCGATACCCTTATGGATATCTGCTGTGAATTGCTCTACAGGACCAAACCGCATTGAATCTTTAAAAAAGGCCGCCTTAATGGTAGTTGTATTGACTAGGGAAAAGGGTTCTACGTAAAGTGTCGACCGGCTATTCGGCTCACTTCCATCAGTGGTATACCTGATTTCGGGATTATATTGCTCAGCGCTAATAGTAATAGTATCTTGTTTTGTACTAAGATCATATTTGCCTGAAATATTAACCTGATAAGAAGGTCTGTAGTAATGCACCATTAATCGCTGCAATAACAAATAATGTTTTTGCAATCTGTCTTGAAAATCTTGCCAATCCTTTTTGTCATAGGGCGTCCATCCCACCTCTGCTAAAGCCAATGCCCTTGGGAAGAGCATATATTCTGCATGCTCTTGCGTTGAAATATATTCTGTCCAAAGATTAGCTTGCACGCCCAAAATATGCGCCTGTTTATCGCCCGCCACCTCCTTTGGAATTGGATTATAGGCATAAACCTTACTCAAAGGCAAGAAACCACCTATTGCTTCAGGTTGCCCAATTGGATTGGTTTGGTAACCATCAAAATACATATGGCTTCCAGGGGTCATGATTACATCGTGGCCACCGTTAGCCGCATCAACTCCTCCCTGTTCCCCGCGCCAGCTCATAACAGTAGCTCCTTCCGCTAAGCCCCCTTCCAGTATTTCATCCCATCCAATTATTTTCTTTCCTTTATCTTTTAAATATTGAGCTATGCGCTTTACAGCGTAGCTTTGAAGTCCGTCTTCGTTTTGCAGATTATTATCTTTAATTCGTTGTTGGCACTTTGGGCAACTCTTCCAGGCAGTTTTATCAACCTCATCACCTCCTATATGAATGTATGGTGATGGAAATATCGCTATAATTTCATCCAATACATTCGTTAGAAAAGTAAAGGTTTCTTCGTTGCCAATGCAAAATTCAGCATTTTTGTAGGGTTCACCCGAACAGGAAAGCTGCGGATAAACAGCCAGGACTTCTTCGCTATGCCCGGGTATTTCTATCTCGGGTATTACGGTTATTCCCTTTTTTGCAGCATAAGCTACCAGCTCTCTCGCCTCATCTTGAGTATAAAAGCCGCCCGAGGCATTTGGCTCTCCCATTTCTAAGTATCGCTTACCAGTATTCCACCAATCTTTCCAAAGGGGTGCACTTCTCCATGCTGCCTTTTGTGTAAGTTCCGGATATTTTTTTATTTCCAATCGCCAACCAGGGCCATCGGTAAGATGCCAATGAAAAGTATTGAGTTTATAGAGCGCCATTAGATCTATTGTGCGTTTTATAAACGATAAAGGATAAAAATGACGGGAAACATCCAACATTAAACCGCGATAGGCAAATTTAGGTTCGTCTTCTATAACCGCACACGGTACGATTTTACTATCATGTTGTGTATAGGCTATTTGCATTAATGTACTCACTGCATTAATAACAGCCGTATGGTTATGCACCAGGATAACGATTTTATTCGTATCTATCGTTAAACGATAAGCATTTTGAGGTAGTTTATCAGCGTCTTCGGCTTGCAACAGAAAAATCCCCTGTTCGGGCATTTTTTTCCGCGACTTTAATTTATGAACTTCTTCAAAATGAATAAAAGGATGTTCACGGAGCAACTCCGCATCTTCTAATAGTTCCTGATTAGCATGTACCGCTACCGGGTCTGTATACCTAAAATAGCCCAACCCTTCTTGCACAAATGTTGGTTTTGGGATGATTGCAAGGCTATCTTGAGCAAGTAAAGTTCTCGGTGCAAGGCAAGAAAAAAGCCATAGGAATAGTACGGTAGATAACTTTATCTTTTCCATAATGCTTGTTATATACGATCTGACGTTGCAAACTTAGATAAAATGCTTGACATTCACCAACGATGTATCGAATCAGTCCTTCACAATAGTGTAATTATAAAAGAAGTTTTAATTTCATCTCCTTTCTTTCCGAAGAAAGGAGCAAAGACTCCCGCTATAGACAGTTGCTATAAAGCCAGTGCATCCACCTGCAAACCGCAAACTCTAATGCGGTTTTTAAGCAGAACGGAGAGCCGTTGCGAGCAGACCATAAGCCGTTGCGAAGCACGTATAGAACAGTTGGCCTACGAAAATGAAAATCTTAAATAATTAATATTCTTCTGATGGGCCAGATATTTCTTTTCATAATAGGTTTTAATTGCCAATTCTTCATTTAGTAAATCGGAATGGTACACATCCGTTGTTTCTGCGTGAAGTTTAAGGCCTAATTCGACTATTTTTTCCAGCGTATAGGTATGCAATCCATCATCATCGGTTTTAAGATTAATACACCCGGCATCCTTTAGCACTTCGCGGTATCTTGCTAAAAATTTATCAGACGTTAATCTCTTTTTCTCCCTGCTGACCTGCGGTTGTGGATCGGGGAAGGTAATCCAAATCTCATCGACTTCTCCTTTAACAAAATAATCAAGCAAATTTTCTATTTGTATGCGTAAAAAAGCAACATTTGCAACTTCCTCCTCCAAGGCAGTTTTCGCTCCCCGCCAAATGCGGTTACCTTTATAATCAATCCCAATGAAGTTCTTTTCTGGAAAGCGCTTAGCCAAATTAACAGCATATTCCCCCTTGCCACAGGCGAGTTCCAATACAATTGGATTATTATTGCGAAAATGTTGTTTGGCCCATTGGCCTTTCATAACATTCCCTTCCTCTAATTGCAAAACATTATTAAAAGTGGCTATCTCGGCGAACTTTCTTAGCTTATCTTTTCCCATTTGTCGGCAAACATAGAAAAAATGGGGTTTAAGCGCAAGTTCATAGCCAGAAAATAGTCTTACCTTTGTATTATTTCTAAAAGAATTACCGTGGAAAGAAACGATAAAATATATATTGCCGGACATCGCGGCATGGTAGGCTCGGCCATTCATCGCAAGCTGGTGAAAGAAGGATTTACCAACTTTATCTTAAGGACTTCTCAAGAGTTAGACTTAAAGAATCAACAGGCAGTAGCCGATTTCTTTGAAAAAGAAAAACCTGATTATGTTTTTCTCGCGGCAGCAAAAGTAGGGGGAATTGTGGCGAACAATACCTATCGGGCTGATTTCCTCTATGAAAACTTAGCTATCCAGAATAACGTTATCCATCAATCATACAAACAGGGCGTTAAAAAATTACTACTCTTAGGATCAAGCTGTATCTATCCAAAAATGGCTCCTCAACCGCTAAAAGAAGATTACCTTTTAACAGGTGTTTTAGAACCGACTAATGAGCCATATGCTATCGCCAAAATTGCAGGCATTAAAATGTGCGACGCTTATCGAGCACAATATGCCTGTAATTTCATTTCGGTAATGCCCACAAACCTCTATGGTTATAATGACAATTATCATCCAGAGAATTCGCATGTGTTGCCTGCACTGATCCGACGTTTTCATGAAGCTAAAGAAAAACAGCTTCCCGCAGTTACTATCTGGGGCAGTGGAACACCCTTAAGGGAGTTTTTATTTGCCGATGATCTCGCGGATGCTTGTTTCTTCTTAATGGAACAATATAATGAACCGCATTTAATCAATATTGGCACAGGGAAAGATCTAAGCATAAAAGCACTTGCCTTATTGATTAAAGACATAGTAGGCTATGATGGCGAAATCGTCTTCGACACTTCCAAGCCCGACGGAACGCCAAGAAAGCTAATGGATGTGAGTAAATTGCATCGCCTTGGTTGGAATCATACGGTGGAATTACCGGAAGGAATAGCACTAGCTTATCAAGATTTTCTCGGTAAGCGATAAATCTATATAGAGCGAAAGACATAAAGCACAAAGCGGAAAGCATAGGGCATAACGTCTCGGCGAGCACGCATTCGGGATTGAGTGATAGCGTGAAATAGTCTTAGGAGAGTTCTTATTATAGTTTCATAACAATACATTATATGCAACGCGGTTATATTGCATATAAAAAGTTATTTATCTAAGTTTGCTAAAACTGTCTTGCTAAAATTATGGATAATACGGTGATTAACAACGCTATTAATTTTGAAAAAGCTGAACTGGATCTACTTAGAGCGTCTTTAAAGAAGAGCTACAAAGAACGTTTTTTAATGGCTACTCAACTTTATAAGGTTCAGAAAACCATGCAAAAAGCCAAGATAACACACAAGCCATTGTAATTATGGACATCTTTGATGAAGAAATCCTACGATTTTGGTCTGCGCTCCAATCCAATCAGGTCAGATATATCATGATCGGTGGTTATGCGACCAATTTACATGGTTATCAACGATTTACCGGTGATTTACATTTATGGATTAAGGATACAAAAGAAAACAGGATAAATTTAAGAAAGGCTTTTATAGATTGTGATATGGGTGATTATCCGATGATTGAATATATGCAATTTATTCCGGGATGGACGGATTTTCAGTTAAATAATGGCTTAAGATTGGATATTATTATAGAGATGAAGGGATTAGAAGAATATACTTTTGACGAATGTCTTGCAATGGCTTCCATTGCAGATATTGACGACGTATTAATACCCTTTTTGCACATTAACCAATTGATCGCCAATAAAAGGGCAACCAATAGACCTAAAGACCTTAATGATGTAATCGCACTAGAGAACATCTTGAAATTGAGAAATACCGACTAATTTCCCTTCCCATGCAACATCTTCAAAACAGCCGCGTCTTTTAGAAAAAAGAAACAACAAAACACGTTGGAAGTAAGCTATAGCAATTCGCAAGATCAACTGATTGCCGATTGTAGAAGAGGCAATCGGCAGGCTCAATTTAAATTATACAAGCTTTATTCAAAAGCTATGTACAATACTGCTTTGCGCATTGTAGCAGATGCAGACGAGGCTGCGGATGTACTTCAAGACGCTTTTATAGATGCATTTAAACGCCTTGAAAGTTTTAGACAAGAAAGCACTTTCGGACTGTGGATGAAACAAATTGTAGTAAACAAATCGCTTTCGGCCCTAAGAAAAAGAAAAGTGATTTTTGAATCGATAGACGATCTGGATGATTTAATGCTTGAGGAGCCGGAAGAGGACGCTATTATTTTCAAAGTAGAACAAATAAAAAAGGCGATCAATAAACTTGCCGACGGTTATCGTATTGTTTTAAGTCTTTATCTGTTGGAAGGATACGATCATGAGGAGATAGCACATATCTTAAAAATTAGTGAGAATACCTCCCGCACGCAATTTTTAAGAGCCAAGCGGAAATTACTACAATTGCTTAAAAACTAGTGTCGTGGAAAAAATTAAGGTATAGGAAATGGAAAATATAGAAAAATTTATTTCGGCCAATAGAAAAGATTTTGACGATGCTTTCCCCCCCGACGGAATTTGGGAAAACGTTGAAAACTCATTGAATGATGAGCTCGCTATTACTCGTAAAAAGAAAATATTATTTATTAGAACAATTGCATCTGTAGCAGCTATGCTGGTGTTGGTATTTGCCGCTGGAATCCTGTTATACAAAGCACGGGCTAGCCGACTAGATTACAGCACCATAGATCCTCTACTAGCAAAACAGCAAATAGAATATGATTCGTTAGTGCAAGAGAAACGTGAAACCTTGTTTACAATGGCTTCAGATAAGCCTAAACTTTACCAGGAGTTTTCAACAGTTATCGACAATATGCAGCGCAATTATAAGCAGCTTAAAACAGAGCTTCGACAAAGTCCTAATAAAGAATTGACGCTGGAAGCTATGATTAACAATTTAAAAATACAGATAGAAGTGTTGAACCAACAATTGGAGATATTGAATGCTATTCATCAACGTGAAAAAAAGACACCTTATGAACAACTATAAAAAACTTGTTGTGAGCCTATTTCTTGCTTTATTGCCTCTTGTTCATCAAGCCATGGCTCAAGATCAAGTAGAAGCGACAGCTTTCGACGAGCATATAAACAAACTTTCTAGGCAGGTAGCGAAATTAAGTGATCAATTGGCCGAAAAGATAAAATCGATCGATACGAAAGAAATCGCACGTAATGCCGAGCAAATAGCTCATGCATCGGAGCAGCAAGCCAAAAAGCTTGCCAACCGGCTGCAGGCTAGTAATTGGGAAGATATAGATAGCCCTACTGACGAGGGGGAGTTATGGGCTGGTAGCAATGGTATAGAACAATCAAAAACAATTCAAAAAGTTTATATCATTTCCAAAAATACACCTTTAGCAATTAACAATCGCTATGGCGCAGTCGAGGTTAAAACGTGGACAAAAAATGAAATTAAAGTAGATATTACCATCCGAGCTGTTGAAGCTAGCGGCAATAAAGCGCAGGAAATCATCAACAGTGTATCCATTAGCGAAAACAAATCGGCCAATAGTATATCCCTCACCACACAAATTGACCAAGGAAAATCCAGCTGGTGGAATAATATTGTTAGTAGTAAAAATCGTGGTGTACAAATAAACTATCAGGTTTATCTTCCTGCCAGCAATCAACTTGCTATTGAAAATGCCTACGGTACCGTAACACTTCCTGATTTAACCGGAAGAGTCGATCTAAACGTTTCTTATGGCAGTTTAGCTGCGGGAAAATTGACGGGAGATAAAACCAGCATTCACGCCAGTTATTTAAGTGCAAAAATAAGCGCTATGAAAAATGCGGCTCTGAACTTTGAATATGGAAAGTTGGACCTCGGAGAAGTTGATAATCTCGACCTTACTATTGGCTATTGTGGTGGGAGCAGGATAGGTAATATCATGCGTTCGGGAAAAGTAAAAATGGAATATTCCGGAGGCTTTCAGTTTGGCCTGGGCAAAAGCATTCATACATTTATGTTAAATTCAGCTTATTCAGCCAGTAGTATTACTATTGATCCGGCATCCTCATTCGCTTATCAGGTAAATGTGAGTTATGGCGGGTTCAATTCCGGAAAAACAGTCATTACGAAAGAAGATCCCGATCCCTCCAGCCGTGGCCCAAAGTTACATAAACGGTATACGGGTTATTATGGTAACGAAAGTTCAGCCAACCAGGTTACCATTGATTCGGATTATGGATCAGTTAAGTTTGATTAGTTATTGGTTGTTTACCCAGGAATATTCACTAGGAGCAAGTTACTATCGGTCGCTGTACCAAGTCTTATAACATTATATACTTAGGTTAGCTAACAGTATCCATTCATGTTTTAATACTATAGGTATAGTCAATACTTTTCTAATACTTATAAACCCTAATCAGCGAATCGGGATAAACAGCGACCGTTAATAGCGCTGAAATTCATTTTAAGCATTTTGTAACCATTCTGGAAATAAAGCGTCTTAAAAGAAAAGCCATCCTAAATGAACCTTAAGATTCTTTCGACCGCTCTTTGCCGAACGCCTCTATTCTCTTATCGGGATAACATAGAAGAAGTATGGGAAGAGCTTAAAGAAGCCATAAAGATTTCTTCTGAAGAGTTTTATGGACTTATTAAAGATATCAATAGCGATGAGATAGCACATCTCCCCCTAAAATTAAAGTTTTCCTGCTGGAAGTATTTTAACAGGGCGCGTTTCCGCGCAACGCCCTTTGGTCCATTTGGCTCCATCACCTTACTACGTTTAACCGCCGAACAGCAAGGTACAATTACCTTGCAACAGCGACCGTCACTCACACATTTTACTGATTGGCATTACAAAGATCATTTGACAAATGATATTGAACGCCTCTACGATGAATCGCAACATCTTGTAAGAAATGCCTCAATTTATAATTGTGGTAACCAATTACGTTATATTAGTATCACGGCCGAAAATCTGTTTGAAATTTCATCTATTGCCAATCAGCAAATCGTTGAATACACGCTAAATCTCTGTAAAACGCCCATTAACAAACACAAGATTATCGATGCCCTTGCTCAGCAATATCAACTTCAGGCAGCTATCATCAAAGATTTTTTAAAACAGCTGATTGCACTGCAACTGGTTATTACCGATCTTCACCCAAATATCATTGGTACAGATTATTTTAAACGTATCGCTATCAAACCAAAGACGTCAACGGATTCCTATATTATATCAAAACGAAAGTTAATTAAGGGCCAGCTTAATCCCCAAGGACTAAAAATAGTGGCCGAAGCAGTCAATTTTCTTAAAGACTACCTTCCAAAAGCTCAACAAACAACGCTTGACGTATTTAAAAAGCAATTCCAAGAAAAGTTTGAATATCAGGAGGTGCCTTTGCTACAGGCATTAGATCCCGAACTCGGCGTAGGATATGGCGATTTAGCCTCTTCGCCCGAAACGGATAATTTAGTAGAAATACTAAAAAACAATCGGCCATCCGAAAATCAAGCAATTAATATCCCTTATACCGCATTACATCAATTTTTATTGAATAGCATCATAAAGCAAGAGGAGGTAAAACTGGAAAGATTAAACCGCTATCAACAGATGCCTAATAAAGCTGTATTTCCAAATACACTCAGTGCTATGGTGCAACTGGTGGATGACCTCGTAATTCTTGAACATGCTGGTGGCGCTACCGCAAACGCACTATTAGGACGATTTACTCTTGAGAACAGTCTGTTAACCGATCATTGCAAACAAATCGCCCATATAGAACAGCAGGCTAATCCTGGCGTCATTTTCTTTGATATTGCCTACCAGGCAGAAAAAAAAATCGACAATATCAATCGCCGCGAGGCAATCTATACTTACGAGCTTCCCATCCTTTCTTGGCCAGGCAGCAGTAAGGTGCTTTCTTTACAAGACATCTCAATTAGCGTAAAGGATAATGAAGTAGTGTTACGATCAGTGAAGAGCGGAAAACGGCTTATCCCGCGTCTATCAACGGCCTATAATTATAGTCGATCTGATCTTGCCATTTATCGATTTCTATGCGATCTGCAACATCAGGGACTGCAAACAAATATTGGCATCAATTTGAAGAATATATTTCCAGACCTTGATTACTATCCCAGGTTAAGTTATAAAAATTTGGTTCTTTCTCCACGGATGTGGAAGGTACCTCACCACTTTCATAAAAAAAATTCTACAACTGCGCTAGCAGATTTAAAAAACTGGCTACAGAAAAATAATGTTTCAAAGCAATTCAAATGCGGTTATCACGATCAATTTTTATGGTTTGATTGTAACCAAGAACAAGACCTGTTATTTTTCTTGATGCATTGTAAAAACAAAGAAGATGTTTACATTACAGAAGCCTTTACTCCGGTAGATGGAACGCTGAAAAATGAACGGGAACAGCCATATTTAGGAGAGTACATCATTAATCTTTATCATAATGAGCCAATCTATCAGCCTTTAAATCCAGATTACGCGCTATTTCACCAACACGATGAATCAACAATACTTCCCGGCCAAGATTGGCTATATTTTGAAATCTATTGCCACCCTTCTCGAAGTAATGTATTATTAACGCATGCCATTAGCACTTATATTAAGCAGATGCAGATGGCTAAGTATATTAAAAAATGGTTCTTTATTCGGTATCCCATTCCAGTGTATCATATCCGGCTACGTGTACAATTAAAAAATCCAAAGGATTTAAGTAAAGCAATTACCCTGCTTAGTGATTTGCTGGAAGCGGACATCAAATCGGGTTTAGTTACAGATCTACAAATCAAGCCATATCGTCGGGAAACGGAACGCTATGGATTACAGGAAATTGAGGTAGTAGAAAAATGTTTTAATGCCGATAGTAAGTACATCCTAAGATTGCTCCACCGCAAGATCAACCAGAATACTGCTTACTTATTGATTATGCGTTTATTGGGCGATTTGCTCACAGAATTAAAAATAGATGAGTGGGTAACTTTATCAACTGTACGTGAAAGTGCTGGTTATTTTGCTAAAGAACACGCTTTTGGCGGAAGAGAATTTAAAAAAATAAATGGCACTTATAGCCAACTTTTACAAGAAGCATCTCCTCTGTTGACAAAAACGTTAGACAAAAGTTATCGGCGAACATTAAGGGCTATGGTATCCTCCATGGAACATCTGGCACAGCCGAGGAAGCTGCAATTAATGAGAGATTTTATTCATATGCATATTAATCGGCTATTTACGACAGATCAGCGTATGCATGAAGCCGTTATTTATCAGTACTATCTAAAGCAGTTAATGGCCAAGCAAAAGCGTTCAATTTAATCTGCACTTGGGTTTTAAAGTGATTCTTGGCATCTGTAGTATAAACAAAATGGGCATGTTCGCCATAGTTATGTGTTAAGCGCCTTTGGATATTTTCCAAACCTTTGCTTAGGCCATTTGGATTATGAATGGCATTGATGAGGTTGTCTGTTTCAATAAATAAAGTATCATTGTCGATATAAATTTTCAAAACTGCCGGATGATGAGCTAAGGATAAATTGCCATGCTTAAAGATATTTTCGGTTAAAGTTATGAGCACCAACGGGATTATTCGCAGGTTCCGAACCTCCTCCTGTACCTCTATATTAAAATAAAGTTGTTGATTTTGGCGGAGCTTATGTAAATGGATGAGGTGATGGACCTGCTCGATTTCTTCTTCGATGATAATATAGCCCTTTTCTTCACTGCTTTCTACCGCATAACGCATCATGGCGGATAAGGTCAAAATGGCATCTGCGGCAATTGGAGCAGATTTTCGAGATTTATTATAAATAAAATTGAGGGTATTAAAAAGAAAATGCGGATTGATCTGTGCACGTAAGTAGGCATTTTGAGCGTTTCCAAGTTCCTGTTCCATTTTTTGGCGCTCAATAATCTGATGAAGCCGCTGTTTTTCCAATGCTATAGTGCGTTCTCTCTCTTTCAAAAAGGTTATGAGAAAATAATATCCAGTAGAAAAGCCTATAAAATATAAAGCGCGCCAGCTTGATTTAAATATAAATGATCTATCAAAGGATACATGTCCAATACCAGTAAACTCTTGAAATTCGGCCGACAAATTATCAATAACAAAAATTACGATTATATATAAGAAAATCTCCGTAACAATAGTTATCATAAATATGAGG
>Ga0182736_1001585_pt1 | contig 21127 bp, 16 predicted proteins | sample eDN5th30CKraftBY_FD_128882 | JGI IMG/M metagenome (GOLD analysis project Ga0182736, IMG submission 128882) | Enriched backyard soil microbial communities from Emeryville, California, USA - eDNA 5th pass 30_C Kraft BY (version 2) (version 2) | ecosystem: Environmental > Terrestrial > Soil >... | reverse complement strand
CGCGCGGATCGCGGCGAGGCCGTCGATGCCGCAGGGCGCGGACGCGTCGGTTTTGGTGGGCGTCGCGTAGACCGGGCCCGCGCCGAGATAATCGACGATGCCCGCGAGCGCATCCGCTTCGGCCGTTTCGTCGAGATTGGAGACCGACAGGCCGATCAGCGCGTCGGGACCGAGCAGCCGCCGCGCGATATCGGCGGGCAGGTCGCGCTGGCCGATATGCACGCCATCGGCGCCCGCGGCGAGCGCGACATCGACATGATCGTTGACGACAAACGGCACGCCGTGCGCGCGCGTGATCGGCAGCAAATCGCGCGCGAGTTCGAACCACGCGCGCTTGTGCCACTCGGGCGCGCGCAGTTGCACGATGGTCGCGCCGCCTTCGAGCGCGGCGCGCGCGACACGAACCGCCGCGTCATGACCGCCGCACTGCACGGGATCGAGCACGAGATAGAGCGAGAGATCGAACGAAGCGCGCATGTCAGCCGGCAACGATGTCGCGCTGCACGAGCGTCTTGCCGAACGCGGCTTCATCGAGCGATGCGAGCCGGTCCAGATACGCGACGGCGAAGCTGCCGGGCAGCGCGGCGTCGCGCGCGGCGAGTTCCCCCGCGATGGTCGAATAGGCGATGGCGGCGACGGTCGCGGACCAGAGCGCGTCGCGATCCGGCGCCACGCCGACGAACGCGGCCACCGTCGCGGACAACGCGCAGCCGACGCCCGTCACGCGCGTCATCAAGGGCGAGCCGTTCGACATCGCGATGACGCGGCGGCCATCGGTCACGTAATCGGTCTCGCCCGTGACCGCGACGACGGCCTGCGTCTTCAGCGCGAGCACCTGCGCGGCGTCGAGCGCGGCATCGGTGGCGGCGGTGCTGTCGACGCCGCGTCCGCTTGATGCGCCCCCCGACAAGCTGATGATCTCCGACGCGTTGCCGCGGATCACCGCGGGCTTCGCATCGAGCAGATCGAACGCAAATTCCGTGCGAAACGCGAGCGGCCCGACCGCGACCGGATCGAGCACCCACGGCGTGCCCGCGCTGTTGGCGGCCTCGACGGCGGCGCGGATCGCGCGGCTCTGCGGCACGTCGAGCGTGCCGAGATTGACCGACAGCGCATTGGCGACGGCCGCGAATTCGCCGACTTCCTCGCGCGCGACGACCATCGCGGGCGCGGCGCCGATCGCGAGCAGCACGTTCGCGGTGAAGTTGGTGACGACGAGATTCGTGAGGCAATGCACGAGCGGCGCGCGTTCGCGCACGCGGGTGACGAAGGAAAAGAGATCGGCGGCAAGCATGATGCGAAGAGGGTCAGTGCCGCGCTTCGCCGATCAGCGCGACCGAATCGAACGCGCGCTGATTGGCCTGATGCCGTCGCATCACGAAGTACATCATGAGACACACGAACGAGCCGAATAGCACGATGACGAACTGGATCGGCACGTCGAGCCACACGAGCACGGCGTAGAGGCACAGCATGACGAGCACCGACAGGTTCTCGTTGAAATTCTGCACGGCGATGGAATGCCCGGCGGAAAGCAGAACGTGCCCGCGATGCTGGAGCAGCGCGTTCATCGGCACGACGAAGAAGCCCGACAGTCCGCCGACGATCATCAGGAACACATATGCGATCAGCAGATAGCCGGGGAAGTGCATCTTGCCGAAGTAGATGCCCCAGTGCGCGGGAAAGAGATGGCGCGTGTAGAAGGCCATCAGCATGACGGCGAGTCCCATGACGATGCCTACCGGCAGCACGCTGAGCGAGCGCTTGAGCGGCACGCGCGCGGCCGCGAGCACCGCGCCCGCCGCGACGCCGACCGCGATCACCGCCTGCAGGATCGCTGCCTGCGAGAGCGTCATGCCGAGCGACACTTCGGCCCATTTCAGCACGATGAACTGCAGCGTCGCGCCTGCGCCCCAGAAGAGCGTCGTGACGGCGAGCGAGATCTGGCCGAGCTTGTCGCGCCAGAGCACGAGAAAGCAGTCGGCGAAATCGGTGATGAGCTTGAGCGGCCGCGTCTCCTGCTTCGGATAGCGCGCGCCGGTGTCGGGAATGCGCAGATTGAAGATCGCGGCGATCACGTACATCAGCATGATGACGAGCATTGCGGCTTCGGCGGGCGTGTTGATGCGCGGAATGTGCAGCGACAGCAGATGACTGGCGATATGCGGACTGATGAGCGCGCCGCCCATGACCGTGCCGAGGATGATCGAGCCGACCGTCGTGCCTTCGATCCAGCCGTTCGCGGCGACGAGCCGATCGGCTGGCAAGAGCTCGGTCAGAATGCCGTATTTCGCGGGCGAATAGGCCGCCGCGCCGAACCCGACGATGCCATACGCGAGCAACGGATGCGCGCCGAAGAGCATCGTCACGCAGCCCACGACCTTGATCGAATTAGTCACGAACATGACGTGGCCCTTGGGCCGGGAATCCGCGAAAGCGCCGACGAAAGCCGCGAGAATCACATACGACAGGACGAAGAACAGCTTGAGCAGCGGCGTCATCCAGTTCGGGGCGTGAAGGTCTTTCAGCAGTGCAATGGCAGCGATCAGTAGAGCGTTATCGGCCAGCGATGAGAAAAACTGCGCGGCCATGATGGTGTAAAAACCTTTTTTCATCTGATCCGAAGCTTTCCTCACTGCGGGTGATCCGCCCCGGGCACCGGTCGTGCACTCGGGCTTATGCCTTTCGAAATGGGTTGTGTGCACGGCTTTATAACACGAAAATAGGCGCATTCTGACTAGCAGTAATCTCGATCGCGCCAGAAATGACGCGCCTGTGTTCGTGATTCCTCATAACATACTGATTCGCAAGGCGTCCCGGTCGGCGCAGCAGGACGCGTCCCGCTCGCGTATGCTGGCCTTTTAGACCGCACTCGTTGCAATTCCACCAAACGCTCATGCCGCGCCCCCTTTCAGCAACAATTCACACCGCCGCGCTCGCCAACAACCTGGCCGTTGCACGCAAGTACGCCCCGAAATCCAAGATCTGGGCCGTCGTCAAGGCCAATGCATATGGCCACGGTCTCGCCCGGGCGTTCCCCGGTTTGCGCGCAACGGACGGCTTTGGCCTTCTCGACCTCGAAGAAGCTGCGAAGTTGCGTGAATTGGGGTGGGCCGGGCCAATTCTTTTGCTCGAGGGCTTTTTCCGGCCGACCGACATCGACGTGATCGACCGCTATAGCCTCACCACGGCCGTGCACTGCGACGAGCAGTTGCGGATGCTGGAAATGGCGCGGCTGTCGAAACCGGTCAACATTCAGTTGAAGATGAACAGCGGCATGAACCGGCTCGGCTATACGCCCGAGAAGTTCCGCGCCGCGTGGGAGCGCGCGCGCGCCGTGCAGGGCGTCGGCCAGATCACGCTCATGACCCATTTTTCCGATGCCGATGGCCCGCGCGGCGTCGCGCATCAACTGGAAGCGTTCGAACGCGGCGCGGAAGGCATCGCGGGCGCGCGCAGTCTCGCAAACTCGGCGGCGCTCTTGTGGCACCCGGGCGCGCACTTCGACTGGGTGCGGCCCGGCATCATGCTGTACGGCGCATCGCCGTCGGGCGTGACCGCGGATATCGCCGATACCGGCCTCAAGCCCGCGATGACGCTCCAGTCCGAGCTGATCGCCGTGCAGACGGTCGACGCGGGGAGCAGCATCGGTTATGGCTCGACGTATACAGCGGGAACGCCGATGCGCATCGGCGTGGTCGCGTGCGGCTACGCGGACGGCTATCCGCGCGTGGCGCCCGAAGGCACGCCCGTGATCGTCGACGGCGCGAGAACGCGGCTCGTCGGCCGCGTGTCGATGGACATGCTGACCGTCGATCTGACGCCGTGCCCGAACGCCGGCATCGGTTCGCGCGTGGAACTGTGGGGCGCGAATCTGCCGATCGACGATGTCGCGAGCTCGGCCGGCACGATCGGCTACGAACTCATGTGCGCGATCGCGCAACGCGTGCCGGTGCGCGCGGAATAACAACACGAAATCAACAACAAGAAATCAGGCAAGGCTTCGAGTGGCAAAAGTAGCGAAGGCAAAAACGCTGTATGTGTGCAGCGAATGCGGCGGGGAATCGCCGAAGTGGACCGGCCAGTGCGCCGCATGCAACGCGTGGAACACGCTGACCGAATCGGTGGCGCAGACGGCGTCGAACCATCGCTTCCAGGCGCTCGCGAAGAGTTCGCCGGTGCGCAAGCTCGCGGAAATCGAGGCGTCGGACGTGCCGCGCTTCACGACGGGCGTCGGCGAATTCGATCGCGTGCTGGGCGGCGGGCTCGTGCCGGGCGGCGTCGTGCTGATCGGCGGCGATCCGGGCATCGGCAAATCGACATTGCTACTGCAATCGCTCGCCGAAATCGCGCGCGAGCGGCCGGCGCTCTACGTGAGCGGTGAGGAATCCGGCGCGCAGATCGCGCTGCGCGCGCAGCGGCTCGGACTGATCGGCGGCGCGAGCGCCGCGGGCGATCTCGCGCTGCTTGCGGAAATTCAGCTCGAAAAGATCCAGGCGACCATCGATGAGCAACGGCCTGAAGTCGCCGTCATCGACTCGATTCAGACGATCTACTCGGAAGCGCTGACGTCCGCGCCCGGCTCCGTCGCGCAAGTGCGAGAGTGCGCGGCGCAACTCACGCGCATCGCGAAGCAGACGGGCACGTCGATCATCATGGTCGGCCACGTGACAAAAGAGGGCAGCCTCGCGGGACCGCGCGTGCTGGAGCACATCGTCGATACCGTGCTGTATTTCGAAGGCGACACGCACTCGTCGTTCAGGCTCGTGCGCGCGTTCAAGAATCGCTTCGGCGCCGTCAACGAGCTCGGCGTCTTCGCCATGACGGAAAAGGGCTTGCGCGGCGTCGCCAATCCGTCGGCGCTATTTTTGTCGCAGCACGAGCAGAGCGTCGCGGGTTCGTGCGTGCTCGTGACGCAGGAAGGTTCGCGGCCGCTGCTCGTCGAAGTGCAGGCGCTCGTCGATACCGCGCACGTGCCCAATCCGCGCCGGCTCGCGGTCGGGCTGGAACAAAACCGGCTGGCGCTGTTGCTGGCGGTGCTGCATCGGCACGCGGGAATTGCGTGTTTCGATCAGGACGTGTTCCTGAACGCGGTCGGCGGCGTGAAGATCACCGAGCCCGCCGCCGATCTCGCCGTGCTGCTCGCGATCCACTCGTCGATGCGCAACAAGCCGCTGCCGAAGGGTCTCATTACGTTCGGTGAGGTGGGCTTGGCGGGTGAAATCCGGCCGTCGCCGCGCGGGCAGGATCGCCTGAAGGAAGCGGCGAAGCTAGGCTTTTCCGTCGCGCTGATTCCGAAGGCGAACGCGCCCAAGCAGGCCATCGACGGTCTGAAGGTGATCGCCGTGGACCGCATCGAGGAAGCGATCGACCGCGTTCGCGACCTCGAATGATTTCGCGATCGGACCCTTCGTAACGGCGTGTAAAAATCCCGTTGCGCAATGTAACCCAACGGACGCGCGGTTTTCCTATCCTTACAGGGCTACGGACCCGGCCAACTTCGCCAAGGGCATTTCAACACGCGAAGTGACCGGAAGGATCGAGAGGACCACGCATTGAAACACGCTAATTCAGCCCGGCCGAAGCCCGCTTTCCACCTGCGCGGATGCCGCGTCTCCGCGCCGCTTCAGCAGCCTTGGGGCAGCGGCTGCCGGATCGTCGAATGGATCGACGAGCAAGGCCAGATCTCGCGTCGCGTCGTCGCGGCCGATGTCACCGAGGATCAAGTCGTCGCGACCATTCGCGAGCATGTGACGGGCCGCAAGCATGTGCTCGTCGACGACGAACGTCAGCCGCGTCAGGTCTTGCCGCGGCGTTAGGCGCTTCTGAAAAGCGGGTGTGCCGCCGCTTCGGCAGGCGTCAGCACGGGCGCGACGCAGCAATCGAGCGGCTCCAGCAACGTCATCCATTCGTCGCGCGTGCGTTCGCGGAAAATCGCGGCAAGCTGCGCGGACAAGTCTGCCGCGTCCGCACCGCCAATCGCCTGTCCGAGGCTCCAGTGCCGCGTCGCCCAATCGGGACGGCCGAGCGCTTCGCACAAGGTCTGCCAAAACTTCAGCTCCAGCGCGCCGACCGCGACGAAACGGTCATCGCGCGTGCGATACACGTCATAGCAGGGCGCGCCGCCGTTCAGCAGGCCAGCGCCCGCGCGCGTCGTGGCTTCGTCGGCATTGGCGAGCGCGATATGCGCCATCACGTTGTGCGCGTGCGCCGCGTGCGTCATCGACACATTCAGGCAACGTCCTTCGCCGCCGCGCGCGACGTGCCACGCCGCCGCCAGTATTTCCATGACCGCCGAAAGCGCGCCGCCGAGCAGATCCGCCAACTGGAAATTCGGCGCGATGGGGGTGCCGTCGCGCGCCGCGAGCTGATCCAGCACGCCCGCATACGCGATGTAGTTCAGATCGTGTCCGGCCTTGTGCGCGAACGGTCCCTCGCTGCCGAAACCGGTGATCGCGCAATAGACGAGCTTCGGATTTGCCTCGCGCAGCACGTCGTAGCCGACGCCCAGCCGCGCCATCACCGAAGGTCGAAAGCTCTCGACGAGCACGTCTGCGTCGCGCGCGAGCTCGATCAATTTCGCGCGGCCTTCGTCCGTTTTGAGATCGAGCGTGAGCTGCCGCTTTCCGCGATTGACGATGCGATAAAACGCGCTCGGCGTGCCGCTTTGCCGATCGGCTTCGCTTTGCAGCATCGTGCGGGTGTAGTCGCCTTCGCCCGGCGGCTCGATCTTGAGCACATCGGCGCCGAGTTCCGCGAGCCGTAGCGTGGCGATGGGGCCGGGTAGAAGCCGCGTCAGATCCAGCACGCGCAGGCCGGTGAGGGAAGGCGTCGTCAAGTTGTCGATCTCCTGTTATGAGCCGATCTGCTCCAGTTCCTCGTGCGCTTCGAGCCACTCCATTTCGAGCGTTTCGAGGCGCGCATTCACTTCGCCCTGGCGTCGGATCGTCTCAGTGAGTTTCGCTTTCATCGGCGCTTCGTAGCTCGCCGGATCGGCGACGAACGCATCGAGTGCCGATTTTTCCGCGTTGAGCTTTTCCATCTCTTTCTCGATCTTGGCGATGCGCGACTTGAGCGGCTTCGTCAGATGCGCAAGCTTTTGCCGTTCCTGAGCTTCCTGCCGGCGCTGTTCCTTGCGATTAAGCGCGCTGTCGGACGCCTCGCCCGAGGCCGCGGCGCTCGCTTCCTTCGCCGCCGCGCGCGTTTCGGCGGCGTGCTGCAGAAGCCAGTCGCGGTAGTCGTCGAGATCGCCGTCGAACGGACTCAGGCGATGCTTCGCGACGAGCATGAACGTGTCGGTCGTCGCGCGCAGCAAGTGCCGGTCGTGCGACACGAGTATGAGCGTGCCTTCGAACTGCGCGAGCGCCATGGTCAGCGCGTGGCGCGTTTCGAGGTCGAGGTGGTTGGTCGGCTCGTCGAGCAGCAGCAGATTCGGCTTTTGCCAGATGATGAGCGCCAGCGCGAGCCGCGCCTTCTCGCCGCCGGAAAAGGGCGCGATCTTCGCGGTCGCCATGTCGCCGGAGAAATTGAAGCTGCCGAGGAAATCGCGCAGTTCCTGCTCGCGCGTGTCCGGTGCGAGGCGCGCGAGATGCTGGAGCGGGGAATCGTCCGGGCGCAGCGTTTCCAGTTGATGCTGCGCGAAATAGCCGATCTGCAAGCCTTTGCCCTGCCGGACGTCGCCGGAAAGCGGTTCGAGCGTCTGCGCGAGCGTCTTGATGAGCGTCGATTTCCCCTGACCGTTCGCGCCGAGCAAGCCGATGCGCTGGCCGTTCTGGATCGACAGCGTCACGCCTTCGACGATTGGAATCTCGCCGCCCGCGTCGTTGTGATAGCCGCAACGCACGCTCTCCATGACCATCATCGGATTCGGCGCGGCGTCGGGCTCGCGGAATTCGAACGTGAAGGGCGAGGTTGCGTGCGCGGGCGCGATCAGCTCCATCTTCTCCAGCGCCTTCACGCGGCTTTGCGCCTGCTTGGCTTTGGTCGCCTTGGCCTTGAATCGGTCGATGAAACTCTGCAGATGCGCGACTGTCCTTTGCTGCTTCTCGTACGCGCTTTGTTGCAGCGCGATCTGCTGCGCGCGCAGCACTTCGAACTGGCTGTAGTTGCCGCCGTAGCGCTTCACCTGACGATTTTCCAGATGCAGCGTGACGTTGCAGACCGAATCGAGGAACTCACGGTCGTGCGAGATCACGACGAGCGTGCCCGCATAGCGCCCGAGCCAGTCTTCCAGCCAGACGATGGCGTCGAGGTCCAGGTGGTTGGTCGGTTCGTCGAGCAGCAGCAGATCGGACGGACACATCAGCGCCTGCGCGAGATTCAGGCGCATGCGCCAGCCGCCCGAGAAGCTCGACACCGGCTCGCGCGTCTGCTCGAGCGTGAAGCCGAGACCGAGCAGCAGCGTTTCGGCGCGCGCGGGCGCCGTGTAGCCGTCGGCATCGGCGAAGGCGGCGTGGGCTTCCGCTTCGGCCGCGCCGTCATGCGCGGCGGACGCGGCCACGATGCGCGCCTCGATCGCACGCAGATGCGTGTCGCCGTCGAGCGTGTAGTCGAGTGCGCTGCGATCCACGGCGGGCGTTTCCTGCGCGACGTGCGCGATGCGCCACGACGGCGGCATCGAGAAATCGCCGCCGTCCGCGTGCAATTCGCCGCGCAGCACGGAAAAGAGCGTCGACTTGCCCGCGCCGTTTGCGCCGACGAGACCGGCCTTCTCGCCCGGATTGAGCGTGAAGCTCGTGTCTTCGAAAAGCGGCTTGGTGCCGCGGGACAGGCTGAACTGGTTGAAGCGGATCACGTCGGAATGGCGGCGAAAAGGGCGCGGCTTTGAGGGAAAGCGCTATTTTAGACCGGACCGATTGCGCGGCAGGGGTCGGCCGTTCGGCTAATGGCGGGCGAACGCGCGACGGGTTAGCATCGCGTGACTTTCATCGAATTTTTCCGGAGCACGCCATGAGCACAGCCAGCGAAGGCATCTACGGCTTCTCGGCCGAAACACTCGACGGCGCGACCGTCAGCCTCGACAAGTACCGCGGCAAGGTTCTGCTCATCGTGAATACGGCGAGCGAATGCGGATTCACACCGCAGTACCAGGGTTTGCAGGAGGTTTATCGACAGTACGCGGCGCGCGGTTTCGAGGTGCTCGGCTTTCCGTGCAACCAGTTCGGCAAGCAGGAACCGGGCGATGCCGGGCAAATCGGCGCTTTCTGCGAGCAAAACTACGGCGTCACGTTTCCTATGTTCGCGAAGATCGAGGTGAACGGCTCCAACGCGCATCCGCTCTACAAGTATCTGAAGGACAAGGAACCGGGCCTGCTCGGCATCGAAGCGATCAAGTGGAATTTCACGAAGTTTCTCGTCGATCGCAGTGGCAAGGTCATCAAGCGCTATGCGCCGCAGACCAAGCCGGAATCGATCACCGACGACATCGAAAAGCTGCTCTGACGCCGCTCAGAGAATCGGCGAGAAAAGCCGCGCGACGTGCATCGCCATGCGACGCCAGAAGGCCTTGCCGCGATAGTCATTGGCGTCGATCTCGAACGAATGCGCGAAGTCGGCGAGCAGCATGGTTTCCACTTCGCTAGCGAACGCGCGATCGACGGTCAGCACCGTGATCTCGAAGTTCAGGCGAAACGAGCGATTGTCGAGATTCGCGCTGCCGATCGACGCGGCGATGCCGTCGACGAGCACGACCTTCTGATGCAGAAATCCCGGCTTGTAGCGGAAGATGCGAACGCCCGCCTGCACGAGGTCGTACGCGTAAAGCCGCGACGCCGCGAACACCACGCGATGATCGCGCCGGCTCGGAATCAGGATGCGTACGTCGACGCCACGCATCACGGCGAGCCGCAGCGCCGAGAACACGGCTTCGTCGGGAATCAGATAGGGCGATGTGATCCAGATGCGCTCGCGCGCCGCGTTGATCGCCTCGACAAAGAAAAGCGAACAGGTTTCCTGTTTGTCCGCCGGGCCGCTCGACAGCACCATGCAGTGCATGTTCTCGCCGGAATGCGGCGCGGGGCCGAGTTCCGGCAGGCGTTGCGTCGCCCAGTACCAGTCTTCGGTGAACACGAACTGAATGCTCGCGACCGCCGGGCCGCGCACTTCGATATGCGTGTCGCGCCACGGCGAAAGCCGCGGATTGCCGCCGAGATATTCGACGCCCACGTTGTGCCCGCCGACGAACGCGCATTTGCCGTCTACCACGACGATCTTCCGATGATTGCGGAAGTTGATCTGGAAACGGTGCACGAACTTGCGGGTGGCCGCGAACGGATGCGCCTCGACGCCGCCCGCCCGCAGCGCATTGACGTAGCGATGCGGCAGGTCGAAGCTGCCGATGCTGTCATAGAGGAAGTACACGCGCACGCCGGCCTGAGCTTTCTTGATGAGCGCGTCCTTGAGCATTTCGCCGAGCGCATCGGCGCGCACGATGAAGAACTGCACGACCACATAGCGTTCGGCGCCGGCGATCGCTTCGAGAATCGCGGCGAACGTCGCGTCGCCGTTGATGAGCACGCGGGCCGAGTTGCCGCGCAAGAACGGCATGCCGGACAGGCGCTGCAGCGTGCGGATCGTCGGATTGCCGAGATAAGCGGCAGGCCCCGGCGCGATTTCGCCGCGCGCGCCGGTGGAATCGACGAGCGGAGCGGCTTCGGGCGCATCGCTGCGGGCGCCGGAATCCCATTCGGCAGGCTTCGAACGGCTGCGCAGGATCTCGATTTCCAGCCGCCGTTCGTCGATATAGCCGGCGAACTTGCTGCGGCCGAGGAAGAGATACGGGATCAGCGTGAAGTAGGGCATCGCGACGAGCGACACGGCCCACGCGACCGCGCCTTGCGACGTGCGTGTGTTGATGACGGCATGGATCGCGGCGATCACGCCGAGCACATGCGCGGCCATCACGAGCGTGCCGAGGTGAAGCCAGTCGGATGCTTGCATAGACGCGGGAAGGAGCTAAGGGCTTGGCTAATGGCGATTTGCCATATTACCCAACCCTTCCACGCGAAGTGTCAGCGATCGTTGCAGCGCTTGCGCCGCCGCAACGACCGCTCACGGAGAAGCGGACGCTCAGGCCGGAAGGTCGGCGGCCTGGATGAGGAACACGTTGTCGTCGCCGGCGCTCGTCGAGAGCCAGACGAGATCGAGGCCGCCGAGCGCGGCTTCGACATTCGGGCGCTCATTGCCGATCTCGACGACGAGCACGCCGTCCTCGGTCAGCCACTTGCCCGCGTCGCGCACGATGCGCCGTACCACGTCCATGCCGTCCGCGCCGCCCGCGAGCGCGAGCTCGGGTTCGTGGCGGTACTCTGCCGGCAGCGCCTGCATCGCGTCCGCGTTGACGTACGGCGGATTCGTGATGATGACCTCGTAGCGCGCCTCGGGAAGCGGCGCGTACAGGTCGCCTTCGTAGAGGCTCACGCGCTCTTCCAGACCGTAATCGTCCACATTGCGGCGCGCGACCGCGAGCGCATCGGCGGAAATGTCGACGGCATCGACATCGGCGTTTTCGAAGGCCTGCGCCGCGAGAATCGCGAGGCAGCCCGAGCCGGTGCACAGTTCGAGCACGCGCGTGACCTGATCCGGATCGGCCACATACGGCTGCAAGCCGTCCTGCAGCAACTCGCCGATGAACGAGCGCGGCACGATCACGCGTTCATCGACGTAAAAGCGGCGGCCGTGCATCCACGCTTCCTGCGTGATGTACGCGGCGGGAATGCGTTCCTTCGCGCGGCGCTCGATGACTTTCATGACCGCGTCGATCTCGTGGTCGAGCAGGCGCGCGTCGAGGAACGGATCGAGCGTGTCGAGCGGCAGATGCAGCGTATGCAGGATCAGATACGCGGCTTCGTCGTAGGCATTGGACGAGCCGTGGCCGAAGGACAAGCCCGCTTCGGTGAAACGCGAGACGCCGAAGCGCAGCAGGTCGCGCACGGTGGTGAAGGGCAGCGCCATCGAAGGCTCCTTTTTATTGTCGGATTTGAATTAGGCGATCAGTGCTTCGAGCACGCGGCGGTACACGTTCTTCAACGGTTCGATGAAGCGCACTTCGACATGCTCGTCGATCTTGTGGATCGTGCCGTTCGGCGGGCCGAATTCGACGACCTGATCGCAGATTTGCGCGATGAAGCGTCCGTCGGACGTGCCGCCCGTGGTAGACAGCTCGGTGCGCACGCCGGTTTCATCGGCGATGGCTTTTTCGAGCGCGTCGGACAGCGCACCGCGCGGGGTGAGAAACGGCAGGCCGCTCACGATCCACTGCAGGTCGTATTCGAGGCCGTGCTTGTCAAGGATCGCGTGGACGCGGCTTTGCAGGCTCTCGACCGTGCTCGCGGTCGAGAAGCGGAAGTTGAACATCAGGTCGGCATGACCGGGAATGATGTTGGTCGCGCCGGTGCCCGAATGCAGGTTCGACACTTGCCAGGTTGTCGGCGGGAAATATTCGTTGCCGTCGTCCCATTTTTCGGCGACGAGCTCGGCGAGCGCGGGCGCGAGCAGATGCACCGGATTCTTCGCGAGATGCGGATACGCGATATGCCCCTGCACGCCCTTGACGACGAGCTTGCCCGTCATCGAGCCGCGCCGGCCGTTCTTGACCATGTCGCCGAGCGTGGCGTTCGAAGTCGGCTCGCCGACGATGCAGTAATCGAGCCGCGTGCCGCGCGCCTTCAGCGCTTGAACGACCTTGATCGTGCCGTCGGTCGCGGGGCCTTCTTCATCGCTCGTGATGAGAAACGCGAGCGTGCCGCGATGTTCCGGATGCTGCGCGACGAATTCCTCGCTCGACACGACGAACGCCGCGAGCGACGCCTTCATGTCCGCCGCGCCGCGACCGTAGAGTTTGCCGTCGCGATGCGTCGGGGTGAAGGGCGGCGAGCTCCACTGTTCGAGCGGGCCGGTCGGCACGACGTCGGTATGGCCGGCGAAGGCGAGCAGCTTGCCGCTTGCGTCCGTGCCGCGCCTGACGGCCCACAGGTTCGTGACGCCGCCCGATTCGATCGTTTCGCATTCGAAGCCGATCGCCGCGAGCCGCTCGATCATGAGCGCCTGGCAAGCCTTGTCGTCGGGCGTGACGGATGCGCGTTCGATCAGCGCTTCGGTAAGGGAAAGGGTGCCGGACATGGTTCTTTTTCCACAGCGATAAAAAATGCCGGCGCGCGGGCCGGCACTCGTAGCAAGCTCGCGATGACCGTCGGATTCACAGTCATCGCATCGGCTCAGGCAAAGAGCGTTTCGTACTGCTCGGCGGAAAATCCGAGCGTCTTCACGCGTCCGTTCACCACCACGACCGGCCGCTTGATGATCGACGGCTTGTGGATCATCAGCGCGATCGCGCCGTTGGTCGTGTCGGCTTCGGCCTTGTGCACGTCCGACAGGCCGCGCCACGTCGTGCCGCGCTTGTTGATGAGCTGATCGAGCGATACGTCCTTCAGCCAGTCCTGAACCAGCTTCTCGTTCACGCCGGCTTTCTTGAAGTCGTGAAACTCGAACGGCACGCCGTGCTCTTCCAGCCACACGCGCGCCTTCTTCACCGTGTCGCAGTTCGGAATGCCGTAGACGACAGTCGTCGGGGTGGATCCGCGTGCCAAAATCAGTCGCCTCGCAGCAGTTCGTTCAGGCCGACTTTCGCGCGCGTCTTGGCGTCGACCTTCTTCACGATGACCGCGCAGTACAGGCTGTGCGAGCCGTCCTTCGACGGCAGGTTGCCCGCGACGACGACCGAGCCCGCCGGAATGCGGCCGTACGTGACTTCGCCGGTTTCGCGATCGTAGATCTTCGTCGACTGGCCGAGATACACGCCCATCGAGATCACGGAATTCTCTTCGACGATCACGCCTTCCACGACCTCCGAACGCGCGCCGATGAAGCAGTTGTCCTCGATGATGACCGGGTTCGCCTGCAGCGGCTCCAGCACGCCGCCGATGCCCACGCCGCCCGACAGGTGCACGTTCTTGCCGATCTGCGCGCACGAGCCGACGGTCGCCCACGTATCGACCATCGTGCCTTCGTCGACATATGCGCCGATGTTGGTGTAAGACGGCATCAGCACGACGTTCTTCGCGATGAACGAGCCGCGGCGCGCGATGGCCGGCGGCACGACGCGGAAACCGCCCGCCGCGAAGTCTTCGGCCGTGTAGTTCGCGAACTTCGAGGGCACCTTGTCGTAGAACTGCGTGTAGTTGTAAGACCCGCCACCGGCAGGCATCGGCGCGTTGTCTTCCAGTCGGAACGACAGCAGCACGGCCTTCTTGAGCCACTGATTCACGGCCCAGTCGCCATCGCGCTTTTCGGCGACGCGCATCTGGCCTTTGTCGAGCTGCTCGATCGCATGCGCGACGGCTTCGCGGACTTCGGCGGGCGCGGCCTTGGGCGACAGCTCGGCGCGGTTTTCCCAGGCGGTATCGATGATGCTCTGAAGTTGTTGCGACATAGTTGGTATCAAGGATGGGTAGTTGGGCCGGCTACGTTTCAGAACCGTTTGTCAGGAACTGAGCGTGCGGCAGAATTCGACGATGCGGCGAGCGCCTTCGACACATTCCCCGGTTTCAGCGACGAGCGCGATGCGCACGAAACCTTCGCCGGGATTCGTGCCGTGCGCCGTGCGAGCGAGAAAGGAGCCCGGCAGAACCGTCACATTATAGTCGGCGTAAAGGCGTGCAGCGAACTGGGTATCGGTGAGCCCGGTGCCCGAAACGTTCGCCCAGAGGTAGAACGCGGCGTCGGGCAAACGCACGTCGAGGACGTCCGCGAGCATCGGCGTGACCGTCTGGAATTTTTTCAGATACTGCGCGCGGTTGTCGCGCACGTGCGTTTCATCCTGCCACGCGACGATGCTCGCGCGCTGAAACACCGTCGACAGCGCCGCGCCGTGATACGTGCGATAGAGCAGGAAGTCCTTCAGGATCGACGCATCGCCCGCGACGAAGCCCGAACGCATGCCCGGCACGTTCGAGCGCTTGGACAGGCTCGACAGCATCACGAGACGGTCGAAGTTGCGATTGAGCAGCCGCGCGGCTTCGAGGCCGCCGAGCGGCGGATTGCTTTCGTCGAAATAGATCTCCGAATAACACTCGTCCGATGCGATCACGAAGCCGTGCCTGTCCGACAGCGCGAAGAGTTCGCGCCAGTTTTCGAGCGTGAGCACGGCGCCCGTCGGGTTGCCCGGCGAGCAGACGTAGAGCAGTTGCGTGCGCGCCCAGATCTCTTCGGGCACCGCCGAGTAATCGCACGCGAAGTTGCGCGCCGGATCGCTGTTGACGAAGTACGGCTCGGCGCCCGCGAGCAGGGCCGCGCCTTCGTAGATTTGATAGAACGGGTTCGGACAGAGTACGATGGGCGGTTCTGCGGCCTTGTTCGTGCGGCTGTCGATCACGGTCTGCGCGAGCGCGAAAAGCGCCTCGCGCGAGCCGGAGACAGGCAGCACTTCGGTTGCCGGATCGATCGATTCGAGGCCGTAACGCTGCATCACCCATGCCGCGATCGCGCGGCGCAACGGCTCGCTGCCGAGCGTCGCCGGGTAGCTCGCGAGGCCGTCGAGCGAATCGATCACCGCATCGCGGATCAGCGCGGGCGTCGGATGCTTCGGCTCGCCGATGCCGAAGCTGATCGGCGTGAATCCCGCGCGCGGCTCGATGCCCTTGAAGAGCAGACGAAGCTTTTCGAATGGATAAGACTGAAGTTTCTCGAGAAGTGGATTCACGGCGTGACCGGTAAGCAGTGAGCGATGCGCGCGAGGCGAGAAGCGCCTGCGAGCGCGGCAATCGGAAGAATCGAACGGACGTGAAACGAACTCACGATTATAGCGCGTGGCGTCGCGCCGGAAACGGCGGGCGGCGCGCGCCACGAAGGACGAAAACACGAGTGATGCCGGACGCAATGCAAGGACCATCTCGATGACGAGCAGCGTGCGCAACGCATGGCCGACGCTCGCAATCATGCTCGGCGCGTCGGTGTGGGGCCTTGTCTGGTATCCAATGCGGATGCTTGCCGCCATGGGCCTCTCCGGCACGGCCGCGAGCGCGACGACGAGCGCCGCCGCGTGCGTCTTCGTGCTCGTCGCGAAACGCCGCTCGATCAGTACGCTGTCGTGGCACTGGCTGCTCGTCGGGCTCGGCGTGGCCGCGGGCGTGACCAATATCGGTTTCGTGTGGGGCGCGATCCACGGTCAGGTGATGCGCGTGCTGCTGCTCTTCTATCTGACGCCCGCGTGGACCGCGATCTTCGCGCACTTCATCCTGAAAGAGCGTCTCACGCGCGCCGACGCCGCGCTCTCGCTCCTCTCGCTCGCGGGCGCGGTCACCATGCTCTGGTCGCCCGAACTCGGCATGCCGCTGCCGGCCGATCTCGCCGAATGGTCGGGTCTGACGGGCGGCATGGGCTTCGCGATGAGCAACGTGCTCGTCGTGAAAGTCACCCGTACGCTGCCCGCGATGAAGCCCGAGATGCGCACGGCGGTGATCTTCGGCGGCGCGGCGCTCATCGCGTCCATCGTCACGCTGTTCGAGCCGATGCCCGCGCCGCCCGCAGCCGCTCTCTTGCCGACCGTGAGCCTGATCGTGATCGGGCTGGGCGTCGTGCTCGCCGGCAACAACATGATCGTGCAACTCGGCCTCGCGCGCGTGCCGGCCAATCGTGCGTCGATCATCATGCTGTTCGAACTCGTCGTCACGGCGCTGTCGGCGTGGCTCTTCGCAGGCGAAGTCCCCGGCGCGCGAGAATGGGCGGGCGGCGCGTGCATCGTCGTTGCATGCGTGCTGTCGGCGTGGGTGCATCGGCCGCGGGCAGCGCGCTCGCCTTCGTCCGCAGCGTCCGACATCGCGATAGAAGTGCCGGAAAGCAAAAAGAAATCGACTCGCGCGATGGTATGATGGAGTCCGCTTTCGCCGGGCCAGTTGATGGTGCTTCACTGCCGCGCGGCCGGGAAACGACGGGCCGCGCTGCGGCCTGTCTGCCATATATCCTCCGTCACTCATTCAAAACAGCGATATCGCCGTGCGTCTGACCTCGATAAAACTCGCTGGCTTCAAGTCCTTCGTCGATCCCACGCATTTCCAGGTCCCCGGCCAACTGGTCGGCGTCGTCGGGCCGAACGGCTGTGGCAAGTCCAATATCATCGATGCCGTGCGCTGGGTGCTCGGCGAATCGCGCGCCTCCGAGTTGCGCGGCGAATCGATGCAGGACGTGATCTTCAACGGATCGACGGCGCGCAAACCCGGCAGCCGGGCTAGCGTCGAACTCATTTTCGATAACGGCGACGGCCGCGCCGCCGGTCAATGGAGCGCCTACGGCGAAATCGCCGTGAAGCGCGTGCTCACGCGCGACGGCACTTCCAGCTACTACATCAACAACCTGCCCGCGCGCCGTCGCGACATCCAGGACATCTTCCTCGGCACGGGTCTCGGCCCGCGCGCCTACGCGATCATCGGGCAGGGCATGATCGCGCGCATCATCGAGGCGAAGCCCGAAGAGCTGCGGGTGTTCCTCGAAGAAGCCGCGGGCGTGTCGAAGTACAAGGAGCGCCGCCGCGAGACGGAGAACCGTCTGCATGACACGCGCGAGAACCTGACGCGCGTCGAAGACATCATCCGCGAGCTGTCGACGAACCTCGAAAAGCTCGAAGCGCAGGCGGTCGTCGCGACGAAGTACAAGGAGCTGCAGGCCGAAGGCGAAGAGAAGCAACGCCTTCTGTGGCTCTTGCGCAAGAAGGAAGCGGGCAACGAAGCCGAGCGTCAGCAGCGCGCGATTCGCGAGGCCCAGGTCGAGCTCGAAGCGCAGACGGCGCGTCTGCGTGAAGTCGAAGCGCAACTGGAAACGCTGCGCGTCGCGCACTACAGCGCGAGCGACGCGATGCAAGGCGCGCAAGGCTCGCTCTACGAAGCCAATGCCGAAGTGAGCAGGCTCGAAGCGGAGATCCGCTTCATCGTCGAGTCGCGCAATCGCGTGCAGGCGCAGATCGCCGCGCTCACCGCGCAGCGCGAGCAATGGCAGGTGCAGGCACAAAAGGCGCGCGACGAAATCGATACCGCGACCGAAGCGCTCGCCGAAGGCGAAGAAAAGGCCGCGATCGCGCAGGAAAATGCCGCCGCGAAACACGACGCGCTCCCCGCGCTCGAAGCGCGCTGGCGCGACGCACAAGCGCAATTGAACGAAGAACGCGCGGGCATCGCGCGCGCGGAACAGGCGCTCAAGCTCGAAGCGGCGCATCAGCGCAACGCGGATCAGCAGCTTCAGCAATTGCAGCAGCGTCAGGAGCGTCTGAAGAGCGAGGCGAGCGGTCTGGATGCGCCCGACGAAGCGCATCTTGAAGAGTTGCGCATGCAGCTCGCGGAAAACGAAGAGATTCTCGCCGAAGCACAAGCGCGTCTCGCCGATGCGCAGGAAACCGTGCCGCGTCTGGACGCCGAGCGCCGCGCCGCGCAGGAACGCGTGCAGAAGGAAAGCGCGCAGATCCATCAGCTCGAAGCGCGTCTCGCCGCGTTGAAGCAGCTTCAGGAAAGCGTGCAGACGGAAGGCAAGGTCCAGCCGTGGCTCGACAAGCACGAGCTCGGCGCGCTGCCGCGTCTGTGGAAGAAGCTGCACGTCGAGACCGGCTGGGAAGCGGCGCTCGAATCCGTGCTGCGGGAGCGTCTCGCCGCGCTGGAAGTATCGAATCTGGATTGGGTCAAGGCGTTCGCCACGGATGCGCCGCCCGCCAAGCTCGCGTTCTACTCGCCGCCCGTCGCGGGCAAGCCGGTCGACGCGCCGCAAGGCTTGCGCTCGCTGCTGTCGCTCGTGCGCATCGACGATCCGGGCCTGCGCGCCGTGCTCAACGAATGGCTCGCCACGACTTTCGTCGCCGACGATCTCGCGCAGGCGCTCGCTTCGCGCAATCAGTTGCCGGATGGCGCCGCGTTCGTCGTGAAGGCGGGGCATATCGTGACGCGCGTGGGCGTGCAGCTTTACGCGTCGGATTCCGAGCAGTCGGGCATGCTCGCGCGTGCGCAGGAAATCGAGAATCTGACGAAGCAGGTGCGCGCGCAGGCTTTGCTGTCCGATGAAGCCAAGGCCAACGCCGTGCGTGCCGATGCCGCCCACACGCAAGGCTCGCAGACGCTCGCGGAAGCGCGCGCCGCCGCTGAGCGCGCGACGCAGCGCGTGCACGCGTTGCAGATGGACGTGCTCAAGCTCGCGCAGGCGCACGAACGCTATACGCAGCGCAACACGCAGATCGGCGAGGAGCTCGAAGAGATCGCCGCGCAGATCGACGAGCAGCGTGCCTTGCGCGCCGAATCGGAAGCCGCGTTCGAACGTCACGATGGCGAAATCGCGCAATTGCAGGCGCGTTTCGAAGACAACCAGCTTGCGTTCGAGTCGCTCGACGAGGAACTCACGAACGCGCGCCACGAACTGCGCGAACTGGAACGCGCCGCGAGCGATGCCAGCTTCGCCGTGCGCGGCCTCGCCGCGAAGATCGACGAATACAAGCGCAATATCGAGACGGCGCACGATCAGAGCGAGCGCATCGCGGGCACGCTGGAAGACGCGCGCGCCGAACTCGAAACCATCAACGAACAGACCGCGCAGACCGGCCTGCAGGACGCGCTCGAAGTGCGCGCGGCGCGCGAGGAAGCGCTGCATGCGGCGCGCGTCGAACTGGACGATCTGACCGCGCGTCTGCGTCAGGCCGACGAGCAGCGCCTCATGGCCGAACGTTCGCTGCAGCCGCTGCGCGACAAGATCAACGAGTTGCAACTGAAGGAGCAGGCGGCGCGCATCAGCGGCGAGCAGTTCGTCGAGCAGTTGCAGGCAGCCGGGGTCGATGAAGCCGAGCTCGCCGAAAAGCTCACGCCGGACATGAAGCCGTCGTATCTGCAGGGCGAAGTCACGCGGCTGAACAACGCGATCAACGCGCTCGGCCCGGTCAACATGGCCGCGCTCGAGGAACTCGCGGCAGCGACCGAGCGCAAGCATTTCCTCGACGCGCAGTCCGCGGATCTGAACGACGCCATCGGCACGCTGGAAGACGCGATCCAGAAGATCGATCAGGAAACGCGCGCGCTGCTGCAAGGCACCTTCGACGAAGTGAACCGTCACTTCGGCGAACTGTTCCCGCGCCTTTTCGGCGGCGGTCAGGCGAAGCTCATCATGACCGGCGATGAAATCCTCGACGCCGGCGTGCAGGTCATGGCGCAGCCGCCCGGCAAGAAGAATTCGACGATTCACCTGCTTTCGGGCGGCGAAAAGGCGCTGACCGCGACCGCGCTCGTGTTCGCGATGTTCCAGTTGAACCCTGCGCCGTTCTGTCTGCTCGACGAAGTCGACGCGCCGCTCGACGACGCCAACACCGAGCGCTTCGCGAACCTCGTGCGCGCGATGTCGGCCAAGACGCAGTTCCTGTTCATCTCGCACAACAAGATCGCGATGGAAATGGCGCAGCAACTGATCGGCGTGACGATGCAGGAGCAGGGCGTGTCGCGCATCGTCGCGGTGGACATGGAAGCGGCGGCGGGCTTCGCGCAGAACGGCTGAAGCATCGCGCTCGCGAGAGTTTGATTGAGTGAAAGGGCCGGACGAGGTTTCCGGCAGCGTGCGTCAAGGCGCGGAGTGGCGCGCATCGGCCAGGCGGCGGCGAGAAGCCGGAACGCGGCGATGCGCGCGACAGATCGCGCGGCGCTTCGTAACTTAAAAGAATGATGGAGCCTGCATGGACGAGTTGACACTCGGTTTGATTGGAGCCGGAGCCGTGGTGGTGGGCGGCGTGGTCGTGTACAACGCGTGGCAGAGCGCGAAGGTGCGTCGCAAGATGCCGCGTCCGATGCCGGACGAAGCGGCGGATGCGCTTGCGCGCCAGGAAGCGGACGACGAGCAGCCGTTCATCGAGCCCGTGCGTCAGTCGCGGCGCGAGCCCGTAGCGGGCGGCGCCGATGGCGCCGATGCCGAACCGCGCGATACGCGTGTCGAGCCGAGCTTCGGCACGGCGAACGAGTCGACGGCGGCTGCTCCCGTCGCGCCTGCCGATACCGCCGTCGATCTCCAGGCCGAGGCGACGTCCGCCAATGGCGCGTCCGAGGAAGCGCCAAGTGCCACCGAAGACGAGCGCACCGAACCGGTGATGCCCGCCGCGACGACGATTTCGCAGGCGCCGCCGGCG
>Ga0182736_1001584_pt1 | contig 21131 bp, 18 predicted proteins | sample eDN5th30CKraftBY_FD_128882 | JGI IMG/M metagenome (GOLD analysis project Ga0182736, IMG submission 128882) | Enriched backyard soil microbial communities from Emeryville, California, USA - eDNA 5th pass 30_C Kraft BY (version 2) (version 2) | ecosystem: Environmental > Terrestrial > Soil >... | reverse complement strand
CGCACCGGCCGCACCGACATCGACGACCTGAGCCTGCGCTGCGGCCCGCATCACCAACTGATCACCTCACACGGCTGGAAAACCCGCAAACGCCACGACGGCACCACCGAAACCCTGCCCCCACCCCACCTCGACCACGGCCAACCCCGCACCAACACCTACCACCACCCCGAAAAGCTGCTACAGGACCGCGAAGACGACGACGAAGATCCCTAACCCGAGGATCGCAAGGTCAATTGCCTTCGGCCATCGCCCAATACGCCCCCCGGCGGGCCAGCAGCTCGGTGTGGGTGCCCTGCTCGACGATCCGGCCGGCCTGCATCACCAGGATCAGGTCTGCGTCACGGATCGTCGAAAGACGGTGGGCGATGATGAAACTGGTGCGGTCCCGGCGTAATTCGCGTGTCGCCCGCTGGATCAACAGCTCGGTGCGGGTGTCCACCGAGCTGGTCGCCTCGTCGAGGATCAGCAGCTGCGGGCGGGCCAGGAACGCCCGGGCGATCGTGATCAGCTGCTTTTCTCCGGCGCTGATCCCCGCCCCGTCGTCGCTGACCCGGGTGGCGTAACCGTCCGGAAGCGCTTCGGCGAAGCGGTCGACGTGCGCGGCGCGGGCGGCCGCCAGCACCTCGTCTTCCGAGGCGTCGGGCCGCCCGTAGCGGATGTTGTCGGCGATCGTCCCGGTGAACAGCCAGGTGTCCTGCAACACCATCCCGATCGAGGAACGCAGCGTCGAGCGATCCACCGAGGTGATGTCGACGCCGTCGATCAGGATCTGCCCACGATCCACGTCGTAGAACCGCATCAGCAGGTTGACCAAGGTGGTCTTGCCCGCCCCGGTCGGCCCGACGATCGCCACCGTGCTGCCCGGCTCGACGGCCAGCGACAGATCCTCGATCACCGGAACCCCGGGCCGGTAGCCGAAACTGACATCGCGGAACTCGACTCGCCCGCGCAGCCCGGAACCGTTGAGCGACAGTGGCACCGCGGGGGCCGCCGGCTCCTCGGGCTCGTCGAGGAAGGCGAATACCCGCTCGGCGCTGGCCGCCCCGGACTGCAGCGTGTTGTACATAGCCGCGAGGTTGCCCAGCGGCTGGTTGAACTGGCGGACATAGGCGATGAACGCCTGGATGCTGCCCAGGGTGATCTGGCCGGTGGCCACCTGGAAACCGCCGATCACCGCGACCGCGACGTAGCCCAGGTTGGCGATCACTCCGGTCGCCGGTGCCACTAGACCGGAGAGGAACTGGGCGCCGAACCCGGCCCGGTACAGCTCGTCGTTGCACTCGTCGAAGCGCTGCTGCGCCCAGTCCCGGTGACCGAACGTGCGGACCAGGGTGAAGCCGCTGTAGGTCTCCTCCAGGTGGGCGTTGAGCCGTCCGGTGGCCGCCCACTGCGCGGCGAACAGTCGCTGCGAGCGCCGGGTGATCGCCCGTACCGCCAGCAGCGACACCGGCACGCCGAGCAGCGTGATCGCGGCCAGCAGCGGCGAGATGGACAGCATCATCGCCAGCACCACCAGCACGGTCAGCACCGAGGAGAACAGTTGGCTGATCGTCATCGACACCGACGTCGCGGTGTTGTCGACGTCGTTGGTGACCCGGCTCAACAGTTCGCCGCGGCGCTGGGTGTCGAAGTAGCGCAGCGGCAGCCGGTGCATCTTGTCCTCGACGTCGCGGCGCAGGGTGCGCAGGGTGCGCTGCAGGATCACGTTGAGCAGCCGTGCCTGGGTCCAGACCATCACCGCGGCAACCAGATACAAACTCATCGCCAGGGCCAGCGTGCGCGCGACCGCGGTGAAGTCGACGCCGGCGCCCGGCACCACATCCATCCCGGACAACATGTCGGCGTAGGTGCCCCGTCCCGCGGCGCGGGCGGCCTCGACGGCCTGCTGCTTGCTCATGCCCGACGGCAGGCCGCGGCCGATCACCCCGTTGAAAATCAGATCGGTGGCATGGCCGAGGATCCGCGGGCCGGCCACCCCGATCGCGATGCCGCCCAGCGACAATGCGATCACCGCGGCGATCAACCTGCGCTGCGGGCCCATCCGCCGCGCCAGCCGCATCGCGGTCGCCGAGAAGTCGATGGGCCGCGCGGTCGAATCCATCACCGGGGCCGTCACCGCAGCCCTCCGGCCAGTGATTGGGATTCGGCGAACTCGGCGTAGATGGGACACCCGGTCAGCAACTGCTGGTCGGTGCCGGCGCCGACCACCCGACCGTCATCGATGACGATCACCTGATCGGCCTGGGCGACCGTCGAGATCCGCTGCGCCACAATGATCACCGTCGCATCGGCGGCCACCTCGCGCAGTGCCGCCCGCACGGCGGCGTCGGTGCCGGTGTCCAGCGCGGAGAACGCGTCGTCGAACAGATAGATCGACGGCCGGCGGATCACGGCCCGGGCGATCGCCAGCCGTTGCCGCTGCCCACCGGACAGATTGATCCCGCCCTGGGCCACCGGCATCGCCAGCCCGTCGGGGTGCGCGGCGACGAAATCGTCGGCGGCGGCCACCCGCAACGCCTCCCACATCTGCTCGTCGCCGACCTGCGCGCCGGCCGGGGCGCCGTAGCGCAGGTTGTCGGCGACGGTCCCGGAGAACAGATAGCCGCGCTGCGGCACCAGCCCGATCCCCGACCACAGCTCTTCGGGGTCGCGGTCGCGCACGTCGACGCCGTCGATGAGCACCGCGCCCTCGGTCACGTCGCGCAGCCGGCAGATCAGCGACACCAGGGTGGACTTTCCCGACCCGGTGGAGCCGACCACCGCGGTGGTGGAGCCGGGCCGGGCGGTCAGCGACACGTCGTGCAGCACCGCCCGGTCGGCGCCGGGATAGGCGAAGCCGACCGCGGCCAGCCGGACCTCGCCGGTGCTGGACGACGGCGTCACCGGGTTCATCGGCGTGCTCAGCGCCGGCTCGGTGGACAGCACCTCGGTGATCCGCTCGGCGCACACCGCGGCGCGGGGCAGGATCGCCACCACCATGGTGGCCATCAGCACCGCCATCAGGATCTGCATGAAATAGGACAGGAACGCGATCAGTGATCCGACCTGCATCTGCCCGGCGTCGATGCGCAGCCCGCCGAACCAGATCAGCGCGACGCTGGAGGCGTTGATGATCAGCGTGGTGGCCGGCAGCATCAGCGCCTGCAGGTTGCCGACGGTCATGGAGGTGTCCGACAGGGCCAGGTTGGCGCGGGCGAACCGGTCCTGCTCATGGGCTTCGCGGGCGAAGGCGCGGATGACCCGGATCCCGGTGAGCTGATCGCGCAGCACCCGGTTGATGTTGTCGATCAGCATCTGCATCCGGCGGAACAACGGCAGCATCCGCACCACGATCGCGTAGTTGGCCCCCGCCAGCACCGGCACGGCCACCGCCAGCAGCCAGGACAGTCCGACGTCCTGGTGCAGCGCCATCAGCAGCCCGCCGATGCTCATGATCGGCGCGGCGACCAGCACGGTGGCGCCCAGCTGCACCACCAGCTGGATCTGGCGGACGTCGTTGGTGGTGCGGGTCAGCAGCGTCGGCGTGCCGAACCGGGTGGTCTCGCGCTCGGAGAAGCCGATCACCCGGGTGAACACCGCCCGGCGCAGGTCCCGGCCGAAGCCGGTCCCGGTGCGCGCGCCGTAGTAGACCGCCGCGACCGCGCACAGCACCTGCACTCCGGTGACGGCGAGCATCACCGCGCCCAGCCGGGTGATGACTCCCGTGTCGCCGCGCACCACCCCGTCGTCGATGATCGAGGCGTTGACGGTCGGCAGGTACAGCGAGGCCAGGGTGCTGATCAGCTGCAGGGTCATCACCGCCGCGACCGGCCACCGGTACGGCCTGAGGTAGCAGCGCAGCAGCGCCAGGAGCATGGGGTTACTGTCGCACACCGGGGCCGGCCGCACCTGCTGGTGAGGCTGCCGGGGCGACACAAACCGACTGGTCACCCGGTGTGTCGTGGTTGCCCGGCGGTGGTGCCGCTACAGTGCATCGTGTGCGGCTCAAACTGACGGTCCCGGCCCTGGCGGTCGCTACCGTGATTCCGATGCTCGCCGGGTGTTCCGACTCCGGCTCGACCGAAGCCCAGTCCGGCGAGTCCCCGGCGTCCAAGTCCGATCAGAGCACTCACGGGCCGTCCTTCCCGCAGTGCGGGGGCATCAGCGACGAGACCGTCACCAACCTGACCCGGGTGTCGGGGCTGGTCAACACCGCGCAGAACTCGGTGGGCTGCCAGTGGCTGGCCCGCGGCGGGATCATGGGCCCGCACTTCTCCTTCTCCTGGTACCGGGGCAGCCCGATCGGGCGTGAACGCAAGACTGAGGAGGTGTCGCGCACGTCGGTGGAGGACATCAACATCGACGGCCACAGCGGCTTCATCGCGATCGGCACCGCCCCGACCATGGGCGACAACCTGTGCGAGATCGGCATCCAGTTCAAGGACGACTTCATCGAGTGGTCGGTGAGTTTCGCCCAGAAGCCGTTCCCGGACCCGTGCGACGTCGCCAAAGAGCTGACCCGCCAGTCGATTGCGAACGCCAAATGAGCCGCCGGATTTTTGCCGCGCTCGCGCTGCTGGCCGTGCTGATCGCACCGACCGCCTGCTCGCGTGAGGTGGGCGGCACCGCGGTCAAGGCGGGCTCCGGCGATACTCAGCGCAACAACAACTCCGAGCGGCAGTACCCCAACCTGCTCAAGGAGTGCGAGGTGCTGACCACCGACATTCTGGCCAAGACGGTGGGGGCGGACCCGCTGGACATCCAGAGCACCTTCGTCGGCGCGATCTGCCGCTGGCAGGCGGCTAACCCGGCCGGGCTGATCGACATCACCCGGTTCTGGTTCGAGCAGGGCAGCCTGGACAACGAGCGCAAGGTCGCCGAGTTCCTGCAGTATCAGATCGAGAACAAGACGATCGTGGGCGTGCCGTCGATCGTGATGCGCCCCGCGGACCCGAACGGCTCGTGCGGAGTGGCCAGCGACGCCGCCGGCGTGGTCGGCTGGTGGGTCAACCCGCAGGCGCCCGGTATCGACGCGTGCGAGCAGGCGATCAAGCTGATGGAGCTCACGCTCGCGACGAACTCCTAGCGAGACCAGGGCCGTAGCCGAACGGTGTTCGCGCACCCGCGCACCCGCGAGGGGGGCGACCTCATGCCGATTCCAGGACAATTGGGCCTGCCGGTGGCTAGAGTCACCCTCTGGTAACTGTCAGATTCACTGTCGTTGTGCAGGTTTGACTCCCAAGGAGAGGGCAAGGATGATGCGTCACCGTCTTCTGGTCGCCGTTGTCGTGGGTGCAGCGACTGCCGGTGTGGCAGTCGCCCCCGTGGCCGTGGCCGACCCGCCCTACAAGAATTGCTCCGAAGCCCACGCGGATGGCCGCTACAACATCACCCAGGACGATCCCGCCTACTCGGCGAAACTCGACCGCGACGGTGACGGGCTCGCCTGCGAACCAAAGCGCTGAGCCCGGCCCCGAGCGCGCCGCAGCCTCGGGCGATCAGCGTGGCACGTGAAAGTCCACCAGGGCCGCCGTCCCGAGCTCCACGCCCGCCCAACCACCGCTCACGTGCAGCACCGCGATCCCCGACGTCGGGAACTTCGCTGAGATCTGCTGGGCAACAGCGGCATCGGTTCCCGGCGCGCCGGCCAGCCCGAGGGCGACGCTCGACATGGCCGGCTCATGGCCGATCACCAGCAGGGTGTGCACGTCGTCGCCGACGGTGTTGATCGTCGCGATCACGGTTCCCGGCGCCGCCTCGTAGAGGTCGTCGAGGTACCGGACCGGTGCGCTCACCCCGGTTTGCTCGAGGGTCTGCCGGGTGCGGGTGGCCGTCGAGCACAGCACCGCGTCGATCTCGGGGTCCCGGGCGCGCAGCCAGTCGCCGGCCAGCCCGGCCTCCCGGATTCCGCGCTTGGCCAGCGGGCGTTCATGGTCGAGGGCCCCGGGCGGATAGTCGGACTTGGCGTGCCGCAGCAGGATCAGGGTGCGGTGCTCGTTGCTCATTGGCCCAAGGGTAGGGCCGTCGGCGATCGCCGAAGTAGCGCATGCGATATCCGATTCGAACTCCTCTCACCCCCCGGTTGGCGTTACCGATGTGGCGCGTGTGACCTCCGTGGTCACGTCGTCATGCGCCGCCCGGACCTGCCGGGCAAGGTCCGCGGGCTTGTCGGTGACCGGCCATACACTCGCGATGCCCGGCTGACGGACCGGCGGAAAGGGACAGGACCGACATGCGATTCGTGCACACCGCCGATTGGCAGCTCGGCATGACCCGGCACTTCCTGGCCGGCGACGCCCAGCCGCGTTACTCGGCGGCCCGGCGCGACGCGGTGGCCGGGCTGGGGGCGCTGGCGAAGGAGACCGGTGCGGAGTTCGTCGTCGTCGCCGGGGACGTGTTCGAGGACAATCAATTAGCCCCCGAGGTCATCAGTTTGTCCCTGGAGGCCATGCGCACCATCGGAATCCCGGTCTACCTGCTACCCGGAAACCACGATCCGCTCGATGCCGCGTCGGTCTACACCAGCGCGTTGTTCACCGCAGAGTGCCCCGACAACGTCGTCGTGCTCGACACCGCCGGCGTGCATCGGGTGCGCCCCGGCCTGGAGATCGTCGCCGCGCCGTGGCGATCCAAACGGCCCACCACCGACCTGGCCAGCGCCGTGCTCGACGGCCTGCCCGCCGACGGCACCATCCGAGTCCTGGTTGCCCACGGCGGCGTCGACGCGCTGGACCCCGACCCGAACAACCCCGCGCTGATTCGGCTTGCGGCCCTGCAGGACGCCCTGGACCGCGGCGCGATCCACTATGTCGCCCTGGGGGACAAGCACTCCCGCACCCGAGTCGGGGAGACGGGCCGCATCTGGTATTCCGGTTCCCCGGAGCCCACCAACTTCGACGACATCGAATCCGACCCCGGCCACGTGCTGGTGGTCGACATCGACGAGACCGACGGCACCGTGAGCGTCGACTCCCGCCACGTCGGCCGGTGGCGTTTCCTGACCCTGCACCGCCAACTCGACACCGGCCGTGACGTCACCGACCTGGACATCAACCTCGACCAGCTGCCGGACAAGGAACGCACGGTCGTCCAGCTGGCCCTGACGGGTTCGCTCAGCGTCACCGACAGGGCTGCCCTCGATGTCTGCCTGGACCGTTATTCGCGGCTGTTCGCCTGGGTGGGCACCTGGAAACGTCATACCCACCTGGTGGTGGTTCCCGCCGACGGTGAATTCTCCGACCTGGGATTCGGCGGTTTCGCCGCGGACGCGGTCGAGGAACTGGTCGCCGCCGCGCGCGCGGACGACACCGGCGCCTCCGAAGACGCCCAAGCTGCGCTGGCGCTGCTGCTGCGCCTGGTCGATCGGGGGGTGGCATGAGGCTGCACCGGTTGGCGCTGACCAACTACCGCGGCGTGGCCCATCGGGAGATCGACTTCCCCGACCACGGCGTGGTGGTGGTGTGCGGCGCCAACGAGATCGGCAAGTCCTCGATGATCGAGGCGCTGGACCTGCTGCTGGAGTCCAAGGACCGCTCCGCCAAGAAGGACGTCAAACAGGTCAAGCCGACTCACGCTGACGTCGGCGCCGAGGTCACCGCGGAGATCAGCACCGGCCCTTACCGTTTCGTCTATCACAAACGCTTCCACAAGGCGCCCCGGACGCAACTGACCATTCTGGAGCCGCGCCGCGAGCAGCTCACCGGAGACGAGGCACACGACCGGGTCCGCGCGATGCTGGACGAGACCATGGACACCGGCCTGTGGGAGGCGCAACGGGTGCTGCAGGCGGCCTCGACCGCGGCGGTGGACCTGTCCGGGTGCGATGCGCTGTCCAGGGCGCTGGACGTCGCCGCCGGTGACACCGCCACCCTCAGCGGAACCGAGCCGCTGCTGATCGAGCGGATCGATGCCGAGTACGCGCGGTACTTCACCGCGACCGGACGCCCCACCGGGGAGTGGGCAAGCGCCATCGCCGCAGTGGCCGACGCCGACGCCGAGGTGGCGCGGTGCGCCGAGCTGCTCGCCGAAGTGGACGAGCGGGTGCAGCGGCACGCCGAGCTGTCCGAGCAGTTGGCGGCCTTGACCGAGGAGCAGGCCGCCGCGGATGCCCGGCACAGCGCGGCGCAGAAAGCCGGCGCCGCGATCGCCGAGCTGCGCAGCCGGCTTCGCGACGCGCAGTTGGTGGCCACTGGGGCCGAAGGCACCTGCGCCGCGACCGACAGCGTCCAGGCCCAGCGGCAGCGGCTGCGCGACGACCTCGAATCCCGCGCGGCCGCGATCGCCCTGCTGGACACCGAGATCGACGCCGCCGCGCAGGCGCAGGCCACCGCCGAGGCCGAGGCCACCGCGGCAGAGGCCGCCGCGGCCGGCGCCGCCCACAGGCTGGCCGCCGCCACCGAACGCGCCGTTTCGGCTCGTCGGGTCGTCGACCAACTCGCCGCCCGCGACGAGGCGGACCGGCTGGCCGCCCGGCTCGAGCGCCTCGATGACACCGAAGGCCAGCTCGCCCAGGTGGCGGCGGAGCTGGCGCAGATCGTGGTGACCGAGCCGATGCTGCGCCGGATCGAAGACGCGGTCGCGGCCTGCGACCGCAGCGAGGCGTCGCTGGCCGCGATCTCGGCGACGCTGGAGCTCACCGCGGTCGCCGACATCGATCTGGTGATCGCCGGCGAGCACACCCCGCTGTCCGCCGGTCAGAGCTGGTCGGCCACTGTCACCGACGGCCTTGAGGTCGGTTTGCCCGGCCTGCTCAGCGTGCGTGTCCGGCCCGGCGACAGCGCGCGGGCGGCCAGTGCCAAACATGCTGCGGCACAAGCCGAGCTGGCCGATGCCTTGGCGGCAGCGGGCGTGTCCGAACCTGCGCAGGCGCGTCACGCCGACCAGCGGCGCCGCGAACTAGAGGGCAGCCGCGACCAATTGAGCGCCGCGCTGGCCGCGTTGCGCGGCGACGACGACGTCGCTGAACTGCGTGCCCGGCTAGCGCGGCTGCGCGACGAGCACGGCGCGATCCCCGACGGGATCACCCCCGAACAGGCCCGCGCCGACCGTGACGCGGCCGAGGCGCTGCGGGTGCAGGCCGACACCGACTGCGAAGCCCTGCGCCGAACGGCCCAGGAGGCTGCCGCGCGTCGCACCGAGGCCGCCACCCGGTTGACGCTGCTGCGGGAAAAGGTGGCCGCGCAACGCGTTGAGCTGGAGTCGGTCAGTCAGCGTCTCGCCGACCAGCGGGCGGAGATCAGGGATGACGACCTGGCGGCCAGCGCTGCTGCCAACGCGCAGGCCGTGCGCACCGCGCAGCAGCGGGTGGCCGAGTTGACCGAACAGTTGGGCGCCGCGGCGCCCGATGCGGTCGACGCCGAACTCGTCGCGGCGCAGACCGCGGCGCAAGACCTGGGCGCCCGGCACGCCGAGACCGCCCGCGCGCTGCACGAGGTGGAGGTCGAACTCGCCGTCTTCGGCACCCAGGGCCGCCGGGGCCAGCTCGACGCCGCAGAGACGGCACGGGAACACGTTGCGGCCGAACATGATCGGATCGGGCGAAGGGCACGCGCCGCCGCGCTGCTGCGTTCCACGATGAACCGCCACCGAGACGACACCCGCCGCCGCTACGTCGAGCCGTTCCGCGCCGAGATCCAGCGGCTCGGCGCGAAGGTGTTCGGCGCCGATTTCGAAGTCGACGTCGACACCGATCTGAAGATCTGCGCGCGCACCCTCGACGGTCGCACCGTGCCCTATGAGTCACTTTCCGGGGGCGCCAAGGAACAGCTGGGCATCCTGACCCGGCTGGCCGGGGCGGCGCTGGTTGCCAAGGAGGACAGCGTCCCGGTGGTGATCGACGACGCGCTGGGCTTCACCGACCCCGACCGGCTGGAGAAGATGGGCGCGGTGTTCGACGCGGTCGGTTCGGACGGCCAGGTGATCGTGTTGACCTGCAGCCCGGACCGCTACCGCAGCGTCACCGACGCCCACCGCATCGACTTGAGCGCCTGAGCGGTCATCAGTCCTTCATGAACCCGATCGCCGTGTAGTCCAGATCTGCCAGGCCCGGCGCGCCGAAGTTCGCCAGGGAACTGCGCACCGCCACATTGCCGGTGGTCTGGATCAGCGGCAGGCTGAACCCCTCGGCCCACAGCAGCGCGTCGACCTCGTTGGCCCGGGCGCGGGCCACCGCCGGGTCCAGCGCCTCCAGGGTCTCCTCGATCTTCGCGTCAATGGCCGGGCTGCCGATCTTGCCGAAGTTGGCCTCGCCGTAGGACGCCGAGATCTGCGTCAGCCCAGCCAGTGGGAAAGCGTCACCGACCCAACTGAACTGGGCGATATCGAAGTCGCCGACATTGACGTAGTCGGTGAAGAAGCCGCCACCGGCCTTGGCGTCCAGCTGCAGCTTCACCCCGATCTGGGCCAGATTGTGCTGGGCCACCTGGGCGAACTGCCGGGTGCTCGACGCGTCGTAGAACAGGTGCCGGATCACCAGCGGGCGCCCGTCCTTCTCCCGGAACTTCCCGTGCAGTTTCCAGCCCAGCTCATCGAGCTCGCGTTTGGCCCGCTCCGGGTCGTAGGCGACCACCGCGGAGTTGTCTTGGTAGCCCTCCTGGCCGGCGACGTAGATGTGGTTGTTCAGCGGCACCGGGTCGGCGGTCAGCCCGCGCTGGGTCACCTTGGCGATCGTGGTCCGGTCGATACCGCGCATCACCGCCAGCCGCAGCGCCCTGTCGGACAGGATCGCCCCCGGCGCCCCGTTGAAGGTGAAGTGATTCCAGGCCGGCGTCGGTGCGCGACGGATCGCGATGCCTTCGGTGCGCCGCGCGATTGTCAGCTGATCTAAGGTGGCCACTCCGGTGGCGTCGATGGTGTGGTTCTGCAACGCCGGCATCCGCGCCGACTCGTCGAGCACCAGGTAGGTGATGGTGTCCAGCTTCGGGCGCTTGCCCCACCAGGCGGGGTTGCGCACCAACGTGATTCGCTGGCTGGTGCGGTCCAGCGATGACAGTATGAACGGCCCCGCCGACGGGCCCGGCCGGCTCAGCTGTGCCTTGTTGAAGGTGTCCGGATCGGAGGTCATGCTGGCCGGCAGCAGCATCGAGTTGCCGGCGAACATGCCCCGCCACTCCGCGTAGGGCTTGGCGAAGCGCACCACCGCCTGGCGGTCGTCGACGCCGCGGGTGACCGAGGCGACTCGTTCGGCGCCGTTGGTGGTCGCGATCGCGAACCCGCCGTCGGCGCCGCTGGTGGCATGGATCTGGCTGGCGATGTCGGCCCAGGACAGCGGGGTGCCGTCGGACCACTTCGCCTTCGGGTTGATGGTGTAGGTGACCGTCTGCGGGTTGGTGCCGGTCAACTCCACATTGGTGAAGTAGTCGGTGTCCACCGTGGCCGAGCCGTCGGCGCCGATGATGAACGCCCGCGGCATGGTGGCTTTGAGCATGGCGGCGTTCTCGGCGAGGTTGCCGTCGATGTGCAGCGGGTTGAAGTTCGGCGGGAACTGGCTCATCGACAGCCGCAGGTTGCCCCCGTCGCGCAGGGTGGCCGGGTCCTGCGGGTTGATGTCGCTGGCGCTGCCGACCTTCGATGCGCCCTCCGGGGCGGTGATGTCGACGGCCGCACACCCGCTCAACACCAGCCCGACAGCCGTCACCAGGGCCGCAACCCGATTGACTCTGCGCCCAGGGCGGGCCCTTCTCGCGCAATGTCGCCGTGAGCGCAGAGTCAACGTCATGGGGCCGGCTCCGGGTGCGGCACGGCGGCCAGCAGCCGGCGCGTGTAATCGTGTTGCGGGGCACCGAAAACCTGATCCGCCTCGCCCTGTTCCACGATCGACCCGGCGAACATCACCGCCACGGTGTGCGCCAGATGCTTGACCACCGACAGGTCGTGGGAGACGAACAGATACGACAGCCCGAACTGCTGCTGCAGGTCCAGGAGCAGGTTGATGATGCCGGCCTGGATCGACACATCCAGCGCGGACACCGGTTCGTCCAGCGCGAGGATCTTCGGCTGCAATGCCAGCGCGCGGGCGATACCGATCCGCTGTTTCTGGCCGCCGGAGAACTCCGACGGGTACCGTGCGGCGTCGCTGCGCCGCAGCCCGACCAGCTCCAGCAGCTCAGCCACCCGGGCATGCGTCGAGGACTTGTCGGAACCGTTGGCGCGCAAGGGCTCCGCGAGCACCTCGAAGACCGGCAGCCGCGGGTCCAGCGAGGCCACCGGATCCTGGAACACCACCTGCAGATCCCGCCGCAGGGCACGGCGGTCATCGCGCTTGAGGGTGGCGACGTCGGTGCCGAGCACCTCGATCGAACCCGACTGCGGCGCTGATAGTTCCAGGATCTGGTGCAGCGTAGTGGATTTACCGGATCCGGATTCGCCGACGATCGCCAACGTGCGGCCCTGCTCCAAGGTGAAGCTCACGCCGGAGACCGCGCGGACCTCCCCGACACTGCGGCGCAGCACGCCCTTGGTCAGCGGGTAGGTCTTGACCAGGTCACGCACCCGCACCACGGTGGGGGAGTCACCGGGCTCGGATACGGTAACGGCGGTGCGAACGCCATAGATGTCGGCGGCGCTGCGCTCGCCCACCTGATCGGTGTGGATGCAGGCGGCGGAATGCTCGGGCCCGACCGTCAGCAGCTCCGGCTCCTGGGCACGGCACTCCTCGGTGACCAAAGGGCAGCGCGGCGCGAAGGGGCAGCCGGGCTCGATGCCGGCCAGCGACGGCGGCGCGCCGGGGATCGGCACCAGCCGGGTGCCCTGGGCAGCGTCCAGGCGTGGCACCGAACCCAACAGCCCCACCGTGTACGGCATTTTGCGCCGGCGGTACAGCGCTTCGACCGGTGCGGCTTCCACCACCCGCCCGGCGTACATCACCAGTGCCCGGTCGGCGAATTCGGCGACCACCCCGAGGTCGTGGGTGATGATCAGCACCCCGGCGCCGGTCACGTCGCGCGCGGTCTTGAGCACCTCGAGGATCTGGGCCTGCACGGTGACATCGAGTGAGGTGGTGGGCTCGTCGCAGATCAGCAGGTCGGGGTCGCACGAGATGGCGATCGCGATCACCACCCGCTGGCGTTCCCCGCCGGACAGCTCGTGCGGGAAGGCCCGCGCCCGCTCCTGCGGCCGTGCGATCCCGACCAGCTCCAGCAGTTCCACGGCTCGGCGCCGGGCCGCGGCCCGCCCGATCCGGGGATTGTGCACCTCGATGGCCTCGGCGATCTGATCCCCGACGGTGTAGACGGGCGTGAGCGCCGACATCGGGTCCTGGAACACCATGCCGATCGAGGCGCCGCGGAACTTCGACATCGCGGTGTCGCCCAGGCCGATCAGTTCGGTTCCGGAAAGGCGCACCGACCCGGACACCCGGGCATGCTCGGGCAGCAACCCCATCACCGCCATGGCCGCCGCGGACTTGCCGGAGCCGGATTCGCCGACCATCGCCACCACTTCGCCCGGGTCGACCCGGTAGCTGATGCCGCGCACCGCATTCACCGCCTCGGCGCCGGTGCCGAACGTCACGGCCAGGTCGGTCACTTCCAGCAGGGCACTCATCCGCGGCCCCGCAGACTCGCGGCGTCGGGGTCCAGGGCGTCGCGCAGGCCGTCCCCGGCGAGGTTGGCGCAGACCAGGATCGTGATGAGCACGCCGGCCGGGAACAGGAACACCCACGGGAAGGTGATCGCCGAGGCGGTGCCGTCGGCGATCAAGGTGCCCAGTGAGACGTCCGGCGGCTGGATGCCGAAACCCAGGTAGCTCAAGCCGGTTTCGGCCAGGATCGCGACCGCGACGTTGAGTGCGGTGTCGATGATCAGGATCGACGCCACGTTCGGCACGATGTGGTCGATGATGATGCGCCGGCTGGACACCCCCATATACCGTGCGGCCCGGATGAATTCACGCTCGCGCAGGCTCATGGTCAGCCCGCGCACCATTCGGGCGCTGATCATCCAGCTGAATCCGGCCAGCAGCAGCACCAGCAGCGCGATGTTGCCACTGTTCTTGGTGCGCGGGGTGATGATCGCGATCAGGATGAACGCCGGCACCACCAGCAGCAGGTCCACCAGCCACATCAGCATCCGGTCGCGCCACCCGCCGAAATACCCCGAGATCGCCCCCACCGTCGCGGCGATCACCGTGGAGATCAGCGCCACGCACACCCCGATCAGCATCGACTTCTGCATGCCGCGCAGGATCTGCGCCAGCAGATCCTGGCCTAAAGCGTTGGTGCCCAACCAATGCCGAGCGCCCGGCGGAACCAGTAGGGCGTCGTAATCCAGGTCGGTGTAGGAGTAGGGCAGCAGGCCCGGCAGCGTGTAGCAGCCGAGGAACATCACCGCCAGCAGCGCCAGCGCGCCCACCGCGGTGCGGCTGCGCAAGAAGCGGCGCAGCACCAGGGTGCGCCGGGAGGCGAACTCGATCTCGGCGGTCATGACACCCGCACCCGGGGATCGAGCAGCGCATAGATCACGTCGGAGAGCAGCCCGGCGGCCAACACCACCGCACCGGAGAACACCGTGATCGCCGCGACGATGTTGGTGTCCTGGGTGGCCACGCCCTGCACCACCCATTCGCCCATGCCGTGCCAGCCGAAGATCTTCTCCACGAACACCGCCCCGGTGACCAGCCCGGCCACCCCGTAGGCGAACAGCGTGGCCATCGGGATCAGCGCGGTGCGCAGCCCGTGTTTGAACAGCGCGCGCCGGCGCGTCAAACCCTTGGCGCGTGCGGTGCGGATGAAGTCCTGGCCCAGCACGTCGAGCATCGCGTTGCGCTGATAGCGGCTGAAGCTGGCCGCGGCGCCCAGCGCCAGGGTCAGCGACGGCAAAACCAGGTGCTGCAGCCGGTCGGCCAGGCCCGGCCAGAAGCCGGTGATCAGCCCCGGCGAGGTCTCGCCGGTGTAGTCGAACAGCTGGGCGCCCAGTGCCCAGTTGACCCGCAGCGCGCTGAGGATCACCAGATTGGCCAGCACGAAGGTCGGCACCGACAGCACCAGCAGCGCCGCGAGGGTGATGACCCGATCGGAAAGGCGATACTGACGCACCGCCCCCCAGGCGCCGGCCACCACGCCGATGACGGTGCCGGCCAGCGAGCCGACGACCAGCAGCCGCAGGCTGACCCCGATGCGCCGCCCCAGTTCCCCCGAAACCGGCTGGCCGGTGACGGTGACGCCGAAATCGCCGCGGACGGCGTGCGAGGCCCAGTGCGCGTAGCGCAGCGGAATGGGCTTATCCAAGCCCAGTTCAGCGGCTTTGGCGTCGATGACGGCCTGCGGGGGACGGGGATTGCGCTGCATCAAGGAGTCCAGCGGGGCGAACGCCAGCGAGGTCAGGCAGAACGTCAGAAACGATGCCAGGCCCAGCAGCACCAGGTAGTTCAGCGCTCGGCCGGCCAGGAACCGCATCACGGCGCGGCCTCGCAGACGTCCGGCATCAGCACAGGGTAAAGGGTGGGCGGTGACGTCGGGGTGAGCCGGGTGAGGCGTCGCCCGCAGCGCACGAATTCCGATGATTTTTATCCTGGATTCCCGGGGAACTTTTACTAGGCTCGTCATGCGGACTGCGACAGATGGAGAACTTTGTGACTGTTACCGACGACTACCTGGCCAACAATGCGGAGTATGCGAAGACCTTCGAAGGTCCGCTGCCCATGCCGCCGAGCAAGCACGTGGCGATCGTCGCCTGCATGGACGCCCGGCTCGACGTCTACCGCGCGTTGGGCATCAACGAGGGTGAAGCGCACTGCATCCGCAACGCCGGGGGCGTGATCAGCGACGACGCGATCCGGTCGCTGGCGATCAGCCAGCGCCTGCTGGGCACCCGGGAGATCATCCTGATCCACCACACCGACTGCGGGATGCTCACCTTCACCGACGACGAGTTCAAGCGCTCCATCCTGGAGGAGACCGGCATCCGGCCCGGCTGGGCGGCCGAGGCGTTCCCCGACCCGGCCGAGGACGTCAAGCAGTCGTTGCGCAGGGTCAAGGCGAGCCCGTTCATCACGGCGACTACGTCGCTGCGCGGGTTCGTCTTCGACGTCGCCACCGGCAAGCTCGGCGAAATCACCCTCTGACCTTTCTTCCCGCGAGCCTTCCCCCTTCCCCCTTCTCCCATCCCGCGAGCGTGCGTGTTTGCGCGCCAACACGCCGGTTATGGCGTACAACTACGCACCCTCGCGGGGCAGGCCGGGATCACATCGCGGGGGAGCCGGGATCACGTTGACAGCACCCCGAGCGCCTGGTTATATACCCGGCTAGAATCATTAATCTGGTAAATCTCACCAGAATTATCAGATATCCCGGCAAGGACATCATGACCAGTAACATCACCGCGCCGCCGGCCGCCGCTACGGCCGGGCACTATCAGCTGACGCACCTGCGCACCCTGGAAGCCGAGGCCATCCACATCATCCGCGAGGTGGCCGCGGAGTTCGAGCGGCCCGTGCTGCTGTTCTCCGGCGGCAAGGACTCCATCGTCATGCTGCATCTGGCGGTGAAGGCGTTCGCGCCGGGCCGGCTGCCGTTCCCGGTGATGCACGTCGACACCGGCCACAACTTCGAGGAGGTTATAGCCGCGCGCGACGAGCTCGTTGAGCGGACCGGGGTCCGACTGGTGGTCGCCTCGGTGCAGGACGACATCGACGCCGGGCGAGTGGTCGACGACGGTCCCTCCCGCAACCCCCTGCAGACCGTCACCTTGCTGCGGGCCATCCGCGAGAACAAGTTCGACGCGGCGTTCGGCGGTGCCCGGCGCGACGAGGAGAAGGCGCGCGCCAAGGAGCGGGTGTTCAGCTTCCGCGACGAGTTCGGCCAGTGGGACCCCAAGGCGCAGCGCCCCGAGCTGTGGAACCTCTACAACGGCCGGCACCGGCCCGGCGAACACATCCGGGTGTTCCCGCTGTCGAACTGGACCGAGTTCGACATCTGGTCCTACATAGGTGCCGAGGAAATCGCCCTGCCGACAATCTATTTCGCGCATCAACGCAAGGTCTTCCGCCGGGACGGGATGCTGTTGGCCGACCACGAGTTCCTGCGGCCCGCCGACGGCGAGGAAGTCTTCGAGACCTCGGTGCGCTTCCGCACCGTCGGCGACGTCACCTGCACCGGCTGTGTGGAGTCGACGGCCGCCACCGTCGAGGCGGTGATCGCCGAGACCGCGGTGTCGCGGCTGACCGAGCGCGGAGCTACCCGCGCTGATGACCGGATCTCCGAAGCGGGCATGGAAGACCGCAAGAGGCAGGGGTATTTCTGATGAGTGCGGCCACCACACTGCTTCGGATCGCGACGGCCGGATCGGTCGACGACGGCAAATCCACCCTGATCGGGCGGCTGCTGTTCGATTCCAAGGCCGTCATGGAAGACCAGCTGGCCTCGGTGGAGCGCACCTCCCGCGAGCGCGGCCACGACTACACCGACCTGGCGCTGGTCACCGACGGCCTGCGCGCCGAGCGCGAGCAGGGCATCACCATCGATGTCGCCTACCGCTACTTCGCCACGCCCAAGCGGAAATTCATCATCGCCGACACGCCAGGGCACATCCAGTACACCCGCAACATGGTCACCGGCGCCTCGACCGCCCAGCTGGCGATCGTGCTGGTCGATGCGCGGCACGGTCTGCAGGAGCAGTCCCGCCGGCACACCTTCCTGGCGTCGCTGCTCGGGATCCGCCACATCGTGCTCGCGGTCAACAAGATGGACCTGATCGACTGGGACGCCGAACGATTCGAGGCGATCCGCGACGACTTCCATTCGTTCGCCACCCGCCTGGACGTGCACGACGTGACCACCATCCCGATGTCGGCGCTGCTCGGCGACAACGTGGTGACCAAGTCCGACAAAACCCCCTACTACGACGGTCCCGCGCTGCTGTCACACCTCGAAGACGTCTACATCGCCGGTGACCGCAACCTGGTCGACGTGCGGTTCCCGGTGCAGTACGTGATCCGCCCGCAGACCCACGAACACGCCGACCACCGCAGCTACGCCGGCACGGTGGCCAGCGGGGTGCTTCGTCCCGGTGACGACGTGGTGGTGCTGCCGTCCGGGAAACCAAGCCGGGTCGCCACGATCGAGGGTCCCAATGGTGCTGTGAACGAAGCATTTCCGCCGATGGCGGTCTCGGTCATGCTCGAGGACGACATCGACATCTCCCGCGGCGACATGATCGCTCGCACCAACAACCAGCCACGCGTCGCCCAGGACTTCGACGCCACCGTGTGCTGGATGGCCGACGGCGCCTCGCTGCAGCCGGGCAACGACTACATCATCAAGCACACCACCCGCACCACCCGGGTGCGGGTGATGGCGTTGGACTACCGCCTCGACGTCAACACCCTGCACCGCGACAAGGACGCCGAGGAGTTGAAGCTCAACGAACTCGGACGTGTCTCGCTGCGCGCCCAGGTGCCGTTGATGCTCGATGAGTTCAGCCACAACGATGCCACCGGCTCGTTCATCCTCATCGACCAGGCCACCAACGGAACCGTGGCGGCCGGGATGGTGCTGCGTGACGTGTCGGGCCGCGTAGCCAGCCCGAACACGGTGCGCCACGACTCTCTGGTCACCGCGGCGGACAGGTTGTCGAAGGGCCGCACGGTCTGGCTGACCGGACTGTCCGGCGCCGGCAAGTCGTCGGTGGCCATGCGGGTCGAGCAGCTGCTGCTCGAAAGGGGAACGCCCGCCTACGTTCTCGACGGCGACAACCTGCGGCACGGCCTCAACGCCGACCTCGGGTTCTCGATGGCCGACCGTGCCGAGAACCTGCGCCGGCTGGCACACGTGGCCACCCTGCTGGCCGACTCCGGCCAGATCGTGCTGGTGCCGGCGATCAGCCCGCTGATCGAACACCGCCAGCTGGCCCGCCAGGTGCACACCGACGCCGGGTTCGACTTCATCGAGGTGTTCTGCGACACCCCGCTGGAGGACTGCGAGCAGCGAGACCCCAAGGGGCTCTACGCAAAGGCGCGAGCTGGGCTGATCACCCACTTCACCGGGATCGACAGCCCCTACCAGCGGCCACGCAACCCGGACGTGCGGTTGACCCCGCAGGACAGCGTCGACACGCAGGCCCGCCAGGTCATCGCCGCCATCGATTCCCGCCGGTGAACGACCACGAGCTCGCCGCCCAGCTCGCCACCGACGCGGGCCGCCTGTTGCTGACGGTTCGCGACGAGCTGGCCGATGCGCCGCAGGGGGAGCGGAAAGCGGCCGGCGACAAGCGCTCTCACGACTACCTGATGACCGCGCTGGGCACCGAACGCCCGGACGACGCGGTGCTGTCCGAGGAGGGCGCCGATGACCCGGTGCGGCTGCAGGCCGAGCGGGTGTGGATCGTCGACCCCCTGGACGGCACCCGGGAATTCTCCGAACCCGACCGTGACGACTGGGCCGTGCACGTCGCACTGTGGCAGGCCGGAGAACTGATAGCCGGCGCGATCGCCCTGCCCGCCCGCGGCATCACCCTGGCCACCCCGACTGTGCCCGCCCCACCCGAACACACCGGGGCGCCTCGCATCGCGGTGTCGCGCAGCCGGCCCCCGGCGCTGGCCGAAGCCGTCCGCGAGCACCTGAACGGTGTGCTGGTGCCGATGGGCTCGGCCGGGGTAAAGGTCGCCGCCGTCGTGCAGGGCATCGCCGATGTCTACGTGCACGCCGGCGGGCAATACGAATGGGACTCGGCCGCCCCAGTGGCCGTCGCGCGCGCCGCCGGCCTGCACACCTCGCGCATCGACGGCTCGCCGCTGGCCTACAACCGGCCCGATCCACTGATGCCCGACCTGGTGGTGTGCCGCCCCGAATACGCCCCAGCGGTGCTCGCCGCGATCGGCTGACATCGCCGGAATCCGGCCGGATGGCAGAATCCCCAGGATGCGGATGTCGGCCAAGGCGGAATATGCGGTGCGGGCGATGGTTCAGCTTGCCACCGCCGAGCCGGGCACGCTGGTCAAGACCGACGATATTGCGGCTGCTCAGGGCATCCCGGCGCAGTTTCTCGTCGACATCCTTTCCGATCTGCGCACCGACCGGCTGGTGCGCAGCCAGCGCGGCCGCGACGGCGGCTACGAACTGGCCCGCCCGGCCACCGAGATCAGCGTCGCCGACGTGCTGCGCTGCATCGACGGCCCACTGGCCAGCGTCCGCGACATCGGCTTGGGCGACCTGCCCTACTCGGGCCCGACCGCCGCGTTGACCGACGTGTGGCGGGCGCTGCGGGCCAGCATGCGTTCGGTGCTCGAGCAGACCAGCCTGGCCGACGTGGCCTCGGGGGAATTGCCCGCGCACGTCGCGGAGTTCGCCGCCGACTACCGCACCCAGGAGCGCCAGCGCGGCCATGGGGGCTGATTCGGCGGTCCAGCTTCGCCTCTCCTTCGTCGAGCCTCGCTGACCGCCGGGGCTGATTCGGCGGTCCAGCTTCGCCTCTCCTTCGTCGAGCCTCGCTGACCGCCGGGGGCTGATTCGGGCTGAGTGCTACGAACCCGAGCCGTACGGGCGGGTGAGGATCTCCATCGCGTGGCCGCTGGGGTCTCGGAAATACACGCCACGGCCGCCGTCGCGGCGGTTGATCTCGCCGGGGCGTTCAGCGCGCGGGTCGGCCCAGTGCTCCATGCCGCGCGCGGAGATCTTGCCGTAGATGGCGTCGAAGTCGTCCTCGGACACCAGGAATGCGTAATGCTGCGGCCGGATCTCCTCGCTGTCGGGCACGTCGGCGTAATCGAGGCTGGCTTCGTGATCGAGCCCGACGACCATGAAGTGACCGAACGGCTGCGGGTCGGGCAGGCCGAACAGCTCCGCGAGGAACGCCGCGGAGGCGTGCTTGTCGTGGGTGGCGACGATCGTGTGGTTGAAGGAAATGCTCATTCCTCCAGTGTCGGTCCCGCGTGTCGTCCATGCCACAATCGCGGGCATGCAGGTGGGAATGACCATGCCCGTAATGGAGCCGGATCTGGATGCCACGCTGCTGCGGGACTGGGCGTGTGCGATAGATGCGGGACCGTTCGCATCGCTGGCCTGGGGCGAGCGGATCGCCTTCACCAACCCCGACAGCCTGACCCTGCTGGGGGCGCTGGCGGCGTGGACCGAGCGGGTGCGCTTGGTGACGACGGTGATCGTTCCGCAACTGCACGATCCGGTCATGCTGGCCAAGGCGCTGGCCACCGCGGACCTG
>Ga0182736_1001583_pt1 | contig 21143 bp, 29 predicted proteins | sample eDN5th30CKraftBY_FD_128882 | JGI IMG/M metagenome (GOLD analysis project Ga0182736, IMG submission 128882) | Enriched backyard soil microbial communities from Emeryville, California, USA - eDNA 5th pass 30_C Kraft BY (version 2) (version 2) | ecosystem: Environmental > Terrestrial > Soil >... | reverse complement strand
CATGAGCAGATGTTGAAGTTCTTCACGGGCTTCCGCCGCGACGCGCACCCGATGGCTGTCATGTGCGGTATCGTCGGCGCCCTGTCGGCTTTCTACCACGACTCGACCGACATCTCCGATCCGCATCAGCGCATGGTCGCTTCGATCCGCATGATCGCCAAGATGCCGACGATCGCAGCGCTTGCTTTCAAGTACCATGTCGGCCAGCCCTTCATGTACCCGAAGAACGAGCTCGACTACTCGTCGAACTTCCTGCACATGTGCTTCTCGGTGCCGTGCGAGGAATACAAGGTGAACCCGATCCTCGCCCGCGCGATGGACCGCATCTTCATCCTCCACGCCGACCACGAGCAGAACGCTTCGACCTCGACCGTGCGTCTCGCCGGTTCGTCGGGTGCTAACCCGTTCGCATGTATCGCAGCCGGCATCGCCTGCCTCTGGGGCCCTGCTCACGGCGGTGCGAACGAAGCAGCGCTCAACATGCTTGCTGAAATCGGTTCGGTGGATCGCATTCCCGAGTTCGTTGCACGCGCCAAGGACAAGAACGATCCGTTCCGTCTCATGGGCTTCGGCCACCGCGTCTACAAGAACTACGATCCGCGCGCCAAGATCATGCAGAAGACCTGCCATGAGGTTCTGAACGAGCTCGGCATCAAGGACGATCCGCTGCTTGAGGTCGCCATGGAGCTGGAGCGCATCGCGCTGACCGACCCGTACTTCATCGAGAAGAAGCTCTACCCGAACATCGACTTCTACTCGGGCATCACGCTGAAGGCGCTTGGCTTCCCGACCACCATGTTCACGGTTCTGTTCGCTCTGGCCCGCACCGTAGGCTGGATCGCCCAGTGGAGCGAGATGATCGAGGATCCGGCACAGAAGATCGGCCGTCCGCGTCAGCTCTACACCGGTGCTCCGCAGCGCGACTACGTACCGCTCGCAAAGCGCTAAGCGCTAAGCGCTTGATAAAAGTTTCAGGAAGGTCGGGTGTTTCGCCCGGCCTTCTGTTTTGCCACGGCGGCCCCTGCCATCATCCGTTCTATTAGCTTGATCAGGGCTTCCAAAAGGACGATTCTGCGCCTCAGGAGCCGTCGGTGGGGCCTGGGCGCATGATCAAGCTTATCTATAGCAAGTTCCGTTATTCCGTTGACGGTATTCATGAAACCTGGCTCACCGAGCCAAGTTTCCGGCAGTGGCTCGCCCTCGTCCTCCTGTCCGACATCTGTGCGCTGCTTTTCCTGACGGACGGCCTGCGCATCATGATCATCATTGGCAGCGGCTTCCTGCTACTCGCCTCGGAGCTCATCAACACAGCGGTGGAAGCGGCCGTAGATCTGGTGACGAAGGAAGAGCATGTGCTGGCCAAGAAGGCGAAGGACGCCGCCAGCGCCACCACTCTCCTTACATTTCTGACGCTCGTGAGCAGCTGGCTGCTTGTACTGTTCTACCAGTGACCTGACCCATGCCCTCATCAGGTCGTTTGGCCGGACCGGGTAGCCATTCGGCTGATCCCCTCCTCTCCAAGTCACCTTTCGGACAAGTGTACGGCCGGAAAATTCGCATTCATCTTTGCGGCGGCCAAGCTTTAAGCCGCGGGGGACGGCTCGGTTTGGATCAAGCTGGATGGGGCCGCTAATGAAGAGAGGAATTCTTCTGACCCTGAAGTGTGGGCTGCTCCTACTCCTGGTTCTCATAACAAACCAGGGTTTCGGGGACAGGCTGCGAGTTCTTGTCAGCGATCAGCGCCTGCTGTCTCTGGCGATTTTCATCTTCATCTGGATGATTTCCGTCGCGACCCTGCTCGTGATCGCTTTCCTGCCGGGCATCGCCGTCCGGGCGCTGTGGGCCATACCCCTGGGCATCGCAAGCGCAGCCGGATACGGGTACTATATCGTCCAGGGCGCAGAGTTCACCATCTTCGATGTCCTCAATTTCTGGGTGTCATCCGATGATGCCGGGAATGCCTATAACTACTTTTCCGACGCAATTCGATCCGCAACGTTCATATTCGTTCTGTTCGTGGTTGCCATCGTCATGCCGCCCTCGTCACGAACGTTGCGACATACGCTCAAGGCACGTTACTGGTCACCTCTGCTTCCTGTCCTGCCCGTTCTGCTGATCGCCGGTGTTGTCGTCATGAGGGACGGCAAGGGCTCCCAGGCTCTGCCAATGCAGTTCTCTCCGATTTCGCTCTCGGCTGTGGCGGCCTACAAGATCAAGACAGGAACCTTCAAGGAGCGCCAACGAGTTTCCATGAAACCGGGCACCCCGCTTTCGCGCGCAATTGTGCTTGTTGTCGATGAGAGCATTCGCGCAGACTTCATCTCGCTCGAAGAAGGCAATCCGGTTTCTCCAGAATTGGCGTCGCTGCGCGACCATTGGGTGAATTTCGGTCCGGCAGTCTCGGCCGGAAACTGTTCCTACCTGTCGAACGCGCTGTTGCGCTTCATGGCTGACCGGCGAAACCTGGTGGAGACGGTTCATACGAGCCCAACTATCTGGGATTACGCCCGGGAAGCGGGCTACCGTACCGTATTCATCGACGCCCAACCGACGTTTCAAGACGTGTACGGGAAACTGCAGAACCTGATGACGCCCGCCGAGGCGCTGTTGGTTGACGACTTCCATGAGCTCGGCCGTGCTATCAGCCCGCACGAGCTTGATGACGAACTCGTCAGAATTGTTCTCGAGGAGCTGGCGCGAGGAGACGGTGTCCTCATCTATGCCAACAAGAATGGCGGGCACTTTCCCTATGCGCTGGGTTCGCCCGAGGGCGTGGAGCCCAGTGGAAGCCTCTCCGTTACCGACCGTTTCATGACAGAGGTCTTCAACTACGCCAAGGCGGTCAAGTGGTCCTCAGACCGCACGATGGCGCGGTTGGTACGAGAGGCCAACTGGACCGGCACGACCATGATCTATACGGCAGATCACGGGCAGAATTTCAGCCCCGGCCGCCTGACCCATTGCACGAGCGGGACAAATGTTGATCCGACCGAGGGGATCGTCCCTTTGCTGGTCGCCTCCGGCGATGGCGACCTGAAGGATCGCTTCCGCAAGGTTGCGGCCAGCCACCCGGGGCATGGCACCCATTTCGCAATCCCACCGACGCTGCTCGAATTGATGGGCTATCCGCGCGAGGACATCGCTGCGGCATATGAGGGATCCCTGCTGCAGGAACTTTCCTGGAAGCCGCAATTCGTCTCCGACGACATCCTCGGCCTCTTCTCGCAGGGACCGACCTGGCATGACGTAGATCCCATGACGCAGGCGCAGTTCACCACACCTGAAGACTTCGGCGAGGTGTGCGGCGACATCCGCACATGCAAGGAATCCATTATGCACTGAACAAGGGGGGCACCATGAGGTACATAGATTTTGCGAGCGAACGGAAACATCCTTCCCGTCTCGCCTGGATGACACCGAATGTCGTGACGGGTATGGCGCTATGCGCCGGCCTTCTTTCCATCCGCTTTTCGATCGAAGGCCATTTCGATTATGCGCTGGTGGCGATTATCGCCTCCGCCATTCTCGACGGCCTGCATCGACGGCTGGCGCGAATGCTCGGGACGACGTCACGCTTTGGCGAGGAATTCGACAGCCTGGCCGACTTTCTCAGCTTCGGTTTGGCGCCGATCGTCCTGCTGTTCTTCTGGGCTGGCGAAGCGATGACGGCATCTGTCAGTTTTTGCCTGATGGCATTCGCCGTCGCCTCGGCCTGCCGCCTCGCCCGTTTCAACGCCGATGCCGGGACTGTAAAGGAGGAATGGCAGAAAGCCTATTTCACCGGCATGCCCACGCCGAGTGCGGCTGTGACGGTCCTCTTGCCGGTTTCCCTGTTCGAGCCGACCTCGGAGACGATGCAATGGTTGGGGCTCTACACCCTGCTGATTGCGTTCCTGATGGTTTCGACCATCCCCACCTTTTCCGGCAAGCGGTGGCACATAAGCAAGTCGCCGTCGATGGCTGTCGGGTTGATAGCGGTGGCAGTGGGACTGCTGGGGGTGGTGGCGACCTATCCGCGTGCGTCGCTGGTGATCTTCACTGTGGTATATCTGTCCTCCATCCCGCTCAGCTGGATGAGTTGCAGGCATGAACGGATGGTGCAGCAGCCAGCGTCCAAGGGATAGAGGTGGCTGGCGTCAGATGGCGGCCTTCTTCCAGCTGAGCGCGAGCAGGCCGGCACCGATCATCATCGATCCCCCTGCCCGGTTGATAACCTGCTGCACGGCAGGCTTGCCGATCTTCGAGCGAACAGCTGAAGCCAACAGCGCATAGAGCGTGGCATTGATCGTGCCGATCACCAGGAACGTCACTTCGAAGACGACCATCTGGAATACCACCGGCTGTGTGGCATCGAGGAACTGCGGCAGGAAGGCCACGAAGAAAACGATGGTCTTCGGGTTGAGCGCGGTCACTGCGTAGGTATGCAGGAAGATGCGGAACGGCTTTTCCGGGGACGCATCACCAATCTCTGCTGATCCAGTGCGAGTAGGAGCTCTCCAGAGCTTGATGCCGAGATAGATGAGATAAGCCGCACCGACCCACTTGAGCAGGGTGAAGAGCGTAGCCGAAGCGGCAAGCAAGGCACCGAGCCCCAGCATGGAAGCAGTCATGGCGGTGAAGTCGCCAAGCGTGACGCCGGCGACGGTGGCGCCTGCCATCTTCCGCCCATGTCCGAGCGCGTAGGAGACGACAAGGAGGATCGTCGGACCGGGGATTGCCACCACGACGGCTGAAGCCGCTGCAAATGCGAGCCACTGTTCAAACGACATGCGATGATCCCCGGTAGAGCTGGAGGGTACACCCGAGACGAATTTAACGTTCTACTGTAAGTTCAGCGATCAACCGCAAGCGTTTGACACTTATAGAACCTTGAGCAACTCAACCGCTGCCAGCATGTCACGTTTGCGCGCAGCCATGCGTGCCGCAGCTTCAGAGTCTTCGCCCCACTGACTGATGTTCCAGTTCTCGTCCACATGGGCAGCGTTCCACCCTGCCTCAGCTTCGAGGAAGCCGGACTCGACTCCAAGCGCCAGCAGGGCCGAGCCCATCAGTGTCGTCATCACATGGAGCGCGGAAAGGCGGAAGGTTTCACGACGCTGCACGAGATAGGAACCGAGAGCCGCCAAAGTCTCCTTCGGCTGCTGGACGTGCATGACCCCTTCGGCGAGCATGAAACGCGCGCCGATGGTCGTTTCCATCCATTCGAGGACCGGGTCCCACGCGTCGCGCTGATTCTGCACCAGGCGCTCAGGGGTATCTGCGCGATAGAAGATCAGGTCCGATGACGCGTAGCGCAGCACATCTTCCAGAACGACCTGCGGATCGGTGGCCACGCCATCAATCGCCGTGTTCACGAGACGCGTGACAGGCATCGACATCGGATCGATGTGCTCGCCTTGAGCCGCATATTCACCGGCAACGAGCTGGGCAGCGCCCTCGGTCGGAACGACGAGTTCGGCGCCGCCTGGCGTACGCACGGTACGCTCGTCCAGCTTCACCTTGTACGCGCCCTCTTCTCCGACGACGAAAACGTCCTTGTAGAAGCGCTTCGGCAGCGGCCGGCGCATCTTTTCCTGCGCCTGGCGGATGGGATCGGGCTTCTGGCCCTGTTCAAGATCGTTCAGAAGGTCACGCATGATGCTTCATATAGGCGGCAGGTGATGGACCTGCCACCTTCCCGTTAGTTGTCTTCTTCGGCAGAGGCTTCGTCGAAACCAAGCAGGTTCCAGCTCTGCTTCATGTGCGGCGGCAGGTCGGCCGTCACATCCACCACGCCCTTGTCCGGATGCGGAATGACGATGCGCCGGGCATGGAGGTGCATACGGTTCTGCATGCCGCCGGGAAACTCCCAGTTTTGATCGGCTTCGAAGTACTTCGGATCACCGATGATCGGACAGCCCATATAGGCGGTGTGGACGCGCAGCTGATGCATGCGGCCAGTGTAAGGCTCAAGCTCCAGCCAGGAGAGCGCCTGCCCTGCCTGCTCGACGACGCGGTAGTTGGATACGGCGTGATCCGCGCCGAGCTCGCCATGCTTGGCGACGCGCATCTTGTCGCCATCCGGCGTCGCCTCGCGCACGAGCCAGGTAGAGATCCGCCCTTCTCGCTTGCGCGGCACACCCTTGACGAGCGCCCAATAGGTCTTCTTCGTCTCACGCAGCCTGAAAGCTTCGGTCAGCTTCATGGCTGCAAGTCGCGTCCGCGCGACAACCAGAACGCCCGACGTCTCACGGTCGAGACGATGCACAAGACGCGGCTTCTCGCCCTTCTTGTTGCGCCAGGCTTCCAGCATGCCATCGACGTGACGATTGAGGCCGGAGCCCCCCTGCACCGCCAGGCCCGCAGGCTTGTTGAAGACGTAGACCTTTTCATCTTCATAGATCAACATCTGCGAGAGCACTTCGCTGTCGCCCTGACCGCGCATTGTGCGCGTCGTCGTGGGAAGCGTGCTCTTGTGGTCAACGCCACCCAGGGGCGGGACACGAACCATCTGTCCCGGCTGAACCCTGGTCTCGGATTTGACCCGACCGCCATCGACACGAACCTGGCCCGTGCGCAGCAGCTTTTGCAATTGCCCGAAGGCAAGCCCTGGATAATGTACCTTGAACCAGCGATCGAGGCGCATGCCCGCTTCGCCGTCATCTACTTTAATTTGTTCTATGCCAGCCATATCGTCACCATTTAGGCGGGCATACCACTAGAAAACGCTTCTTGCGAGCCACAAACCGGCAAAGAGGCAAAGAATGGCGCCTATGACGCTGGCGAGCACATAAGTCGCAGCAGTCGTCACGTCCCCACGCTCCCAGAGCGTCACTGTGTCGAGCGAAAAGGCGGAAAAGGTGGTGAAGCCGCCCAAAATGCCGGTGGCGAGAAAAAGGCGAAGTTCCTGCGAACCGCTCACGCGCTGGGCGATCCAGACGGTGATGAACCCCATGGCAAGACTGCCGACCAGGTTCACGGTGAACGTTCCCCACGGAAAGGAAATTCCGAGCAGCCGCGCGGCACCAAGATTGGTGAGATGGCGCAGCCCCGCGCCGATGCCGCCGCCAAGACAAACCAGCATGAGATGATACAGGACACTTCCCCTTTGTTCAGCCCTTGGCGGCCCGTTCGCGCCTCAGCTTGGCCCAATAGTCAAGACGCTTGCGGATCTCCCGCTCAAACCCGCGTTCCGGCGGATCGTAGTAGCGCTGACGCCCCATGGCTTCAGGGAAATAGTCCTGACCGGAGAAGGCGTCGGGCATGTCGTGGTCATACTGGTAGCCGTCGCCGTAGCCCGTTTCTTTCATGAGCTTCGTCGGCGCATTGAGAATGTGCCGCGGCGGCAGCAGCGATCCGTTTTCCTTCGCCGCCCGCATCGCAGCCTTGTAGGCCACATAGACGCCGTTTGATTTCGGCGCGGTCGCCAGATAGACGCAGGCCTGCGCGAGCGCCAGTTCACCTTCGGGCGAGCCCAGATACTCATAGGCATCCTTGGCGGCATTGGCGATGACGACTGCCTGTGGGTCGGCAAGCCCGATATCCTCGACAGCCATGCGCACCAGACGGCGACCGACATAGAGCGGGTCCTCGCCGGCATCGAGCATCCGGCACATGTAATAAAGTGCTGCATCCGGGTCGGAACCACGCACGGACTTATGCAGGGCCGAGATCAGATTGTAGTGACCATCCTGGCCCTTGTCGTAGATTGGGGCGCGGCGCTGGACGATGTTCTGCACGCCTTCGGCATCAAACACTTCGCCTTCGCCGGCCGAACGCCAGACCTCTTCCGCAAGCGTCAGGATCGCGCGCCCGTCTCCGTCTGCCATGCGGATGAGCACCGCGCGGGCCTCCTCGTCAATTGGCAGAGGCTTGCCCTCCTCCGTCTCGGCGCGTGCCAGCAATCGCTCGAGGCTGTCAGCCTCATGAGGCTTGAAGATCAGCACACGTGCTCGGGACAGAAGAGCGGCATTGAGCTCGAAGGACGGATTCTCCGTTGTCGCGCCTATCAGGATGATCGTCCCGTCCTCCATGACCGGCAGAAACGAATCCTGCTGGGCACGATTGAAACGATGGATCTCGTCCACGAAGAGCAGCGTCTGACGACCCTGGCTCCTGCGCATGCGGGCCGTATCAAAAACCTTCTTGAGATCGGCCACACCTGAAAAGATCGCGGAAATCTGCTCGAACGCGAGTGATGTCTCGCCTGCAAGCAGCCGCGCCACGGTGGTTTTGCCTGTTCCGGGCGGTCCCCAGAAGATGAGCGAACCCAGCGTTCCAGATCGGATCATGCGGGTCAGCGCCCCATCCGGACCGGTGAGATGCTCCTGCCCGACAACCTCATCCAGCTTCTTTGGGCGAAGGCGATCGGCAAGCGGCTTGCCTGGCAGGGCAGCCGCACTTGCATTCGGGTTCGGGTTAAAAAGATCGGCCATGGTCTAGAAGCGAAGGATCTGCGTCAAAATGCGTCCGTCGCGGTTGATGGCGAAACGCCAGAGGCGCGTATCCTCTTCCGCAAGGGACTTGAATTGCGCGGCGGTCTTGATGGGCTCGCCATTGAGTTCGCGCACGATGTCGCCGGTCTTGAGCCCCATGCGGGCCGCCGGAGAATTGCGCGCGATTTCGGTTACCACCACGCCGGTCTCCGTCACCGGAAGCCGCATCCGCTGGAGAACGGCAGGCGTCAGGTCGGCAACCGTCGCACCCGCGAATGGACCGCGTCCTCCGATCTGCAGCTTTTCACCGGAACCCTCCGGCGCCTTCTGGATGGTCAGCGAAAGCTTGGTAGGCTTGCCGTTGCGCAGGACCTCAACCTCGGCAGTCGAGCCCATTGGAAGGGTCGCGAGACGGTAGTCGAGGCTCTCAGGCGTCTCGACCGATTTGCCGTCCACCGAAATGACGATATCGCCCGGCTCGATGCCTGCCTCTGCCGCAGGACTGTCAGCCGCAATATTCGTCACCAAGGCTCCTGCGGGCCTTGTCATGCCAAGCGCACTGGCGACGTCCGGCGTCACCCGCTCCATGTTGGCGCCGATATAGGGCCGCTCGAAATGGTCAGACCCTTCCTTGGCCGATTCCACGACCGCTCGCACTAGATTGGCGGGAATGGCGAAGCCGATGCCGATCGAACCACCCGATCGGCTGTAGATCGCCGTATTGATGCCGATCACCTCGCCCTGCATGTTGACCAGTGCACCACCTGAGTTGCCCGGATTGATCGCAGCGTCGGTCTGGATGAAGTAGCCGAAATCACCGATACCGCCGAGCGAGCGGGCGACGGCCGAAATGATGCCGCTCGTCGTGGTCTGCCCGACACCAAAGGGATTGCCGATGGCCAGCACCAGATCGCCCACCTGAAGCGCTTCTGAATCACCCAACGGAGCGACAGGGAAAGTCTCGCTGGCTTCAACCTTTAGCACAGCGAGATCGAGCGCCTCATCCTGGAGCACGACCTCACTTGCATATTCCCGACCGTCGGAGAGCGCGACGCGGACCTCATCCGCACCCTCGATCACGTGGTAGTTCGTAACCACGATCCCGGACTGATCGACGAACACGCCTGAGCCCAGCGAAGACTGCACGCGCGGCGGCATCTGCGGGAACGAGAAGAAACGTTCGAAGAATGGATCGCCCTGGAACGGCGAGCGCGCCTGCACACGCGTCGAGGCATAGACGTTCACCACCGCCGGAGAAACTTCAGCAACCAGGGGCGCGAAGGAAAGCTGGATCTGCTCGTTGCTGAACGGCACCTTGCGCTGCACGTTCTGCTCCGTTGTCTGCCCTCCGCGCAGCAACTCCGACAGCGTATCGCGCAGGCTCTTGCCGTCACTCTGCGCCAGAGCAGTACCGGAGGTCAAAACCGCAACCATTACAAGACTCAAAAACCGCTTGTTCATTATGCCTTTGCCTCACTAACCACGCGCGAATGCACACAAATCAGGATCATAGAGCGAAATCTTCGCTTCACGCTACCCAGCGACGCGCGCGGGTACAATCGTACCGACTACACCGTCGAGGGAACGCTTGTGTCACATAGGAATGTGTATAAGAAAAGGAAAACTCTGTGCCCCGCTTTTTCTCGAAAGGCACAGCGAAATCGATCACCAACCCTGCCCAGCCGCATTGCGCACCGAGGTCATCCATGGCCCTTAGCTACGTTACGCCAATAGTTCTGCTCGCCATTTCAAACATCTTCATGACCTTCGCCTGGTACGGGCACCTGAAGTTCGGCAGCAAGCCGCTGATCGTGGTCATCCTCGTCAGCTGGGGCATCGCCTTCATCGAGTATTGCTTTGCCGTGCCGGCAAACCGTATAGGCCACTCTGTCTATTCGGCGGCGGAACTGAAGACGATCCAGGAAGTGATCACCCTCGCCGTCTTCGCAGTGTTCTCAGTCTTCTACCTGAATGAACAGCTGACGATAAATCACCTCGTCGGCTTTGCTCTTATCTGCCTCGGCGCCTTCTTCATCTTCAAGGGCCCTTTGGGGTAAGCCACTCGCCGACGTACTGCGACAGGCTCAGCATGCCGGTTAGCGCTCGCTTTCATTCAAGCCAATATCTCAAAAAAGAAAAGGCCCCGGTAAAACCGAGGCCTTTCGTATCAGCAATGAGCCTTGAAGCTTACGCTGCTTCTTCTTCAGCTGCGCGCTCTGCTTCGACGCGTACGCGGTCAGCGGCGCCCTTGGCGGAAGGATCGCGCTCAACGAACTCGATCACGGCCAGCGGTGCGTTGTCGCCATAGCGGAAGCCCGCCTTCATGATGCGCAGGTAGCCACCATTACGCGAAGCGTAACGCGGTGCCAGCGTCTCGAACAGACGGCGGACGGCCTTCTCGTCACGGATGGCAGAGATTGCCTGACGGCGGGCATGCAGGTCGCCACGCTTGCCGAGGGTGACGAGCTTCTCGACGATCGGACGCAGGTCCTTCGCCTTCGGCAGGGTGGTGACGATCTGCTCATGCTCGATGAGCGAGGCCGCCATATTGGCGAACATGGCCTTACGGTGGCTAGAGGTTCGGTTCAGCTTGCGTCCGCTATTTCCGTGGCGCATGGCTCTGTCTCCTTAATATTCCCTTCGGGCTCAGCCCGGGGGTCAATATTGGTCTTCGTAGCGCTTGGCGAGCTCTTCGATGTTTTCCGGCGGCCAATCCTGGACTTCCATGCCCAGGTGCAGACCCATCGATGCCAGCACTTCCTTGATTTCGTTGAGCGACTTGCGTCCGAAGTTTGGCGTACGGAGCATCTCTGCTTCCGTCTTCTGGATCAGGTCGCCGATGTAGACGATGTTGTCGTTCTTCAGGCAGTTCGCCGAGCGTACGGAGAGTTCCAGCTCGTCGACCTTCTTGAGAAGCGCAGGGTTGAACGCGAGTTCGGTGACCTGCTCGACGGGCTGTTCCTTCTGCGGCTCTTCGAAGTTGACGAACAGCGACAGCTGGTCCTGCAGAATGCGTGCTGCGAAAGCAACGGCATCCTCGCCGCTGATCGAACCATCGGTATCGATCGTGAGCGTCAGCTTGTCATAGTCAAGAACCTGGCCCTCACGGGTGTTCTCAACCTTGTACGACACCTTCTTCACCGGAGAATACAGGCTGTCGACCGGGATCAGTCCGATCGGAGCATCCTCAGCGCGGTTGCGATCGGCAGGAACGTAGCCCTTGCCGGTGTTAACCGTGAACTCCATGCGGATTTCGGCGTTCTGGTCCAGCGTGCAGAGCACGTGATCCGGGTTCAGAACCTCGACATCGCCAACCGTCTGAATGTCACCAGCGGTAACGACGCCTGGACCCTGCTTGCGGACAACCATCCGCTTCGGGCCGTCGCCTTCCATCTTGATAGCGATTTCCTTGATGTTCAGGATGATGTCGGTGACATCTTCACGAACGCCAGGGATCGAGGAGAACTCGTGCAGAACGCCGTCGATCTGCACTGCGGTGACAGCAGCACCGCGCAGCGACGACAGCAGAACGCGACGGAGCGCATTGCCCAGCGTCAGACCAAAACCGCGTTCGAGCGGCTCGGCAACAAGAACCGTCTGAGTACGGCCCTTGGAGCTGAACTCAACCTTGTTCGGCTTAATCAGTTCCTGCCAGTTTTTCTGGATCATGGATTTATCCTTCCGTTACCCTGCCACCATCCAATCGTGGCAGGCGTTCTGGAACCACCGATGACGCCTGACGGCGCCATCAGCAGAAAAGGCATTAGACGCGGCGCTTCTTACGCGGACGGCAACCATTGTGCGGAATGGGCGTAACGTCGCGGATCGACGTGATCGTGAAGCCAGCAGCCTGGAGTGCACGGAGGGCGGACTCACGGCCAGAACCAGGACCGCAGACCTCAACCTCGAGCGTGCGCATACCATGCTCCTGCGCCTTCTTGGCGCAATCTTCCGCTGCGATCTGAGCAGCGAACGGGGTCGACTTGCGCGAACCCTTGAAGCCCTGCGCACCAGCAGACGACCAGGCAATCGCATTGCCCTGCGCGTCGGTGATGGTGATCATCGTGTTGTTAAAGGTCGAGTTGACGTGTGCAACACCCGACGAAATGTTCTTGCGTTCTCTACGACGAACGCGAGCGGCTTCCTTAGCCATGGTATTCCTTTCAACGATCTCTACGCCGCCGTAACGCCAGCGGCTACACCTTTGGTGAATGGTACCTGGTAAATGGCGAACGGTCCTCAGTCGGACTGCTATTCACAATTCACCATTCCCTATTCACCAATTACTTCTTCTTACCGGCGATTGCCTTGGCAGGACCCTTGCGGGTACGCGCATTGGTGTGCGTGCGCTGACCACGAACCGGCAGGCTGCGGCGATGACGCAGACCGCGGTAGCAGCCCAGGTCCATCAGACGCTTGATGTTCATCGAGATCTCACGACGCAGATCACCTTCAACCTGGTAATCGCGGTCGATCGTCTCGCGGATAGCAAGAACTTCAGCGTCGGTGAGCTGATGAACGCGCTTTTCCGCAGGAATATTCACCTTCTCGATGATTTCCTGAGCGAACTTCTGGCCAATGCCGTGAATGTACTGAAGCGCAATAACAACGCGCTTGTTAGTTGGAATATTGACGCCAGCAATACGGGCCACGTCGTATCTCCTTGGTTCTTTTGACCGCTGTCACAGCGGATTATTTCATCCAACCGAACAAGACAAAAGCGCCCAGCCCGGTCAACTTAGACCGACGCCGACCGCCATGAAAATCCAGCGAATTGGCGTGGTCTTGACGGATTCTACCGGAAAAGTCAACTCCCGGATCCATTCTCTTTCGGCAGATGCCCAGGTTCAGGCCTTGCAGCCTGATGGGTGAGCGCCGCACGCCCTCACCCGAACCCTGACGTTACTTTCCGAGAATGCCTGCGATCGCGTCAGTAACCTCTGAGACAGAGGCCATTCCATCAACGGAGCGAAGCTGACCCTTGGCATAGTAGTAGCCGATCAGCGGCGCCGTCTTCTTGTAGTATTCGCGAAGACGTTCCTCGAACACTTCCGGATTGTCGTCCTTGCGGACCGGCTGTCCGGCAGCCTTGGCTTCCTCCGCACGGTTGAGGATGCGGCCAACGAGAGCCTTGTCATCCACCACAAGCTCGATGACTGCATCGAGCTTGATACCGCGCTCGGAGAGCATGGCCTCGACAGCGTCAGCCTGCACAAGCGTGCGCGGATAACCGTCGAGAATAAATCCGTTGGCGCAATCCGCCTGGTCGATGCGTTCGGCAACGATCGCGTTGACGATCTCGTCGGACACCAGTTCACCGGCGTCCATCACGGCCTTTGCGCGCTTCCCGATTTCCGTTTCGGCCTTCACCGCGGCACGAAGCATGTCGCCGGTTGAAAGCTGCGGGATACCCAGTCTCTCGACAAGGATCTGCGACTGCGTACCCTTGCCCGCGCCGGGCGGTCCTAGAAGAATTAATCTCATCTGCCTCTCTTCCCTCCCCGGAGCTTGGACTTCTTGATCAGGCCCTCATACTGATGGGCAATCAGGTGTCCCTGAACTTGAGCAACCGTGTCGAGCGTAACACTCACAACGATCAGCAACGACGTACCACCGAGGTAGAACGGCACACCAGTCGCAGAAATCAGGAACTCCGGAAGGAGACAGATCAGGACCAGGTAGATCGCCCCGATGAGAGTGATGCGGGTCAACACATAGTCGATGTATTCAGCAGTGCGCTCGCCGGGACGATAGCCTGGAATGAACCCCGAATGCTTCTTGAGCTGGTCAGCGGTGTCCTTCGGGTTGAAAACGATCGCGGTGTAGAAGAACGCGAAGAACATGATCATCGCCGCGTACAGGAACATGTAGAGCGGCTGACCGTGGCCGAGCGTCGCAAGGATCGTTGCAGCCCAACCGGGAAGCTGCGTCGTGTCGGCGAAACCGGCAAGCGTTGCAGGCAGCAGCAGCAGCGACGAAGCAAAGATCGGAGGAATGACGCCGGCGGTGTTCAGCTTCAGCGGCAGGTGCGACGTGTCGCCCTGGAACATGCGGTTGCCAACCTGGCGCTTCGGATACTGGATCAGAAGGCGGCGCTGCGCACGCTCGAAAAAGACGATGACGCCAATGCAGGCGATGCAGATGACGATGATCGCGAGGATCAGGCCGGTCGACATCGCACCTGTGCGGCCGAGCTCGAGAGTACCGCCGATGGCGGACGGAAGCCCTGCCACGATACCGGCAAAGATGATGAGCGAAATGCCGTTGCCGATGCCGCGGGCAGTAATCTGCTCACCGAGCCACATCAGGAACATGGTGCCGCCGAGCAGCGTGATGACGGCGGAAATACGGAAGAACCAGCCCGGATCGCTGACGATGTTCTGTCCACCCTCAAGCCCGACTGCAATGCCATAGGCCTGCACGAGGGCGAGAATGACTGTACCGTAGCGGGTGTACTGGTTGATGACCTTGCGGCCCTGCTCGCCTTCCTTCTTCAGCTGCTCCAGGGACGGGACGACGCTCGTCAGCAGCTGCATGATGATGGAGGCGGAAATATAAGGCATGATGCCCAGCGCGAAGATCGCCATGCGCTCAACGGCACCACCGGCGAACATGTTGAACATGCCTAGAACGCCGCCGGACTGTTGCTGGAACGCCTGCGCGAATGCGTCAGGGTTGATGCCAGGCATCGGAATGTAGGTTCCGAGACGATAGACCAGGAGTGCGCCCAGCGTGAACCAGATGCGCTTTTTCAGGTCTTCTGCCTTAGCAAAAGCAGAGAAATTGAGATTGGATGCTAGTTGCTCGGCTGCAGAGGCCATGCAGTTCTCTCCGCTTCATCACGCACGCTCTACGGCGGCGATGAATAATTGGACGCCGGTAAAGCTCATACGCCGGAGTTAACCTGCGCAAAAACCGGATACCCGCCCCTCAGTTACACACGACTCGCCCGGGGAAACCGATTCCAACGACGCAAGCCAATGCCGAGATAGGACCGGAGCGGCAAAGATGCAAGCGATGCCTGTGGGCATCGCTTGCAAGTTTTTTCAGATCAGGCTGCCTGTTCCGGCAGCTTGACGGAACCACCAGCCTTCTCGATCTTCTCGAGAGCCGACTTCGTGGCGTAAGCAACGTCCAGCGTAACCTTAGCGGTCAGCTCGCCATTGCCGAGCACGCGAACGCCGTCCTTGGCGCGGCGGATAACGCGGGCCTCTACGAGAGCAGCAGCGTCGATCGTCTTGCCGGCGTCAAGCTTCTTGGCGTCGATGGCGGCCTGGATACGCTCCACGGTCACTTCGACGAAGTCGCCGCGGAAGATGTTCACGAAACCGCGCTTCGGCAGGCGGCGGTAGATTGGCATCTGACCACCTTCGAAGCCGTTGATGGCGACACCCGAGCGGGACGACTGTCCCTTGACGCCGCGACCACCGGTCTTGCCGCTGCCGGAACCGATACCACGGCCGACGCGCTTGCGGGACTTGGTAGCGCCTTCAGAATCCCTGAGTTCGTTGAGCTTCATAGTCTTAATCCCGGATCTCTCAGGCCTCGTCGACAACGCGAACCAGGTGGCTCACGCTGGCGATCATACCACGGACGGAAGGAGTGTCTTCCAGGGTGGAACGGCGGTGCATCTTGTTCAGCCCCAGGCCGATCAGCGTGGCACGCTGTTCCTTGGGGCGGCGAATGGGGCTGCCGATCTGTTCGACGGTGACCGTCTTGCCCTTCTTGTTCTCTGCCATTTTCGTCATCCTCTACCAGCGGCTAGGTTGCCCTTGGGCAACGCCGCACGGATTGCCCTACTCTTCCGAACCAGCGGCAGCGCCGCGGCGCGCCTGCAGTACGGAGTACTTGATACCACGCTGTGCAGCGACATCCTTCGGATGCGCCTGACGCTTCAGAGCGTCGAAGGTGGCACGCACCATGTTGTAGGGGTTGGAGGAGCCGAGAGACTTCGAAACAACGTCCTGAACCCCGAGAACCTCGAAGACTGCGCGCATAGGACCACCGGCGATGATACCGGTACCAGCCTTGGCGGTGCGCAGCAGAACCTTACCAGCGCCGTGTGCGCCGTTAACGTCGTGGTGCAGCGTACGTCCCTCACGCAGCGGAACGAAAATCATGTCGCGCTTGGCAGCTTCCGTCGCCTTGCGGATAGCTTCCGGCACTTCACGTGCCTTGCCATGACCGAAGCCGACGCGACCCTTCTGGTCACCGACGACGACGAGTGCCGCGAAACCAAAACGGCGGCCGCCCTTGACCACCTTGGCAACACGGTTGATGTGGACCAGCTTGTCAACGAATTCGCTGTCGCGCTCTTCGCGCGGACGGCGATCGTCCTTACGTCCTTGCTGTTGTGCCATTGCCCTTTTCCTTGTTCTTTTCCGGAAGCACGGGTTGTTAAAGCATACTCCCGCGGTGCTTACAGCAACGCGGGAGGAATGAAAAGTTCAATTAGAACTGCAGACCGCCTTCGCGAGCTGCGTCTGCCAGAGCCTTCACGCGGCCGTGGTACAGGTAGGCACCGCGGTCGAAGACGACCTCGCTGACGCCCGCCTGCTTGGCGCGCTCAGCGAGGAGCTTGCCGACAGCAGCAGCTGCATCAACGTCGGCGCCGGTCTTCAGCGAGCTGCGAAGATCCTTGTCGAGCGTGGAAGCGGCAGCGAGCGTATGACCCTTCACATCGTCGATGAGCTGGGCATAGATGTTCTTCGAAGAACGGTAAACCGAAAGGCGGACGCGGCCATTGGCCACCGACTTCAGCTTACGACGGACGCGCCCTGCGCGTCGCGTAACGGATACTTTCGACACCATGGCTAGATCCTTACTTCTTCTTGCCTTCCTTACGGACGATTACTTCGTCCGAGTACCGCACGCCCTTGCCCTTGTAAGGCTCTGGACCACGGTAAGCGCGGATTTCAGCAGCGACCTGGCCGACAACCTGCTTGTCGATGCCGGTAACCACGATCTCCGTTGGCTTCGGCGTAGCAATCGTGATGCCCTGAGGGGCAACATAATTGACTTCGTGGCTGAAGCCCAGCGACAGAGCAAGCGTGTTACCCTGCATCGCTGCACGATAACCAACGCCGCTGATCTCAAGCTTGCGCTCGAAACCGGTCTTGACGCCGTTGAGGATGTTCGAGATCTGGGTGCGGGTCATACCCCACTTCGAACGAGCATCCTTGCTTTCGTCACGCGGCGTAACAACCACGCCACCATTCTCAAGCTTTACAAGTACTTCTTCGGTAAAGACGAACTGTAGCTCGCCCTTCGGCCCCTTAGCCGTGATGGTCTGACCATCGATGGAAGCGGTCACGCTCTCCGGCACTGGAACCGGCTTTTTGCCAATTCGAGACATGTTATGCCCTCGTTCCTTCTACGTTTCCGCTAGATTAGAAAATCTTGCAGAGAACCTCTCCACCGACGTTCTTCTCACGAGCCTCATGGTCCGCCATAACGCCCTTCGGCGTCGAAAGGATGGCGATACCGAGACCGTTGCCGACGTGCGGAATGGTCTTCACCGACACGTAAACGCGGCGGCCAGGCTTCGAAACGCGGACGATCTCGCGGATAACGGACGCACCTTCGAAATACTTCAGCTCGATGTTGATCTCGGACTTGCCGTTACCATAATCGACCTGGCTGTAATCCCGAATGTAGCCTTCAGCCTTCAGAACATCCAGAACGCGAGCGCGCAGCTTGGAAGCCGGCGTCGTGACCGTGGACTTCTTACGGCCAAGTGCGTTGCGGATACGGGTCAGCATATCACCGATTGGATCATTAACAGACATCGGATGCCTCCCCTACCAGCTGGACTTGACAAGGCCTGGGATCAGGCCACGGTTACCAAGCTCACGAAGCGCGATACGCGACATCCCAAGCTCGCGGTAGTAAGCACGCGGACGACCCGTAACCTCACAGCGGTTGCGGATGCGAGTCTTCGACGAGTTGCGCGGAAGGGCAGCAAGCTGAAGCTGCGCCTTGAAGCGCTCTTCAATCGGCCTGCTCTTGTCCATGATGATAGCCTTGAGCGCGGCACGCTTTGCAGCGTAACGGCCTACCAGCTTCCGGCGCGCCTTGTTCTTCTCGACTGCGCTAATCTTTGCCATTTATAGCGTTCCTTCTACTCGCCTGCCGTTACTGCCGGAACGGGAAGTTAAAGGCCTTCAACAGGGCGCGAGCCTCGTCGTCGGTCTTAGCAGTCGTACAGACGATGACGTCCATTCCCCAGATCTGATCAACCTTGTCGTAGTTGATCTCCGGAAAAATAATGTGCTCCTTGATACCGAAGGCATAGTTGCCACGGCCATCGAAGCTCTTCGGGTTCAGACCACGGAAGTCGCGTACCCGAGGCAGAGCGATGTTCACCAGACGATCCAGGAACTCGTACATGCGGTCATGACGAAGCGTTACCTTCGCACCGATCGGCATGCCTTCACGAACCTTGAAGCCTGCAATCGACGTGCGCGCACGGGTAACGACGGCCTTCTGGCCGGCGATCAGCGACAGGTCTTCTGCAGCAACGCCCGGCTTCTTGGAATCGCCGGTTGCTTCACCAACGCCCATGTTCAGCACGATCTTGTCGAGGCGCGGAAGCTCCATGACGTTCTTGTACTGGAACGCCTCGGTCAGCTCTTTGCGAACAACGTCTTCGTAGTGGGCCTTCAGACGGGCCTTGTATTCGGTGTTAGCCATCGATCACTTCTCCTGAGCGCTTGGCCACACGTACCTTCTTGCCGTCCTCGAGAACGCGGAAACCAACGCGGGTCGGCTTGCCGTCCTTCGGGTCAACCAGAGCCAGGTTGGAGACGTGAATTGGCGCTTCCTTGGTGATGATACCAGCTTCGGTCTGGGCGCTCTGCTTCTGGTGACGACGCACCAGGTTCACGCCACGAACGACGGCCTTGTCGTCCTTCGGCATCATCTTGACGATTTCGCCCGTACGGCCCTTATCGCGACCGGTGAGCACGACGACCTTGTCGCCTGTCTTAATCTTTTGCATCCATCCGGCTCCTACAGCACTTCCGGCGCCAGGGAAATGATCTTCATGTGGTTCTTGGCGCGAAGTTCACGCGGAACCGGTCCGAAGATACGGGTGCCGATTGGTTCTTTCTTGTTGTCGACAAGAACGGCAGCGTTCGTATCGAAGCGGATGACGCTCCCGTCCGGACGACGGATGTCCTTGGCGGTGCGAACGACTACCGCCTTCATTACGTCACCCTTCTTTACGCGGCCGCGCGGAATGGCTTCCTTCACGGAGACGACGATAATGTCTCCGACCGAAGCATACTTCCGCTTCGAGCCGCCAAGCACTTTGATGCACATGACACGACGGGCGCCGGAATTATCCGCCACGTCGAGGTTTGTTTGCATCTGAATCATGATGGCCGCCTTCTTATAATAATGGCGAGAAGCAGCACGTCAGGCTGCTTCCCTTCAACTTAAACCCAATCAGGCCGTAGCCTGAGTCTGGTTCTCAATCACCACCCAGTTCTTGTCCTTCGAAATCGGACGAGATTCCTGGATCGAGACGATGTCACCGATCTTGCATGCGTTATTTTCGTCGTGCGCCTTGTACTTCTTCGAACGGCGCACGGTCTTCTTAAGCAACGGGTGCGTGAAACGACGCTCGACGCGAACGACAACAGTCTTGTCGCTCTTGTCGCTCACCACGGTGCCCTGCAGAACGCGCTTTGGCATTTTTATCCTCAGGCTTTGCTGCCGACCGATTTCTCGGCCAGGATTGTACGAATGCGCGCAATGTCACGACGAATCTCTCGCACACGCGCGGTTTTTTCGAGCTGCCCAGTAGCCTTCTGGAAACGAAGGTTGAACTGCTCTTTCTTGAGGTTCGCCAGCTGTTCGTCGAGCTGGTCAGGGGTCTGGGACCTGATATCTGCGGCCTTCATAATGCCCTCTCCTACTCTACGATGCGCTGCACAAAGCGCGTCTTGATCGGAAGCTTCGCGGCACCGAGGCGAAGGGCCTCCTGTGCCATTTCCAAATCAACGCCATCGATCTCAAACATGATGCGGCCCGGCTTAACGCGGCACGCCCAAAAGTCAACAGATCCTTTTCCCTTACCCATGCGGACTTCGGTAGGCTTCGAAGTGACCGGAACATCAGGAAATACGCGGATCCAGACCCTTCCCTGACGCTTCATCTGGCGGGTGATTGCACGACGGGCCGCTTCAATCTGTCGCGCCGTTACGCGCTCTGGCTCGAGGGCTTTGAGGCCAAATGAACCGAAGTTCAGATCCGTGCCGCCCTTGGAGACGCCATGAATGCGCCCCTTGAACTGCTTACGGAATTTCGTGCGCTTTGGTTGCAGCATTTTCTTCTACCTCAAATCCCGGCTCAGGCGTTCTCGCGACGACGCTGACCACCACCACTGCCGGTCGCATCGTTTTCACTGTTGCGACGCTCGGATGCAAACGGGTCATGCTCAAGGATCTCGCCCTTGAAAACCCAGACCTTCACACCGCAGATGCCGTAAGCTGTGTTAGCTTCAGCCGTGCCGTAGTCAATGTCAGCGCGCAGCGTGTGCAGCGGCACGCGGCCTTCACGGTACCACTCGGTACGAGCGATTTCCGCGCCGCCCAGACGGCCCGAGCAATTGATGCGGATGCCCTCGGCACCGAGACGCATGGCCGACTGCACGGCGCGCTTCATGGCGCGGCGGAAGGCGATGCGGCGCTCGAGCTGCTGCGCGATGGACTGCGCGATCAGCGT
>Ga0182736_1001582_pt1 | contig 21147 bp, 27 predicted proteins | sample eDN5th30CKraftBY_FD_128882 | JGI IMG/M metagenome (GOLD analysis project Ga0182736, IMG submission 128882) | Enriched backyard soil microbial communities from Emeryville, California, USA - eDNA 5th pass 30_C Kraft BY (version 2) (version 2) | ecosystem: Environmental > Terrestrial > Soil >... | reverse complement strand
GGCACGCGCAGCCGCGACGGCGGCGCCTATGTGCTGTACCTGACCGATCGCACCGGCGGCGGCACCAACATCGATCTGATCGCCAACAACGGAAATTGAATCGCGCCGACCCATCGGTGACGTGACGTCGGCGCCCGACCCGGCTAGTCGGGTGCGATGAACATCCTTCTCGTCATGATCGGCGGCGCGATCGGCGCGGGCGCGCGTCATCTGACCGGCCGCTGGACGCTCGCCGCGTTCGGGCCGGGCTATCCCTGGGGCACGCTGGCGGTCAACCTGATCGGCGGGATGCTGATGGGCGTGCTCGCCGGCACGCTCGCCCGCACCAGCGCCGGCGAGCCGACGCGGCTGCTGCTCGGCGTCGGGGTCCTGGGTGGATTCACCACATTCTCCGCTTTCTCCCTCGACATGGTGACGATGATCGAGCGCGGCGACGCGGCGAGCGCGATCGGCTATGCGCTGGTATCGGTGGTGGGATCGGTGCTGGCGCTGTTCGCCGGCCTCTATGCGGTGAGGGCGATCGCATGACCGACAGCGTGCGTCAGTTTACCGTCGGCGTCGACGACGACGGCATCCGGCTGGACCGCTGGTTCAAACGCCATTTGCCCGAGGCGAGCTTCAATCTGGTGTCGCGTTGGGCGCGCACCGGGCAGTTGCGCGTCGACGGCGCCCGCGCGACGCCGGGCGACCGGCTGGCGGCGGGACAGGTGTTGCGCGTCCCTCCGGCGGAACCGGCCAAGGCGACCGCGCCCCGGCCAAAGCGCGATCGCCCGCCGCTGTCCGAAGAAGAGACCGCCTATGCCCAGGCGATGGTGATCCACCGCGATCCGCAGGCGATCGTCATCAATAAGCCCCCCGGCCTGGCCACGCAGGGCGGCACCAAGACCGACTCGCACGTCGACGGCCTGCTCGACGCGCTCCAGTTCGAGGCGGAAGGGCGGCCCAAGCTGGTCCATCGGCTCGACAAGGACACGTCGGGCGCGCTGCTGCTGGCCCGCACCGCCCGCGCCGCCGCCTTCTTCGCCAAGAGCTTTTCCGGCCGCACCGCGCGAAAGGTCTATTGGGCGCTGGTGGTCGGCGTGCCGGATATCGAGGACGGGCTGATCGAGCTCCCGATCGCCAAACAGCCCGGCACCGGCGGCGAGAAGATGCATGTCAGCGAGCATGAGGGCCTCCCCTCCCGAACTCGCTACCGCGTGCTTGAACAGGCCGGCAACCGCGCGGCGTGGGTCGAACTCCAGCCGCTGACCGGGCGCACGCACCAGTTGCGCGTGCATATGGCGGCGATCGGCCACCCGATCGTCGGCGACGGCAAATACGGCGGCAAGGACGCATTCCTGACTGGCGGGGTCAGCCGCAAGATGCACCTCCACGCCCGCCGCATCCGCATCGACCACCCCGACGGGGGCAAGGTCGACGTGACCGCCGAACTGCCGCACCATTTCGCCGAGAGCATGGACCTGCTGGCATTCGACCTGTCGTTCGGCGACCAGCCGCTGCCCGAGGAGGCCCCGCCCCCGTCACGCGCCGCGATCAAGGCGCAGGCCAAGGCCCACGCCAAGACGATCCGCAAGGACCGCAAGGGCGAACGCCGCGCGCGGGGCCAGCCCCGTTGATTTCCCGCTTATAGGCTCGTCGATGCACCCCAACCCCGCCTTTCACTGGGATGACCGCGCCGCGATGCGCCAGTTGGTCGCTCAGGTCGGTTTCGGCGCGCTGTTCGCCGCGACGCCGGACGGCCCGCGTGTCGCGCACCTGCCGGTGGTATGGATCGACGACGACACGATCGGGCTGCACATCGCGCGCGGCAACGGCCTCACCCGCCATCTCGACGGTGCGACCGCGCTGTTCACCGTGATCGGGCCGGACGGCTATATCAGCCCCGACTGGTACGGGCTCGATGCCGATCAGGTGCCGACGTGGAATTACGTCGCGGTCGAGTTGGAGGGCCGTATCCGGCGCATGGACCGCGACGCGCTGCTGGCGCAGATCGACCAGCTTTCCGCCGAACAGGAAGCCCCGCTGCCCAAGATGCCCTGGACCCGCGCAAAGGCCGACCCGAAGAAGATCGACGCGATGTTGAACGCGATCGTCGGCTTCCGGCTGGAGGTGACCGCGTGGCGCGGCACGATCAAGCTCGGCCAGAACAAGCCGGCGGCGGCACGGCTGGCGGCGGCGGACGGTGTCGAGGCATCGGGCCGGCGCGGCATCGCCCATTGGATGCGGTCGATCGCATGAACCGGCTCGCGCTGTTCGATTGCGACGGCACACTCGCCGATTCGGGCGCCAACATCTGCCGCGCGATGGAGGAGACCTTCGCCGCGCATCGGCTGGCGGTGCCCGGGCGCGACTCGATCCGGCGGATCGTCGGGCTCAGCCTGGTCGAAGCGGTCGCCGCCCTGCACCCCGAAGGCGACGACGCCCTGCACAGCATCCTCGCCGACGATTACAAGCGCGTGTTCCAGGCGATGCGTGGCACCGGCACGCTGGCGGCGGAGCCGCTGTACGAGGGGATCGCGGAGACGATCGCGACGCTGGACGATACCGGCTGGGTGCTGGGAGTCGCCACCGGCAAATCGGATCGCGGGCTGGGGCTTTTGCTCGCGCATCACGGCATCACCCATCGCTTCGTCACGCTGCAGACCGCCGACCGCCACCCGTCGAAGCCGCACCCGTCGATGGTCGAGGCCGCGATGGCCGAGGCCGGCGCCGCACCGCACACCACGGTGATGATCGGCGACACCAGCTACGACATGATGATGGCGGCCAACGCCGGCGTCGCCGCGATCGGCGTCGGCTGGGGCTATCACGCGCCCGAGGAACTGGCCGAGGCCGGCGCGCGGCAAGTGGTGACGCGCGCCGATCAACTGGCGCCGGCGCTGCTTGCCTGCGTGGCCGGCGCGCCTATCTCCGCAGCATGAGCAACGACGTTTCCGCCCGCAACCGCTGGCTCGCCATGGTCGGCACCCGCCTCGCCGCCGCCGCCGGGGCGGTATTGGGCATCGTCCTGATCGGCCGCGCGCACGACTGGCCGACCAAGGCGCTGGGCGTCGCGATCGTACTGGCGGCGCTGTACATGATGGCGGTGGTGCCGCTCGCGCTGGCGCGGCGCTGGCGGACCCCACCCGAGGCATGAAGCGGTTCTGGAAAACGGTGGAGGTCGTCCGTGACGGCGACGGCTTCGGCATCACGCTCGACGGGCGGCGGGTACGGACACCGGGCCGCGCCGCGCTGACGGTGCCGGGCCGGACGCTGGCGGAGGCGATCGCCGACGAATGGCGCGCCGTCGCCGACGATATCGATCCGCGCGACATGCCGCTGACCGGCCTGGCCAACGCGGCGATCGACAAGATCGCGCCCGACGCCGCCACCTTCGCCGCCGGACTGGCGCGTTATGGCGAGAGCGACCTGCTGTATTACCGCGCCGAGGAGCCCGCCCCGCTGGTCGCGCGCCAGCGTGCGGCATGGGACCCGCTGCTCGACTGGGCACGCGCGCGCTACGACGTGCATTTCGAGACGACGGCGGGGGTGATGCACCGCGCCCAGCCCGAAGCGACGCTGGCGCGGCTGGGTGAGGCCATCGCCGCGCGCACGCCGTTCGAACTCGCCGGCCTGTCCCACATCGTCACCGTCACCGGATCGCTGGTCGCCGCGCTGGCGCTGCTGGAGGGCGCGGCCGATGCCGACACCGTATGGCACGCCGCGCGGATCGACGATGACTGGCAGGCGGAGCAATGGGGCGAGGACGACCTTGCCCTCCAGTCCGCCGCCGCGCACCGCGCCGATTTCGACGCGGGCGCTCGGTTGCTGTCACACTTCGGTCGGGGGGTATGACGCCACCGGTTCGACGGCCGCATTCGGCAGCATCCAGGCGATGATCGCCCCGGCGGCGAGAAACGCCAGCATGTCGCTGAAGAACAGGTAGATGAAATAGCCCGCCGGTGCGTGGTTGAACACGATCTGGCCCAGGTCGGTGTAGGCGGGGATCGCGATCGCGAACAGCCCGACCAGCGTCAGCCGCCCGCCAAAGCTCAGCCCGGTCGAGACGGTGCGGAGCGCGAATGCCACCAGCACCGCCGCGATGATGCCCAGCACCAGCCCGCCGACCAACGACGCGCTGTCGACCACCGCGAATCCGTGCGTGTTGAACTGGATCAGCGCGGTCGGCCCCTGCGCGTAGAGATAGCTGCCCGCCTGAGTGCCGGGCCATGGCACCGAATAGACGCCGGTGCCACTCGGCCCAAGTTGTGCGGCCAGCGTCGACTGGATCGCGGCATTGGCCGAATCGGGCGCGACGGAGAAGGCCAGCCGGTTGAGCGGCGTGCCCCAGAAGATGAAACCGATGAACCACATCGCGACCCCGCCCAGGATGCCGCCCAGCAATGCACGTGCCATCATCTCTCTCCCACCGTTATGTCGCGGTCATCAGCCCCCGGATAAACCCGATCAGGCCAGTCTGGCGCGAACGCTTCAAACGCTCCGCCGCCAGGATCGTTCGCACGCATTCGAAACAGCGATCGACGTTGTCGTTGACCAGCACATAGTCATAGCCGTCCCAGTGGCTGACCTCCGCCGCCGCCCGCGCCATCCGCGCGTCGATCACCTCGGGCGCGTCGGTGGCGCGCGACGTGAGCCGGCGGTGCAATTCCTCCATCGACGGCGGCAGGATGAACACGCGCACCACGTCGCCGCCGGCGATCTGGAACAATTGCTGCGCGCCCTGCCAGTCGATGTCGAACAGCACGTCCTGCCCCGAATGGAGCATAGCGTCGACCGGTGCGCGCGGGGTGCCGTAGCGATGGCCGAACACATGCGCCCATTCGAGGAACTCATGGTCCGACACCATGTCGCGGAATCGTTCGAGGTCGACGAAATGATAGTCCTTGCCGTCGACCTCCCCCGGCCGCATCGGCCGGGTGGTCGCGGACACCGACATGCCCAGCGTCGGCTCCGCCTCCAGCAGCTTACGCGCGATCGTCGACTTGCCGGCGCCGGACGGCGACGACAGGACAAACAGGACGCCGCGGCGCCGGAATTTATGCGGATCGTCTTCGGGACCGTGGGCCATGCACGCTAGTGGCGTGGCCGGCGGGGGCGCGTCAAGCGGCGGATGCGCGTCCTGCCGCCGCGTCGCGCAGCTTGCCCAGCCCCTTCAGCACCAGCCACCCGGTGGCAAAGGTCACCGCGACGGGCAGCGCGACCTTGAGCACCGTACCCGCGACGCCGCCGATGATCGCGCCGTCGACCGCGCTGTCGTCGCCGCTCGCGCCGTCGATGATCGCCCCGAGCGCCGCGCCTACCGTTGCCAGACCCATGAATATGCTCCTGAAGTTTCAACCAGAGCGTTCGGCGGCCGGATCGGTTCCGTCAGCCGACCATCGCCTCTGGCCGCACCACCCGGTCGAACGTCGCTTCGTCGACCAGCCCCAGCGCCAGCCCCGCCTCCTTGAGCGTCAGCCCCTCGGCATGGGCGTGCTTGGCGATCTTCGCGGCGTTGTCATAGCCGATCTCGGGCGCGAGCGCGGTGACCAGCATCAGCGAGCGCCCGACCAGTTCGCCGATTCGTCGCTCATCGGCCTCGATCCCCGCGACGCAGCGTTCGGCGAAACTGTCCATGCCCACGGCGAGCAGGTGGATCGACCGCAGCACCGCCGCGCCGATCATCGGCTTGAACACATTGAGTTCCAGATGCCCCTGCAAGCCGCCGACGGTGATCGCGGTGTGATTGCCGATCACCTGCGCCGCGACCATCGTCAGCATCTCGCACTGGGTCGGGTTGACCTTGCCCGGCATGATCGAACTGCCCGGTTCGTTGGCCGGCAGCATCAGCTCGCCGATTCCCGAGCGTGGGCCAGAGCCGAGCAGGCGGATATCGTTGGCGATCTTGGTCAGCGCCACCGCCAGCGTGTTGAGCGTGCCCGACAGGTGCACCAGCGGATCGTTGGAGGCGAGCGCCTCGAACGGGTTCTCGGCCGGGATGAAGCCGATGCCGGTGATTTCCCGCAATGCCGCACAGAATTCGCCGGCAAAATCCGCAGGCGCGTTGAGGCCGGTGCCGACCGCCGTGCCGCCCTGCGCCAGCCGCTGCGTGCCATGCTCAAGCGCCGGCTCGATCCGCCGTTTCGCGCGGTAGATCTGGTTGGCCCAGCCCGACGCCTCCTGCCCCAGCGTCAGCGGGGTCGCATCCTGCAAATGGGTGCGGCCGATCTTGACGATGCCCGCCCACGCCCGCGCCTTGGCGTCGAGCGCGGCATAAAGGCGCTCCGCCGCCGGCAACAGGTCACGCGATGCCGCGATCGTCGCGGCGATGTGCAGCGCGGTCGGGAAGCTGTCGTTCGACGACTGGCCCATGTTGACGTGATCGTTGGGGTGCACCGGCGTCTTGCCGCCGCGCGTGCCGGCCAGCATCTCGTTGGCGCGGCCCGCGATCACCTCGTTGACGTTCATGTTCGACTGGGTGCCGCTGCCGGTCTGCCAGATCACCAGCGGGAACTGGTCGTCCAGCTTGCCCGCGACCACCTCCGCCGCCGCCGCCTCGATCGCGTCGGCGATCTCGGCGGGCAGGCCGTGGCGGCGGTTCACCCGCGCCGCCGCCTGCTTCACCAGCGCCAGCGCGTGGACGATGCCGATCGGCATGTGCTCGGTCGGGCCGAAGGGGAAATTCTCGATGCTGCGCTGGGTCTGCGCGCCCCAATAGGCGTCGGCCGGCACCTCGATCGCGCCGATAGAATCGGTTTCGGTACGGGTCTCGCCAGCCATCATCGCCTCCGCGTTGTCACGTCACGCGGGCGCTGTGACAATCACCGCGGGCCGGGGCAACCCTCCAGCGGCGAACTATTTCTTGCGCTTGAAATCGACCGCGACGACGTTCGATCCGTCCTCGACCAGCGTCACCGCCGGCTCGTCGTTGTCCGCCGGCTCGTGCGGCTCGCCGTCCTCGTCCTCGAGCGCCTGGAAGCGCAGCTCGAAATTGACCGCCGGATCGTGGAAACCGGTGATCGCGGCGAACGGGATCACCAGGCTCGACGGCACCTGGTTGAAGCTCAGCCCGACGCTGAACCCCTTGTCATCGACCTTCAGATCCCAGAACCGATGCTGGATGACGATCGTCATTTCATCGGGGAACCGTTCGACCAGACGCTTGGGGATATCGACCCCGGCCGCCTGTGTCTTGAAGGTGATGTAGAAATGGTGCTCGCCCGGCAGCTCGCCGCTGCTCGCGATCGAACCCAGCACGCGGCCTACCACCGCGCGAAGGGCTTCCTGTACGATCTCGTCGTAGGGAATCAGGCTGTCGACAACTGGGTTACTCATCGCGCCTACGCTGGCCTCCTTTGCGATGACGGTCAAGATTGCACCGCGGCGCAACCACGCTATTGGGCTGCGAATGCGCACCGCCAGCCTTACTCGCGCCACCGGCGAAACCCGGATCGAGGTCGCGATCAATCTCGACGGCACCGGCATCTATGATGTCTCGACCGGAATCGGCTTTCTCGACCACATGGTCGAGCAGCTCTCCCGTCACTCGCTGATCGACGTGACGCTGAAGGCGGAGGGCGACCTCCACATCGACCAGCACCACACGACCGAGGACAGCGCACTGGCGCTGGGCACCGCCTTTGCCCAGGCGCTGGGCGACAAGAAAGGCATCCGCCGCTATGGCGACGCGCTGTCGCCGATGGACGAGACGCTGACCCGCGTCGCGCTCGACATTTCCGGCCGGCCCTATTTGGTGTGCAAGCTGCCGTTCACCCAGAAGCGGCTGGGCGAGATGGATACCGAGCTGTTCGAGCATTGGTTCCACAGCTTCGCGCAGACCGCCGGGCTGACGCTGCACGTCGAGACGCTGTACGGCGCCAACAACCACCATATCGCCGAAAGCGCGTTCAAGGGGCTGGCGCGCGCGCTGCGCACCGCGATCGAGATCGACCCGCGCAAGGCGGACGCGATCCCGAGCACCAAAGGCATCCTTTGATGGGCGCGGGCGTCGCGTTGATCGACTATGGCGCCGGCAACCTCCATTCGGTCCACAACGCGCTGAAGGCGGCGGGCGCGCGCGACGTCGCGGTCACCGCCGACCCTGACGTGGTGCGCCGCGCCGATCGCATCGTGCTGCCCGGCGTCGGCGCGTTCGCGGCCTGCGCGGGCGGGCTGCGCGGCATCCCCGGCATGATCGAGGCGCTGGAGGAGCGCGCGCTGCACGGCGGCGTGCCGTTCCTGGGCGTGTGCGTGGGCATGCAGTTGATGGCGACGCGCGGGCGCGAGATGGGCGTTCATGACGGGCTGGGCTGGATCGCCGGCGAGGTCGGGCCGGTTGTCCCGGCGGAAGGGGTGCGCGTGCCGCACATGGGCTGGAACGATGTGACCCCCCTCACCCCCCACCCACTGATCGCGCCGGGCGAGGCATATTTCCTCCACGGCTACGCCTTCACTGGCGACTCGGTGGTCGCCACCACCCGGCACGGCGATACGCTGACCGCCGCGATCGGGCGCGACAACCTGCTGGGCGTCCAGTTCCACCCCGAGAAGAGCCAGCGTTACGGGCTGGAACTGCTCGCACGGTTCCTCGACTGGCGGCCGTAAGCTTTCGTTTCACAAGGATGTTTGGATGATCGTCTTCCCCGCCATCGACCTCAAGGCCGGACAGGTCGTGCGCCTGGCGGAGGGCGATATGGCGCGCGCCACCGTCTATGGCGACGATCCCGCCGCACAGGCCGCCGCCTTTGCCGACGCCGGGGCGAGCCATTTGCACGTGGTCGACCTCGACGGCGCGTTCGCCGGCGATTCGGTCAACGGCGGCGCGGTGGCGGGCATCCTCCAGTCGTTCGCGGGCAAGGTCCAGCTCGGCGGCGGCATCCGTGATCGCGCGGCGATCGAGCGGTGGCTCGACCTCGGCGTGGCGCGAGTGGTGATCGGCACGGCCGCGCTGGAGAATCCCGATCTGGTGCGTCAGGCCGCCCGCGACCATCCCGGCCGGATCGTCGTCGCGGTCGACGCGCGCGACGGCATGGTGGCGACCAAGGGCTGGGCCGACGTCTCGACCGTCTCGACCACCGATCTCGCCCGCCGGTTCGAGGATGCCGGGGTGGCGGCGCTGCTGTTCACCGACGTCGGCCGGGACGGGCTGCTCAAGGGTTGCAACGTCGAGGCGACCGCCGCGCTGGCCGAAGCGGTCGCGATTCCCGTAATCGCCAGCGGCGGCGTCGCCGACATCGCCGATATCCACGCGCTGGCCGGGCGGCCGGGCATCGAGGGCGTCATCACTGGCCGCGCGCTCTACGACGGCCGGCTCGATCTGGCCGAGGCGATCGCGGTGGCGGCGCGATGACCGTCCGCGCGCGCGTTATCCCCTGCCTCGACGTCGCCGACGGGCGGGTGGTCAAGGGGGTCAACTTCGTCGACCTCAAGGATGCCGGCGACCCGGTCGAGCAGGCGCGCGCCTATGACGCCGCCGGCGCGGACGAACTGTGCTTCCTCGATATCGGCGCCAGCCATGAGGGGCGCGACACCATCGTCGACGTCGTCCGCCGCACGGCCGAGGTGTGCTTCATGCCGCTGACCGTCGGCGGCGGGGTACGGTCGGTCGAAGACGCGCGGGCGCTGCTGCTGGCCGGCGCGGACAAGGTCGCGGTCAATTCCGCCGCCGTCGCCCGTCCCGAGCTGGTGTCGGAGATCGCCGAGCGGATGGGCAGCCAGTGCGTCGTCGCCTCGGTCGATGCCCGCCGCGTCGGGGCCAGGGACGAGGAGCGCTGGGAGGTGTTCACCCACGGCGGCCGCCGCGCGACGGGCATCGACGCGATCGATCACGCGCTGCGGCTGGCGGCGCTGGGCGCGGGCGAATTGCTCGTCACCTCGATGGACCGTGACGGCACCCGCGACGGCTATGACCTAACCCTGATCCGCGCCATCGCCGATCGGGTGCAGGTGCCGGTGATCGCCAGCGGCGGCGTCGGCGGGCTCGACGACCTGGTCGCGGGCATCCGCGACGGCCATGCCAGCGCGGTGCTGGCCGCGTCGATCTTCCACTTCGGCCAGGCATCGATCGCCGACGCCCATGCCGCGCTGGCGGCTGCGGGCATCCCGGTGAGGCGCCCTTAACCGGTCGGCGCGTAGGGATCGCCGATGCGGATCGCCCTGCCCCTCGCCCTGATCGCCCTTCCCGCCGCCGCGCAGGCGGTGGCGCCGCACAGCGGACAGATAGCGCGCAACGGCTTCGCCCTGAGCGATATCGCGCTGTTCGTCTTCGCCGCGCTCGGCGTGTGGCTGGCGCAACGCAGCCTGCGCCGCCGCAAGCGGGGCAAATCGCAACCATTAGGCCCCGACCGCACGGAGTAGCCCCACCCGCCACAGGAAGCGATTGCAACCGTTGCCGTCCACGCGCATTCATGGCGACGGAATCAATCAGCAAGGGGCGGGCGATGCGGCTCGACGATCTCGATCCCAGCAACAATGTCCGCGATCTCGGATCGGGCGGCGGAGGGGGCGGTGGCGGCGGGCTGTCGATCCTGGGCCTGCTGCCGCTGCTGCTCGGGCGGCGCATGGGCTGCGGCACGATCGGGCTGCTGGTGGTGGTCGGCGTCATCTATCTGGCGATGAGTGGCGGTGGCGGCGGGCTGCTGAGCGGCGGCGACACGTCGGCGCCGACCCAGCAATCGACGACCGCCGGCGGCAGCGGGGCCAAGGTGTGCAATACCGCCGAACGCCTGTTCTCCTGCCGCGTCCTCGCCAGCACCGAACAGGTGTGGGGCAAGATCTTCGAACAGAATGGCCAGCGCTATCAGCCGCCGGTTCTCAATTTCTATCAGGGCGGTACCCAGTCAGGCTGCGGCGCCGCGACCTCGGCCGCCGGCCCCTTCTATTGCCCGCCCGATCACGGCGTGTTCCTCGACACCAGCTTCTTTGATGAATTGCAGAACCGCTTCGGCGCCAAGGGTGACTTCGCCGAGGCCTATGTGATCGCGCATGAGGTCGGCCACCACATCCAGACGCTGACCGGCACCTCCGAACAGGTGACCCGCCAGCAGCAGCGCGCCGGCCGCGCGCAGGGCAACGCGCTGTCGGTGCGGCTCGAACTACAGGCCGATTGCTATGCGGGCGTGTGGGGCCGGCTGAGCGGCCGGATGGAACCGGGCGACGTCGAGGAAGGGCTGGTCGCCGCCAACGCGATCGGCGACGACACGCTGCAAAAGCAGGCGCAGGGCACGGTGGTGCCCGACAGCTTCACCCACGGCAGCTCCGCCGAACGGGTCAAGTGGCTGCGGCGCGGGCTGGAGACCGGCGATCCGGCCCAGTGCGATACGTTCAGCGGATCGATCGATTGAGCCGGCGCCGGCGCCCCGACCCTACAGCCGCACCAGCATCTTGCCGGTGTTGGCGCCGCTGAACAGGCCGAGGAACGCGTCGGGCATCGCCTCCAGCCCGTCGACCACGGTTTCCTCGCGCTGGAGCTGGCCCGCCGCGGCCATCCCCGCCATGTCGCGATAGAAGTCGGGCAATCGGCCGAAATGGTCGGTGACGAGGAAGCCGGTGATGCGGATGCGGGCCGCGATCACCCGCGCGATGTAGCGTAGCTGCGTCGGTTCGGCGTGGTTGTAGATATCGATCATCCCGCAGATCGCGAACCGCGCGCCCAGCCGCGCGGTCGCCAGCGCTGCGTCGAGCTGGTCCGCGCCGACGTTGTCGAAATAGACGTCGATCCCGTCGGGTGCCGCCTCGTGCAGCGCGCGCAGCACCGGCCCGGCCTTATAGTCGATGACGTGATCGGCGCCCAAGGACTTGACCCAGGCGCATTTTTCCGCCCCGCCAGCGGAGCCGATCACCGCCATCCCCTTGGCCTTGGCGATCTGCACCACCGTCGATCCCACCGCACCGGCGGCGGCGGACACGAACACGGTCTCACCCGGCTTGGCCTCCGCGACGTGGAGCAATCCGGCATAGGCGGTCAGGCCGGGCATCCCGAATTGGCCGAGGAACGCCTGCGGCGGTACGCCAAGCGCGGGCAGTTTCTGCGCCGCGGCCGCCGCCACCACCGCTTCGTCGCGCCAACCGTCCATGTGCTGGACCAGATCGCCGGGCGCGAACCCCTCCGCGCGGCTTTCTACCACCTCCCCGATCGCGCCGCCGTGCATCGGCTCACCCAGCGCGTACGGCGCGGCATAGCTCTTCACGTCGTTCATCCGGCCGCGCATATATGGATCAACCGACAACCACAGGTTGCGCACGCGAATCTGCCCGTCCTCGATCGGCGCAAGCGGCCATGGCTTCAACGCGAAATCGCCAGCTTGCGGCATTCCCTGCGGGCGACGTTCCAGGATCCAGGCGCGTGACATCGACAAGCTCTCCCATTAATTTTCGAAACATGGGTATGGCGACGACGTTGCCTCGGCAAGCCCCAAAACGAATGCGCCCGGACATCGCTGTCCGGGCGCATCGCCTCCGTGGTCGGCGTATCGTCAATAGGTGCCCGAAAAGCTCCGGCCCAGCGTGGTGCGGGCGCTGTCGTCCTCCGCGTCGGACCCGAAGAAGGCGCGCGACCGCTCCTCGTCGCGCCAATGCGCCTTGGCCTGTTCGGCGGTCTTGGCGATCGACACCTTGTCCTCGACCGTCGACAGCCAGGACGAGGGGATCGAATGATGGCGCCCACCGGCATCGGGGTCGTTCTTGGTCAGCACGATGCGATCGCCGCGCACCTTGTCGACAGTGCCGACATGCTCGCCATCCGATCCGACCACCTCCATATGCTCCTCGACCCGCTGGAGCAGGCTGCGCTGCCCCTGACGATTCGAGCGCCATGAGCCGAACTCATTCTCGAACTTCGCGGCATTCTCACGCCGATACTCCGCGTAATCCCGGTCGAGCGCGTCGATCTGGCCCCGGCGCCAGGCGTGATAATCGCGGTCGGCGCCATGCGTGGTCGCTCCGTCCCGTCGGCTGGCGGCGCGGCTCTGCTGTTCGTCGTACCACACGTCGCGATCGCGGCGACGCTCCGCCTCCTCGTCGCCGAACCACGAGCGCACCTCGTCCCCGGCACGCGCCATGAACCCGCGATCGTCGGGATCATAGCCGCTGCGCCGGTCGTCGTACGCGCGGTGATCGCGGCGTTCGCGACCGCCTTCGGCGAAACGATGGCCGTCATGGGCATAGCTGCCCCGATAGCCGCGCTCGTCGCCGGGACGTTCGAATGGCGCGCTGCGGCCGCCGCCATAGCCGGTGCCACCGCCGCGGAAATTGCGGTCGTCGCGGCCGATCATTCCGGCCGCTTCGTAATTGCGCGCGCTCGAATAGCTGTAGTCGCGGCCCGATCCGAAATCGCGGCCATAATCCTGGTCCTCGCGGCGGTTGTAGCCACGGGTGACATCGTCGTTGCGGAAACGATCATCGACCATCGTGATACTCCTTGGGTGATGTGCCGGGGCGCACCGCCAAGGACGGCGGCGCCTCCCACGGGAACTCAAGGATCGAGCGCCGGGAATGTTCCCGGCCGGGCGATGCGGTTCGCGACAAAACGAGGCGGACGGGCGGCGAGAAAAAAGCTGCGGAGGCGGCGTTGCATCGCCCCGACCATGCCGCTAAGGGATCGCCTCCCCGACGGCTCCGGCCGCCGGGAACGGGAGTGCGGGGCTGTAGCTCAGATGGGAGAGCGCTGCAATCGCACTGCAGAGGTCAGGGGTTCGATTCCCCTCAGCTCCACCACCGACTCCCGTTTGCGCCGATTGGTCTTTGCGTTGCCAAAGCGTGCATCCTAGACCCGGCATCATGGCAACATCGACCGAAACGATCACCCCCGCCGCAACCGTCGTGGTGATGCGCGATCGCGCGGACGGTCCGCCCGACCTGTTGATGCTCGAGCGATCGGCGGCGATGTCCTTTGCCGGCGGCGCGCTGGTGTTTCCCGGCGGGCGGGTCGATCCCGGCGACCTCGCGCTGGCCGATGTGCTGGGCGCCGACGACAAGGAGGAGGCTGCCGCGCGGATCGCTGCGGTCCGCGAGTCGATCGAGGAGGCGGGAATCGCCGTCGCGCTCGATCCCGCGCCCGACGCCGCGGCGCTGGCGGTACTGCGCGCGGCGCTGCACGCCGGCGACAGTTTCGGCGAGGCGCTGGCGCGGGCGGGAACCGCGCTAGCGCTCGATCGGCTGGTGCCCTTTGCCCGCTGGCTGCCGCGCGGGATGCGGCACCGCATCTTCGACACGCGATTCTACCTGATCCGCGCGCCGGACGATGCCGAACCGACCGTCGACGGCACGGAGAACAGCCGCCTGTTCTGGGCGAGCGCGCAATCGGTGCTGGATGATGCCGATGCCGGGCGCGTGACGATCATCTTTCCCACCCGGCGCAACCTGGAGCGGCTGGCGCGCTACGCCACCTTCGACGACGCGGTCGCCGATGCGCGCGCCCACCCGGTCGAAACGGTCACGCCGTGGATCGAGGTGCGCGACGGCGTCGAGCGCCTCTGCATCCCGGAGGGGATCGGCTATCCGGTCACGTCCGAACCGACCGCGACCGCCCACCGCGCGTGAGCACGGTCCGGCAGGCGACGATCGCGACGATGATCGCCGCCGTGATCCTGGGCGTCGGGTTCGGCGGCTATGCGCTGCTGACCGCGCGGCCGCAGGACCTGCCGTGGACCAGCCTGGACCTGACCGCCCCGGCGGGCCGCTTCACCGGGCGCAAACTGGCGCGGCTGGGGCAGGACTTCGCCCAATGCCGCGCGCTGCTCGATCGCGCCGGGGTGCGTTTCACCGCGCTGGCGCCGCTGAAGGAGCGGCAGTGCGGCTATGCCGACGGCGTGCGACTAACCGGCGGACCGAGCGCGATCGCCTTTTCGCCCGCGCGGCTGGGGATGTCGTGCCCGATGGCGGCGGGGATGACGATGCTGGAGCGATTCGTGATTGGGCCGGTCGCCGAGCGGCGTTTCCACGCCCGCGTCGTCCGCATCGAACATCTCGGCAGCTATAATTGCCGGCGAATCTATGGGCGCAGCAAGGGCGACTGGAGCGAGCACGCCCGCGCCAATGCCGTCGATATCGCAGGGTTCGTGCTTGAAGACGGGACGCGGATCAGCGTGGCGGCGGACTGGAAGGGGCACGGGGCGAAGGCGCGTTTCCTGCACGATGTCCGCGACGGCGCGTGCCGGCTGTTCGCGACGGTTCTGTCACCCGACTACAACGCCGCCCACCGCGACCATTTCCACCTCGATCAGGCGCGGCGGGGCGCGGCGGGCTGGCGATCGTGCCGTTAGTCGGTTGCGGCGCGGTTCAGTTCGACATCGCCGCCGGATCGACCTTCTCCACCCAATAAGGGAAGAACGCCGGCGCACGCGACGACCAGCCCGAAGCGGTAGCCGCAGCCTCGCTGATCGACTGGAGCAGCTTGCGGCGCAGGTCCGGATGCAGCGTCGGCAGCGCTGCGGCGGCGCAGAACGCGCCCGGCAGCCACGGCCGCGCATCGGCGCCGATCAACCGCTCGTACAGGAAGCGGTACGAGGAAAAGGCGGTCAGCCGCCCCTGGCCAAGATCGAACGCCGAAACGGTGATCAGCGGCGCCATGAACGGCTCGATCGTGTCCAGCCCGCTGTCGTCGGGCATCAGCGCGCGGATTTCGGGCAGGCGATCATAGATGCGTGCCTGCGCGCGGATGCTGGCCGCCTCGACCACATCGCGTGACCAGCGCGCCAGCGCGTCGTCTCGATCGAGCCCGATATCCAGCGAACGACGGATATAACGCTGGGTCGCCGCACTGAAGCCGGCGAACTCCTTCATCTCGGCCAGCGTCATCGCGCCTTCTGCCGGTTTCATTCTGGAAGCCATTGTTCGTACCCCACCCACGCAGTGTCGGCGGATGATGCGCCCGGATGGTTAACGGTCTCGTTAACCGCCCGTCGTCCGCCGTTCAGCAAAGGGAGCATGGTTACCGCTGCGCTGCAACAAAGCTGCGGTGAACCGATTCGAGCGGGTGCGGGATTTCGCCAAGTGCGTCATTGCCGCAACATCTGCGGTGAACCGAGCCTTGGCGGCGACCAAATTCGGGAACGAATTCGACTCGTCGGACTAACTCCCCGTTTCAACGCCGCGGGGTTTCAGGCGGCGGTGCCCCCCGCCACAACACGCTCAACCAAGTCACTAGCGAGACCGGGGGGTCTTCATGAAAATCCGTGGCGCCGCAGCGCAGATTGCCCTGGTGCTTGCCGGCATCGTCATGACCGCCACCCCGGCCCAGGCGAAGTTCTGGCAGTGCGTGCCCTATGCCCGCATGATCTCCGGCGTGAACCTCTATGGCAACGCGCTCACCTGGTGGGACCAGGCCGCCGGTCGCTATGAGCGTGGATCGGCGCCGAAGGAAGGCGCGGTGCTGGCGTTCGCTCCGACCAAGCGGATGCGGCTCGGCCATGTCGCCACCGTATCGCGCGTCATCAGCGATCGCGAGGTGCTGCTGACCCACGCCAACTGGTCGCGCCGTGGCGGGGTCGAGGCCGACGTCCGCGCGGTCGATGTTTCCGACGCCGGCGACTGGAGCAAGGTCAAGGTGTGGTACGCGCCGAACGGCGGGCTGGGCACGTCGACCTACCCTACCCATGGCTTCATCTATTCGGGCCATGCCCCGGCGATCGCGCCGCTCGACGATCGCGACGATCGCGTCGCGCCGACCATGACGATCGCCGCCACCTCCGCCGCCAAGTTCCGGCTGGACAGCATCGCGTCGCTGGCGACCGCGTCCAACTGACCGGCGCTACAGCGCGCGGGGCGTGAAGCCGAGCGCGAGGCCATTCATGCAATAGCGTTTGCCGGTGGGCCGTGGCCCGTCGTCGAACACATGGCCCAGATGGCCGCCGCAACGCCGGCAATGCACCTCGTTGCGAATCATCCCCAGCGACCGGTCGCTGCTGATCGCCACCGCGTTCGGCAGCGGCGCCCAGAAGCTTGGCCAGCCGGTCCCGCTCTCGAACTTGGTCTTTGACGTGAACAGCGGCAGCGCGCAGCCGGCGCAGGCGAACACGCCGCTACGGTGTTCCTTGTTGAGCGGGCTGGTGAACGCGCGCTCGGTCGCCGCGCGGCGCAACACGTCATATGCCGCCGGCGACAGCCGCTTGCGCCACTCCGCGTCGGACAGTTCCACCTCATATCCGGCCAGTGCGGGCAGAGGCACGGCGACGGCAATCGCGAAGAGCGCGGCACCGGTCAGGACGGTACGTCGATCGATCATGCCGCCAATATAGGGGGCCGGCGGCGCGACGTCAGTAGCGGCTCAATTCCACCGGCATCTTGCGATAGCCGTGGACGAAGCACGCCGACACGCGCGTCGGCTCCTCGATCACGTTCACCCGCAGCCGCCGCTTCGCCATTTCCTCCATCAGGATGCTGATCTGGAGTTCGGCCAGCCGCGCGCCGACGCAGCGGTGGATGCCGTGACCGAACGCCAGATGCCGCCGCGCGTTGGGCCGGTCGACGACGACGCGGTCGGCATCGTCGCCAAACACGCTCTCATCGCGGTTGGCGGAGAGATACCACAACGCGACCTTGTCGCCTTCCCGGATCAGATGGCCGTCGACCTCCGCATCCTGCGTCGCGGTGCGGCGCATATGGGCGAGCGGGGTCTGCCAGCGGATGATCTCCTGCGTCGCATTGTGGATCAGCGACGGATCGGCCTCCAGCTTGGCGCGCTCATCCGGGAAGCGGTCGAGGCCGTAGGCATAGGCCGACATCGAGTTGCGCGTGGTGTCGTTGCCGCCGACGATCAGCAGGATCAGGTTCCCGAGGAATTCCATCTGATCCATGTGCGCCATCGCGTCGGAATGGATCATCATGCTGATCAGGTCGGGGGTCGGTTCCTTGTCGACCTTCTGGTTCCACAGCGTCTGGAAATAGGCGCCGCACTCGTACATGTGCTGCAGGCGCTGCTGGCGCAACTCCTCGCTCTTGATGATCTCGATGTCGCCCGCCCAGTCGGACCAGAAGGTCAGCTTGCGCCGGTCCTCCCACGGAAAGTCGAACAGGATCGCCAGCATCTGCGTAGTCAGTTCGATCGACACGGTGTCGACCCAGTCGAATCGCTCACCGACCGGCAGCGTATCGAGGATCTCGGCTGTGCGGCGGCGGATGTCGTCGCTCATCCGCACCATCTCGCTGGGCGTAAAGGCGGGAGCGACGGTGCGGCGCTGGCCCGTGTGCTTGGGCCGGTCCATCGCGATGAACATCGGCATGTTCACCTCCGCATCAGCCGGCGCATCGGCGATGGTGATGCCGCCAACCTCCGACGAGAACACCTCCGGCAGCGATTCGATGTGGAGGATGGGCTTGTACGTCGCGATCGACCAATAGGGGCCAAAGTCCGAATGTTCGGTCCTATGGATACCGCCCCTACCGCGAATTTCCGCAAACGGCGCCTGCCAGACATCGTCGCGATAGAGTTCCGCCCGGCTGACGTCGAGCGGATCGATCGGCCAGTCCTGGACCGCTTCCTGGGCAAGCGTCGCCATCAGATCCTCTCCTCCGATTTTGGAGGGAGAATGCCTTAACTGACATCAATGTCAATATCAGTGCGGGATAATCAGTGCGGGATATTGGCAGCCGCTTCCGGCACTTTGCCGCTCCGCCCCCGGAACAGCTTCGGGCCGCCCGATTGCAGCACGCCCCGGCGGAACAACCACGCCCCGATCCAGATGGTGATCGCCACCCACAGCAATTGCCAGCCGATCGCCAGCAGGTGCGGCCACAATTCCGGCTTGTTCGCCGCGCGCGCGCCCATCGCCAGCGGGGAACTGAACGGAAAGATCTCCGCTCCGCGTGCGATCCAGCTGTCCGGATTGGCCGCCGCCGCCTGTGCCCAGCCGAACATCGCGACCTGAAAGATGGTGATCGGCAAAGACAGCAGCTGGATCTCGCGCGGGGTCGATGCCTGCGCGCCGACGCTGAGGAACACCGCGCCCTGCAGCATGTAGGACATGGTGAAATAGGCGAAGAACAGCAGCGGGAACGCCGGCATCCCCACCGCCGGGCCGATATCCGCCAACCCACGCGCCATCCCGGCGGGCAGCAGCGCGCCGACATTGGTGACGATCGTCGCCCAGAAACCGACGAACAGGATCGCGACCCCGAACATGCCGATCAGCTTGCCCAGGAACACGCTTTCCAGCGGGACCGCGGCGGCCAGCACCTCGATCACCTTGTTGGACCGTTCCTCCGCCATCGTGCCGACCGCCTGCCCGGCAAGCAGCAGCGTCAGGAAGAAGATGCCGAACACGGTGAAGAACGCCGCCTGGCCATGGCCCGATGCGGTGGCGACGACCCGGTGGACCGGCTGCTTGGTCGCGACGGAAAGCGTAGTTGGCACGCGCGCGTCACGCAGGCTTTCCTCCGCCAGCCGCGCCAGATAGTCGGCGCGCGACTCCTCGCGGTTGCCGTAGAGGATGGTCGGCGAAGCCAGCGGCCCGCGCAGTACCGCCGACGCCTCGATATCCTTTCGATCGAACAGCGCCCGCGCCTGTGCGGCGGGATCGGCGGCAGGCGGCTCGATGAACAATCTGGGCGGGGCATCGCCACGGCGGAACACCGGGCGCAATCGGGCGTCGGCGGCCAGCAGCGCGCGCCCTTCGTCGGCCGGGACGACGGCGATGATCCGTTCCTTGTCGATCGAATTGCCCGCCACACTCGCTGCGCCCAGCCCGCCGATCATACCGAAGCTCATCATGATGATCGGCGCGAGCAGAAAGATCAGGAAGGTCGGGGTGAATACCGTCGCGATGAAATCGCGCCGCGCGACCGTCAACGTCTGGCGGATCATGTGGCGGAACCGGCTCATGCCGCCGTCTCCAGCGCTTCGCGGCCGACGATCTTGACGAAGGCGTCGTGGAGGCCCGGCCGCTCGATCGACAGGCCGGAGATGCCGTATCCGGCGTCGATCAGCTTGACCAGCGTCGTCTCGATCCCCTCATCGGGCATGGTGAAGCGCCAGCCGCCGTTCTCTCGCTCCGCGTCGGGCGGGAGCAGCGCCTGGATGCCGTCGTGCGGGCTGCGCGGCACATAATGCGCGCGCAGCGGCAGCAGCGCGCGGGCGTCGGCCACCGTTCCCTCGAACCGCGCCTTGCCCCCGGCGATGATCGTCAGCCGGTCGCACAGCCGCTCGGCATGGGCCATGACATGGGTGGAAAACAGGATGGTGGCGCCGCGATCGCGCTCGGCGCGGATCAGGCCTTCCAGCTTTTCCTGATTGACCGGGTCGAGCCCGGAGAACGGCTCATCGAGCACCAGCAGCTCGGGTTGATGCACCACCGATCCCAGGAGCTGGACGAGTTGCGCCATGCCCTTCGACAGCTTGCGGATCTTCTGATCGGCGGCGTGACCCAGCCCGGCCTCCTCCAGCATCGCCCGCGCGCGCTTGCGCCCGGTGCCCCAGTCGAGCCCGCGCAGCGCGCCAAGGAAGGCGATCGCCTCCACCGCCTTCATCGCCGGATACAGCCCGCGCTCCTCGGGCAGATAGCCGACCCGGTCGCTGACGTCGCGCGGATGCCCGGCGCCCAGCAGCGTGCGCTCGCCGCCATCGGGTTCGATGATGCCCAGCAACATGCGCAGCGTCGTCGTCTTGCCCGCGCCATTGGGGCCGAGCACGCCGTAGACCGCGCCGCGCGGCACCGCGATATCGACGCCATCGACGACGTTACGGTCGCCGAAACGCTTGACCAGCCCCTTGGCGGTGACCGCCCATTCCTGTGACAACGCGATACCCTTCCAGTGCGGACTCGTGGTAGCGGGCCGCGGTGCGCCAAGACAAGCCATTGGAAGCGTTGCTGAAGCATAAAGCCGCCGAACTCGGGTTCGCCGCGATCGGGATCGCGCGCGCCGACGCCGCGCCGCAATCGGGCGCGCGGCTGCGGCAATGGCTGGCCGAGGGCCGCCACGGATCGATGATCTGGATGGAGGAGCGCGCCGACCAGCGCGCCGCCCCCGCCGCGCTGTGGCCAGAGGTGCGCAGCGTGATCGCGCTGGGGATGAGCTATGCGCCCGGCGTCGATCCGCTGGCGCTGGACGGGGTTGGCGATCGCGGGCGCATCTCGGTCTATGCGCAGGGCGGCGATTATCACGACATCGTCAAGCGCGCGCTGAAGGCGCTGGGTCGCTGGCTGATCGCCGAGGCGCCGGGCGATGCGGGCGCGG
>Ga0182736_1001581_pt1 | contig 21180 bp, 17 predicted proteins | sample eDN5th30CKraftBY_FD_128882 | JGI IMG/M metagenome (GOLD analysis project Ga0182736, IMG submission 128882) | Enriched backyard soil microbial communities from Emeryville, California, USA - eDNA 5th pass 30_C Kraft BY (version 2) (version 2) | ecosystem: Environmental > Terrestrial > Soil >... | reverse complement strand
TCGCGGTCGACCCCAACGTCGAACAATGACGACCCGCCGCGCCCGACTTCGTCGCGCTCGCGGTCGACCCCAACGTCGAACAATGACGACCCGCCGCGCCCGACTTCGTCGCGCTCGCGGTCGCCATTAAGCTCCCGATATGCCCGCCCCCGATGTCTTCAGTCCCGCCAAGCTCGGTCCGATCACCCTGCGAAACCGGGTCATCAAGGCAGCCACCTTCGAAAACCGCACGCCCGACGCGCTGGTCTCCGACGACCTCATCGAATACCACCGGCTGCCGGCCGCCGGCGGGGTGGGCATGACCACGGTCGCCTACTGCGCGGTCGCCCGCGGCGGCCGCACGTCCGACGACGGGTTGTGGATGCGCCCGGAGGCCGTCCCCGGGCTGCGCCGGCTCACCGACGCCGTGCACGCCGAGGGCGCGGCCGTCAGCGCGCAGATCGGCCACGCCGGCCCGGTCGCCGACGCCCGGTCCAACAAGGCCCGCGCCCTGGCACCGGTGCGGTTCTTCAACCCGATCGGCATGCGCTTCGCCAAGAAGGCCACCCGCGACGACATCGACGAGGTCATCGCCCAGCACGCCGACGCGGCCCGCTACGCCCTCGACGCCGGGTTCGACGCCGTCGAGATCCACCTCGGCCACAACTATCTGGCCAGCTCGTTTCTGAGCCCGCTGATCAACCGCCGCTCCGACGAGTTCGGCGGCTCGCTGGCCAACCGCGCCAAGGTGGCTCGCGGGATCGTGCAGGCGGTCCACCAGGCGGTGGGCGGACAGATGGCGGTGACGGCGAAGCTGAACATGTCCGACGGGGTGCGCGGCGGTATCAGCCTGGACGAGTCGCTGACCACCGCGAAGTGGCTGCAGGACGACGGCGGCCTGGACGCCCTGGAACTGACCGCCGGCAGCTCCCTGGTCAACCCGATGTACCTGTTCCGCGGGCACGCCCCGATCAAGGAGTTCGCGAGTGTCTTTCCCCCACCGCTGAGTTGGGGCATGCGGATGACCGGCAAGAAGTTCCTGCGCGAGTACCCCTACACCGACGCCTACCTGTTGGAACAAGCCCGGCTGTTCCGCGCCGAGCTGTCGCTGCCGCTGATCCTGCTCGGCGGTATCACCAACCGCGAGACGATGGATCAGGCGATGGCCGAGGGCTTCGAATTCGTCGCGATGGCCCGGGCACTGCTGGCCGAGCCGGACCTGATCAACCGGATCGCCGCCGAGCCGGCGACCCTGTCGGAATGCATCCACTGCAATCAGTGCATGCCCACGATCTATAAGCGCACCCACTGCGTGGTCACCGGCGCGCCGGACTCGCTGCACTGACGGGCCGCTGACGATCCGCGCCGACTCGCGGTGCGCTGGGCAGGCCGCCCATCCATCCGCCCGATACAGTTGATCCAATGAGTCACCCTGCTCCGCCGGTGCTGACCGTGCGCTACGACGGGTCGCAAGGCACGTTCTCCGCGGGCCACGATGTGGTCATCGGGCGTGACCTGCGCGCCGATATCCGCATCCCCCATCCCCTGGTCTCCCGCGCGCATCTGCTGCTGCGTTTCGAGCAGGGCCGATGGCTGGGGATCGACAACGGTTCGCTGAACGGCATCTACGTCAACGGCCAGCGGGTACCGGTCGTCGACATCCGCGATGGGCAGGCCGTCAACCTCGGCAATCCGGACGGGCCGCGGGTGGCCTTCGAGGTGGGGCGGCACCAGGGTCAGGCCGGCCGTCCCCCGCAGACCGTCTCGATCCAGCTGCCGCAGCCGGGTATCGCGCGCCCCGGCCGGCCGCCGCAACAGGGCTGGCCGTCCCATCCCGACCCCGCCCCCCACTACCCGGACCCGCGTTCGGGCGCACACCCCGGCGCGCAGCAGCCCTACCGGCCTGCTCCGCCGCTGCACCAGCCGGCGCCTCCCACGCACCGGCAGCCGGCATATCCTTCCGGTCCCGCCGGCCCGGCCGGTTCGTCGGCGGGCGAGGCCGCGTTGCGGCCCGGCTACCAACCTCCCGTCCAACCGCCCGCGCCGCCGTCGTCGCCCGCCGAGGTGTTTCCGGCCCGACAGCCGTCCACCCGCATGGCGCCGGTGGCGGCGAAGCCCCCGGAGGTCGGCAACCTCGCCACCCGGATGATCGACATCCTGCGGCCCGGTTCCGCCGCACCGCCGGAGGCACCGGCCGGTGCGCTGACCATCGGCCGCGCCACCGACAACGACGTCGTCATCTCCGATGTGCTGGCCTCCCGCCACCACGCGATGCTGATCCCGACCCCGCTGGGCACCGAGATCCGCGACAGCCGAAGCATCAACGGCACGTTCGTCAACGGCGTCCGGATCGGCTCGGCGATCCTGTCCGAGGGCGACGTGGTCACGATCGGCAATGTCGACCTGGAGTTCACCGGCGGCACCCTGCTGCGCCGCACGGAGGCGGCGACCCGCGCCGGCGGCCTCGAGGTCCGCGATGTCTGCTTCGACGTCGAGGGCGGCAAGCGGCTGCTCAGCAACATCTCGCTGACGGCGCGGCCGGGCACCCTGACCGCGATCATCGGTGGCTCGGGCGCCGGCAAGACCACGCTGTCGCGGCTGATCGCCGGCTACACCAAACCGACCGCCGGTTCGGTCACCTTCGAGGGCCACAACATCCACACCGAGTACGCCTCGCTGCGCAGCCGGATCGGGATGGTGCCGCAGGACGACGTCGTGCACCGGCAGCTCACGGTCAACCAGGCGCTGGGCTACGCCGCCGAACTGCGGCTGCCGCCGGACAGCACCAAGGCCGACCGGGACCGGGCGGTGGCCCAGGTGCTCGAGGAACTCGAGTTGACCAAGCACGCCGACACCCGCGTCGACAAACTCTCCGGCGGCCAGCGCAAGCGCGCGTCGGTGGCACTGGAGCTGCTGACCGGGCCGTCCCTGCTGATCCTCGACGAGCCGACCTCAGGTCTGGACCCGGCGCTGGACCGCCAGGTGATGCTGATGCTGCGCGGGCTGGCCGACGCCGGCCGCGTGGTGCTGGTGGTCACCCACTCGGTGTCCTACCTGGATGTCTGCGACCAGATTCTGCTGGTGGCCCCCGGCGGCAAGACCGCCTACTGCGGCCCGCCCAAAGAGGTGTTCTCCGCGATGGGCGCCGACAACTACGCCGACATCTTCGCCAACGTCGGCGCCGACCCCGACGAGGCCAACCGGCGCTTCCTGGAACGCGAAGGCGGCCACCGCCAGGGCGCCGCCGCCTCGGTTCCCTCGACGCCGCCCGTCGATCTGGGCAGCCCGCCACCGGAGAGCCTGCGAAAACAGCTGTCGACGATCGCGCGCCGGCAGGTCCGGCTGATCGTCTCCGATCGCGGCTATTCGATCTTCTTGGCCGTTCTTCCGTTCATCGTGGGCGGGTTGTCGCTGACGGTGAAAGGCAAAGGCGGGCTGGGCATGCCGGGGCCCGACGCCCCCACCGAGCCGCAGTACATCATGGTGCTGCTCATCATCGGCGCGGTCTTCATGGGCACCGCGCTGACCATTCGAGATCTGATCGGGGAACGCCCGATCTTCAAACGTGAACAGGCCGTGGGCTTGTCGACGATGGCCTACCTGCTGGCCAAGGTCGCGGTGTTCTGCGCCTTCGCCACCGCACAGGGCGCGATCGCCACCACCATCGTGATCCTGGGCAAGGGCGGGCCGACACAAGGCGCCGTGATGTTCGGCAGCGCGAATCTGGACCTGTTCCTCGCGGTCGCCGGAACCTGTGTGGCCTCAGCGATTCTCGGGTTGGCCCTGTCGTCGTTTGCGGAGTCCAACGAGCAGATCATGCCGATGCTGGTGGTGTCGATCATGTCGCAGCTGGTGCTGGCCGGCGGCATGATCCCGGTGACCGGGCGCGTCGGCCTGGCCCAGGCCGCCTGGGTGACTCCCGGCCGGTGGGGTTACGCCGCGGGCGCCTCCGCGATCGACTTCAACAAGCTGGTCAACGTGCCGCAGATCCCCAAAGACCACCTGTGGGACCACACCAAGGGCATCTGGCTACTGGACATGGGGATGCTGGCGCTGCTGTCGGTGTTCTACACCGCGGTGGTGTGGTGGAAGATCCGGCTCAAGCGCTGAGCGCCTGGCCGAGATCGGCTCGCTCAACCGTTGGACACCAGGCTGGACAGCGCGTACTCGCTGATCGCGATCAGCGCGTCGCGGGCGGACCGCTGGTCGCGTGCGTCGACGGTGATCACCGGGATGTGGTCAGGCAGCGCCAGCGCCTTTCGAACGGCGGCAACCGGATAGCGCGGTGCGCCCTCGAATTCGTTGACCGCGATCAAGAACGGCAGGTTGCGGTGCTCGAAGAAGTCGACGGCGGCGAAGCTGTCCTGCAACCGCCTGCAGTCGGCCAGGATGATCGCCCCGATCGCGCCGCGCACCAGGTCGTCCCACATGAACCAGAACCGGCGCTGGCCGGGCGTGCCGAACAGGTACAGCACCAGATCATCGGCCAGCGTGATGCGGCCGAAGTCCATCGCCACCGTGGTGGTCCGCTTGTCCGGGGTGGCCTCCAGGGTGTCGACGGCCGCCGTGGCGTCGGTGACCAGCGCCTCGGTACGCAACGGCATGATCTCCGAGACCGTGCCGACGAACGTGGTCTTGCCGACCCCGAACCCGCCGGCGATGACGATCTTCGTCGACGCTGAATCCCTTGCGCCGCCCGGCCTATCCAAGCGCTCGTAGGCCACGGAGCGTCCTTCCTATCAGTTCTCGGCGTTCGTCCCGGGTGGACGCCTCGCTCAGCGTGCGACGCACCCGAAGGTATCCCGAGGTGACCAGATCCCCCACCAGGACGCGCGCAACACCCACCGGCAGATCCAGTCGGGCGGATATCTCGGCGACCGACGGGCCCGCCTGACACAGCTCGACGATCCGGCCGCGCGGGTCGCTGGCCGGCCACTGGTTGGGTTGCGCCGGCCGCAAAGTCTGCACCGGGGCTTCCAGCGGCAGGCTGACGTCGGTGTGGGTCCTACCGGCGGTCAGCGTATACGGGCGTACCAGGTTGGCCTCGGCTTCCTGGGACTCCCGGATATCCGGCTCGGAGGTGTCCATCACCATTCACCGGCGCCTCATGCCGGGCCCCCCGGTGCCGACGGCGCGGCCCGCCGCGCCGACTGCACCACCGCACCGACCCGTTCCACCAGGACCGCCATCTCATAGCCGATCTGGCCGATGTCACAAGAGGCGCTGGCCAGCGTCGCCAGGTGCGAGCCGTCACCGACCCGCATCAGCAGCAGGTAGCCGTGCTCCATCTCCACCACCGACTGCAGCACCCGCCCGCCCTCGAACAACTGGGCCGCTCCACTTGCCAGGCTGGCCAAACCGGACGCCACCGCGCCGAGCTGGTCCGCCCTCTCCGTGGGCAGGTGCTCGCTGGCCGCGACCGTCAGCCCGTCGACCGACACCAGCACCGCGTGCGACACCCCGGGCACCTCGCGGGCGAAGTTGGTCACCAGCCAGTCCAGCGAGCTTTCGGGAGCGCGCCGCGGGTCACTGTGGTCAGTGGGGAAAGTCATTGCTGGTTCTGCCCCTGGTCGGTGTCGAGTCCGTTTTCCCGGGCGTGCGATCTCGCGGCGCGCACCCCGCTGAAGTGGCTGCTGATCGAGGCGCGGATCGCCGCGGGATCGCGCTCCGGTGCCGCGTGGGCGGGCCCGCGCGGCACGCCGTTGGATGCTACCGGTTCCCCGGTGTCGCCGGGATGGCGCTCGGTGCCGTCCGGGCCCTCCGGGGGTGTGTCGGCTTCGGCCGAGCCGGGCACCAGCCGGGCACCGGGTTCGCGGACCGGCAGGCCGTGCTCGGTGTGGGCGACGACCGGGATGTTCTCCACCTCGGCGGCCACCGACCAGCCGCGGTCCCACACCGACTGCCAGTCCAGGTCGGCGCGCAGGCTCGGATCGTTGGGATCGTTGCCCACCGATTCCGAGAGCATCCGCTGATAGATCGTGTCGGTGTCCGGATCGTTCGCGGCGCTCTCGACCCGGGACCGCGCCGCGAAATACGCCGAAGTGTCTGCCGGAGAAGTCTTTTCGGCTACCCGCTCGGCAGCGCCGAAGTCGTCTATGCCCGGTTCCGCAGCGTAGGAGCCTGCTTCGTCGGGCTCGTCGGCCTCCCACCAGGGCTGCGGCAGTTCGCGCCGCCCCGCGCCGCGGTCGGCCTCGGCCGGCACCGGAGGCCCCGCGGGCACCCCGGTGATGCCACTGGAACCCGGAGTGCGGCGCGGCAGCAGCGAGACGACGGGGCCGGGGTCGGTGTCCTCGGGGCGCACATCCGGCTCGGGCTCGTCGGGCGGGTAGGACTCGTCGAACCCCTCGGACTGGTATGTCTCGTAGGGCTGGTCGGGCTGGTATGCCTCGTAGGGCTGGTACGCCTCAGGTTCGGGTGCGTAGGACGGCGCAGGCGCGGTGACCGTCGGGCGCTGCGGCGGAGCCGGTTCCTCGGCGGCCGCGTGGATCAGCAGGTGCGGCGGCAGGTACACCTCGGCGGTGATGCCGCGCGACCCCTGCGACGCCGGGAACAGCCGGACCTCGATCCCGTGCCGGTGGGCGAGCCGGGAGATCACGAACAGACCCATGTGGCGGGCGTTCTCCGGACTGAACTCACCGCCGGACGCCAGCCGCATGTTGGCCATCCGCAAGTCGGCGTCGGTCATCCCCAATCCGACGTCGACCACTTCGACCACCACCCCGCCGTCGTTCTCGATACCGGCGACCACCCGCACCGGCTCCGTCGGCGCGGAATAGCGCAGGGCGTTGTCGATCAACTCCGCGAGCAGGTGCACGCCGTCGGCCGCCGCCGCGCCGATCACCGTGACCTCGGGCACCAGCACCGTCTGCACCCGGTGATAGCCCTCCACCTCCGAGGCGGCGGCGCTGATCAGCGTCGCCAGCGACACCGGCCGGCCGCGCTCATGCGGCACCCGGGCACCGGCGAGCACCAGCAGGTTGGCGCCGTTGCGCCGCATCCGGGCGGCGAGGTGGTCCAGGCGGAACAGGCTCTCGAGACGATCCGGGTCGTCCTCGTTGCGCTCCAGCCGGTCGATGAGCGCCAACTGCTGGTCGACCAGGGACCGGTTGCGCCGCGACATGGTCTCGAACATCTCGTTGACCAGGCGCCGAAGCCGGGCCTCGTCACCGGCCAACAACAGCGCCTGCGCATGCAGTTCGTCGACGGCGTGGGCGACCTGACCGACCTCTTCGGTGGTGTAGACCGGCAGCGGCGCGGGTTCGCGTTCGTCCCCGGCGCGCACGCGGGCGATCTCGTGTTCGAGGTCGGTGTGCGCGACCTGCAGCGCGCTGTCGCGCAGGGTGCGCAGCGGCCGCACCAGCGAGCGGGCCACCAGCCAGACCACCAGCAAGGTGGCGATGAGCGCGGCCAGCACCAGCACGATGTCGCGCACGGCGGCGGCGCGCCGGTCGTCGGCGCGGTCCTCCACCGCCTTGGTCACCGCGCCGGTGTTCTCGGCGATCAGTCGCGCGGCGATCTGGTCGGTGGTGCGGATCGAGTCCCGCAGCACCGGGTTGTTGGGCAGCACCTGTTGCGGGTCGGACATGATCGCCATCCGGGTCACCAGCTGCTGCTGCAGGGTCTTGGCGTCCGGGGAGTCGACGCCGAGCACCTCGCTCATCCCGAACAGCGTCGACGGCTCGGTGCCGGCCAAGGTCATCATCGAGCTGCGCAGTTCCGGGTCGGGAAGCTCACCGCCCCGGTTGACCAGCAGTTCCTGCATCATCATCTGACCGCGGGCGCCGACGGCGCGGCTCAGTGCCTCGGTCTGTGACCGGATCCTTTCGCTGTCCACCCGCACCGACCCGGTGATGGTGTCCTCGGCGGTCAGCAGGATCGGCGCGTAACCGGTCACCTCGTCGCGCAGGCTCACGCCGGTGCTCGACACCAGGTCAAGCAGTCCCTGGCCGCGCTCGATCAGCGTGCTCACCCCGGACCGCACATCGGTCGCGACGTCGGTGTGCGAGAGCCGCGACCGCAGCTCGTACTTGCGGTTCTCGAAGTTCTTCCGGGCGCCCTCGGCGTCGCCGTCGGAGGAGGCGGCCACCAGCGCATCGCCCAGCGCCGACATGTAATGGGTGATCGCCGGGATCATCTCGGCACGGTCGGCGACCAGCCGGAGCCGGTTGGCCTCGGACAGCGCGCTGGAGACCCGCAGTCCGCCGAACACCCCGGCCAGCAGCATCGGCAACAGGGCGATCGCCAGCACCTTCCACCGCACCGGCCAGTTGCGCACCGACCACCGCGACGGGCGTTTCACCACCGCTGCCGCGTCCGGCTCTTCCGCTGGGTCGGCGAACGCCGGGTCCACCCCTTCCGGGTGGTCGAAGAGCGTCACCGCTCGCCGGCCGGCTCACCGACCGCTCGGCTGAAATTCACCGTTTGCGCCTTCATTCATTGGAGCTTCCGGCACATCGCACCCGCTGAACCGTTAGCGGTGTGAGACCCGCCTTGATCTAGGCCGTCCTACGTCGGCAATTCGACGAGTATGACAGTCTGCGCGTGCCATCACCATAGCCTTTACCGAAAAGGCACAGCTCCCGAGATGCTTTCGTGTCTCGCGGCCCCAAGCCCGGGCACGAGCCTCACGCCGTAACCTCAGCAGCGTGTTCAGGGTGCTGTTCTATTCACCGCGCATCCCGCCCAACACCGGCAATGCGATCCGGATGGTGGCGGCCACCGGCGCCGAGCTGCATCTGGTGGAGCCGCTCGGCTTCGATCTGTCCGAACCCAAACTGCGCCGCGCCGGGCTGGACTATCACGATCTGGCGGCGGTCACCGTACACCCGTCGTTGCCGGATGCCTGGGCGGCGCTGATGCCGGCCCGGGTCTTCGCCTTCACCTCCCAGGCCGCAACGTCGTTCGCCGACGTGCGGTACCAGGTCGGTGACGTGCTGATGTTCGGTCCCGAGCCCGACGGGCTGGATGCGGCGACGCTGGCCGATCCGCACATCAGCGAGCAGGTGCGCATCCCGATGCTGGCCGGCCGGCGCTCACTGAACCTGTCCAATGCCGCCGCGGTCGCGGCCTACGAGGCCTGGCGCCAGCACGGGTTCGCCGGCGGGGTGTAGCCACCCCGGGTCCGGCCATGCCCCGACCCGCGCACGACGCAACACGTTTCACACACCCGGGCGCTTGCCACTTCTCGTTCCCACCGTGTACGGTCTCCGCTATACCCCTACCCCCTAGGGGTATAAAGGAGGCGGTGGTCATGGCTCGTTCGACTGGCGGCCGGACACCGACGAGCCGGGCGCCGGGCCGCAGGGCCCGGACCTGCGCAGTCACGGGAACTGCCAGTGCGGCAGCTGATCTCGCCCCGTCTTCGCCAAACACCCAACGATCGAAGGAGCACATGATGGGAACATTTCGCAAACTCGGCGAGCACAAGCGCGTGGTCGCCGGCACGTTGGCTGCGACCGGGATCGCGGTCGCCACGTTCTTCGGCGGGGCCTGGGCCGGATCCTCCGGGGCGGTCACGCTCGGGGTCACCCCGGCTTCCCACGCAACGCACATGCCGGGCGATGCCGAAGAATCCGGCGGCCACTCGTGCTGCCCCATGCACTCCGGCGAGAAGGGCGCGGGCATGGGCAAGCACGGCGACATGCACTCCGGCGAGATGAGGCCGGGCATGGGCAAGCACGGCGAAAAGTGACGCGCGATGCTTGACACCATCACCGGCCTGCCGGCACATCCTCTGCTGGCACACCTGGTCGCCGTCCTGGTGCCGGTGACTGCCCTGCTGGCCGTCCTGGGTGTGGTCTGGCCGGCCGCCCGCCGGCGCATCGGTGGCGCCTCATTGTTCGTCGCCGTGGCCACGCTGGCGGCCGTGCCGTTGACCACGGCCGCCGGCGGCTGGCTTCACAGCCGCGTGATGGGCAGCCAAATGCTGGACCAGCACGCGGCATTGGGCAGCCGGCTGGTGCTATGGTCCGCGCTGCTCACGGTGGCCATGATCTGCTGGTGGGCGCTGCACACCCCACTGTTCGCGGCGGAGGTGGGCGCGCTGGCGCCCGCCATCCGCCGCGTCGGTGTCGTCGTGACCGCAGCAGCCACCCTGGTGTTCGCCGTGGCATCGACCTGGCTGGTGGTCCGCATCGGTCACAGCGGCGCCCAGTCGATGTGGGGTCCGATGGCCTGCGGCGGCTAGGTGTTGGCGGCTCGCCAGGTGTCGAAGTGCGCCACCTGCTCGGCCGGCAGCCGCTTGGCCGGCTTGAAGTCGGTGCCCTTGGTGTAGGCGATCGGGAACAACCCACCCTGGCTGTACTGCTCGTAGGGGATGCCGAGCACCTCGGCGGCCTGCTTCTCACCGTCCTCGAGCAGGTGCAGCGTCGTCCAGCAGGAGCCCAGCCCACGGGAGCGCAACGCCAGGCAGTAGCTCCACGCAGCCGGGAACAGCGACGCCCAGAACGACGCGCTGATGCCCAGCGGCGCCTTCTCCGGCCGGCCCTCCAAACAGGGGATCATCATCACCGGCACGTCCTGCAGGTGCTCGGCCAGGTATTTGGCCGAGTCGCTGACGAACTCCATCCGCTCGCCGCGCACGTCGCCCTCGCCGTAGTCGGGCTTCATCTGGTTCAGATACGGCATGGCGTTGGCGCGGTAGATGTCGGCGATCGCCTGCTTCTTGACCGGGTCGGTGACGAACATCCATTGCCAGCCCTGGGCGTTGGAGCCGGTGGGCGCCTGCAGGGCGATCTCGAGGCACTCCATGAGCACCTCACGCGGAACGGGCTTGTCGAAGTCGAGTCGTTTGCGGACCGATCGGGTGGTGGTCAGGACTTCGTCTGCGGACAAGTTGAGTGACATGTGGCGAGACTATCGGGCTTTACCGTCAATGTCCGCAATGCCTGCCGCCTACTACGGCGTCGCCTAGGCCGCCGGCGCGGACGGGCGGTCCTCCAGCCCGTCGAAAAACTCGAGGATGGCCCGCGCACCGGTCTGCGGAATCTCGGCCTGCCAGAAGTGGCTTGCAAACGGCAGCAGCTTGACGTCGTCGGGCGAGCCGGGAATATCGTGGGCCAGCCGTGTTCCCCAGGAGGGCGGCAAGAAGCAATCCTCCGCAGCCCAGATCACCCGTGCCGGCTTGGTCCAGGATTTCAGTGTCGGGACCGCATCGAGCGTCCAGTGCGGCGATTGCGAGATCACATAGCGGATCCAGTCGCGCCGCAGTTGGCCCCCTTGGTCCAAGGCCGCGAACCAGTCCTGGGCCAGCGCGGCGGGAAAACGGCCGCGCACGATGGTCTGCGGCAGACTGTGCCGCTTGAGGATGAACTGCAGGAGCCGTATTCCGGACAGCAGCGGGACGAGCCGGTGCCGAGCCAGCCAGGACGTGATACTGATCATCGGGACCAGCCAATTGTCGTAGCAGACAACGTCGGTGAAGACGACGGCCTTGACGCGCGCGCCGTAGCGTTTCAGGAACTGCTGGCCGTGTGAGCCGCCCTGATCGTGAAAGACCGCGTAGGTTTCGTCGATACCCAGGCCGTCCAGCAGTTGCGACAGCATCAGCGCCTGGCCGGGGCTGGACAGGTCGGCGTCGGCTTTGGGCGCAGATCGCCCCAAACCGAGCAGATCCGGCACGATGCAGTCGTAGCGCTCACCCAGCGTGCCCAACAGCGGTTCCCACAACCGGGAAGAGGTGGGAATCCCGTGGACCAGCAACAGCTTTGGCCCACTGCCGTGGCGCAGGTAGGAGACGCGCCCGCAGTCCAGATCGATGTACTGCCGTTGCAAGGTCCCCACCGCCATGGACGGTGTTTCCGGTTGCATGCGGCGCAGCGGCGCCCTGTTCGCTGTCAGCATCTGTCTCCCCCAGGTATGGCATCCCGGTATCCCCTGCCCCGATTGCGTGAAGCTCAGCGTGCGGGACCCTGAGCTGAGGGTAATCGATGCCATTTGCCGCGACGGACCGCCCTCGGGTGTCAGCGGAAATCCCGGGACCGCGACCCCACCGCCAACTCGAGGGCGCCCAGCCGCTCGGCCAACACGGTGACCGCCCCGCTGGCGTTCTGCACCCGCCCGCGGATCAACAGCGCCGTCGCGGTCTGCGCCAATCGGCGATGCCGCGTCCACACCCCCGGCGTGCACAGCACGTTGACCATCCCGGTCTCGTCCTCGAGATTGACGAACGTCACCCCGCGGGCGGTCGCCGGCCGCTGCCGGTGCGTCACCGCGCCGGCCACCAGCACCCGGGTGCCGTCGGGGACGGCGGTCAGTTGCCCGGCCGGAACGACCCCGGCCGCGTCCAGGTCGGCGCGCAGGAACTGGGTCGGGAAGCTGTCCGGCGACACCCCGGTGGCCCACACGTCGGCGGCGGACAGCTCGATCTCGCTCATCCCGGGCAGTGCCGGGGTGTGCCCGGGCACCCCCACCCCGGGCAACCGGTCCGGCCGCTGGCCCGCCGCCGCCCCGGCCGCCCACAACGCCTCACGGCGCGAGGTGCCGAAGCAGCCGAACGCGCCCGCGGTCGCCAGCGCCTCGGCCTGCGGGGCGGTCAGTTGGACCCGGGCGGTCAGATCCAGCATCGAGGCGAACGGACCGTGAGCCTCGCGGTCGGCCACCAGCCGCTCGGCGAGGTCGACACCGATGCCCCGGACGGCACCCAGCCCCAGCCGGACCTGCGTCCCGGCCTCGGCCAACGTGGCATGCGCCAGGCTGGCGTTGACGTCCGGGCCGTGCACCACGACCCCGTGCCGGCGGGCGTCGGCGACCAGCGACTGCGGCGAATAGAAGCCCATCGGCTGCGCCCGTAGCAGTGCGGCGCAGAACGCAGCCGGGTGGTGCAGCTTGAACCAGGCCGAGTAGAACACCAGCGACGCGAAGCTCATCGCGTGACTCTCCGGAAACCCGTAGTTGGCGAAGGCTTCCAGCTTTTCGTAGATCCGATCGGCCACCGCGCCGGTGATGCCGTGACATTCGGCCATGCCGTCGTAGAAGCGGTCTCGCAGCCGGCGCATCCGCTCCGGGGACCGCTTGGAGCCCATCGCGCGCCGCAACTGGTCGGCTTCACCCGCGGTGAAGCCGGCGCAGTCCACCGCCAGCGTCATCAACTGCTCCTGGAACAGCGGTATCCCCAAGGTTTTTCGTAACGCCCGCTCCATGCTCGGATGCTCATAGGTCACCGGGTCGATGCCGTTGCGACGGCGAATGTAGGGGTGCACCGACCCGCCCTGGATCGGCCCGGGGCGGATCAGCGCCACTTCCACCACCAGGTCGTAGAACACCCGCGGACGCAGCCGCGGCAGGGTGGCCATCTGCGCGCGTGACTCCACCTGAAACACCCCGACCGAGTCGGCGCGGGCCAGCATCTCATACACCGCCGGCTCGGACAGATCGATTGCGGCCAGGTCCACCTCGATGCCCTTGTGCTCGGCCACCAGGTCGATCGCGTAGTGCAATGCGGACAGCATGCCCAGCCCCAGTAGGTCGAACTTCACCAGACCGATTGCCGCACAGTCGTCTTTGTCCCACTGCAACACACTGCGGCCGGGCATCCGAGCCCATTCCACCGGGCACACGTCGGCGATCGGCCGGTCACAGATCACCATGCCGCCGGAGTGGATACCCAGATGCCTTGGCAGGTCGGCGATCTGGGTGGCCATGTCGATGACCTGCCCGGGGATGCCTTCGATATCAGCATCGTCGGCATGATTCAATGCGCCCCACCGGCCCAGCTGCTTGCTCCAGGCGTCCTGCTGGCCCGGCGAGTAGCCCAGCGCGCGGGCCATGTCCCGCACCGCGCTGCGACCCCGGTAGGTGATCACATTGGCGACCTGGGCGGCGTGGTCGCGGCCGTATTTGTCGTAGACGTACTGGATCACCTCTTCGCGCCGATCCGACTCGATGTCGATGTCGATGTCGGGCGGGCCGTCGCGGGCCGGGGACAGGAACCGCTCGAACAGCAACCCATTGGCCACCGGATCCACCGCGGTGACACCGAGAGCGTAGCAGACCGCGGAGTTGGCCGCCGATCCCCGGCCCTGGCATAGGATGTCGCTTTTCCGGCAGAACCGGGTGATGTCGTGCACCACCAGGAAATACCCCGGAAAACCCAGCTGGGCAATGACTTCCAGCTCTCGATCGATCTGAGCGTAGGCTTTTCGAGCGCGCGGCGCTCCCCCGGGCGGCCCATAGCGTTCCGCGGCGCCGGCCAGGGTCAGCCGCCGCAGCCAACTGTTCTCGGTATGCCCGTCCGGGACGCGGAACGGGGGCAGCTGCGGGGCGATCAGCGCCAGCGAAAACGCGCACTGTTCGCCGAGTTCGGCCGCCGCCGGCACCGCCGACGGGTGCGCCGCGAACAATCGGGCCATCTCCGCGCCGGAACGCAGATGCGCACCGCCCAGCGGGGCCAGCCGGCCGGCGGCGGCATCCAGCGACTGCCGGGCCCGGATCGCCCCCATCGCCATCGCCAGTCGCCCCCGCTCCGGCCGGGCGAAATGCGCTGCGGTGGTGGCCACTACCGAAACCCCGAACCGGGGCGCCAGCGCCGCCAAGGCCGCGTTGCGCTCGTCGTCGCAGGGATCGTCGTGCCGGGTCAGCTCGACACTGACCCGCGCGGCCCCGAACCGGTCCACCAGGCCGGCCAGTGCCGTCGCCGCGGCGTCCGGTCCGCCGGTGGCCAGCGCGTGACGGACGTGGCCCTTGCGGCATCCGGTCAGGATGTGCCAGTGCCCGCCCGCGGCGTCGGCCAGCGTGTCCAGATCGAAACGCGGCCTGTCCTTTTCGCCGGCCAGGTGCGCGGCGGCGATCTGCCGTGACAACCGCCGGTAGCCCTCGGGGCCGCGGGCCAGCACCAGCAGGTGCGGGCCGGGCGGGTCCGGGTCCTCGGTGCGGGCCCGGAAAGCCCCGAAACCACCGGAAGCACCCAGCGACAGCTCGGCGCCGAAGACGGTGGCGATCCCCTGGCCCGCGGCGGCCAGCTCGGCGGCCGCCTCGGCGAACCGCACCACCCCGTACAAGCCGTTGTGGTCGGTCAGCGCAATCGCCCGCAGGCCCAGCCGGGCGGCCTCGGCGACCAGTTCCTGCGGGGTGCTGGCCCCGTCCAGGAAGCTGTACGCCGAGTGCGCGTGCAGCTCGGCATAAGGGACCGTCGGGCCGGCCGGGCGGGGCTCGGCCCGCGGCGCCGACCGTCCGCGATCGGCCGACACACCGGCCGGGCTACCAGTGTGACGAGGCTTACCATCGAGCACTCGCTCCATTTCCGCCCAGCTCGGCGGCCCACTGCCCCAACCCACACCCATCACGATATCGAACGTATGTTCGATTCGCGCACCCTTGAGTGTTGGAAAGAACTTTGATGCACTAATCTGTGTCAGATTCCGGCACCACCCGAAAGGCAATTCTTGATGTTCGGCGTTGTCAGACGCGCGTGGTTACCGCTGCTCATCGTGATGGTTCTCGTGGTGGGGGGGTTCGTCGTGCATCGCATTCGCGGCTATTTCGGCGGTGATGACAGCGGCAGCAGGGCCGTCCCCTTCGAGGACACCAAGCCGTTTCACCCCAAGGTCGTCGTCTACGACATCTTCAGTCCGGACGGGACCTACGCCGACATCAACTATCTCGACTTGGAAGCCTTACCGCAGCGGGTCGACGGTGCCGCCCTGCCGTGGTCACTGACCCTGTCGACCACCAACCCGGCGGTGAGCCCCAATATCGTCGCCCAGGGTGACGGCAGCACCATCGGCTGCCGGGTCACCATCGACGGCGTGCTCAAAGACGAACGAATCACCAGCAGCCCCGTCAGCGCCCAGACCTTCTGCATTGTGAAATCAGGATGAGCAAACACCTCAGCGACGACACCCCCACCGAAACGCTGCCGGCCGCGCAGCCGCCCCACCGCGGCGCCATCGCGACCTGGGTCCGCCGGCTCGCGGTACCACTCATTCTGGCCTGGTTGGCGATCACCGTGCTGGTCAACGTGATCGTGCCGCAACTCGACGAGGTCGGGGCGATGCGCGCCGTCTCGATGAGTCCCAAAGACGCCCCGTCGATGATCTCGATGATGCGCATCGGCAAGACCTTCGACGAGTTCAAGTCGGACAGTTCGGCGATGGTGGTGCTCGAAGGCGACCAGCCGCTCGGCGACGACGCGCACAAGTACTACGACGAGCTGGTCGCCAAGATGCAGGCCGACACCGAGCACGTCGAGCACATCCAGGACTTCTGGAGCGACCCGCTGACCGCGGCCGGGTCGCAGAGCCCGGACGGCAAGGCCGCCTACGTGCAGGTGTATCTGGCCGGCAACATGGGCGAGACGCTGGCCAACGACTCGGTCAAGGCCGTCCAGCAGATGATCGCCGAGACCCCGCCGCCGCCCGGTGTGCAGGCCTATGTCACCGGTCCCTCGGCGCTCAATGCCGATCAGCACATCGCCGGCGACAAGAGCCTGAAGATCATCACCGCGCTGACGTTCGTGGTGATCATCGTGATGCTGCTGAACTTCTACCGGTCGATCGGCACGGTGCTGCTGGTGCTGGGCATGGTGGTGTTCGAACTGGCCGCGGCCCGCGGCGTGGTGGCCGTACTGGGCTTCTACAACATCATCGGACTGTCCACATTCGCGGTGAACCTGCTGGTGACGTTGGCCATCGCCGCCTCCACCGACTACGCGATCTTCCTGCTCGGCCGCTATCAGGAGGCGCGGTCGCTCGGCGAGGACAAGGAGTCGGCCTTCCACACCATGTATCACGGCACCGCGCACGTGATCCTGGGCTCGGGGCTGACCATCGCCGGGGCGACCTTCTGCCTGTCCTTCACCCGATTGCCCTACTTCAAGTCACTGGGTGTCCCGCTGGCGATCGGCATGGTGGTGGTGACGTTCGCGGCGCTGACCTTCGGTGCCGCGGTGGTGGTCGTGGCCAGCCGCTTCGGGATGCTCGAGCCCAAGCGGGCGATGCGGATCCGCGCGTGGCGGCGGCTGGGCGCGATGATCGTGCGCTGGCCGGGGCCGGTGCTGGTGGCCACCACCGCGGTCTGCCTGGTCGGGCTGCTCACCCTGCCGGGGTATGAGACCAACTACAACGACCGGGTGTACATGCCGGACTACGTGCCGGCCAACATCGGCTACGCCGCCGCGGACCGGCACTTCTCCCAGGCCCGGATGAACCCGGAACTGCTGATGATCGAGTCCGACCACGACCTGCGCAACCCGGCCGACTTCCTGATCATCAACCGGATCGCCAAACGGGTCTTCGAGGTGCCGGGGGTGGGGCGGGTGCAGACCATCACCCGGCCGCTGGGCACGCCGATCGAACACACCACGATCCCGTTCGCGATGAGCATGCAGGGCACCACCCAGCAGCTGAACATGAAGTACATGCTCGACCGCATGAAGGACATGCTCAAGATGGGCGACGACATGATGGTCTCGGTCGAGTCCATGCGCCAGATGCTGGAAGTCACCCGCGAGATGTCCGAGACCACCCACAGCATGGCCACCAAGATGCACATCATGCTCGACGACATCCAGAAGATGCGTGACGAGATGGCCGACTTCGATGACATGTGGCGCCCCATGCGCAGCTACTTCTATTGGGAGCCGCACTGCTTCGACATCCCGATCTGCTGGTCGATCCGGTCGATCTTCGACCTGATGGACGGCATCGATGCGATGACCGAGGACTTCGAGAAGGTGCTGCCCGACATCGACCGGCTCGACTCGCTGATGCCGCGGATGCTCGAGATCATGCCGCCGATGATCTCGACCATGGAAAACATGCGGAACACCCAGCTGAAGATGCAGTCCACCATGGAGGGCCTGCAGCTGCAGATGGACAAGATGATGGACGGCCAGAACGCCATGGGCAAGGCGTTCGACGACTCCAAGAACGACGACTCCTTCTACCTGCCGCCCGAGGCGTTCGAGAACCCCGATTTCAAGCGCGGCATGAAGATGTTCCTCTCCCCCGACGGGCATGCGGTGCGGTTCATCATCAGCCACGAGGGCGACCCGATGTCCCCGGAGGGCGTCAGCCACATCGACCCGATCAAGAAGGCCGTACACGAGGCACTCAAGGGCACCCCGATGGAGGGTTCACGGGTGTACCTGGCCGGCACCGCGTCGGTGTTCAAGGACATGAAGGACGGCTCGGCCTGGGACCTGATGATCGCCGGCATCGCCTCGCTGTGCCTGATCTTCATCATCATGCTGCTGATCACCCGGGCGGTGGTCGCCTCGGCGGTGATCGTCGGCACCGTGCTGTTGTCGCTGGGCACCTCGTTCGGGATCTCGGTGCTGGTCTGGCAGCACATCATCGGACTGCACCTGCACTGGATGGTGCTGGCGATGAGCGTGATCATCCTATTGGCGGTGGGCTCGGACTACAACCTGCTCTTGGTCTCCCGGATGAAGGAGGAGATGCGCGGCGGGCTCAAGACCGGCATCATCCGCGCCATGGGCGGCAGTGGCTCCGTGGTGACCTCGGCCGGCCTGGTGTTCGCGTTCACCATGATGTCGATGCTGGTCTCCGACCTGCGGGTGATCGGTCAGGTGGGCTCGACCATCGGACTGGGCCTGATCATCGACACCCTGGTGATCCGCTCGTTCATGACACCGTCGATCGCCGCGCTGCTGGGCCGCTGGTTCTGGTGGCCGCAGCGGGTGTGGTCACGGCCGAGCCCGGTGGCTCAACAGGTCTCGCCGGCCGCGGCCCCCGACCCGGTGTCTGTCGGCCGCGTCTGAGCGGTCACGTCTTCGGGCGGACCACCAGCACCGGTGCATGCGCCGACTGCACCACCGCCAGGCTGACCGAGCCCAACAGCATGCCGGTGAAGCCGCCGCGTCCGTGGCTGCCCACCACCACCAGCTGGGCTTGCTGCGACTGCTCGACCAGTTGGTCGGCCGGCCGGTCGCAGACCACCACGCGACGCACCGTGACGTCGGGGTAACGCTCCCGCCAGCCGGCCAGCCGCTCGGCCAAGGCCAATTCGCCGTCGGATTCCATTGCGGCCGCGTCGATGCCGGGGAAGTCGAGCACTCCGGTGTCGTGCCAGGCATACACCGCCACCAGTTCCACTCCGCGCAGCGAGGCCTCCTCGAACGCCAGCGCCGTCGCGGCCTCCGACACCGGCGAGCCGTCGATGCCGACCACCACCGGTGCGGTGGCCGGGCGAGAATCGCCCTCCGGAGGGCCTTCGTGGATGACCACAACCGGGCAGTGCGCGTGCCGGACCAGTGACGAGCTGACCGAGCCGAGCAGGCTGCGACGCAGCAGCCCGTGCCCGCGAGACCCGACCACCAGCCGGGCGGCGTCGCGGCTCATGTCCACCAGCATCGGAACCGTCGAGCCGACCGCGATTTCGGCATCGACATGCAGGTCGGCGCCCTGGCTCTCGGCGATCTCGACGGCTTCCCGCAGCTGGCGCTCACCCTGTTCGTGCTGCCACTCGGTGTAGCCGGGCGGCATCGGCGTCTCGGGGAAGGTCATCACCACCGGCGGGGCCAGCACATGGACCAGGGACAGCGGCAGGTTGTGCAGAACGGCGTCGCGGGCCGCCCACTCGACCGCCGCTTTCGACGACGGCGATCCGTCGACACCGACCAGGATTCCGGGGTTCACCCCTCCACGCTAAGCGGTGTGACACGGTGGTGACTACGTATCGTTCAACTCAGGAAGGCGAGCCGAAGGTGCCCATCACGATCGACCCGCGCCGGCACGACGCGGTGCTGTTCCGTCTCGACGCCGGTGACGGCACGGCGGCGCTGACCGAGCGTCTGCAACAGGCCGGGGTGCGGGCGCAGTCGGTGGCATCGGGCGCCGAGCTGGTGTCCGCGGCCGCCCGACTGGGGGTCCGCCCGGGCCGGTGCGTGGTGCTCACCGACTCCGAACCGGACCTAACCACCGCTCGCAGTGCGGGTTTCGCGCTGGTGATCGGCCTCGGGTGTGAGGGCGGCGACGCGACGGTGGCCGACCCGGGCCAGATCGCGGTGCGCACCGGGGACCGGCCCATGTCGGCACTGCCCGACGCGATGACCGCCCCGGAGTTGCGGGAGGTCACCCGCCCGGCGGTGTTCTTCGACTTCGACGGCACGTTGTCAGACATCGTCGACGATCCCGAGGCGGCCCGGCCGGTGGCCGGCGCGGTGGATGCGTTGGCCGCGTTGGCCGCCCGCTGCCCGGTCGCGGTGCTGTCCGGCCGCGATCTGGCTGACGTGCGGGCGCGGCTCGACCTGGCCGGGATCTGGTACGCGGGCAGTCACGGCTTCGAGCTGATCGGTCCCGATGGCGCCCATCACCAGAACGACGCTGCCGCCGAGGCGGTGCCGGTGCTGGCCGGTGCGGCCGCTTCGCTGCGCGAACAGCTCGATTCGATTCAGGGAGTCGTGGTGGAACACAAGCGATTCGCCGTTGCGGTGCACTATCGCAACGCGGCCCGGGATCGGGTCGGGGAAGCGCTGGCGGCGGTGCGCGACGCTGGGCGGCGCCTCGGGTTGCGGGTGACGACCGGCCGCGAGGTGATCGAGCTGCGTCCGGAGATCGACTGGGACAAGGGCCGCACGCTGCACTGGATTCTGGACCGGCTGCCCGAGGGTGAACCGGTGACGCCGCTGTTCCTCGGCGACGACATCACCGACGAGGACGCGTTCGACGCGGTGGCCGAGCTGGCAGGCGCCGGAATCGTGGTGCGGCACACCGACGACGGCGACCGCGCCACCGCCGCCCGGTTCGCACTGGACAGCCCGGACCGGGCGGCCGAGTTCACCGCACGTTTGGCCGAGCGGCTCCCCGGCTGACGGTCGGCTGGGGACTTCCGCCCCTTTCGTCGCGCGCCGGCGCGGTGATCGGATGTGGCCATGGACGCGTATACGGCCGCTGAGAACGCGGAGATCGGCAGTGAGTATCTGGAATTCCCGGAGCTGGATGACCGCGACTTCCAGAAGCTTGCCCACGCCCGCGTCCAGAAACTGACCAAGATGTTCATGCCGTCCAATCACCCGCCGGTGCTGGAGCTGATGGTCTCGATCTGGGTGGACGGCCTGGCCACCGGGCTGCGGATGGCCGGCGAGAACGCTTAGGGTCCGTCGTCGTCTTCGGATTCTTTGTCGCGTAGGAGTTTTTCTCCGGTGGTGGTAGGTGTTGGTGCGGGGTTGGCCGTGGTCGAGGTGGGCTGGGGGCAGGGTTTCGGTGGTGCCGTCGTGGCGTTTGCGGGTTTTCCAGCCGTGTG
>Ga0182736_1001578_pt1 | contig 21214 bp, 19 predicted proteins | sample eDN5th30CKraftBY_FD_128882 | JGI IMG/M metagenome (GOLD analysis project Ga0182736, IMG submission 128882) | Enriched backyard soil microbial communities from Emeryville, California, USA - eDNA 5th pass 30_C Kraft BY (version 2) (version 2) | ecosystem: Environmental > Terrestrial > Soil >... | reverse complement strand
GTGGATGATGCCGGCCTTCTCGACGCGGAACTCGATCTGGCCGCCCTTGGCTGCCTTCACGGCTTCCGCCACATTCGGGGTCACGGTGCCCAGCTTCGGGTTCGGCATCATGCCCTTGGGGCCCAGCACCTTGCCGAGGCGGCCGACGAGGCCCATCATGTCCGGCGTCGCGATGACGCGGTCGAAGTTGAAATTGCCGGCCTGGATGCTCTCCAGCAGGTCTTCCGCACCGACGATCTCGGCGCCGGCGGCCGTGGCCTGCTCGGCCTTGTCGCCGCGGGCGAACACAGCGACGCGCACATCCTTGCCGGTGCCGGCCGGAAGCGTGACGACGCCGCGCACCATCTGATCGGCGTGACGCGGATCGACGCCGAGGTTCATCGCGACTTCGACCGTCTCGTCGAACTTGGCGGTGGCGTGCTGCTTGATGAGCGCGATGGCTTCATCGACGCCGTGCAGCTTGTCGCTGTTGATTGCGGCGGCGAGCGCCTTTGCCTTCTTGGTCTGCTTTGCCATGGTCTTAGCCCTCCACCACGGTGAGGCCCATCGAGCGGGCGCTGCCTTCGAGAATCCGGGTTGCCGACTCGATGTCGTTGGCATTGAGGTCGGTCATCTTGGCTTGCGCCAGTTCAGCGAGCTGCGAGCGCTTGATCGTGCCGGAGGAGACCTTGCCGGGCTCCTTCGAGCCGGCCTTCAGGTTGACCGCCTGTTTGATGAGGTAGGTGACCGGCGGCTTCTTGGTGATGAAGGAGAAGCTGCGGTCCGCATAGACGGTGATGATGGTCGGCAGGGGCGTGCCCTTCTGCTCCTTATCCGTCGCCGCGTTGAACGCCTTGCAGAATTCCATGATGTTCACGCCGCGCTGACCCAGCGCCGGGCCGATCGGCGGCGAGGGGTTGGCGGCTCCAGCGGGCACCTGGAGTTTGATATAGCCCGTAATCTTCTTGGCCATGTCGTTTCACTCTGTAGAGGGCGGCAAAGCGGCGCCGCCCGGTTCAAGTTGAGCGGTCAGGCAGCGCATTCCGGGGAACGCGCCTTCCGCATTGGCTCCTTGCCCGCCTTGAAGGCGTGGCTCGGGTGGGCGGGCCTATAGGCGGGTGCGCGTCAAAAGGGAAGGGGGCGTGCGCAGGTCCCCGCCGCCGCCTTTCCGGCGCGGTTCCATTCAGGCTTTATGCGGCCCGAGCAGGATCACCCCCGCACCGATCAGGCAGAGGAGGGCGCCGCCTATATCCCAGCGATCCGGCGTCACGCCTTCCGCGATCCACAGCCAGATCAGCGCGGCGAGAATATAGATGCCGCCATAGGCCGCATAGGCCCGGCCGGCCTGGCTCGTGTCCACCAGCGTCAGCAGCCAGGCGAACAACAGCAGCGAAGCCGTACCGGGGATGATCCACAATATGCTGCGGTCCAGCCGCAGCCATGCCCAGAAGGCGAAGCAACCTGCAATTTCTGCAATCGCCGCGCCGACATAGGCCAGGATCGTGTAGGATAGGATGGGCATTTACGTCCTTCTCGCGCGGGCAGGCAGCCGCTCCACTTGTGGCGGGTAAGGCCGGTTCAGGCCGGCGATCGACATGCCTTCACGGCCGCTTCCCGCTTCGCAAGGTCGATGCAAAAGGTCGATTCAATAGTCCGCTAGTGTCCGCTACTCCGCCGCCGCGGCTCCCGTTGCTCCGTGCGCAGGCGCGGCTTCGTGCACGGGTGCCACCCCCTGCACGGTCGTCGCCTCACGCCGTCTGACGATCGCGCCGATGCCTATCACGCAAAGCGCCAGCACCGCCGGGCAGAGCGCAAGAATGGCGAAGCTGCGCACGATCGGCAGGCCGCTCGCCAGCACATAGGCGCCGATGATCGGCCCGGCGATGCCGCCGATCTTGGCGATCGACGTGGCCCACCCGGCGCCGTTCGCGCGGATGGCGCTGGGATAATAGACGCCGGCGATGGAGAGGATGCCGAAATGCGCGCCGCCCACAAAGCTGGTCGAGGTGACCGAGAGGATGAGGAACATCGTCTCACTCATGGGGATGAGGCCGACGGCGAGCAGCAGCGGGAAGGCGATCAGCGGATAGACCGCGACGGCATAGGGGCCCATCCGGTCCGTAAAGCGCATCAGCACAAGGCCGAGAACGGCGCCGAGCATGCCGGATATGGAGGAGACATAGGCCGCCGTCTCGCGTGAGAACTGAAGATCCTCATAGACGATCGGGCCCCAGTTCGCCTTGAAATAAACGGCCAGTGTGCTGGCGATATAACCCAGCCAGAGGAAGGGGGTCAGCCATTTCAGATCGGCCTTGAACAGCTTGCCGACCGTGAAATTGCTCATGTCCCGCTTTTCGTCGCCGAGGGTGAAATTGTCAGCCGGCGTGGCATGCAGTGCGGGGTCGATCTGATTGAGCGTGGTTGCGATCACGCCGGGCTTCTGCCCCTTGCTGGCAAGGAAGCGCACTGATTCGGGCAGCCAGAGCAGCAGGCCCACCGCGCAGATCAGCGTGCCGACGCCGCCGAAGATGAACACGCCTTCCCAGCCCCACATCGGGGCCAGCCAGATCGTCACCGGACCGGCCATGGCGGTGCCCAGGCTGTAGCCCATCATGATGACGGTGACGACGGTGGAGCGCAGCTTGGCCGGCACATATTCGATGTTGAGCGCCCAGGCCAAAGGCAGCATCCCGCCAATGGCGAAGCCATCGAGAAAGCGCAGGACCATCAGCGCCTCATAACTGCGGGCAAAAGCGGTGGCGGTGGTAAGAATGCCGAAGGCGAAGGCGGCCCAGATGATCGTCTGCCGCCGGCCGATCCGATCGCCGATATAGGCGAAGGCGAAGCCGCCCAGCATCATGCCCAGCAGCCCGGCCGAAAAAATATGGCCCAGCATCAATGTGTCGAGCGCCAGTTCGTCGCGCATCCATGGCGCGGTGAAGCTGATCATCATCATGTCGAACCCGTCGAACACGGTGATGAGCCAGGAGAGCGCTATGAGCTTGTAGTTGAACCTGCCCAGCTTGCGCCCGTCGATGAACGCAGCAATATCAATGGTTCGCGCCGCGCTGGCCATGCTCGTCTTCTCCCAGGATCGCCATGCCATTCATTCGCAAGGCAATGATCCATCTCTGATCCACCTTGACGGGATCGGCAAGCGGAAAGGCATGGCGGTATGCACGCCAGCTGCCCGCAGAATGGTTTGGCCGGTTCGTGCACGGGGAAATCGCAGGCATGAAAAAGGCCGCCGGTCCGGGGACAGGCGGCCTGTTCAGCAGGTGCTGTGTTTATTTGGAAAGCTCGACTTCCTCAAAGTCCAGCTCGACCGGTGTCGCGCGGCCGAAGATGGAGACGGAGACCTTCACGCGGCTCTTCTCGAAATCCAGTTCCTCGACCGTGCCGATAAAGCTGGCGAACGGACCGCTCATCACCTTCACGCTGTCGCCAATCTCATAATCGACGCTGACCTTGTGGCGCGGCTGCGCGGCGGCTTCCTCACGGGCGCCGAAGAAGCGCGCGGCCTCGCTCTCGCTGATCGGCTGCGGCTTGCCCGAGGAGCCGAGAAAGCCCGTCACCTTGGGGGTGTTCTTGATCAGGTGATAAATATCGTCGTTCATGCTGAGCTTGGCGAGAACATAGCCGGGCATGTTCTTGCGCTCGACCTGCACCTTCTTGCCGCGCTTCACTTCGGTCACGGTCTCGGTGGGAACCTCGACCTGCTCGATCAGCTGGGCAAGGCCCATGCGCTCTGCCTCGGACAGGATGGAATCACGGACTTTATTCTCGAAGCCCGAATAAGCGTGGATGATGTACCAGCGCGCCATATGCTCTCTTTTTCCTCAGTTCACCGCGTCAAGCGAGGGATCAGCTCTGGCCGCCAGCCAGGCTGAGCAGCGTCCGCACAATCCAGCCGAACAGCGTGTCGATGCCGAAGAAGAACAACCCCAGCATTCCCGTCATGATCACGACCATCACGGCCGTCGTCAGCGTCTGGCGCGACGTCGGCCACACGACCTTGCGGGTCTCGGCCTTGACCTGATTGAGGAATTCGGTGGGAGATGTTTTCGCCACGCTCGTTTTCTCTTTCAAAGATTTGAAGCTGTTTGAAACACAAGAAAACGGACCAGGCCCGGGCTTGTCCGCCCGGCTAGTCCGCGGCCTTATTCGCAACTGGCCTGTTCACTACGCGCAGTCGCGCGCTTGAGCAAGTCCTGGCAGGAGTGGAGGGACTCGAACCCCCGGCATTCGGTTTTGGAGACCGACGCTCTACCAGCTGAGCTACACTCCTGTGCCGGCGAAGGCGACGCCCTTAACGCGGGTGGCGAGGCAGTGCAAGCCGCTGCGTCACCTTTCCTGTCATGAGCGGGCCGCAGCATCGAGCAGAATACGCGTCACGCCTGCAAGATCATCGTCCCAAACCATGTGTCCGGTGGCAAGTTCGTGCACGTTCCATGCGGAATCGGTTGCACAGCGGTCGCGGAACTGGGTGAAGATGGTGAGCGGGCTGGCGCTGGCATAAACATAGCTGCGATGCGGAATTGCGCTTTCCTTGCCACCGAGCCGGACGGGTTCCAGCAAAGTAAGCAGCGGATGGCCGGACACGCGCGTGGCGCGCCCTTCCGGCATCGGGAAGATTGGCTGGACGAGGCCGGGCGTCTTCTTCTGATTCTCTATATAGAGATGGCGGGTCGCAGCGTCCGCCAGATCCCATAGCGCTTGGCCATCTTGCGGCAGGAAGGCGTCGAGATAGACAAGTTCGCGAATCCGGCCGCCACGCTGCGCGGAGGCGCCGGTGATGACCATGCCGCCATAACTGTGCCCGACCAATATTATATTGGACAACTGCTCGCAGTCGATCAAGCCGATCACATCGTTGATATGGTCGGTGAGCGTGATGCCGCCATGGGCAAGATGCGCCCGCTCGCCAAGGCCGGTGAGTGAGGGGATATGCACATCATGACCCGCCGCGCGCAGTTCCCGGGCAAGCGGGCCGTAGCCCCAACTACCGCCCCACGCGCCGTGTACCAGCACGAATGTTGCCATAATCTCACCCTCCAAATTCGTCGGTGGACCTCGATCTAGAGAATCGGCTGCGCCATAGCCAGCCTGTGCATGGAAACGGCATCAACAATCTTCGATCGATGTGAGGCGTCTGCTAGAGAGTGCCCATGGCCATTGATTTGAGCATTTTGCTGCGCGCCTATGCCGCCGGGCTTTTCCCCATGGCGGATGATCGCAAAGCCCGCTCAATCTATTGGGTGAAGCCCGAGGAGCGGGCGATTCTGCCGCTCGATGGTTTCCATGCCTCAAAATCGCTGCGCAAGACATTGCGGGCAGAGCGATTTGAGGTGACCGTGGATACGGCCTTCGCGCAGACCCTTGCGGGTTGCGCACAAAGTGCGGCGGACCGGCCGACGACATGGATCAATCAGGACATCGAGTTGGCGTTCAATCGGCTCCACCGGCAGGGACTGGCGCATAGCGTCGAATGCTGGCTGGGCGAGGAGCATGAACGCGTCCTGGTGGGTGGCCTCTACGGGCTGGCATTGGGTCGTGCTTTCTTTGGCGAGAGCATGTTCAGCCGGGCAAACGGCGCCTCCAAAGTGGCGATGGCCTATCTGGTCGCCCGGCTACGGGTCGGCGGCTTCACACTGCTTGATTGCCAATTCATGACACCGCATCTTGCCTCACTCGGCGCGGTGGAGATAGGCGCCGAGGCTTATTCGCTGCTGCTGGAGGCCGCGCTGGAGGATGGTGGGGGCGCGGTATCCGGCGATTTCGGTGCGCTTGATGCGCTGGCGGCTGGTGTGCCGTTCGCTGGAGTTTCTCCGGCCGAGACCCCGTCCGCTGAGGCTATGTTGTCTCCATCGGGTTCAGTCGTGCCGGATACCCCGGTGGCGCGGTTGCCGCGATCGGTCGAGCGGATCGTTTCCGGCCCCGTCTCGGGCCAGCTCATTGCGCAACTCATCACCCAGACGTCATAGACCGGGTGGATGACGACATTGCGCTCCGGCCGCTCCTTGAAGAGCCACCCGGAGAAAATACGGTGCCATTCATTGTCGCGGCTTTCCTGCACGTCGAGCTGCACGAAAGCGCCGGTTTCCTGCTCGGTTTCCCACGGCGCGGCTGTTTCGCATGCGCGCAGGCGCACGATTGCATTGCCCACGCGCAATGCTTCGCCGGGCTTCATTTTAAGCTGTCGGGTGATGCCGTTGCGTTTGTTGAGCAGGCCCAGCACGGCTTCGCGCTCCGCCATCGGCGTGCCGGGCAGTTCTGCGCTGGTGCTGGCGAGCGGCTGATCGCGGGAGCGTTCCTCGCGATTGGCCGAGGATCCATTGTCGCTATCGGCCGGGCGGGCGCCACAGCCCGCGACGAAAAGCAGCAGGCTGAGCGGAAGCAGCCACCGGCCCGGCGCCGCGGACCGGCTATGTCTCACGCGTCCGGCGTCCACGCTTCATAATCGCCCGTCGCCATCTGGCGTTTGCCGCCCGCCTCAATCGCGCCGGAGGGGCGATAAGCTTGCGGCGTGCCGGTCTGGTTAGGCGTATAGTCCGCCTCCCAGATACGGGGCGGCGGCAAATTGCTCTGCGGCGGACCGTCGATGCTGTGGTGCAGCCAGCCATGCCACTCTGCGGGCACACGGCTGGCATCATTGGCGCCATTATAGATGACGAAGCGGCGGGTGAGGCCGTTGGGGTCCATGCCGCCCTCATAATAGACATTGCCTTGGCTGTCCTCGCCGACGCGAGTGCCGTTGCGAGCGGTGTTCAGCCATGTGCCGAAGGTCGAGCCTTCCCACCATGTGAAGATGTTCTTGACGATGCCCATGATCGCAGCGCTTAGCCGCACTGCCCCGCCATTGGCAACGGTGAAATGGGACGAAATGGTTAGCGCGCCGCTCAATCGGAACCTGTCGGGCAGAAACGGTCCGGCTGCCACGACGTAGCGGGCAGAGCGGGAGCGCTTGCGCAATCGCCCCATTGCACCCGGTCGTCCGGTGCAAGGCCGAGGGCGGCCGCGCGACCCTGCGCGATCTCGAGTACTGCAGAGACCGGCTCACCGGCGGAAATGGGATGAAGATCATCGGGCAGGCCCGGCAATATGGCTGCAATGGTGCCGTCCGGCCGAATGAAGATGAGGTCCAATGGCAATGGTGTGTTCTTCATCCAGAAAGATGCCATGCGCGGTATCGGGAATGGAAAGAGCATGCCGCCACCTTCGGCGAGGGCGGTGCGACCCATGAGCCCCTGTTGCTGGCTAAGGTCATCCACCGCCAGTTCGACTGTAAAAACATGACTTCCGCCGTTCTGCGCGTTGATGAGGAGGGTGACTGAACTGAGGTCTCCATTGGTTGCGGCAGCGGTCTGAGCGACGTTGCGGCTTTCGTCATCCCGTTCGCTGCAGGCGCTTGCTAATAAGGCCGGAGAGAGCAGGGCTGCGGCGAACAGGATGGCGGGGGCACAACGTCTTTTGCAGGTTGTGGCTATGCTGGTCCGGCATGGCGTTCTCATAAGTCGTCATCCATGTCGTCTGGACGGGGAGGGGGTTCATCTGGCCGGGCATTAACCCATTGCCGTGCGGTTTCGATGTCATGGCCTGCGCGCAGGAAGGCGGCGAACTGCTTTTCGCGGAGGGGGCGTTCGGCCAGTTCGACGGCGAAAGGGCCAATGCGCTTGCGTCGGGCGAAGCGCTCGGCGGCTTCCCAGTGAGCGATCGGATCGGAGGGCATGTTCCCGGAAATCTTTTCGGCGATGCCGTCATGATGCAGTGCCTGCGCGATGCGTCGGGCGCCCAGGCCGCGCCTATGCATCGCGCCGGTTTTCATCACGGCATAGGCTTCGTCATCGACGTAGCGCAGCGCGACCAGTCGGTCCGCGATGGCCTCAATGCTAGCCGGAATATTGCTTTCATCCTCCGCTGCCCAGCCGCGCTCACGTAATTTACGGTTAAGATAGGCGACCAGTTTCGCGCGGCTGGTAGCGAATCGCCCTACATAGGTGAGTGCCAACGCCTCTAAGGTGGCATGGTCAAGCGCCGGGGATGGCGAAGATTTATGCCCATAGGAGCGCGTTCGCCTTTTTTGTGCCATAGTCCCTGTCTTAATGGATATTGCCCGACCGATACAACTAAGGCGGCGGGTCCGACGTGAGTGATTGCGGCTTTCGGTTTGACAGCGCATAGCACGCCGAACAGCCTGCCACGGTTCGGTTTTCGGACGCAGAAGGCGGAAAAGAAGGGTCCCTTATGCAGCCAACACCGACGGAAGATCGGCTTGCGCGCAGATTTGCCGATTTTGAAACATTGGGCGAAGCGCTGGATTATGCCGCGCAAGGCGTTCGCGGTCTCAATTTCCATGATGCGCGGGGCAACCTTGCTCGCCCTTATCCCTTTGCGGAAATGCGCGAGGATGCGCTGGCTTGCGCTCGCCGCCTTATCGCGCGCGGCGTAAAGCCGCAGGACCGGATCGCGCTCATCGCCGAGACAGGCACCGAGTTTGCTCAGCTGTTCTTCGGTATCGTCTATGCCGGCGCCTGGCCAGTTCCATTGCCGCTCCCGACCAGCTTTGGCGGCAAAGAGAGCTATATTGACCAGTTGGTCGTGCAGCTACACAGCTGCGATCCGTTGATGCTACTCTTCCCGGGCGAACTGACGGAAATGGCGAGCGAAGCCGCACGCCGTGCCGGGGTCGAGCCGCTCGGTTTTCAAGATTTTCTCAATGCCGAGCCGGTTGCCTGTCCACTGCCTGAAGCGACGTCGGGCGATATCTGCTATCTGCAATATTCCAGTGGCTCGACGCGCTTTCCCCATGGCGTTGCGGTGACGCATGGCGCCCTGCTCAGCAATCTGGCTGCGCACAGCTACGGGATGCAACTCATCCCTTCGGACCGCTGCATTAGTTGGTTGCCCTGGTATCATGATATGGGGCTGGTCGGCTGCTTCCTCTCGGTCGTCGCCAATCAGGTTTCGACCGATTATCTCAAAACCGAGGATTTCGCGCGACGGCCGCTGGCGTGGCTCGATCTCATCTCGCGCCACGCGGGCACGGCGATCAGCTACTCGCCCACATTCGGTTATGACATCTGCGCGCGCCGCATGTCGAGCCAGACGAGAGCCTCCGAGCGGTTCGATCTTTCGCGCTGGCGGCTGGCCGGCAATGGCGCGGACATGATTCGCCCCGATGTGATGCAGGAATTTGTCGATGCTTTTGCCGAAGCAGGCTTCAGCCCCGGCGCCTTTCTGCCCAGTTATGGTCTTGCAGAAGCGACGTTGGCGGTGACGATCATGCCGCCGGGAGAAGGGATTATTGTTGAACTGGTCGAGGAGACGGAACTCTCCGGCGGCCATGCGCAGCCCGACCGTCCGCAACGTTACCGCGCCATCGTCAATTGCGGCAGGCCGGTGATGGGCATGTCCATTGAGATTCGGGACGATTTCGGTGGGTTGCTGCCGGACAAGACGATTGGCCGGATCTGGACGACCGGCCCTTCGCTGATGACCGGCTATTTTCGTGATCAGGAGGCTACCGACGCCTGTATGGTCGACGGATGGCTGGATACGGGCGACATGGGCTATCTGTCAGATGGCTATCTCTACATTGTCGGTCGCGCTAAAGACATGATCATCATTAACGGCAAGAACCACTGGCCACAGGATATCGAATGGGCTGTCGAGCAGTTGCCGGGTTTCAAGCAGGGCGACATTGCTGCTTTCTCGATCACCACGCCGGGCGGAGAGGAAGCGCCCGCCGTGCTGGTGCATTGCCGTGTCTCGGACAATGATGAGCGGGCGCGATTGCGCGACGATATTCGCGAGCGGGTGCGTTCGATCACCGGCATGAATTGCGTGGTGGAACTGGTGCCGCCGCGCTCGCTTCCACGGACCAGTTCGGGCAAGTTAAGCCGCTCCAAGGCGCGCAAGCTCTATCTGGATGGTGAGATCGTGCCCTATGATATCGCGGCCTGACGAGCGGATGGCGAGACAGACAGAGTCATCGACTGCACGCTGATTACCGGTTGCTAACCAGGATAGCGCTATGTGTCGGACGTGACTATGCGTCCCTCACTTCGACCTCGGCAGGATTCCGCTCTTCCTGACGCGCCGTCTCTCGCGATGCTCACGGGCGTGGGGCGGTTGCCGGCCAATTATGCCGAGTATCTCTACGGCAATCAGTTGCGCGCAACAGACCGCATGCTCGGCGTCTATGCGGCATTCACGACTTTTTCGGTCGTGCTGGTCGATGTGCATTTTGCCGGACGGGCCCCCTCATGGTTTTTGGCGGTCTGGACCCTGTTGGCATTTTGCGTTCATGGATTGTCTTTCAGTCTGCGGCGCGAGAATGCGGCGGTGGATTATACGTTGGGCATGCGACGGGGATTGCTGCGTCACGGCTCGCTCTCGCTGCTTCAAGGCGCGGTCTGGGCCGTCGCTATGCTCGCACTGTCGATCGATGAGCGCCCTGTCGATATCATGATGCTCTGGACGATTGGCTGTTGTCTTACCGCCATTGTCGCCATTGCTTTTCAGGCTACGCCGTTGGCCGCATCGAACTTCGTCATCACTGTAGGCGGTGCCGGCGCGTGGATGCTCTGGCGCTTCGCCGATCCACTGCTTGCCAGCGTCGTTACTGCTTATATGGCGCTGCTGCTTAGCGCGAGTTTGTGGCTGGCCTATCGCTTCGGCGTGCAACTTCACACAAGCCGGATGCTGGCCGAAAAGCAAGAGGTAGTCAGTCTGCTGCTTAAGGAGCATGATGTCGAGGTGACCGACTGGCTCTGGCAGACCGACGCGGCACGGCGGCTGATTGGCGTTACCCCTTCCTTCGCGGCGCTATTTAAGCTTGGCTGCAGCGAACTGGAAGGACGCCCGGTGCTTGAAGTGTTGGCTGGCTCTGGATGGAATGAAGGGCGGTTCGACCCTGCACTGCACGAGTTTGCGGAGAAGCTGAAGCAACGCCAGCCGTTCTCTGGCATGGTGGTGCCGGTCATCGTTGGTGAGAGGCAACGCTGGTGGGAGATTTCGGCATCGCCACGTAAGGATGAAAAAGGCGTTTTCCTCGGCTTCCGAGGTGTAGGGTCGGATATTACCGAGCAGAAGGAAACGTCCGAGCGCACCGCTCGCATGGCCCGGCATGATATGCTCACGGGCCTGCCCAACCGGCTCCACCTCACCGAGAAGCTCGCCGCTGCCATTGAACGCATGACGCACCGGAATAGCCGATGCGCTTTCCTGATGATTGATCTGGACCGGTTCAAATCCGTCAATGATACGCTGGGTCATTTGGTAGGAGACCGGCTGCTCGCACAGGTTGCCGAACGCATCCGCTCGGTCTGCTCAGCCAATGAGATGTGCGGGCGGCTGGGCGGCGACGAGTTCGCCGTCGTCATCCATGATCTCCCTGAGCCGGCCTATATCGAGCAGTTGGTCTTCCGGATCGCTGAGGCGGTGGCGCATCCTTTTGTGGTGGATAGCCACACTTTGTTCGTCGGGACCAGTATCGGTTCGGCCATGGCGCCGCAGGATGGACAGGATACCGAAGCGCTGATCCGCAACGCGGACCTGGCCCTCTATCGCGCGAAGGATAGCGGGCGTGGCCGCCATGTCCGCTATGTGCCTTCCATGCATGCTGATGCCGAGGAACGGCGCGGAATGGAGGTTGCCCTGCGCGATGCGTTGGCGAATGACGAGTTGCATCTTCTCTACCAGCCTATCGTCGATTGCGTTGCGGGCGGAGTGTGCGGGTTTGAAGCGCTGGTTCGTTGGACTCATCCCACATTGGGCGCGATCTCGCCGGCCCGTTTCATCCCCGTGGCCGAAGAAGCACGGTTGATTACGTCGATCGGCAACTGGGTGCTACACGGCGCTTGTCGTGAGGCGGCGAACTGGCCAGCAAACGTCCGTATCTCGGTCAATGTCTCGGCCGAGCAACTTTATGCACCGGAGTTTCTGGATACGGTCATGTCGGCCCTGTCGCAAAGTGGCCTGCTAGCGCAGCGGCTGGAACTGGAAGTGACCGAGAGCGTGTTCCTGCGCGAGGGTGCCGGTGCTGGCCAGATGCTGGATGGATTGATTGCGCTCGGTGTCAGTCTGTCGCTTGATGATTTCGGCACGGGCTATTCCTCCCTTGGCTATCTCTCACGAACGCGGTTCCGTACGATCAAGATTGACCAGAGCTTCGTCAGTGGAGCGGCGACTAACCAGCGAGAAAGTCTGGCGATCGTCCGTGCGATCGTGGCGATGGCGCAAAGTCTCGATATGGAAACCACGGCCGAGGGTGTGGAGACTGAGGGTGAATATGACCTCGTCCGTACACTAGGGTGCACTAAGGTGCAGGGCTATTATTTCGGCCGACCTATGGCGGCGGGCGACGCGCGTACCTTGTTCAATGCCATGAACAATCAGGTTGCATGAGCTCATAGGTGGCGCGCAGCACTCAGCGACGGAGCTGTCGCCAGGGTTTGGTCTTAAGGCTCACTACCCGGTATCTATCCTGGTCATATCGACAGACTTCGGCCTGGATGGGCGTGATCGCATCGAAGCCCTTGCAACCACGCAGCCATGCTGCGCATCAAGGCAGCGATTCGCTGTGGGAGGATTAGTGTGGCGGGATGGCAGATGCCGGCACTCGTGATCGTGATCGGTTATTGTCTGGGATCGATCCCGTTTGGTTTGCTGCTGACCCGGCTGGGCGGCGCGGGCGATTTGCGCGCGATCGGATCAGGCAATATTGGCGCGACTAATGTGCTGCGAACAGGTCACAAGAGCCTGGCGGTAGCGACCCTGTTGCTCGACGGTCTCAAGGGCGCTGTTGCGGTCTGGCTGGGCGTCTGGTTGATCCCCGACGGCGGAGCGGGTCTGAACGGCGCGGGGCTAGGTGGTGTGATGGCGCTGATTGGCCATTGTTTCCCAATCTGGTTGGGCTTCCGCGGCGGCAAAGGAGTAGCCACCATGCTCGGCGTCGTATTGGCGTTGGCTTGGCCGGTGGGGGTTGTCTTCGCGATCATCTGGCTTGGCGCGATGGCGCTCACCCGCATCTCATCGGTTGGGGGTATGGGGGCAGCGATCAGCGCACCACTTGCGGCATGGGCGCTCGGGCTGACCGGGTTGCTGACGACCTTTGCAGCGATGGCAGTGCTGGTGTTGTGGCGGCACCGGCCCAATATCGCTCGCCTGCTGAAGGGGCGGGAACCGCGCATGGGTTCGTCGCGCCAATGATGGTCTTTCCATGACAGTTAATCTCACGGCAGAGCAGGCCGACAAGCTGCGGCTCATCCGTACGCCCCATGTCGGACCAGTTGCCTGGCGCCAACTGCTTCTGCGTTTCGGCACGGCGCGCGCGGCGCTGGCAGCACTGCCAGACCTTGCTGCACGCGGGGGAGCCCGGCGCTTTCAACCGGCCGATCCGCGCATGGTCGAGCAGGAAGCCGAACGTGTAGCAGCGCTGGGCGCGCGTTACTGTTTCCTCGGGGATGCCGATTATCCGCCGCTGCTCGCGCGCGCATCAGCTGTGCCGCCGGCGCTGATCCTGCGCGGTGATGTCGGTTTGGCAGCGCGGCGCGGCGTTGCGATCGTCGGCGCGCGCAATGCCTCGGCGGCGGCTTGCCGGTTCGCCCGTGAACTCGCGCATGATCTGGCGGGTGCGGACATCGTTGTCGTCTCCGGCCTTGCGCGCGGGATTGATACTGCTGCTCATATGGGCGCGGGGGCTGGCGCGACGGCCGCGGTGATCGGTTGCGGGATTGATGTAGTTTTTCCGTCCGAAAACGCGCAATTGCAGGAGAGAATCGCGAATGAAGCCCTGCTTGTCACCGAATTGCCTCCGGGCGCAGAACCGCTCGCCAGGCATTTTCCCGCACGCAATCGCATCATTGCGTGGATGACATTGGGCACCGTAGTGGTGGAAGCCGCGCCGCGCTCCGGCTCGCTGCTCACCGCGCGTCTGGCCGGCGATGAGGGGCGCGAGGTGATGGCAGTGCCCGGCTTCCCCGCCGATCCGCGCGCGCATGGCTGCAATAGTTTGATCCGTGACGGGGCAACATTGGTGCAGAGTGCGCAGGATATAATGGAAGCGATTGGCTCCATTGACACGCGCGTCGTGCGATCCCCCGCAGTTCGCTATGCTGGGGAGCCGCCTGCCGATCTGGCCATTGACGAGCGCGCGCGGGTGCTCGGCTTGATGAGCATGAGCGCCGTGACGGTCGATGAACTCGTTCGCCAGTCCGGCCTGGCACCGGCGCTCGTCCAGACCGCATTGCTGGAGCTGGAGATTGCTGGCCGGTTACAGCGCCATGCTGGCGGACGGGTCAGCCTGAGTTGATGCAGTCGAACATCCTGTCGTAAGGCTTGACGAGAGGCGGGTTCGCTTTCCACTCTCGCGCATACACGAGAAAGAGGTTAGCGCCACGTCATGCAGCTTGTCATTGTCGAATCACCGGCCAAGGCCAAAACTATCGAAAAATATCTTGGCAGCGATTATCGCGTGCTTGCCTCTTATGGGCATGTCCGTGACTTGCCAGCCAAGGACGGGTCCGTTGATCCCGATGATGATTTCGCGATGGCATGGGAGAATTACGGCGATAAAGCGAAACAGCTCAAGGCGATTACCGATCTTGCTAAAACCGCCGACCGTCTGATTCTCGCAACCGACCCCGATCGCGAAGGCGAGGCGATCAGCTGGCATGTGCGGGAAGTGCTGCGCGGCCGTAAAGCGCTGCCGAAAGAGGTCGAGCGCGTTACCTTCAATGCCATCACCAAGGCGACGGTGACTGAGGCGATGAAGAGGCCGCGCGAACTGGATACCGATCTGATCGATGCTTACCGAGCGCGACGCGCTTTAGACTATCTGGTCGGTTTCACCCTTTCGCCGGTGCTGTGGCGGAAGTTGCCGGGCGCGAAATCGGCTGGGCGCGTGCAGTCCGTTGCACTGCGGCTGGTGGTCGAACGCGAGCGCGAAATCGAGACATTCGTGGCGCAGGAATATTGGTCCGTGACGGCGGATCTGGAGCAAGGCGGCCAGGGGTTTGCCGCGCGGCTGGTGCGCTGGCGCGGTGAGAAGATCGAACGACTGACGATCGGCAAGGAGGGGGATGCACTCGCCGCCAAGGCCGATGTTGAGGCGGGGCGCTTTACAGTTTCATCGGTAGAAACGAAGCCGGCCACGCGCAATCCGCCGCCGCCATTCACCACATCGACCCTCCAGCAGGAAGCATCGCGTAAACTCGGCCTCTCAGCCAGCGAGACAATGCGGATCGCCCAGCAGCTCTACGAGGACGGCGCGATCACCTATATGCGGACCGATGGCGTCCAAATGGATAGCAGCGCTATCTCGGAGGCGCGAGCCGCGATCGCGAAGCATTATGATGGTGGTTATCTGCCGGACAAGCCGCGCCATTATCAAAGCAAGGCGAAGAATGCGCAGGAAGCGCATGAGGCTATCCGTCCCACCGATTTTTCGCGCGCCGGCGTGGGCTCGGGCGTGCATGCCAAATTATATGAGTTGGTCTTCAAGCGGGCGTTGGCGAGCCAGATGGCCTCGGCTCGGATGGAGCGCACGGCTGTGGAATTGACTGACGGTACGGGCCAGCATGCATTGCGTGCAACCGGGCAGGTAGTCCTGTTCCCCGGTTTTCTCGCGCTTTATGAGGAGGGCCGTGATGAACCAGATCGCGGTGCCGGGAAGCAGGGCTCCACCGAAGAGGAGGATAGCAAGCTACTACCTGCTCTCAAGGCCGGCGACCAACCCGCCAAAAAGGGCGTGCGGGCGGAGCAGCATTTCACTCAGCCGCCGCCGCGCTACAGCGAGGCCAGCCTGGTGAAGCGATTGGAGGAATTGGGGATCGGCCGTCCATCCACCTATGCTTCCACGCTCCAGACGCTCAAGGATCGCGACTATGTCCGCATCGAGAGAAACCGTTTCTTCGCCGAGGAGAGCGGACGGCTGGTGACGGCGTTTTTGGAGCGTTTCTTCGAACGCTATGTCGCTTATGAATTTACGGCCGGCCTTGAGGATGAGCTGGATGAGATTTCCGGCGGCCGTGCGCAGTGGCAGCAGGTGCTTGCGGAGTTCTGGCGCGACTTCAAGCCCAAGACTGCCGAGATCATGGAGTTGAAGCCGTCTGAAGTGACGGCACAACTCGATGAATTTCTCGCACCCATGCTGTTCCCGGACAAGGGCGATGGCAGTGATCCGCGTGCCTGTCCGCTCTGCGGCGAGGGCCGGCTCTCGTTACGCGGCGGGCGCTATGGCGCATTCATCGCCTGTTCTAATTATCCGGAATGTAAATTTACCCGCAAGTTCGGTCAGCCTGGCGGTGCGGGTACGGACACCGGGCCGGAGGAACTGGGCAAACACCCCGAAACGGGCGAACCGATTCTGCGTAAATCCGGGCGCTTTGGTCCTTATATCGAGACGAGTATCGCCGGCGAGGCGAAGCGCGCCTCTATTCCCAAGGATCTGCCTGACGGTGAGTTGACGCTCGACTGGGCAATCAGATTGCTCTCATTGCCGCGCACGATTGGCGACCATCCGGAGACGGGTAAGCCGATTACCGCAAGCATGGGCCGCTACGGGCCTTATCTGGCACATGAAGGCAAATATGCCCGGCTGGCTTCGACAGCGGAGATTTTCGAGACAGGAATGAACGCTGCCGTGGTCAAGTTGGCCGAGGCGGCGAGCCGTAGTGGCGGCGCGCGCAAGGCAGCCGAGCCGTTGAAGATTCTGGGCGCACATCCGCGCACCGAGGCCGAGATCAAGCTGATGGCTGGTCGCTATGGGCCCTATGTGACGGATGGTACGACTAATGCTACGCTACCGAAATCGATTACGCCCGAGGCGCTGACATTGGAGGAAGCCGCCCAGCTTATCGATGATCGTGCGGCGGCGGGCCCCGCCAAGGGCCGCAAGACCAAGTCCAAGACAGCGCCCAAGGCGAAAGCAAAGGGAGCGACAAAAGCCAAGGCTGCTACGAAGGCCAAGGCTGCCCCAAAAACCAAGGTTGCGGCGAAAAGAGCCAAGGCGGAGACTGCCTCGACCTGACGCTGCTTCGCTTCAGTGTCTATTGTGGCGTGAGCAGGGGGCGTCTCCGCCGGCGCAAGTTATGGCTGGACGGCGCAGCGCCTTCCGCGTCGCAGATCGACTTACGTTGGCCAGAAAGCGGTGCTTTCCGAATTGATGCTATTCTGGCGCTGGCGCGTGCTGCCACTGACGGGATGGTCGTCCTAAAGCGCTGATAGGGGCGGCTGGTAGCAAAAGCCGCGTGCCAAAACGGACTGGACGGATTAGCGGAACATTATACTCATACCGAAATATTGGCCACGCAAGCCACTCAGGACCATGGAATGACACATAGCCTCACACATCTCGAACGACTGGAAGCCGAAAGCATCCATATCATGCGCGAGGTGATGGCGGAGGCTGAAAAGCCGGTCATGCTCTATTCGGTGGGCAAGGATTCAGCTGTCATGCTGCATCTCGCCCGTAAGGCCTTTTATCCCTCGCCGCCGCCTTTTCCGCTGCTTCACGTCGACACGACGTGGAAGTTTAAGGCGATGTATGAGTTACGCGACCGGATGGCGAAGGAGAGCGGCATGGAGTTGCTCGTCTATCAGAATCCGGAAGCTGTGGAGCGAGGCATCAATCCGTTCGACCATGGCGCACTGCATACCGATATGTGGAAGACGGAAGGGCTCAAGCAAGCGCTCAACCTGCATGGCTTCGACGTGGCCTTTGGCGGTGCCCGGCGCGATGAAGAAAAGAGCCGCGCTAAGGAGCGCATCTTTTCCTTTCGCACCGCCAGCCATGGCTGGGACCCTAAAAACCAGCGACCGGAATTGTGGAATCTCTATAATGCCCGCAAGAGCAGAGGTGAGAGCATCCGCGTCTTCCCGATCAGCAACTGGACGGAACTGGACATCTGGCAATATATCCAGCTTAACGATGTCCCTATCGTGCCCCTCTACTTTTCCGCGCCGCGCCCGACAGTGGTGCGCGACGGCATGATCCTGATGGTGGATGATGACCGCTTTCCGCTGGAGCCTGGCGAAGAGCCGGTGATGCGCTCGATCCGTTTCCGCACGCTTGGTTGTTATCCGCTGACCGGCGCAGTGGAAAGCGAGGCGGCGACGCTGCCGCAGGTAATCCAGGAAATGCTGCTCACCACCACCAGCGAACGGCAGGGGCGTGCCATCGACAAGGATGCAGGCGGGGCCGGCATGGAAAAGAAGAAGCAGGAGGGTTATTTCTGATGCATCTTCGTCTCCCCCCTTTCTTTCTAAATATTCAATCCGATATGATGGAGCGTTGTGATGGATGATCTGGCTGAGCCAATCTATCGGACCGATGCCCTCATTGCTGAGGATATCGACACTTATCTCGATCGCCATCAATATAAGTCGATGCTGCGCTTCATCACCTGCGGCAGCGTGGATGATGGCAAATCGACCCTGATTGGCCGGCTGTTATATGACAGCAAGATGATTTTCGAGGATCAACTGGCTGCGCTAGAAGCGGATAGCAAGCGCGTGGGCACACAGGGGCAGGAGATCGACTTCGCGTTATTGGTCGATGGCCTTGCAGCCGAGCGTGAGCAAGGCATTACCATCGACGTCGCCTATCGCTTTTTCACGACCGAGAAGCGCAAGTTCATCGTCGCGGACACGCCGGGGCATGAGCAATATACGCGCAATATGGTGACGGGTGCCTCGACCGCCGACCTTGCCATCATTCTGATCGACGCGCGAAAAGGCATGCTCACTCAGACGCGGCGGCACAGCTATCTGGCCAAACTTGTCGGCATCCGCCACATTGTGTTGGCGGTGAACAAGATGGATCTGGTCGATTATGATCAGGCTGTGTTCGACGATATTGTAAAAGATTATACTGCTTTCGCGCAGAGCATCGGTATCGAGCGGTTCGTGCCCATTCCGATCTCCGGCTTCAAGGGTGATAACATCACCGGGCTTTCGGCCAATACGCCATGGTATCGGGGGCCTGCGCTGATCGCGCATCTCGAAGCGGTGGAAGTGGACAACAGCGCTGATCAGGCGCGTGCCTTTCGCATGCCGGTGCAATGGGTCAATCGTCCTAACCTGGATTTCCGAGGCTTTTCCGGTCTCGTCGCGAGCGGCAAGGTGAGGCCTGGCGACGCCATTCGGGTGCTGCCCTCTGGTAAAACCAGCAGCGTCAGCCGCATTGTTACGCTCGATGGCGATCTGGACGAGGCTGTGGCCGGCCAGTCGATCACGCTCTGCTTGGCCGATGAGATTGATTGTTCGCGCGGGGACGTTATCGCCGTGGTGGACGATCCACCGCAGGTTGCCGATCAATTTGAAGCGTCACTCGTCTGGATGGCAGATGAAGCGCTCAAGCCTGGTCGCGGCTATTGGCTGAAGATCGGTACGCAAATGGTCTCGGCGACCGTGCAGCCGCCAAAATACGAAATTAATATAAATACGTTAGAGCATCTGGCGGCCAAGACACTGGAATTGAACGGCATTGGAGTCGCGGAGATATCGACCGACCGGCCTGTGGTATTCGAAGCTTATGCTGACAATCGCACATTGGGCGGGTTCATCCTGATCGACAAGCTCACCAATTCGACAGTCGCTGCCGGCATGTTGCATTTCTCGCTGCGACGGGCGCAAAATGTGCACTGGCAAGCGATCGACATTGGCCGGGAGGCACATGCTGCGCAAAAGAACCAGCAGCCTGCGTTGCTGTGGTTCACGGGACTCTCCGGCTCGGGAAAGTCAACCATTGCCAATATTGTTGAGAAGAAACTGCACGCACTCGGCCGGCACAGTTTTCTGCTTGATGGCGATAATGTCCGCCACGGGCTGAACAAGGACCTTGGCTTCACCGAGGCGGACCGGATCGAGAATATCCGTCGTGTGGGCGAAGTCGCCAAGCTGATGACCGATGCCGGGTTGATCGTTATCACCGCTTTTATCTCACCCTTCCGTGCTGAGCGCGAGATGGTGCGTGCAATGCTGCCGGAAGGCGAATTCCTTGAAATCTTCGTGGATACTCCGCTGGCCGATGCTGAAAAGCGCGACGTGAAGGGCCTCTACAAGAAGGCACGGGCCGGGGAGTTGAAGAATTTTACCGGGATCGACAGCCCGTATGAAGCACCCGAAGCGCCGGAAATCCGTATCGACACGATGCGCACGACACCGGAGGATGCCGCCGATCGCATCATCGAGCGGTTGATGGGTATTTGGAGCCCCGAGCTTTGAGCGATGCTGAACTGGCTGCTGAACTGGCACGCGACGCAGGCCGTTTGCTGCTGGCGCTGCGGGAAGCGGGTGAATATGAGGGCCGGGCGCTTGGCGATGCGGGCGATGCAGCAGCGAACCGCCTGCTGATCGCGGCCCTGCGCGCGCACCGGCCCGATGATGGCATGCTTTCCGAGGAAAGTCGGGATGACGGCATACGGCATGAGCGATCTCGCGTGTGGATCATCGATCCGGTCGACGGCACGCGCGAATATGCCGAGGGCCGGGCAGACTGGGCCGTCCATGTTGCGCTGGCGATTGACGGCGTGGCGGCAATCGGCGCAGTGGCGTTACCCGGGCTGGACGTGGTGTTGCGCTCGGATCAGCCTGGGGCGCTGCCATCTGTCGCCATGCCACCGCGCATGGTGGTTAGCCGCACGCGCCCGGCCGCCGAGGCGTTAGCCGTTGCGGAGGCGTTGGGTGCAGAGTTGCTGCCGATGGGATCGGCCGGCGCAAAGGCGATGGCGATCGTGCGGGGCGAGGCAGACATCTATCTCCATTCAGGCGGTCAATATGAATGGGACAGTTGCGCGCCTGTCGCCGTCGCGCGTGCGCATGGTCTGCATTGCTCGCGGATTGATGGTTCACCACTCGTCTATAATCGCGCGGATGTCTATCTACCAGATCTGTTGATTTGCCATCCGACACTGGCAGCGCGCACACTGGAGTTGATCGCGAAGATTTCCGACTGATAAGCAACGACGGCGCGCGTCTGGTCGATCTGTATGACCTGCGCAGCGATAACTTTTCGCAAAATGCCTCATAGGATCTTCGGGAAAGCAGACTCACAGCTTGTTAGGATGCTCGGTTGGCCAGTCGCGAGGCTTCGCGCCGACGCTTTTTCTCTAGAGCGTGATCTTATTTGAGTGAATCGATAGGGGATTCCCGCGTGGGGATTTTTCTGCTTCAACCTGTTGGCTGGGCAGGAGGCCAGCAGGGATGGCGAGAGCCTATTCGATTGATCTTC
>Ga0182736_1001574_pt1 | contig 21262 bp, 15 predicted proteins | sample eDN5th30CKraftBY_FD_128882 | JGI IMG/M metagenome (GOLD analysis project Ga0182736, IMG submission 128882) | Enriched backyard soil microbial communities from Emeryville, California, USA - eDNA 5th pass 30_C Kraft BY (version 2) (version 2) | ecosystem: Environmental > Terrestrial > Soil >... | reverse complement strand
TAGCGGTACCCTTAGTCATCTTTTCATTTAGTCCGTTAACCTCTCTGATCGTATAGTTTTCTATCTTCCAATTATTCTTTACTGAATCCCATGTTATTCTATCGGAAATCAATTTTTCTGTGAGCTCTTGCCCCTTAAAAGTTTCGAGAATAAAATTGTATCCTACTTTTCGGTCGTTATCAAAATTATCAATATAAACAAAAGTGTTTTTGTCTATTTGCATATGGGTTGAGGTCTTGTTATTATTATCTATCGGTTTTACGTATACATTTTCGAAACCTATTTTGAGCTTATTGGTACGTGGAATGATATAAATATTAAAGATAAAGGTGATGGCGCATATAATAGAAGCTGCAATGAAATACGGTCTTAAAAAGCGTTTAAAGCTCATCCCTCCGTTTAATATAGGTACGATTTCGGTTTGGTCGGCCATTTTTGCCGTAAAGAAAATAACCGCAATGAAGTTAATGAGTGGACTTAGAAAGTTCAGGTAAAACGGAATAAAGCCTGCATAGTATTCAAAAACAATTTTTGAAAGGGGGGCGTGGTACTTTAAAAAGTCGTCCATCCGTTCAGAAATATCGAATATCACCGCTACCACCGTAAAAATAGCCATGGTAAACACAAAAGTGCCCAGGTATTTTCTGATGATATATTTATCGATGATGTTCATTTTGGAATTAAAAAGTCAAAATTAAAAATTAAAAAGTAAAAATTAAAAAAGCGGAAAGCTTAAAGCTAAAAGCACAAAGCTTCTTGTATAACGCTTTAAAACTTTACGATTCGACTACTATTACTACTCAACCCTTTAAAGTTATAAGTTTTACGTTCTAAGTTTTAAGTAAGCTCAAGCCCTATGCACACACGATTAATGTTCATCACTCAACAACTCAACTATTCAACAACTCAACGACTATTACTACTCTCAAAGTAAAAATTAAAAATTAAAAAAGCGGAAAGCTAAAAGCACAAAGCCTCCTGTACAACGCCACTCATCAATTACAGTTCCCAAAAACTCAAAACTCGTCCTAAGTAGCAGTAGCACGGGCACTAGCATTCATTAGCTAATCGGCTAATGGATTAATTGGCTAATTCACCATTTCACTACTTAACTATTATTACAACTTAACTACTATTACTACTACCTAGTACAGCATTAATTTCATTATCACATTAGCTAATCATCACATTGGCTAAATTCACCACTCAACTACTATTACGAACAACTATTCAACAACCACCTACAACCGTTCTCCCAATTGTTTTACCATTTTATTCTTCCACTCGTAAAACGTTCCTTCCATGATTTTAGTACGAGCTTCTCCAACTAACCAAAGATAGAAATGTAAATTATGTAATGTAGCAATTTGTGCACCTAATAATTCTTTTGAATGAATGAGGTGACGTAAATAGGCTTTGTTATAAAATAGATCTGTAGCTAAATCACTGTCAGGATCTATAGGTGAGAAATCGGCTTCCCACTTTTTATTCTTAATATTGATGATTCCTTTTCGGGTAAATAGCATGCCATTTCGGGCATTCCGGGTAGGCATTACGCAATCGAACATATCGATACCCAAGGCAATATTTTCCAAAATGTTGATCGGGGTACCTACTCCCATCAGGTAACGCGGTTTGTCGGCCGGTAAAATATTGGTTACCACCTCCGTCATGGCATACATTTCTTCGGCGGGCTCCCCAACAGATAAGCCACCGATAGCATTTCCCTCCCGGTTAAAAGATGCGATGGTTTCGGCTGATTTTTCACGTAGGTCTTTATAAACCGAACCTTGTACAATAGGGAAGAGGCTTTGTTGGTAACCGTAAAGTGGATCAGTTGCATCAAAGCGATCGCAGCACCTTTTAAGCCAGCGATGCGTCATGTCCAATGAACGGCTTGCGTAGGTATAATCGCATGGGTATGGCGTACACTCATCAAAAGCCATGATAATATCCGCTCCGATGATTCGTTGCGTATCCATCACATTTTCGGGTGTAAATAAATGTTTAGAACCGTCTATATGGGAACGAAACGTTACGCCTTCTTCTTTTATTTTGCGTACATCGGTAAGGGAATATACCTGATAGCCTCCGCTATCGGTTAAAATAGGTTTATCCCATCCATTAAATTTATGCAAGCCTCCGGCGGCGTTGATGACGTCGAGACCAGGTCTTAAGTAGAGATGATAGGTGTTACCTAGAATAATCTGCGCTTTTATAGCATTTTTTAATTCGTGTTGATGTACGCCCTTTACCGAACCGGCGGTGCCCACAGGCATAAATATGGGTGTTTGTATGATGCCGTGGGCGGTAAGCAGTTCGCCAGCCCTGGCCTTTGAAAAGCTATCTGTAGCTTGTAGTGTAAACTTCATGTAAGTGTTGCCTTAATAGGCAAATTTTATTCTTTTTGAAGTGCAAACTTAGACAAATAGCTTTTAATATACAATTTAAGTATAAGTATATTAAAACTATTTGTCGGTCTCTCATTGGCCTTTTGAAAACAGGTTATATTCAATGAAACTTAGACAAATAGCTTTTAATATACAATTTAAGTATAAGTATATTAAAACTATTTGTCGGTCTCTCATTGGCCTTTAAAAAGAGGTTATATTCAATGAAACTTAGTTGAATTTGTTTACTTTCTTTCCCCGCGAAAGAAAGGTAACAAAGACTCATCGCTTGAAACTTTGCTACAATAGTAGTGCATCAACTCGCAAACCGCAAATTTCCTATGCGATATTTTTAGCAGAACGGCGAGACATTGCTTGCAATCAGCTGGAAAGTAAGTTTATTCATTTAGTACTCTGGTAATTTCTTTATCCAACTCTTTGTATATAATAACCTGAGTTCGATTATTCTTTATTAGCTCAGAAATTCAATAGTAACCTTAGGCAAGGCGTCTTTGCGCAGCTTTATCGGGATAAAGCAAGTAGAGGCAACGCCGCATAGGATAACTATTGGATTAGCTTTATCGTAGTATTCACTTTGAAACGGCCATCTTCTTCCTGAAAACTCCTTGAAATAGCCCGCTATTCCTGCGTCGCTCTCAGTTGAATCTAACCATTTCAAAGCGTTCTGAGCAGAAAATAATAACCGAACTCAGGTTAATAGTTTTGTTCTTAAGGGATTAATTGATGTATGGATATTGTAGCAAATTTAATTAAGTTTGCAGCTTGTTGGTTTTATTTTTCAAAAATACATTGGAACAACAGTTAATCTATATTTTACCAGGCCTGTTTGGCTTTTTTTTGCTTATACAGCTGTATTATATTTTGGTTGTTTATAGTCGGCTAAGAAACTATAAAATACCGGACCTAGAAGCCGATTTTGATTACCCACCCCTGTCTGTTATTATCTGCGCGCGGAACGAAGAAGCTAACCTACGCTTATATTTATCCGAGATTTTGGAGCAGGATTATCCGGTTTATGAAGTAATTGTAGTTAACGATTGTTCAAGTGACGATACCAAATGGGTACTTAAGGAGTTTCAAGGCAGGTATAAGCACTTACGATCTGTACTGATAACCGAGGACGAGCGTTTTAAGCTCGGTAAAAAATTTGCAGTTACCATGGGTATTAAAGGCGCGCAATATGAACATTTGGTTTTTACAGATGCGGATTGTTTCCCGCAGTCTAACCAGTGGCTGAAACATTTGGGCCGGCAGTTTACTCCTGGAAAGGAAATTATACTAGGGTATTCACCCTATATTGCTACTAAAGGTTTGTTAAATAAGTATATCCGGTTTGAAACATACCAAACGGCTCTCCACTATCTTTCATTTGCGCTAAAGAGGAATGCCTATATGGGTGTGGGAAGAAATTTGGCCTATACTAAGACTCTGTTTTTTAAAGGTAAAGGTTTTGCATCGCATATGCATATTCTTTCGGGGGATGATGATCTTTTTGTGAATCAGAACGCTACGCGAAAAAACGTAGCGATATGCATCCATCCAGATGCGATGGTATGGAGTAATCCCAAAACAACTTATAAGGAATATAAACTTCAGAAAAAACGCCATTTTGGTGCTGCGAAAGCCTATCGTACCAAACATAAAATTGCCCTAAGCATACAGGCTGCCAGTACTGTGCTGTTTTATTTGTTTGCTGTATTGTTGCTGCTGCTGCAACCTGAATTTTGGTATGTTGCACTTGGGGGGTATGTTTTACGGCTTTTATTGCTGGCCATTATCTGTATACCGATTATGAAACGACTCCAGGTAGGAAAGCTTGTTTGGTGGCTACCTGTTATGGATATTTTTCATGCGGTGTATATCTGTATTAAAGGAATAGGCGCTCGGTTTAAAAAGGATGTGCAGTGGAAGTAATTTGATAAGCAACAAGATATGGAAAATTCAGACGCAACGCTAATTTATAATTATTTTACCGACCTAAGCGAACAGCAGAAGCAACAGCTTGATCGCCTCGGTGAATTATATGCGTACTGGAATGCGCAGATAAATGTTATTTCCAGAAAAGATATAGAAAGTTTATATGAACGCCATGTGTTGCATTCTTTAGCAATTGCGAAGTTTATTACGTTTAAACCGGGCGCGAGTGTGCTGGATGTAGGAACGGGGGGTGGATTTCCCGGTATTCCTTTAGCTATATTATTTCCGGAAACTACCTTTCACTTGGTAGATTCTATTGGCAAAAAAGTAAAAGTTGTGGTGGAAGTTGCGCAGGCATTGGGATTAAAAAACGTTAAAGCCAGCCATATCCGTGCCGAGCAAGTGAAGGATAAATATGATTTTATTATCTCTCGTGCGGTAACTCGCTTGGGTGACTTTTATCCATGGATTCGGCATAAATTTAAGAAAAATACCGTCCATGCCATTCCGAATGGTATACTGTATCTCAAAGGGGGCGATTTAGCGGAAGAAATTAAGGAATCAAAGTTAGCAGCAGAACTTTATCCTTTATCGGACTTTTTCAAAGAAGAGTTCTTTGACACTAAATATATCGTATATATTCCGCAGTAATTTCTTCCACTGACCTTCACTATTGCGATCTTAACCCGTTCGCTCTGTTCCGGTTAGTCCAGACTGTTGTTTGTCGTTTTATTAATTCCTAATGCGTAATCCGGGGTAAACCTGAACGAGATTACGCAAAGCTAGGGTTTCCATACATTGTTAGCCCGATCAATGTCTGGTATAAGATGTTTGGGATCTAAGCTTACGGAAAGTAATTCGGTAGTCGTTTCAACATGGAATTTAGCATCGGCTCCTTGTTGCCAAACTTCTACCGGAACTGTAAATTGGTGAACTTTGCCATTAGCTTCTTTAACTTCTACTAAAATGGGCATCACCATTTGCTGCTTATTAGTTACGGTAATATCAACGCCGTCTTTTGCGTTATTATTGGTATAGTTTACGGCGTTTATAGCTTGGTCTAACTGCCAATTATGGTAATACCAACCACACCAGAACCACGATAGATCTTCTCCTGCTCCATTTTCCATTGCCCGAAAGAAGTCTTCCGGACGAGGGTGTTTATAAGCCCAGTTATGAATATATTGTTTAAAGGCATAGTCAAATTTATCGGGGCCCAGAATTACATCACGGAGCAAGGTGAGGCCAAAGGCCGATTTAAAGTAGGCCAGTGGGTGAACATATTTGCGTTCCATGGCGTCTGGCCGCGTCATCAAGGTATTAACTTCGCCGCTTTCGGCAATTACTTCAATAATTTCATCTGCTGGATTACCACCTCCGGGAGCATATTCGCCATCCCTTTTTGGTGCAAATTCACCGTGGTTAAATTCTTCTTGTGCTAAAACATTCGTAAAAGTATTGAATCCTTCATCCATAAACGGGTAGCGTCGTTCGTCAGAGCCTACTAACATGGGGAACCAAGTATGTCCAATTTCATGTGATACCAGTAGATACATCATATATGGCTTGGCTTGCCAGTAGTTAAAGGCAAGCCCCGGAAATTCCATGCCACCTACGGGTCCAGCTACGCTTGTTGCCACGGGGTAGGGGAAAGGATACCACTTTTCGGAATAATGTTCTACCGAAGCTTTTAGCATCTCGGTAGAGCGACTCCAGGCAGATGAATCTTGCATTGATTCTATGGGGTATACCGATTGTGCCAATGCTGTTTTTCCTTCAGGTAAATTAATTTTAGCGGCATCCCAAAGATAAGCACTGGATAGGGCCCAGGCTACATCCCGCGTGTTTTGCATCTGGAAATGCCAGCTTACTTTTCCCTGTTTTGCTTTGGTAACACCTTGACGGAGATCGGCATTCCCGCGGATCATTACGGTGGCGTCCGACTGTTGGGCTTTGGCCAAACGGGAAAGCACCTGAGGTGTTAAAATCTCCTGACCATTGGTTAATTCGCCGGTTCCAACGACCAGCATATTGGCCGGTACTGTTACCGTATAATCAATATTGCCATAATCCAGGTACATTTCTCCACTACCGATGAAAGGAAGGGTATTCCAGCCATAATAGTCGTCGTATACACACATCCGTGGATACCAATAGGAAAATTCGAAAATCCGCCCGTTCTTGGTATCTAAATAGCCCGAGCGGCCACCGCCACCACTAACTTGTAGGATATAAGCATAATCGATACTTAGTTTAATTGTTTCTTCGGCTTTTACGGGCATCTCGGCTAATCTGAGCTGCATCCGTGTACCATCAATTTGGTAAGGAATGGTAGCCCACTTTTCATCTTTCCAGATTCGTACCTGTGCAATTATGTATCCTTTATTTTCATCTGTTACCGCATTCGGATGATGCATACGGTTTCCCCTGGCATTGGCTAGCGTGCTATTTTGGTCGAGTTGAAGCCAAAGCTCATCTAGCTGATCGGGACTGTTGTTGCTATAGTTGATATTAACGTTGCCTTGGAGTTTAAGGCTAGTGGTATCAAAAGATATGTTGACTTGATAATCGGCTTGATTTTGCCAGTACTGTGGTCCCGGTTTGCCGCTTGCGCTGCGGTATGCATCGCCTTTAAATTTATAAAAATCTTGTTTGAAAATTTTGCTGGGATCGAATTGAGCGCTGGCGGAGGTATACATGAATAGTATAAGAGCAGTTAAAAGAATGGGAGACGCTTTCATGAATATTATATTGATTTGTGCGATACAAAACTCTAATTTAGGGTTTGTTTACGAATAATCTAGCTTGTCGTTAAAAATTTAAACAAAAATCTATTGTTTGATGCGAGCAGCTTGATTATTGCGCAGTTTTTTGCTATTTTACGGTCTGATTTTTAGTTATAAGCCTATTAACGTATGTGTCTTACTCATCAACTAGCACTTATGCAAGTAAAAGGCGTTGGAAATGCCTTAGCAAAACATCTTTTAGATCACTGTGGTAACGCAGAAGAAGTTTTCCGTACATCTAAGCAGCAATTGGTTAAGATACCGGGTATAGGCGAGTATGTTGCAAGTAATATTGTTGGGGGTAAGGCGTTACAAGCGGTTGATAAGGAGCTTGCTTTTATAGAGAAGCATAAAATCAAGGTTTTGTTCTGGCAGGACAAGGATTATCCTGTTAAACTAAAACAGTGTATAGATGCTCCTGTGCTGCTATATTATAAAGGTAATGCCGATTTACAAACACAAAAAATAATCAGTGTGGTGGGTACCCGCAATGCAACAGCTTATGGTAGGCGAATTTGTGATGAATTTATTGAAGAGCTGAAATACAGTGGAGCACTGATTGTTAGTGGGCTGGCTTATGGGATAGATAGCTACGTTCATAAAGCATGTGTGCAGCAGGGATTGGCTACGGTTGGGGTATTGGGGCACGGGTTAGACCGGATTTATCCAGCAGCTAACAGGGGGCTTGCGCTTGAAATGCTTAAATATGGAGGCTTGCTCACGGAATACGCTTCTGGTACAAATCCAGATAGGCAAAATTTCCCTTCGAGGAATCGGATAATAGCGGGTTTGGCCGATGTAACGGTGGTAGTAGAAGCAGCATTAAAAGGAGGCGCATTAATTACTGCCGAAATTGCCAATACCTACAACCGGGATGTCTGTGCTTTTCCGGGAGATATTTATAAGGATACTTCAACTGGATGTAATTACCTGATAAAAACTCATCGTGCCCATTTGGTTCACTCGGCTAAGGATCTCGCCTATTTAATGGGGTGGGATTTTGAAGATATTGCTAAAGAAGAAAAACAGTTGCCATTGCCTATTGGGCTAAATTCGATTGAAGAAACGGTGTACCGCATTGTGCAGCAAGAGGGCCCCCTGGGAATAGATGAGCTGACTCATAAAGCAAATCTTTCGCCCAGTAAATTAGCGATTGCTCTTTTGGAATTGGAAATGAAAAATGTGCTGATAGCGCTGCCGGGAAAAGTTTATCGAATACCCTAACAGAAGGTAAAAAAATCATAAATTGGAGGTGTATAAACGCTGTTTTCTTTTAGTGTAAATTTGGTGGGCTTGTTGGTTATAAAAGAAGGTTTTTTTGTCACTTTCTTCCGAAGACCACGAAGTAGCTCGAATGCCTTAGAAACAAGCATTTTATGAGAAAAGTAACCAAAGACTCGCCACTTGGAACTTTGCTTTGTCGGTAGTGCATCAACATGCAAGCCGCAAATTTCCTAGGTGGCATTGGAGCGGAACGGAGAGCTGTTGCGAGCAGACCACAATTCGTACCGAAGTACTTAATTGGCCTACGAGCGGAGGCAGAACGGCCTTGGAGGGTACGTTAGCAGCGAGCAGCAAAGTATTTGGCAGAATCGTTCATCTTGCTTTATTCAAGCGGATTGAGGAAGTGAAACGGCTCCAATACGCGCTGTAGATACTTTGCAATCAGATGCAACGTAGCCTACATAAGCCTTGATTTTGCTCAACTTTTATCAAGAAAAGTTGATTAATAAAAACCTTCTTTTAATCTGGCAATCAGCAATCAAATAAAACCGAATATTGTATAGCGCCGCTTGGAAAAGTTTATCGAATACCCTAGCAAATAAATTATTGTTTTATTTGGAGTGTATCAAGGTCCAATAGCGCCAGCTTAAGATAAGCTTTTGGTTCTTCGTGAGTTTAGCGGGATCTTTACTAATAAGGCTAGGTAGTAGCCATTTGTTCAGCTTAACCAATAATTTGAAAAAAGATTTTTTCATAACTCTATATACTTTTATTGAGGTTTGCGTACATTCTTGTTTACTAAAGTACACTTAGTCAAGCAAGTTTGTTTTTCGTGGTAGCTAATTTTAATAGTTATGACCATTAGTACTGGCGTATAATTCGTTTCCCACTCAAAAAACATCTTTATGCAATCGCAATGACATGTACATCCAAGAAGAAAGTAAGTGAACGACCAGAGGTCAGAAGCTTAAAAATCCAGCCCACTCCTGACGGCTTATTTGACATCGTATCTTATAGATATTAACGAATTAGTCCAAAACAGAAACAGGAAAGCGTTTTAATCACTTTTCTTATTTGGTACCCTAGGGGAAGGATATCGAACCGCTTTTTAGAAGATTTGAAAAGAATTGGGATCAGGCAAATTTTCTGGGGGAAGGATTTTTATTGGAGGGATAATGGTTAGTCAGTTCAGAGGCGTCAGAGCTATAAACTTTTTCCTATTAAGATTGACCAAATTATTTGCTTAGTTCACAGGTTTTGTATCTGATCCTTTATATTATACATAGGATTTTAGAAACGTTTATTTTCGGATTACAATGCGCTCTAAATTTTTGTATGGGGGCATAAATTCGCGCTTTTTATTGATAATTCCGGCATCCACCAAAGACTGAATAACATCCCTTTAAAGCTCCATAGTCAAACCCTTCTCGGGTATTTCCACCGCATATCCTTTATCCTGTAAATCGGACTGTAAGGCTTGCATGCTCGTGAGATCGCCGTGTACTAAAAACACCTTTTTTAAAGTTTCTTTTGGTTGTTGACTGACTATATTTACGAGGTCGTTGTGGTCTGCATGGCCACTTAAGCAATCGGTTTGTTTGATGGCAGCAAAAACCGATAATTCCCGATTTTTTATTTTAACAATAGGATCACCACGAAGGAGGCGATTGCCAAGCGTCCCTTTAGCACAATAACCAATAAAGAGTATGGTGCAATAATAATTCTGTATATTTTCGTAGAGGTGATCTTGTATCCGGCCGCCTTCGAGCATACCGGCAGACGACACAATAATACAAGGATCGAAGTAATTAGCAATCTCCTTGCTTTCGTCAAGGTTTTCTACGTATTTTAAATTCTCAAAATCAAATTGATCGCCTTCGCGAGCGTAAAACTCCTGAGCCTCTTGATTTAGCAAGGTATGAAATTTACGATAAACGTCTGTAGCATAGTTGGCTAACGGACTATCAACAAAAATTTGTACAGGAGGTAATATACCCTGGCTGAATAGGCGGTTTAGACTATATACTAATGCTTGCGTGCGACCTACGCTAAATGCTGGAATAATTAATTTACCAGGTGTTTTGATGCAGGTATCCTGTATGGCATTAATTAATACCTCATCTAGGTTGTCGTCTGTATGATATCTTCCACCGTAGGTAGATTCGCAGACTAAGTAATCAACAGGGGGAATGTTTTCCGGATCTCGAAGAATAGGATAGCCAGCTCTTCCCAAATCGCCCGTAAATGCAATCCGCTTTTTTTCGCCATGTTCTTCTATTTCCAATACAGCGGCGGCGGCTCCCAATAAATGACCTACGGGGATGAAGGTTAGCGATATGTTGCCATTAATTTGGAAAACTTTGTTGAAAGGTAAAGTTACAAAACGGTCTACCGTCTCCATGACGTGTTTCTGTAAATAGAGCGGTTTGTTATATTGATTAAACAGCTTCTTTCCCCTTCTTACCTTTCTCCTTTCTTTCTTCAAAAAAATATTGACAGAATCGAGCATGAGCAGCTCACTTAAGGCAGCAGTAGGAGCGGTACAGAGAATTTGTCCTGTAAAGCCAAGTCTGATCAGGGTGGGGAGGTTGCCTGAGTGATCGATATGTGCATGTGTTAAAATGACAAGGTCAATATCAGCTGGGTTAAAGAGGAAATGTTCATTGCTTTCCAGCGGTATGGAATGTTCGTAATCTAATCCGCAATCAATTAAAATATGGTAATCAGCTATAGTGAGCAGATGCATGCTTCCCGTAACTTGTTGAGCAGCTCCCCAAATAGTTAAATTCATAAGTATCTCGTTCTAAGGATCCTTCGTCTTAAGTGGTGCCAACATTTTCTCGTTGGAGGTGACTAAGATAGCGATATAATCCGGCTTCGTGTTGTATAAGTTCACTATGTGTACCACATTCTACTACCCGACCTTTTTCTACAACAACAATTTTATTAGCCTCTCTGATGGTAGAAAGCCTATGTGCTATAATAATTGAAGTTCTGTTTTTCATCAGTTCTTCTAAAGCATTTTGTACTAAGCGTTCCGATTCGGAATCTAGAGAGGATGTAGCCTCATCCAAAATTAAAATGGCAGGGTCTTTTAGTAGGGCTCGTGCAATGGCTATCCGTTGGCGTTGACCACCAGATAATTTGACGCCTCTTTCGCCCACCATGGTGTCGTAGCCATCAGGAAACCCCATGATAAAATCGTGTGCATTTGCTCTTTTAGCGGCTTCAACAACCTCTTCAGGGCTAGCTTCCAGCTTACCGTAAGCAATGTTTTCACGAATTGATCCGCCAAACAACAATACATCTTGTGGTACGATAGCTACTTGATTGCGGATATCGGTTAATTTATACTGATTAGCCGGTTTACCATCAAATAAGATTGTGCCTCCCTGTGGGTGATAAAAACCCAGTATTAGAGAAGCTAAGGTTGATTTTCCGGTGCCGCTTGGCCCTACGATCGCGATTTTTTCGCCCGTGTGAGCGGTAAAGGAAATATCTTTTAATACCTTAATTTCAGGCCTTGAGGGGTAGGAGAAATCTACATGTTCAAAAGCAAGATCACCACTGATCTTTTGCTTTATTTCATTTTCCTCGGCCTTGATAGCGATATCTTCCCGTTGTTCTTCTAATAGCTCGATTACGCGTTCCGTCGACCCGACGGCCTTTTGTACGTTGGCGTACAGTTCAGGAAAGCTCCCCATGGAACCAGCCACAAACAGGGATGATATGATATAGGTAGTTAAATTACCTACAGAAAGTTCTCCGCTGGAGATAAGCGATGATCCGTACCAAATGACGCTTATAACGGCTCCAAATATGCAAAATAATATAAACGATGCAAATAATCCACGATAGCTTGCGCCTTTCAATGCTAGATCTACGACAGATCGTAATGAGCTTTGATAACGATTAGCTTCGTATGCTTCATTGACAAAAGCCTTTACATTACTGATACCCTGAAGCGTTTCCTGTACAATGGTATTTGATTCGGCCAATTTATCCTGGGCTTTCCTAGATAAATTTCGGATGAATTTACCGAAGAAAACAGCGATGATAACAATAAGAGGTAAGATGGAGAGGTTAAGTAAAGTAAGTTTAACCGACACGATGAATAGAAAACATACGCCGCCGACTAATAAAATCGCTTGACGAATCATTTCAGCGAAAGTAGTCGTCATCGTGTCCTGAATTTGCGAAAGGTCTGCAGAAAGCCGACTGTTCAGTTCGCCAACTCTTCGGTTAGCAAAGAAATCCATCGGCAAAGTAATCAGATTGAAATAGGTATCACGTCTAATATCGGCTAATGTTTTTTCTGCTACCTCAACAAAAAGCCGGATACGGAAGAAAGAAACAAAAGATTGAAAAGCTAGAATGATGAAAGCGATGGTGCCAATAGCCTTTAAACTTGCGGGTATGAAGTTGAGTGTTTGTTTGCCTTGTGCTGCATCTACCATACCACCTAACAGGGCTGGGAAGGCCAAAAGGGAAACGCTTGATAGAAACAAAAAAAACAAGCCTAATATAAATTTAAAGCGATAAGGCTTTAGGTATTTTAAGAGTTTACCTACATTACTTAAAGAAGCTTTATTGATTTTGGTTTTTGGTAGTTCGTCTGTAGTTCCGTTTCCACTGTTTAATCGAGCACGTGCCATTAATCGAATTTGTTCGGTTTTTTAAAAAATACTTAACATGCAAAGGTAACTACATAAAACAGGTAGCCTATCACGTTAACGTAATTTTTTCGAACGTTTTATCCAGAGAAACAGCATAGCCATTACCGCTAAAAACGCGAATAAAAGCAAATTTAAAAAGATAGTGTTACGTTTTTTTAGAACCGTTATTTGCCTTGCCAACTGATCTTGATTTTTTTGGAGTTTGCTTATGGTATTAATGTAGCCTGTAATGCGTTCGCCTGATTCGCCGGCTTGGTTTTCTACCGCCTGCTTTTCGATGTCCTTAAAGTCTAACAATGCTTTCGTTTCTTTGAATATATTATTGTCGGCAATAACGATTTGCTTTAAAATATCAATAGATGCCTGCATGTCTTTTTTTGTTTTTAGGCCGAAGATGCCTGTTTTGGCTTTTAAACTGGCGTCGAACTCTCCAAAATGCCTGCTCCGTTGATCCAACAGTTTATTGACCCTTTCCCGTTGTTTTTCATAAGCGGTACTGTCTTCTTTTGGTGAAGCTATACACCAGTTTGCACAAAATAAAAGACCTGCAAAAATTAATAATATATTTTTCATAGGGGAAAGCTTTTTAAAGTTATGAGTTATGAGTTGTAAGTTTTAAGTACCTGCTTAATGGAAAGCGGAAAGCTTAAAGCGGAAAGCACCAAGCCCTATGGTCATCGAGCGAAAAGCCTTTCACTACTTAACTATTCAACTACTATTCCTCCTTTAAAGTTGTGAGTTGCGGGTTGCCAGTTGCGCGTGCGCTCAAATCCACCACATTGGCTAATCGGCTAATCATCACATTGGCTAATTATTCACCATTCACCACTCAACTACTATCACTACTCAACGACTCAACAACTATTACTACTTTAACCACCCAACAACTATTCTACCCAACTAATCACTACTCTCAAAGTAAAAATTCAAAAGTAAACTAAAAAAGCTTAAAGCGAAAAGCACAAAGCCCTATGGTCATCGGGCGAAAAGCCTTTCACTACTCAACTAATCAACAACTATCACTACTCAACAACTATCACTATTCAACTACTTAACCACTTTACAACTCAACTACTTCACGGCCTAACTATCTAAACTCAATCCGAATAATATCACCCACTTGGAGTCCTAACAAGCCACTTGCGTTTCCTTTATTGATGGCGATTTCCAGATGATTACTAATGCCAAAGAGGCAAAGTTTTTCGCCTTCGGGTACTTCGTTATAATGCCAGCTTAAGTGTTTAATAGACTCATTGCGTCTAAAGAACAATTCAAAATCTCTATTTTTTTGAATTTGATTGAAGAGTTCTTTGTTAATATTAGTAATAACGTTCTGAAAAGAATCGATATAGATAACACTTCCTCGTAAGGTATTACCATCAATAATGGGCTGGATAATCATTCGCTTAACCAGGGCGTCTACCGGTTCGCCAATATCTTCCATCGTGCCGCCTTTTGCCAAATGGGTGGCTGCTTTTGCGAAAATATCCGTTAGTGGAAAATGCAAAAACTTAAGGTCTTGCATAATATTTAGTTCTATAGCTTTCTCGGGCTCGTCGTCAAATAATAAGGAGAAGATTCCATTATCTGCACCAACGAAATAATGTCCTTTATATTTAACAGCTAAGTAACGGGTGTCTTTATTAAAAACGGAATCGATGCCGATGAGATGCACCGTGTCTTTTGGGAAATAGCGATAAGCATTTTTAAGCACAAAAGCAGCCTGCTGTATATTGAAAGGAGCGATATCATGAGAGACATCTACCAATCTTACAGTAGGGTAGAGGCTGATAATGCTGCCTTTTAGTGCCGCTTGATAAAAGTCTTTATGTCCTAAATCTGTAGTTAACGTAATAATGCCCATATCGATATCTCAGTCCGCTTGTTTTTTTATCCTTTGCGATTACCTTTATATATAAACACTTTTTTTTATGCCCGATAATTAGTAATCTTGCGTAGGGATTTAAAGGTGCAAACCTAGCATGAATTTTTCATATTTAATGATGAATATCTCCAAAAATATAAAAAATCCATTAAGCTTTACTCTTAGCAGGAAGAAATAAATACGCATGCGGGGAAGCAGTAAAAATTAACAGAAAGAAATTTGAACGAACTACGAATAACATTGGAACAAGTGGATCCTGCTTTATTATGGGGGCCGCAAAATGAACATTTTGAACTGATAAGGAAATATTTCCCCAAGCTTAAGTTGGTTGCCAGAGGAAGCGAATTAAAAGTTCTCGGGGGTCAGGAAGAGGTTGGTATATTTAAAAACAAATTTGAGGCTATTATTAGTCACTTGGAAAAATATAACCATATTAATTATAATGATATAGAAACTATATTAGGCGCTACACCGGCAGTTGTTACGGGAGAAAGTGTTGTAGAGAAAGCTGCTGCCCCGTTTAGTGGAGAGCCTATTGTTTTTGGTCCGAATGGGATTGTTGTTAAGGCACGTACGGCAAACCAACGAAGGATGGTTGACAGTATTGTTAAAAACGATATTTTATTTGCTATAGGTCCGGCGGGAACGGGAAAAACGTATACAGCAGTTGCACTAGCGGTGAGAGCGCTGCGTAATAAGGAGATTAAACGCATTATCTTAACGCGTCCAGCGGTTGAAGCTGGGGAGAACTTAGGATTCCTTCCCGGCGATTTAAAGGAAAAGGTAGATCCTTACTTAAGGCCATTGTATGATGCACTGGACGATATGATTCCGCCAGAAAAATTGAAAATATACCTGGAGAATCGAACTATTGAGGTGGCTCCTTTGGCTTTCATGCGTGGACGGACCTTGGATAATTGCTTTGTTATCTTGGATGAGGCACAGAATGCTACAGATATGCAACTGAAGATGTTTCTTACCCGTATGGGCCCCACAGCAAAGTTTATTGTTACTGGCGATGTAACGCAAATAGACTTGCCTAAAAAACAGCAATCGGGCTTAAACGGCGCGCTGAAACTTTTAGATAATATAACAGGTATAGATATTATCTATTTAAGCGGAGGTGATGTTGTACGGCATAAATTGGTGAAGCGGATTTTGGAGGCGTACGGGGATATTTAGTTGTTGGTTGTTGAGTCGTAATAGTCGTTGAGTTGTTAAGTAGTGAAATGGTAAATTAGCTAATTAATCGATTAGCCGATTAGCCAATGAGATTAGAGTATATTAGCCATAAGATGTTAGATGCACTTATCATTGTTTACTCGTTACTGCAGGCTTTATGCTTTTCGCTTTAAGCTTTCCGCTCAAAAAGTCTTAATACTAATATCTTGATACTTTTTTAATTTTTACTTTTGAATTTTTAATTGAACATAGTGAACGCGATACAAGAAACACATTTTAATTTTCCGCATCAAACTGCTTTTTATAAAGGCAAGGTTCGTGATGTATATACAATAGCCGATAAGTATTTAGCTATGGTAGTGTCTGATAGAATTTCTGCTTTTGATGTGGTTTTGCCAAGGGCTATTCCTTATAAGGGACAGGTGCTGAACCAGATAGCAGCCAAGTTTTTAAAAGCAACGGAAGATATCTTGCCTAATTGGGTAATCGATGTACCTGACCCCAGTGCAACTATAGGCAAAATTGCTGAACCTTTTAAGGTGGAGATGGTAATACGTGGCTATCTTTCAGGACATGCTTGGCGAGAATATGCGGCAGGGAAAAGAAGCGTGTGTGGTGAAGCGTTGCCAGAAGGACTACAAGAAAATGATAAACTCCCTGCTCCAATTATTACACCTACTACTAAGGCTTCTGTTGGGCATGATGAGGATATTTCGCGGGCAGAAATTATTGCACAGGGCATTGTAAGTGAAGACGATTATACGAAATTAGCACAGTATACCAAAGCCCTTTTTAAACGAGGCACAGAAATTGCTGCTGCTCAAGGACTGATCTTAGTAGATACTAAATATGAATTTGGAAAGGTGGACAATCAAATCGTGCTAATAGATGAGATACACACACCTGATTCATCTCGATATTTTTATCAGGAAGGGTACGAAGCGTTACAGCAAGCAGGAAAGCCGCAACGTCAGCTGTCTAAAGAATTTGTTCGTAAATGGCTGATTGAAAATGGTTTTCAAGGAAAAGAGGGACAGGTTGTACCGGTGATGAGTGAGGAACTTGTCAATTCTATTTCAGAGCGGTATATTGAATTATATGAACATATTACCGGTGAGAAATTTGTTCGCCACGAGATAGATAATGTTTCGGAGCGAGTTGAACAAAATATAAATCAAGCTCTCGGGCAGTTGTTATAGGCGTAATAACCAAAACCAAAAGATATGAAGTTTACAATTGATAAACATGAGCGTTATGTAATGATTACCCCTCATGAAGAAGTGTTGGACGGTGTTACTGCACCAAAAATTAAGTCTGAATTTGTATTGTTAAATACAGATGGACTGCGGAATATTGTATTAGACTTGACCTATGCGAAAAGCGCGGATGCGTCGGGTCTAAGATGTGCACTTACGGCACATCGCTTATGCAATGCCGCAGGAGGTGTTTTTGTAATTTGCTGTGCTAATTCGGAGATTACACGGTTAATTGAACTTTCTAATTTAAAGCACGTGCTGAACATTGTTCCCACTGCCAATGAAGCTGAAGACCTTATCTTTATGGAAGAGCTTGAAAAGGAATTTAGAGGTCAAGTGGCAACGGATGAAGAATGAGGTTTGAAACAACAATTTTAGGTAGTAATTCAGCAACACCATTATATGGACGGAATCATACGGCGCAAATATTAAATTGCAACGATGTTTTAAGTTTAGTTGATTGTGGTGAAGGGACTCAATTGCAGCTACAGCGATATGGTTTCAAAGTAAACCGGATTAAGTATATTTTTATATCACATTTGCACGGCGACCACTATTTGGGTTTGGTAGGGCTGATTTCTTCCATGCATTTAAATGGCAGGAAAGACGATCTATATATTTTTGGGCCTTTAGGCCTCAAAGAAATTATTGATATTCAACTCCATTACGCAGAAACAACGCTGCGTTACAATTTGATTTTTCAAGCTACGGATCCAGAACAAGCGGGAGAAATTTTAGCTGATACGAATTTTGTAGTACAAAGTTTTCCATTAAGTCACCGAATCAATTGCACGGGTTTTTTGTTTACCGAAAAACAACGACTAGCTAAAATTAATAAAGAAGCGGTGGAATCTTTGGACATTCCTACCATGTATTACCCCTTATTAAAGCAAGGGATTGATTACACGGACAGCGCCGGTAGGATATACAAAGCTGTTGAACTCACCTTACCTGCGGCACGTCCAAGAAGTTACGCTTTTTGCTCAGACACTATAAATACACCTAGCTATTGGCCTTATATCAAAGATGTCGATATGCTTTACCATGAGGCAACGTTTTTGCACGATATGGTAGATAGGGCGGTAGAGACGTTTCATACAACGGCCTTGCAAGCGGCTGAAATCGCTCAGGCAGTAGGAGCCAAAAAATTGCTTATTGGCCATTTTTCCGCACGATATAAAGATTTACTTCCTTTGTTGCAGGAGAGTAAAAGCATATTTGAAAATACATGGCTCGCAATAGAAGGACAGACGTTTGAGGTGTAGCTTCTTAGATGTGAGAAGTTAGATATTAGATGTGAGAAAGGCCTCGATAAGTGATGAATGATAAGTATAAGTGATGAGTGAGTTGTAAATTATACAGGCACTCGTAACTCATAACTTGCAACTAACAACCAACTAATCTCCTTTTCTTCCAAAAATAGAGAAATGTACGTACCTACCGGGATTTTGTTTAAGGTCTATCATGAGGTTATCCAGATTCTTGGATGCATTGTTTAGATTATCGTAAAGTTTCTCGTCATTCAATAATAAGCCGACAGAGCCCTTTCCATTATTGATATTATCAACAATGCCCTGCAAATCAGCAACGGCTGTATTGGCACTGTTAATAGTTTGTTGGAAATTAGCTTTGGCCACTTGATCGGTTACCGAATCCAGATTATTTAAGATATTGGTTATCCGATCGTTGTTATTTTTGAAATTAGCAGAAATGGCTTCTACGTTGCTCAAAATATTCGCCAGTTTGGTGCGTTGTGTACCTACAATGGCATCAACTTGTGTGGTAGTATGTTCCAAAGTGTTTAGCGTATTGGCTATACTTGCTATACTGCGATTGAAATTACGTTGAAAATCAGCATTTACAGTGTTATTGATAGATGATAGTACAGAATCTAAAACAGCAACTACTGCCTCTGCTTTCTTTTGCACAGGTTCTACTTGTTCCAGGATATTCCGTTGAATATTGGCACGTAGCGTATCACCATCTTCGGCATACAGATTGCTATTGCCTAACTCAAAAACAATAGCCTTACCTCCAAGCAGGTCTGTACTAGCTATTCTGGCAATGGTGTTAGCTGGAATAGCGTAATCGTGTTTAATTTTAAACTCGGTGAGAATGTCGCCGCTTGCTAATAATTGCATTTTTGAAACGCGTCCAATCTGATATCCATTAACCATTACAGGTTTTGATACGCTTAATCCATCGACGCGATCATATGTAGCGTAATAGGTGTTTTCGTTGGTAAAAACATCATTGCCTTTAAGAAAGCTATACCCTATTATCAGGACAGCAATAGCCACCGTAGCTAAAATGCCAACTTTGGTTTCGTTAGAAATCTTCATTCGTTTCGTTTATGTGCTCAATAAATAGCCTTAATTAGGTGTACACCGTAAAGTGAACAACTTCTTATTCAATTTGTTTAGTTCTCTACCTGCTTTTTATAACTTTTAATAGCATTTAATAAATTCTCAACAATAACCGATTGCCCTTGTGCTGAATTGAGATAACGCTCTTCATCGGGATTACTAATAAACCCAATCTCGGTTAATATTGCTGGCATTCCCGCACGTGCCAATACGGCCAGACTTAATTCTTTTACACCCCTGCTCTGTCTATTTGACTGCACATATTCGCCTTCGACAAGTGTGGCTAATTTTATACTTTGATCCCTATAGGCATTTTTCATCAAGGAAAAGATAATATAACTTTCGGGATCTTTCGGGTCAAAACCTTCGTAATTTTCTTTGTAATTGTCTTCCAGCAACATGGAAGCATTTTCTCTTACGGCAGCGTCCTGTTCGGATAACCTGCCATATCCGGAAACAAATGTCTCTGTTCCGCGGGTCGTTGTATTGGGTACATATGTGGTTTTGTAAATAGGTATTCGTTTACCATTACGCCTTCTATAACCACTTACAATTCTCTTTTTTACGTTGGGCATGGAGTTGCAATGGATAGAAATAAATAAATCGGCCTTCTTGTTATTGGCTAAACCTATACGTTCGTATAAAGGTACAAAAACATCTGATGTTCGGGTATAAATCACTTGCACGTCTTTCATATTCTGCGTGATGGCTTTGCCTAATTTTAATGCAACCTGCAAGGCTATATCTTTTTCTACGGAAATCCGGCCTTTTGCACCATGATCATGTGCGCCATGGCCAGCGTCTATGACAATGGTTTTGATACGATAGCCTTGCCCATCATGGTGTTTCGGCGCAGCTACTACTGCAAATAAAGTATTTAACGATAAGCTGAATGCAAAAAAAGCAATGGATAGTTTTATGTTATACATCAGTTTTCTAGCTGTTTTTTATAATTTTTTATTGCTTCTACTATATTGTTTACTATTGTGGTTTGGCCTTCTGCCGAGTTCATATAGCGTTCTTCTTCCGGATTGCTTATGAAACCCATTTCAGTCAGTATGGCAGGCATCCCTGCCCTTGCTAATACGGCTAGGCTCTGTTCTTTGACGCCCCGATCTGTTCTGCCAGATTTTATGTATTCATTTTGGATAAAGCTAGCAAACTTTATACTAAGATCGCGGTATTGATTTTTCATCAATGAAAAAATGATATAACTTTCTGGATCATTTGGATCAAAACCATCATAGTTCTCCTGATAATTTTCTTCAAGTAGCATAGAAGCATTTTCTCTAACTGCCACGTCTTGCTCATCCAAACGGCCATAACCCGAAACAAAGGTTTCTACCCCATTTACAGCTGTGTTTTGCGACGATACGGTTTGATATACAGGATACCGTTTTCCTTTGCTATTGCGGGCATAACGGGCAACAACGCGTCTACGTGTATTAGGCATCGAATTGCAATGTAGGGATATAAATAAGTCGGCTTTATTTTTATTGGCAATGTTTATTCTTTCATATAGTTCAATAAAACTGTCGTCTGTTCGGGTATAAATTACC
>Ga0182736_1001573_pt1 | contig 21267 bp, 22 predicted proteins | sample eDN5th30CKraftBY_FD_128882 | JGI IMG/M metagenome (GOLD analysis project Ga0182736, IMG submission 128882) | Enriched backyard soil microbial communities from Emeryville, California, USA - eDNA 5th pass 30_C Kraft BY (version 2) (version 2) | ecosystem: Environmental > Terrestrial > Soil >... | reverse complement strand
GAAACCATCAAACAGCGCCGCTTGCTTCATCGAGATGCAGCGGCCTAATGTGACAAACCTGATGGACCAGAGCCTCCGTTAGCTCACGCCGCCTGTTGTCCCAAAAACCCTGACGACGGACAGGCGCAGAATATGCAGGATCGCAAGCTCGCCTTCGTCAACGCAACGACCGATCGGCGCGCCCGTCAGTTCCGCCGCATGCAAGAGAATGACACACGTCTTAACGTGTCCTTGCGCTCACGGTCGCCCTGATCCCGTGCAACGGTCCAGCAGGTATAGCGTTCGACACCCCGGGAAAGCATTTCGCCAACCGAAATCTGCGGAGTCGCACGCTTGCCAAGATTGCGGCCAGCAGGCTCATGTCGCCTCGATACATGCCTAGGGGAGGGACCACATGAGCGACGATTCGCGGCGGCGTGCAGTTGTGAGCTCCGACATGCTTGCCGCCGTGCTCTTTCTCGCCATCGGTGCGGCATCCGTATTGCTCGGCTGGAGCTACGGCCTCGGGTCAACATCTCAACTTGGTGCGGGAGCGATGCCGGTCATCGTCGGCTGCGCTCTTATCGCACTGGGGGCCGCGCAGTTGGTGCCGGCACTCGGCGCCTTGCGCGGAGCTGGTACGTCGTCGGCCGCCTTTCAGCGCGGGGAATTGCGACCGCTGATGCTCATTCTTGGCGCCGTGTTCGCCTTTGCCTTGCTGATCGCCCCGCTCGGCCTGGTGCCGGCGCTCATCGTGCAGATCGCCATTGCCTGGTATGCGCAGGACGGCGGCAAGCGTTGGGAGATGTTCGGTGCGATGGCGGCTGTCACCGGCATCATCATCCTCATCTTCAAGTACGGACTGGGCCTGCCTCTCAGGCTGCTGCCGGCGGGGTTCTGACATGGAGTTCCTGTCGCTTCTCGGCCTCGGCCTGCAGGTCGCCCTCAACCCGGTCAACCTGCTCTACTGCTTGATGGGCGTGACGCTGGGCACCGCGATCGGCGTGCTGCCCGGTGTCGGGCCGATCATAACCATCGCGCTGCTGCTGCCGCTCAGCTTCGGTCTTCCGGCGGAAGCCTCGATCATCCTTCTGGCAGGCATCTACTACGGCGCGGCCTATGGAGGCTCGACAACGTCGATCCTGGTCAACCTGCCCGGCGAAGCCTCGTCTGCGGTGACTTGCATCGACGGGCACCAGATGGCGAAGCAGGGGCGAGCGGGCGCTGCGCTCGCGGTTGCTGCTCTCGGCTCGTTCTTCGCGGGCACGGTGGGGACGCTGCTGATCGCGCTGGCCGGACCACCGCTTGCGGCGATTGCCATGCGCTTCGGCGCCGCGGAATATGCCGCACTCGTGTTCGCGGCACTTCTGATGGTGGCGGCCATGACACGCGGCGGCGTCGTCAAAGGGATCGGCGCTGCGCTGCTCGGCATCGTCTTCGGGCTGGTCGGGTCCGACGTGTTGACGGGCACCTACCGGTTCACCTTCGAGGTACGGGAATTGCGTGACGGGATCGACTTCGCCGTCCTCGCCGTCGGCCTGTTCGCCATTGCCGAGATCGTCAGCAACATCGCGTCGCAGGACAGGAACGCGGTGTCGACCAGCAAGATCGGCACCCTGTGGCCGACCCGCGACGATATCCGGCGCTCCTGGCCTGCCGTCCTGCGCGGCACCGGCGTCGGCGCGCTGCTCGGCGTGCTGCCGGGTGCGGGAATGGCGATGAGTTCCTTCTCGGCCTACATGGTCGAGAAGGGTATCGCCAAGGAGCCGCAGCGCTTCGGCGAAGGGGCGATCGAGGGTGTCGCCGCGCCCGAAGCCGCCAATAATGCGGCGTCGCAGACCGGCTTCATCCCGACGCTGCTGCTGGGAATTCCGGGAAGCCCGGTCATGGCCCTGATGCTGGGGGCTTTCATGATCCATGGCGTGCAGCCGGGTCCGCGCATGATGACCGAGCATGCGCCGCTCTTCTGGGGGCTGGTCGCCTCCATGTGGATCGGCAACCTGTTCCTGGTCATCCTCAACCTGCCGCTGATCGGGCTGTGGGTGAGGCTGCTCAAGGTGCCCTATCACTGGCTCTATGTCTTCGTGCTGGCCTTTGCCTGCGTCGGCGTCTTCACCATGGGTTCGTCAGCCTTCCAGATCTACGCGCTCGTCTTCTTCGGGGTGCTCGGCTACCTGCTGAAGACGGCTGGCCTCAGCCCGGCGCTGTTCATCCTCGGCTTCATTCTCGGACCGATGTTCGAGGAGAACTTCCGCCGCGCAATGTCGATCTCGCGGGGCAATGTGATGATCTTCGTCGAGCGCCCGATCAGCTTGGTCTTCGTGCTGCTGGGTCTCGCCGTGGTGGCCCTTGCGGCAACATCCTTCGTGCGCAGAGGGCGCGAGGAGGTGACGGACGACTAGCGGACGGGCCGTCGCGGGCGTCAGCGCAGCGGCGATGCTAGAAGGTTGGCGACGTCTTGGCGTTCGATGCCTAGCAATCCCTCTACCAGACGGTCTGCCGCGTCGTTGGAAATGACGCCATCAACATTGGCGCGGAACTTGGCGATGTAATCGGCCTCGCTGGCCGGATTGCGGCTCGTGCCTAGCATGTCATCCACCGTGTGGGAGAGCGTGCGCCCATTCTCGTAGACGATGGCGACCGAGCCTCGCGAGCGTGTCAGGTCCGCGCCGGCGGCGGGGTCGGCGATATGCACCACCTTGTCGGCCAGCGCATTGATCGTCGGGTCGCGGAGGTTCTCGGGCGCATAGGCATGCTTGTCGAACCGCCCCAGCACGAGCGCCTCGGCGACCGTGTGCTGCAGGCTGATGCGGCCGTGCCAGGATGTCAGCGGCCGACGTTTCTCATCCAGCGGCTCGCAGACCGTGCGGAAGGACCGGGGCATGATCTCGCAGCGGATTTCGCGGATGGCGGCCGGATCGATTTCGCCCTGCTGCCACAACTGCAGCGCAGCGTCGATGAAGGGCATCAAAGTGTAGGCGCAGGGATAGATCTTCGGCGCGATGTCCTGCGAATGCCAGCGTTGGCCCAGCCCGTCCGTGAGCTCCGCAAAGCGAAACTCGGGCTGCGACTGGATGTGGCTCGCGAACCAGCCGAACTTGCCCTCGAAGATGCGCGCCGGACCCGAGATGCCCGCGGCGGCCAATGCTGCGGCGCGCACCGCGGCTGCCGCGGCGAAACCGACATGCAGCGTCTTGGTCGACGTGCCATCCTCGAACGAGGCGATGGAGCCTGCCGACAGGCTGCCGGCGGTTCCCACGGCATGCACGGTCGTCCGCCCGTCCAGTCCGCGCAGTCGCGCTACGCCGTAGGTGGCGCCGAAGACGCCATAGACGCTGGTTGGATGCATGCCGACCTCGTGCATGCGCACCGGCGACACCAGCCCGAGTCGGCACAGGATCTCGCAGCCGACAATCACCGATTCCAGCCATTGCTTCCCTGAGAGTCGCGCCTTCTGCGCCAGCGGCAGTGTCGCGGCAACGATCACGCCCGTGGGGTGGATGTTCGTCTGGATATGGGTGTCGTCGAACTCCAGGACCGCCGAGGCAACACCATTGATGAAAGCGGCGCCGGCAAGAGAGGTTTCCTCGCCTCGCGGATAGGGCCAGACGCCCTGACCGCCGCCGTCCACATCGGCCTGAGCGCGCCGGGCCGCCCGCACGCTGTCATGATCGGCAGAGGCGATCATCACGCCGACGATGTCGAGGACGCGCCGGCTCGTCGCCTCGATCACCTCGCGCGGCGCATCCGCGAGGCGGAACCCTCCGCTCCATGCTGCCAGTTGCTCGCTGTAGGCCCTCCGGGGAGGCTGCCGTTTGGGGGATGACATGGCGGAGAGCCTTTCCGGACGAGAAACCCCGGCGGGCGCGACGCGCCGCCGGGGCAGACTGACGTGATGCCAGAACTACTTCTTGAGGCCCATCTCGGAGAGGAGCGTCTCGTAATGCTTGAACTCCTCTTCGAGCGCCGTGTTCAGCTCGGCGCGGCTCATATAGCGCGGAGTCACGCCGGCGCGACCGAGAATATCCTTGAACTCCGCGGTTTCGTTCGCCGCGCGCAGTGCGGCGTCGAGGGCGTCGAGCACGTCGGCCGGTGTCGCCGATGGCGCCATCACCATCTGCAGCCCCGTCCCCCGGATCGAAGCGTGCCCGAGCTCCGCCAATGTCGGCACGTCAGGGAAATCGGCCATCCGTTTGTCGCCCGGCACGGCAAGCGGCGTGACGGCATCCTGCTTAACCTGTGCGATCGCGGCAGCATCGAGCATGAACTGGATGTCGCCCGACAGAACGGCCTGCACAACCTGGGCGGCACCGGTATAGGGAATGTGGTTGGCCTCGACGCCGATGCTGCGCAGCATGTCGACGGTCGCGATGTGGCCCGTGGAGCCGACGCCGACCGTGCCGTAGTTGAGTTCGCCGGGATGTTCCTTGCCGTAGGCGACGAACTCCTCGAACGACTTCACCGGCAGGGTCTTCGACGCGACCAGGATGCGTGGCGCCTCGCTGATATTGGCAACCGAGGTAAGGTCGGCCAGCGGATCGAAGCCGACGGATGCCAGATGCGGGGCCGTCGTGATAATCGCGTTGCCGGCCAGCAGCAGAGTTGATCCATCCGGCTGCGCACGGGATGCACGCTCCGCGCCGATCGTGCCGCTGCCGCCACCAACATTTTCCACCACGAATGTTGCTTCGAATCTCTTGCCGAGTTCGTCAGCCACGATGCGCCCCACAGTGTCGCCTGCGCCGCCGGCAGCGTACGGCACGATCACCGTCACCGTATCAACCGGATAGGCATCTTTGGCCCAAGCGCCGAATGTCATGGCCAACGCAAATATACCGGCAGTTGCAGCGGCACGGTAACGTCTTGTCGTCATATTGCTTTCCCTCCCGATGGTCGGATCGTCTCAATCTCTACACTGGCCGCCAGCAAGCCAGGTTGCACCAGGCCAATGGTCCCGTTTCGCCAGAAGGAATGGCCTGCTCTTGAATTAACCCTGCTTACGCTAGATCAGCCGGCGTGGAGAGAAGCCGGCCGGGACGCCGGGGAGCCGGAGCGGCGAGGCTGTGCGGGTCCTTCACGCAAAGCGTTCCGTGATAGCTCCGAGAAGAAGAGGCGACCGGACTGATCCGGGGATGGTCCAGCGTCGGCCGCCTCTCTTGCCCCTGACGGGCGTAATGGATGGCAAGAGGGTGAGTTAGGTCCTCTTATCATCAATTCATAAATTAGCGATTCGCGGGTACCGGTCCAGCGCTGCTATCTCAACCAATTGTACGATAGACAATGTCGTTCACCGTCGGAAGCGGTCTTCGCAAGAGCGCATGCGCAGCTGCCCTGAGCTGTGGCGAGAAGGCTTCAAGAATGCCAAAACCGATCACCAAGCTTTCGCCCTATTCGAATATCGCGCCAAGCTGATCGGGGGACCCGCTGGCTATTTGGAGACATTGAATGAGGCGGAGGCGTTACGGCTCGGTCTTCTTGTTGGCGTGTTGCTCATCAACCACCTTCACGGCTTCCGCCAGGCCGCCGTCGAGGTCGTGTAATCGCCTCATCATTTCGGCTAGCGCCAATCCATGGGGTGACATATCGCTGGCTATCGATGCTGCCACCTTCATTGGCGCCTCGCTATCCAGCAATGCATCAATCTCCGCAAGCGTGCTCAGGCGCGTCTTCTTGTTGAGACCCCGTTTTGTCTCTCGTGATCCGCTACCCATCCAATCCCTCCCTATCGGACACTGACCTTGCAAGAAAGAGCACGGTTGACGTGCTATATTCAATGATTGGGTCGGTTGCTTGAGGTTCCATACGACGACCGCTGGGTGCTTCTGCGCCAAGCTGGCCGACATGCTTGGCCACCTCGTGAGAAAGAAGTGCAAGGCGCCAATTGGCGCCATCGCAGTCCGTTTCGCGGGCACAGCCTCAAAGCACTGCCAATTCCCGGTTTGAAAGCTGACGGCCATAGCCATCACGGATGAGCATTTTTTCTTCCAGCGCCGCGATGACTGCGTCGCAGAAATTAACGCCCTGAAGTTCCGAGACATTGTTGAGACCGCCGGGCGTGAAGGTGTTGATCTCCAGGATCTTGTCGCCGACGATGTCGAGACCGACCAGGAACATCCCGTCCTGCATCAGCTTGGGCCGTACCGCCTCAGCCACGGACAGAATGGCGTCGGTGATGTCGACCGGAGCAACCGTGCCGCCGCGATGCACGTTGGATCTGGTTTCCCCCTTGGCGGGCACGCGACGGAAGGCGGCATACTTGCCCTCATGCATCAGCGGTCTGCCATTCATCAGGAAGAACCGGATATCGCCCTCTGTGGCTTCCGGCATATAGCCTTGAGCGATGAGATAACCTTCCTCGCTCACCGCCTCGAATATCTGGTTGAGATTGGTATCCTTGGGAGACGCGATCTTGAAGACATTCTTGCCGCCGGATCCCTGCAGCGGCTTGATGATGACGCCTTTCTTCTGGCCGTCGATGAAGTCGCGGATCTCGTCGATACTCTTCGCGATCAGCGTTTCGGGCCGCACGGATTGCGGGAAATCCTGAAAGTAGAGCTTGTTCTGCGCCTTGCCCAACCCGTCCGGATCGTTGACGACGAGCACCCCGCGCGCGGCGGCAAGACGGCCGAAAAGGGTGCCGACATGGGCTGCCCAAGGCCGTTCAGCTGCATCAAGCGAGGGATCATTCCTGAGGAAAAGGACATCGATCTCGCTGACGTCGAAGCGCTTCGTCTCCCCATCCGATTGGATGGCTTTGAAGAAGGTCGACGCCTTCTTGTAATTGCCGGACGGCGGTATCAGGGCGCGTATCGCCAGGCTGTCGTCCGGGCACAGGACAAAATCTTCCGGTGTCACATAGCAGACCTCATGACCGCGCATCAGCGCTGCCAGGGCGAGAACGGTCGTCGTGTATTTGGGGGATTCGCCCTTGATGGAATTGACGAAGAAGGCAATGCGCATTGTGGCTCCTATGCGGTGATCATGTCGATGGGAGATAGGCCGGAACAGACTTTGTCGAGCCGCTCGGCCGCACCCTTGTGAGAGAGGAATCGCGGCAGGACCCGGGCGGGCTTCAGAAGGCCGCGGCTTTCCAGTTCCTGTATGACGGGAAAATGAGAAGCGGCGATCTTGCCGGTCCAGAACGGGTCGAGGCTGCCGCCACCCTCAATATGGGCGAGCACTTCCAGAAGCCCCCGCAGATAGACCGCGTCTTTCACAAAACCGCCGCCGCGAAAGACGCGCAGGGTCAGCGTGAATGCCGTCCCTTCGCTAAAGCCATGATCCTGAACCATCGCGTTGAACGTCGCCCTGAAGCCTGCTCCGTCGAGCATCATCGCGCAGGCGACAACACGGGCGGCAATCAGGCGCAGCCGGGCGCGCGTCATGCCGCCGACGAGATATTCGGCCAGAACCGCAAGCCCCTCCTGCAATCCTTCATAGCCCGCCAGACCTGAACGGAAGAGGCGCAGGGCCTGTGCGGATCCATTGAAGTAGGTCAGGAGATGAACGCCGATTTCGTGGCTCAGCAGCGCCTCGACACGATGACGTGGCACTGCCATGTCCCGCGCGATCAGCAGCCGGCATCCCGTCACCATCATGCCAGACGGCAGATCCTCACGCAGCTCGATGCGGGCATCAAAATCGGAATGCTCCGCCGCATAGGCCGCGATCATCGCCTCAGCCCGCTTGGCGACCGCCGTCGAGCCGATGCTTCCGTTATCAGCGCGACGGTTGCGGCCGGAGGATTTGGCCAGAATATCTTTCGCCGCAGTGAGCAATGCCGGCTCGACCGGACCATATAGCGCGCGTCCAAGCTCGCGAAAGCGTGGGGTCTCGCGCATAGCGATCATCGACAGTTGCAGATCGAGCTCCAGCCGCCTTTCTTCGTAGAGCCCAGACAGGACCGGGTCTTCAAATCGATCGAGATCGATCGAGAAGAGAGCTCTTTTCTGGCGATCCACATCGACCGTCAGTGGACGATAAAGGAAGCGCGGGACGCGCTTATAGCCACTCCTGGCAAATTGCTCGAATGCCGGACCTGCATTGATCGGGGTGACTGAAAGAAGGAAATCGAACGATCGGGCAATCTCGTCCAGCGCCTGGTCGGCACGCGTGACGGTGTCGATAAAGACCTGTCGCCCCAAGGCGCGATGGGTGGCAGGCTTCATGGCGCCGGATTTTCGCGCAAAGGCCGCGGCACCCTGAAGAATGGAATCCACCATATTCGCGACCACGCGCTCGGAAAGATCGGGATAGACCGTCTTGCCGTCGGGCGCACGATAGATCGGGGCGAAGGATATATGGAGGACAGGATGATCAGTGAGACGTGCAACCAGCGGCGCGCCCCGCTTTTTATGTCCGATTGCCGATTTGGAGACCTGTGGTAGCCGGAACCTGACATCGACAGCCTCTATCGAACTGGCCACCGCCGCCAAGGCTGCCTGGGCAGCCTGGTCTTCGGACGCGGCGAGCTGGATTTCGAAGGGTGGCAGATATGCGGCGTCTTCCGCCAGGCTATCGGCCTCAAGTTCCGCGATCTCGAATACCAGAAAGGCACCGAACTTTTCCGTCATCGGTGCGGCGACTTCAGCGATGATCGATCGCGCCTCGGCCTGGTTGCGAAACAGAAGATAGGAGGCATGCGCCGATGCAACCGCGCGTGCAGCTTCGGCCGTGCGGCCAAGCCGATGAACGACGATGAAGGGCAGGGGACGGTCGATATGCAGGCGTACACCGCGACCAAGATCACAACGCAGCGACTCTCCCTTCGCCAGCGATCGCCGGATGCGTTTGGCAAGCGGGACGTTGTCCAGCGTGGCGCGCCGCTTGCCTCGGCTCGTCATAGAAGCGCTCTCAGCCGATCCTCCAGAACGGGAAGCGTGGCGGAAAGGGCGGCCCGCAATTGCTCTAGCGTTTCGGGTAAAGGCTCACCGGTCCATTCGTCCATGAACACTTTCTTGAACTCGACAGCGATCGCACAACCTGTTCGTGGAAAGCGCTCATGCACGAACCGGGTTTGCTCGCCCTTGCCCTCGAACGCGATATTCTCACGCACGTCGATGGTGGTGCCGTGGACCTTGTGCGAGGAAAGTGCCTCGATGAAAGTATCGACCAGGGGCGCCCACCGCGCCCGATCCATCGAGAAGGTGCCAATATTGATCACCGGAGCCTTTTGAGGATCCGTCGGCGCGGCGTCTGCGCCATCCCGTCGGTGGTTATAGGAGTGGATGTCGAGAAGCACGAAGCCGCCATGCATGACTTCAATGCCGGCCAACATCTGCTCCAGCATGGTGTAATATGCGTCGTGCAAGGCGAGCGAGGCGTTGACATGTTGCTCAGGCAAGGCGGCCTTCCACACATCCAGCCCCCAAGCCTGTTCCGGCCGAAGATAGATGGCCATGTCACGCGCTCGATTCAGATCGATCTCGAACCGGGAGCGATGAAAGACGATGCGGTTGGGAATGTCGCGAATGAAGTATTCGGTGAACGGGTCCTCTTCTCGCAATCGGGACGCCTCGCAAAGGGCGAATTGATCGACAAGATTTGCCCGGACATGATGCCCGTTATGAATGGCGGTCCCGATTAGCGGCGAAAAGCTACGCTCAACACTCCAGAGAGGCTCACAATTCTGGGCTGAAGACTTGAAGGCTAGAGCAAGTTCGTCGTGAGAACTCAAAATATCCGTACACTCCATTCATGTCGGAACAACTTCGCTACATCAGCGCTGCATCGCAACGGTCTATCGGGAATTTTGGTTCCATCTTCTCCGCTCTTTCCAGGGTCGTTCACCTTGAATATCCCGGCTGATCGCGTCCGCAGCGCCCTGACAAGGCTACATCGTCGATTTGCCAAACGCGTTAGGATCACCGGCGGTAGTAGGTGTCCCAGGCAAGCTTGATGTCAGCGAATGTCCATTCCCGGCGGCGCCCATAGGTGGGGCTCTGCCGGGTCTGGCATTCATGCAGGCCAGTCTCTCGCTGGAATTTCATGAACCATGCGGTGGATCTGGCTTTGCCGCGCGCTGAGGGCTGGATCCGGCAGATGATGCCACTATGGGCCCAGCATTCGCGTGGGCTGGGGACGGACCCAGGATCCGTCAGATAGGTGCGGAGCCTTTGCAGCACTTTATCGTCTGGCGATTGGTGAAGATCCGCACGAAGTTCGCCGATAGCTATCGCTGCTCCCTGTTTGGCGGCCTCCGCCAGTAATTCCTGCAATTGCAGATCCGTCAGCACCAGCGCGCGCAGGGCCTCCATGAACCATACTTTCGTTGAGCTAAGTGATTGATGTAGCGAAGCGCCACGGGTTCATTGCCTCATGGCAGGCAAATGACGTCAACCCGTGCACAAAAGTATTCGCTGAAAATGAGCTGCCTGAGGGGTAGGGGTAGGCTTGTTACATGAAAGTTACATTGTCGCTCATGGGGTTGGCCGACGATATTGTAACTTGTTGAAAAGACTGGTGCTGCTGGGCAGGATTGAACTGCCGACCTCGTCATTACCAAGCGGAAAAGGAGGGAATTCGAAGCTTTAAGTCATTTTAATATAATGATGAAATCACATCATTTTATCAGTTTTTGTAAAAATCGATACTTCATATTTAATACAACATTTGGTATATTTCGGTTACATGGAAGTTACATGAATTGCCGAATTCTTACCTTACCGATTCCTTCGTTTTAAGCGCCGTTTGTCCGCCGGGAAAGGACCAGGAAATCTATTGGGACCACCCTGTCGGGGAAGGCGGGCGCATCCGCAATGGTTCGGTGCCAGGTCTCGGGCTTCGCGTCACCTCCCTGGGGCGCAAGGCATTTGTCCATGCCTATCAGATCAACGGCAAGCGATACAGGAAGGTTATCGGTTCCGCCGTTCTCGCCGTCAGCGAGGTGCGCCTGACGGTCATCCAAAGACAGCAGGAACTCGATGCGGGAACGAATCCTGACCAGGACCGCGTCGATCCACGCCGCAAGCATGTTCTGACAGTCCGCGATGCCATCGATCAATATTGGGAGAGCCATGTCAACGAGCTCTCGGATGAATATAAAGGATCGTTCGGACGCTATGTGGCGACGTGGCTGCGATCGCCGCCGAAGGCGGTGAGCCGCCGGGGGCGCAACAAGCGCAAGAGCTACATCGATTTCGGAACGATGTTCGCCGACCATCCGCTTTCCTCCATCAAGCCGATGGATATTGCACGTTTCCAGAACCAGTTTGCGGCGCCGCACAGCCACAATGCCGCGCTGACCCGCATATCGGCTTTGTTCAACTGGGCCATCCGGATGCAGCTGGTTGACATGCGCAACCCCTGCACGCCGATCCGCGCCCGCAAGATCGTGCGCAGCCGACGGGACTACTCAACCGAGCAGATACGGCAGATCGCCGCGCACATCTTCAATCCCGCCATCGAAATCCTGCCGGAGCTCGAAGGGCTGCAAGGCCTTGAAAAGCGCAACCGGGCTTTGGCCAAGGCACGGCTCATCATCGCCAACTATCAGATGATCGAACTGTGCCGCCTCATGGGCATCCTGTTCCTGACGATGGCCCGGCCGAGCGATCTGGCCACCGCACGGTTCGAACATTTCGATCTCGACCGGCTGGTCTGGCACAAGCACAACACCAAGGGCATCAAGCTCTCACGGGCAGCATATGAATATGCCTACCGTTCGGTTCCGATCCACCCCAAGGTGGCCGAACTGGTGCGCGCGCAGCGGCTGCGCTGGCCAGACAGTGATCTGCTCTTTCCCTCCCATGCCGATCCGACGCGTCCGCGCGACAATTTCCGCAAGGGGCTGGCGCGGTTCAAGACGTTGCCTGGCGTGCCGGACTATTTCCAGCTCTACGATCTCAAGCGGATCGCGATCTCGCTTATGCTAACGGGGCAGGGCGTCTCGCATGAGGCGATTTCTCACTATGTCGACCACAAGGGCAATCTGGAGACCACCATGATCTATGATCTTGGGCTGGTTGACCCCTTGCGCCCTGTAACCGAGCGGTTGGGTCATCTGCTCGGGATATAAATGGAAGTCGCTTTGGGGACTACAAACAAATACCTGCGACAATCAAGCCGTCAATGTCGCCGGTAGTCATGAGTGGATAACAATATTTGCTATCTATTGTTATTTTCACCACGATTCCCGGACAAGAAGGAGATAAATCCATGAACGTATCTGTCGGGAAAACGTGGGAACAATACGTTGCCGAGCAGGTGGAATCCGGTCTTTTCGGTAATGCCAGCGAGGTCGTGCGGGATGCGCTGCGCCGCCAGCAGGAGCATTTCATGAAGCTCGAAGCATTGCGCCGCGAGATCGGGGCTGGGGTGGAATCCGTCAAGGTCGGCAAGATCAGCCGCGCAACGCCCGGTGACATCATCAGTAGGGGCAAGGAACGGAAGCACAAGGCATGAGCGAGGGATATTCCTTTCCCTTGATGCCGACAGCGATTTGCAGGACACCTACGCCTACACTGAGGAGTGTGGGAAGAACTGCACGCGGTATGCTACCTGCACGGTCTCTTTGAAGTCTTCGACCATATCGGGAGCGATGGGGCGTTTGCGCCGTGAGCTGGCGAGGGGATACGCAGCTTTCCCCATGGCTCTCACGTCATCTTCTTCATGGCAGGGGCGAGGTTGCCATTGTGCGCGTCCTTCACACCGCAATGGATTTTGAAGCCTGTTCGATGCCTGCAACCCTATGCCGGGGACCGAAGGCAAGAAATCATCGTAGTCGAGTGCGGTGGCCTCCCTGCCTCATTGCAGGCAGCAGTCGCGCGCCTCGACAAGCGGGATCACCCCGTCCACGGCCGCGCGCCCCGTCTCAGAAGCCATACGAAAACCGGTGCGCCGACGACCGCCTTGATGATGCCGAGCGGCACCTCCATGGTGGCAATGGTGCGTGCGCTCAGGTCGACCAGCACCAACAAGGTTGCGCCAAGACCTCTTGCGCCCTGTAACGGATCGGTTGGGTTATCTGCTCGGGACTTGACGCAAGGCGCCGGCCCGCAGGCGTTGGTCGCTTGAAATCGGGATGCGATCCTCACCGCCGCTGGTTGGACTGTGGGGTGCCTATTCCTGCCTGACCAGCCACCCGCCGCCTTAGTTCGGCACGATGCCCATGCTGCGCTCTTCCTCTTGCAGGATGCGCATCGCGCTTGCCTCCCGCTCAGGTATGCTCTCGGTCTGGATGGCTTCCTCGTCCAGCTTGGCCTGCATCTTCCTCACCTGATCTGGTGTGAAAATTCCTCGTGCACCCTTCAGAAAATATTCCATCGTATCCTCCTTTCGGAGGCTTGGGGCGTAAGCACGATATTCGCTGACAGCCGTCGGCGCCCGCATAAGTGACCGACGATCAGACAGCCTCCCACGAATTGATGAGGTCCGCCACATCATTTGATATTGCGCGATCAGAAAGCCCTGCCGGCTCCGGCCAGCGGGCTTTTTGCGATCAAGAATTGCCAGCACCCGGCGTAACGGCACTCGCCTCCCTGTCATTCTGGTAGCGGTGGATGATATGGAGCGCTCGCTGCTCGCGCGCCTCGGCAGTTTCACCGGCCGGCGTACCGCGGTCCATCTCTGCCTGCATGCGCTCGATTTGATCCGGCGTGAACACACCCGGATAGGTTTCCAAATACCTGCGCATTCCCTCACTCCTCCGCGAAAGGGTAATACCGATACATAGATGGAAGTCCCGCCGGGTCGCATCATTCACCGACGGTTCGGCCATTCAATCGTACGGTTGGGAAAAAGCAAGAGGCTGAGAAGACCCGAGCGATCAGCGACCAGATATGACGGCCGGTCGGTCGGTCCGGTCAATATCTGGCGCGGCTTGGTCCGCGAAGAGCGCCTGCAGCAGCAGTGCCGCGGCGAACACTCCACCGAGAAAAAGCACCCCCAGGCCCATCAGCAGCTTCCCGGCAATCTTGGCAGACAATGATCGTTGGCGGCGCTTCATCTTCGGGTAACAGAGGAACAGGGATCGAGTTCCCGACTGTGCGGGCCACCAATGGAAAGAACGCGTGCATAAGCCGCCTCTGCCGAGGTCTCCAAAATCCGTTGAAAGATATCACGATGGACACACTGCATTTCGACCCGCCTGTGAGCGCGCTCGTGGGCCTCGGTTTTCCTTGCCGTATGCGGACCGTATCCGCGGTGATGACCTTTCTTCAAAATACGGTTGATCGAGACCGTGACGAGGCTTGGGAAGCAGCGATGTCTGTTTGCCGTGAAGCGAATAGTGGCGCTGCCACCGTGGCTGAAGCGCAGGATGTTTTTATCGCCTATGCCCGCCACCGACACATCCTCGTTAAGGATGCGGTGGCGGTTAGCAGTAATCTGCAATAGTGTTGCACGTAAGCTACGCGGGATATCCCTTGAAGTTTTGATTGCCTCGGTACGGGATGCGGTGTTTCCTTGGCCCGTTTCTCATAACAGCACTGCGGGATTCTCTATGCCTTTGACAGCACAAGAGCGACTGACCGCGATCGTGGAGTCGTCTTTTGATGCAATCATGGGAAAGGATCTGAATAGCGTCATTACCGACTGGAACCCAGCGGCGGAACGCATGTTCGGCTATTCGGCAGAGGAAGCGATTGGCCAGTCAATCTTGATGATCATTCCCGAAGGTCTGCGAGATCAGGAAATCGACATCATCGGGAAAATCCGGCGCGGAGAAAAGGTCGGCACCTTCGACACAACGCGCCAGCGAAAAGATGGCGCGCTAATCTTCGTTTCGCTCACGATCTCGCCGATCAAAGACGATACCGGTCGCGTAGTCGGTGCATCGAAGATCGCCAGAGACATTACTGCCACGAAAGAGAGCGAACGTCGTATCAGAACGCTCCTGCGGGAGGTAAACCATCGTGTAAAAAACCAGTTCGCAGTGATCCTATCTGTTATCCGGGAAACTGCGAACAGAACCGAGAACCATCAGGATTTCATCGAGCGGGTTCGCGAGCGCATTACGTCCCTTTCACGGACACACGATCTCCTGGTTTCGTCCGATTGGGAAGGTGCCAGCATCTTCGATCTGGTCCAAGAGCATCTCAAGCCATTCGGTCATGAAGAACGCATCACGTTGTCCGGTCCGCTCATTATGCTTGCCCCGAGCGCGGTCCAATATCTCGGAATGGCAGTCCACGAGCTTGGCACGAATTCGTCAAAATACGGCGCGCTGTCTGGGGCGGACGGAACAATTCAAGTCGGATGGCAGCTAAATGGTCTGGGTGACGACCAAGAGCTACATTTCTTTTGGGATGAGAAGTCGATTCACGAAACCGAAGCAGGTGATGCTTCTCGTCGGGGCTACGGAAATGTTGTGCTTCAGCGGGTCACCCCTCTAGCTTTGGACGGCAAAAGCAAGCTTGAGCGAACTCCTGGTCATACGCAATGGTCCCTGCGTGCCCCAGCAAAAGGAATCTTGTTGGTTACCGCTGCGCAGGTGCATCTCCTGGAGCAGGATACTGGAGGCCTCTGAGGGCGCGGCGGTACCGATTATTTCGGATAGATGATCAGGGCTATCGAACGAGTCGCCAGCGCAACGCCGCAGGCTTGAACCACGGATATGCGGTCGCCGAAATGCCGAATGCGATGACGTTGACGATGAGCACTTGTACCATGGCAGACAGGCTGATGGCGATACCCTGGCCATAATCCCTGATCAGCCTGAGCACGACCAGATTGCCTGCGGTGTAAAGACTAAGTGTCAGAACGAGAAGCAAGCTGCTTTCATGGGAAATTGCCCAACTCTTTGCGGCGCTGCCGGCGGCCACGAAAAGCGCTGTGGAAAGCCCCAATAGAAAATTCCTGCGCAGGTCATGTCGTCCGTGTAATTTTTAGAGCCAGCCACCATCGAAGCGGCTGGCTCTGGTGTCTGCCATCACGTCGCTTTGGCCATTCGCCTGTTTCGGCGGCTCAAGGTGTTTGGCGGTTTGCTTCTCCGCCGGTTGGCTTATCTCGAACCTGCCTATCCTCAGTAGCGTCGGACGTGTTCTCCGGATCGTCCTTCGCAGGTAGATAGCCAGCTGGTCGGTTTTCCTTTGGCCCTTCCCATCGCGGTGACTGATCAGTCGTGCCGGGTTTCCCGTCGCGAGGTGTAGTTGGTGACATGTCTGCCTCCCTGTAAGGTTGGCGCAGGCAAATGGCCCGCGCCGAACCCCTACGCTGCCTTCAGATTTACCTGGCTTTCGGCCATCTTCGTCAGCTTCTTGTCGGTGGCCTTCTCCTCATCGAGGTTCTTCTGCAGCACCGCAGCGCAGTCGTCGCGGCCGAGCTGATGCGCCCAAGCGATGAGCGTTCCGTAGCGTGTCATCTCATAGTGTTCGACGGCCTGCGCCGACGCGATCAAACCAGCATCGAGAACCTGCTTGTCGGCGATGTCGCCGGACACCTCGTCGGCTTCCTCGAGAATGCCGTCAATTGCGGGGCAGTTCACCGCCTTCACCTTCTCGCCATGCATCTCGAACACCTGCTCGACCCGCTCGATATGTCCCTTGGTCTCCATAAGATGCGTTTCAAAGCCGGCTTTCAGGGCAGGATCGGTTGCCTTGTCGATCATCTTGGGAAGGGCCTTCGCGATCTGCTTTTCGGCATAGTAGATGTCTTGCAGCGTATGGACGAAGAGATCGTCCAACGTTTTGATATCCTTTGAAAAGAAACCCATCGTCTTAGCCTTTCTTCTTGCTGTTAGGTCAGCCCCGCGAGCCCCGACGAACGAATGCCAACGTCGTGGTCTGCGGTGGGTTCCCGCAACCGTGAAAAGTGATCTCCAGATAAATTGAAACAGGGAGTATGACCCGGAACCTGATGTCGTTTCCGGCATTGGGGTTGAACAAACCAGCCCATTCTCTTCTGCAAATGATTTGTGAAGGCCAAGCCGATCATGGCTGCTCAAGGTTTGACAAACGGCCTGCTCGGCAAAAGCGCGCTTCATCTCTGCGTCGACATGCAACGTCTCTTCGCGCCAGGCGGATCATGGCCCATTCCGTGGGCGCAAAAGGTTTTGCCGGCAATCGAAGAAATGACCTCAAGACGTCCGCGGCAAAGCTTGTTCACGCGGTTCATTCCAGCAACCCGGCCAGGCGAAGGGCCCGGCATATGGTCCCGACGCTGGGCAAACGTTACGCTCGATGAGATGGACGCCACTTCGTCGAATTGATGCCCCCACTTGCGCGTTTCGTGCCGCCGGCCGGTGTGCTCGATAAGCATGTCTATTCGCCCTGGACTGAAGGGCGTTTCAAGGCTCCTGATCAGTCCGGGAAAGGGCAGGGGTGGCGCTGCCCTGCGTAATCAGCCGGGAACTGCGCTGGTCCCGCGTGTAAATCCATAGCCAGTTGAGAGCGACGCTGAGACGGTTGCGGACACCGATCAGGAAGTAGATGTGGGCAAGGCCCCATATCCACCAGGCGATCGCGCCGCGCAGCTTGATCCAGCCGAAATCGATCACCGCCAGGCGCTTGCCGATCGTGGCGAGACTGCCGTCGTGCTTGTAGCGGAAGGGGGCGGCCTGCTCGCCGCGCAGCCGGGCGCGGATCGCGTCGGCGACATACCTGCCTTGCTGCTTGGCGGCCGGCGCGATGCCGGGGACCGGCTTTCCCTCCAGGTCGCTGACGGCCGCCGTATCGCCGATGACGAAGATCTCCGGGTGGCCGGGAATGGTGAGATCGGGTTCGACGACAACGCGGCCGGCGCGGTCGGCAGCCACGCCGAGCCATTGGGCCGCAGGCGAGGCCTGCACGCCGGCCGCCCAGATGATGGTGGTCGCAGCAAGCTTCCTGTCGCCATAGACCACGCCTTCGGCGGTGCATTCGGAGACTGGAACGCCCAACTCGACTTCGACGCCCAGCCGTTGAAGCGCTTCGAGAGCATAGGCCGAAAGATCCGTGTCAAAACTCGACAGAATCCGTTGGCCGGCTTCGATCAGGAAGACGCGTGCCTGTTTCGTGTCGATGTTGCGGAAGTCTCGGGGAAGGGTGGAGCGGGCAAGCTCGGCGATGGTGCCGGCCAGTTCCACGCCGGTCGGGCCGGCGCCGATGATGACGAAGGTTAGCAGCGCCGCGCGGCGCTGCTCGTCCATCTCTCGTTCGGCCTTCTCGAAGGCGATGAGGATGCGCCGCCGGATCGTCGTCGCGTCCTCAAGCGTCTTGAGCCCCGGGGCGTAGGGCTCCCAATTGTCATGGCCGAAATAGGCGTGGCGTGCGCCGGTCGCGAGCACAAGCGTGTCGTAGGGGACGGTCGAGCCGTCATCGAGCCGGACCTCCCGGGCATTCTTGTCGATGCCCGACACGGATGCGAGCAGCGTGGTCACGTCCGGCCTGTTGCGCAGCAGATGCCGAATCGGCCAGGCGATCTCGGATGTGGCGAGCGAAGCGGTCGCCACCTGATAAAGCAGCGGCTGGAAGAGATGATGGTTGCGCCGGTCGATGAGCGTGATGCGAACCGGCGCGCCTCGGAGCCGGTGGACCGTCTCCAGTCCGCCGAAGCCTGCGCCGACGATGACAATCTGATGAGCCGAGTCTGACATTCTTGCCGCCTTTCGTGCGAAGCCTGCCAGAACGGTGGATCTTGAGACTATCTTGATACTGCTGCGGTCTCAACGATCTTCGAGCATAGCCTTCAAAGCTCTGCGCCCCCGGATGTTGTGCCTGGAAGGCGCACCGCCTGCGCGATAACCCTGCCTCCCGCTTAAAAGCGGGCGCATGCGACAGGCGCCGAGGTGCCACCCTCCTGCTTCGGTGAAAATCCACCGATATCCGCCTTGCATAACGTTATTTTATAACATAGTCACATTATAACATATCAATCGGCGCTCGCCTCGCCATCATAGAGTCAACGATGAATCGCTACAGCCTGCTGCAAGCCCGCTTTCTCCTTCTCGCCGCTTCGATCTGTCTGCCCGTCGCAGCCCCTGCGCAGACGGCGGACAAGAGCCCGACCTTGCTGGAGCAGATCGTCGTCACCGCCACATCCGGCGAGCGCTTCCTGAAGGATGCGCCGGCCAGCGTGACAGTGGTGACCGGCGATGAACTGCGCGAGCGGCCGGTGCGCGATCTCGCCGGCGCCATCGACGGCACGCCGGGCGTGCAACTCACCGGCATCGGCCTCGGCCGGCGCGGCATCTCCATCCGCGGCATGCAGACCGACCACAGCCTGGTGCTGGTCGACGGCATGCGCGTAAGCAATTCGGCGTCGGCGATCGCCCATTCCGATTTCGAGCTAGGCTGGGTGCCGGCCGAGGCGATCGAGCGCATCGAGGTGGTGCGAGGGCCGATGTCGGCGCTCTACGGCTCGGAGGCGCTGGGCGGCGTAGTCAACTTCATCACCCGCCGCGCCACCGACGAATGGCACGGCTCGCTCTCGACCTTCGGCCTTCTCACCGGGCACGGGCTCGGCGGCAACGGTTACAATGTGTCGGGCTATGTCGGCGGGCCGCTCATTCCCGGCGTGCTGGGGCTGAATGTCTGGGGCGCGTTTAAGGGCCGCACAGAGCTGACCTCGCCGGGCGATCCGCGCGTCTCCTCAATGGGCGACGAAAAGGGCTTCACCGGCAATGCGACGCTGACATGGACGCCGGACGAGAGCCAGCGCATCGACCTGTCCTATGGCGCCGGCTTCGAGGAGCGCTGGAGCGGCATGCAAGGTGCCGGCGCGTTCCCCACCTTCTACCGCTCGGAAGACGATATAAGGCGCCAGCGCTTCTCGCTCTCGCATGAGGGCGAGTGGGGCTGGGGCACCAGCCGGGTGCGCTTCTACGGCTCCGTCCTCGACCGCGTGAACCGCCGCAGCGACGGCGCGCCGCCCTCCGGCCCGCACGGCTTCGTCGACCTTGCCGGCGACGGCCAGATCAGCTTCTCGCCGCTGACGGGCCACCGCGTCACGTTCGGCGCGGAGGCGCGGCGCGAGCAACTGACCGACCCGACGGTCAACCGCGCCGGCAGCGCCAGCCAGACGCATTACGCCGCCTTCCTGCAGGACGAGATCCGCTTCGGCGAGAGCTGGGAACTGGTGCTCGGCAGCCGTGTCGACTACCATAAGCAATTCGGGCTCCATGCCAGCCCGCGCGCCTATCTGATGCATCATTTCAACGATGCGCTGACCTTCAAGGCCGGCGTCGGCACGGGCTTCAAGGCGCCGACGCTCAAGCAACTCTCGCCCGAATATTCGGCCATCGCCGGCGGCGGGCGCTTCACCATCGTCGGCAATCCCGACCTCAAGCCCGAGACCAACCTCTCCTTCGAGGCGGGGCTGGAATATCAGCAGGGCATCTGGTCGGCGCGGGCCATGCTGTTCCAGAACGATCTCGACAATCTGATCCAGACCGTCTGCGTAGTCCGCTGCGGCGGCGCGCCCGGCGCGACCTGGACCTATGTGAACGTGGACCGGGCGCGCATCCGCGGCATCGAGCTCGGCGGCGGCGTCGAGCTGCCGTGGAACATGCGGTTCGACGCGAACTATACCTGGCTCCCGGTCAACCGGACCACCGGCGCGCAACTCACCGGCCGGTCGCGCCATGCCGCCAATGCGACGCTGTCTTGGACGCCGCTGGAGGCGCTGACCACCTCGTTGCGGATCAACCATGTCGGCGCGCAGAAGACCTCGACCGGCTCTGGCCGCCAGCCCGGCTATACTTTGTTCTCGGCCTACGCCAATTACGACTTCAACGCGCATACGGCCTTGCAGTTCGGCATCGAAAACATCACCGATGTGCGGCTGGCCGACGAGAACGGCGACTATGCCTTCGCCGATGAGGGCCGGCGCTATTTCGTCGGCCTCAAGGCGAAGTTCTAGCCATGCGCGCGGTCGCCTTCCTCCTGCTCGCGCTTACATTCGTGACGCAGTCGGCCCTCGCGCAGGACGGTTCCCGCGAGGGCCGGCCGCTCGTCAGGGTGCTGACCAGCAGCTTCGTGCTGCCGGCGAAGTTCCGCGCCCTGCGGCCGATGGCGGCGGCGGCCGGCATTGCGCTGGAGAGCGTCGATGTCGAGACAGCGGCCTCGTCGCCCGACGACTGGCTGGCCGGCGCCGATCTCGTCATCCTCGACGTGCCGCGCCCCAATGACCGCGCCCGCGTGGAGCAGGCGCTGGGCGATCGCCTCGCGGCCGTGGCCGTTCCGGCGATCACCATCGGCGGCGGACAGCCGCAATGGCGCGGCATCGCACCGGCCCCGGCTGGACGGCTGCTCGGCTATTATGCCGCCGGGGGCGCGGAAAATTTTCGCCGCTTCTTCGCGGCCGTCCGCGCCTGGAAGGAGGGCGGCGACCTTGCGGCCATGCCGCCGCCGGCGCGCCTGCCGGCGACCGGCT
>Ga0182736_1001572_pt1 | contig 21271 bp, 17 predicted proteins | sample eDN5th30CKraftBY_FD_128882 | JGI IMG/M metagenome (GOLD analysis project Ga0182736, IMG submission 128882) | Enriched backyard soil microbial communities from Emeryville, California, USA - eDNA 5th pass 30_C Kraft BY (version 2) (version 2) | ecosystem: Environmental > Terrestrial > Soil >... | reverse complement strand
CGCACTTCCAGGCGCAGGCCGCTCATGCCGATGGGCTCGCGGATGTCTTCCTGGCCGTCGACGATGAATTCCTGCGTCAGCACGTGCAGCACCTGCTGGTCGGTCGGGATGTTGACGGCCTTGGCCGTCTCGATCACGCGGGCGACGTCGGTGGCGGTGACTTCCTTGTCTTTCACGGCCACCATGCCGCTGGAATTGAAGCTGCGGATGTGGCTGCCCGCGATGCCGGTATAGACGTCGCGGATCTTGCAGTCGGCCATCAGCTCGGCTTCCTCGAGCGCGCGCTGGATGGAATTGACGGTGGTCTCGATATTGACGACCACCCCTTTGCGCATGCCGCGCGATTCGTGCTGGCCCAGGCCCAGCACTTCGAAGCGCCCTTCCGGCAGGATTTCGGCGACCACGGCCACCACCTTGCTGGTGCCGATATCCAGGGCGACGATGAGGTCCTTGATGTCACGGGTCATGGCGTTAGCGCTTCTTCGAAGAGGTGGATGGAGATTTCGGTTTGGCTTGCCCTTCCGGCAACGGCGCCAGGGCCAGGGCAAACCCGTTGGGGTAGCGCAGGTCGGCCTGCGTCACGTCGCGGCCTTCCAGCCGGCTGGTCACCGCCGGCCATGCCTGCACGAAACGCTGGATGCGCGCGGCAAACGGCAGCGCTCCCGGCAGCCCGTGCGGGTCGGGCGCGTCCGCGCCCGGGTCGCGGCCCAGGTCCAGCACCATGCCGTTGGACAGCGTCGCCTTCCAGGCGTAGCGCGCGCTCAGGTCCAGTTCGCGCACGTGCAGGTCCAGCGGCGCGAACCAGCGGGCCAGCTCCGCATAGCGCTGCACCACCAGCCCTTCCGAGCCGTCCGGCCCGGAAAACTGCGGCAGCTGCGTGTCGTCGTCCAGTTCGCCCGTATTGGCCGTGAACGCCTCGCCCCAGGTGTTGATCATCTGGTTCTCGTTCCACAGGGCCAGCGGCTGCTGCTCTTCGATGCGCACCCGCAGCGTGTCGGGCCAGATGCGCCGGATCGAGGCGCGCCGCACCCAGGGCACCGACTCGAAGACCTCGCGCGCCTCGTCCAGGTCGACGGTAAAGAAATTGCCCGCGAAGCGTCGCGCGATCACCGCGCGCACCGCCTCGGGCGACACATAGTGCAGATCGGCGTCGGGCGCGGCCTCGAGCTCGATCGACGACAGCGTGAAGTAGGGACGATGCGCCACCCACACCACGCACGCGGCGAGCATGGCCACCACCGCCAGCACGGCCAGCGTGTTGGCGATCAGGTTGGTGGTGCGGGCGTCGTTCCACACGGATCGTTCCGGTCAGGGGTTGCGGGCCGGGCTGTGCACTTTGCAGGCAGCCTCGGACAAAATGGATACACATAATTCGGCATAGCTCATGCCCACCGCCTTGGCCGCCATGGGCACCAGCGAATGGCCGGTCATGCCGGGCGACGTATTGGCTTCCAGCAGCCAGGGCCGGTTGTCGGCGTCCAGCATGAAATCGATGCGGCCCCAGCCGGCGCAGTCCAACGCGCGATAGGCGCGCACGGCGATGTCGGCCACTTGCCGGGCAACATCGTCCGGCAGGTCGGCCGGGCAGAAATACTGGGTGTCGTCGGAAAAGTACTTGTGCTCGTAGTCGTAGTTGCCGCCGGGCGCCACGATCTCGATCACCGGCAGCGCGCGCGCCGAGCGGCCAGTGCCCAGCACGGCCACCGTCAGTTCGCGCCCGGCGATGAACTGCTCGGCCAGCACCGCGGCGTCGAAGTGCGCCGCCTGGGCGTAGCCCGTTTTCATGTCGGAATAACCCACCACCTTGGTGATGCCGACGGTGGAACCCTCGTGCGGCGGCTTCAGGATCAGCGGCAGGCCGAGCCGGTCGGGCACGGTGCGCAATTCGGAGTCGGCGTCCAGCAGCTCGAAGGCGGGGGTGGGCAGGCCGTGCTGCAGCCACACGCGCTTGGTCATGGTCTTGTCCATGGCCAGGCTGGAAGCCATCGGGCCGCTGCCGGTATAGGGCAGGCCCAGCAGCTCCAGCGCGCCTTGCAGGGTGCCGTCTTCGCCATAGCGGCCGTGCAGCGCGACGAACACGCGGTCGAAGCCGGCCGCGGCCAGTTCGGCCAGCGAGCGCTCGCCCGTATCGAACAGGTGGGCATCGACCCCGGCCGACAGCAGGGCCTGGTGCACGCCCTGGCCGGACATCAGCGACACCTCGCGCTCGGCCGAGCGGCCGCCGTACAGTACGCCCACTTTGCCCAGCGCCTTCGCGTCGGGACCGGGCTGGGTCACGGGTCGGTTCATGCCAGTTCTCCTACCAGGCCGGGCACCTTGCTGATCGAGCCGGCGCCCATTACCACCACCACGTCGCCGTCGCGCACGAAATCGAGCACGGCCCGCGGCAGTTCGCCCACGTCTTCCACGAACACCGGCTCGATCTTGCCGGCCACCCGCAGGGCCCGCGCCAGCGCGCGCCCGTCGGCGGCCACCAGGGGCGGTTCGCCGGCCGCATAGACTTCGGTCAGCAAGACGGCGTCGGCGGCGCTCAGCACGCGCACGAAATCCTCGAAGCAATCGCGCGTGCGGGTGTAGCGGTGCGGCTGGAACGCCAGCACGATGCGCCGCTCGGGCCACGCGCCACGGGCGGCAGCCAGCGTGGCCGCCATTTCGGCCGGGTGATGGCCGTAGTCGTCGATCACGGTGAACGTGCCGCCGCCATGCGCGGCCGGCACGGCGAAATCGCCGGTCTGGGTGAAGCGGCGGCCCACGCCCTTGAACGAGGCCAGCGCCTGGCTGATGACGTCGTCGGGCACGCCCAGCTCGGTGGCCACGGCCACCGCCGCCAGCGCATTGCGCACGTTGTGCAGGCCCGGCAGGTTCAGCTCGACAGCCAGCGGCGGCAACGCCCGGGAACGATCCTGGCGCTGCACCGTGAAGCGCATGCGGGTGCCGTCGGCCTGCACATCCTCGGCGCGCACCTGGGCATCGGGGCTGAGGCCATAGGTGGTGATGGGGCGCGACACGAACGGCATGATCTCGCGCACGTTGGCGTCGTCGGCGCACAGCACCGCGCTGCCGTAGAACGGCAGGCGCTGCGTGAATTCGATGAAGGCGCTCTTGAGCCGCGCCACGTCGTGGCCGTAGGTGTCCATGTGGTCGGCGTCGATGTTGGTCACGATCGCCATCACCGGCAGCAGGTTCAGGAACGAGGCGTCCGATTCGTCGGCTTCCACCACGATGTATTCGCCCTGCCCCAGGCGCGCGTTGGCGCCGGCCGAATTCAGCCGCCCGCCGATCACGAAGGTGGGGTCCAGGCCGCCGGCCGCCAGCACGCTGGCCACCAGGCTGGTGGTGGTGGTCTTGCCGTGCGTGCCGGCCACCGCGATGCCGCGCTTCAGGCGCATCAGCTCGGCCAGCATGATGGCGCGCGGCACCACCGGAATGCCCGCGGCGCGCGCGGCGATCACTTCGGGGTTGTCGCCGGCCACGGCGGTGGACGTGACGATGGCGCCCGCGCCCGCCACGTTGGCCGCGCTGTGGCCGAGGGCCACCTTGGCACCCAGCCCGGCCAGCCGGCGGGTGACGGCCGATTCCTGCAGGTCGGATCCGCTGATGGTGTAGCCGAGGTTCAGCAGCACTTCGGCGATGCCGCTCATGCCCGAGCCGCCGATGCCGACGAAGTGGATGTGCTGGATTCTGTGTTTCATGATGGGCGCCTCGCTGCCTGTTCGCAGACATCGGCGATATGGGCCGCGGCTTGCGGTTGCGCGTACTGGCGCGCCTGCTCGGCCACGGCCTGGAGTTCGGAACGAGTGCGCTGGCGCAGCCAGTCGGCCAGCCACTCGGGAGTCAGTTGCGCCTGCGGGCACAGCCAGGCGGCCTGGGCATCGCTCAGGTAGCGCGCGTTGGCGGTCTGGTGATCGTCGATGGCGTGCGGGAACGGCACGAACAGCGCCGCCACGCCCGCCGCCGCCACTTCGGCCACGGTCATAGCACCGGCGCGGCAAACCAGCACGTCGGCCTGGCCCATGGCCGCCGCCATGTCGTCGATGAAATCGCGGCAGTCGGCCTGCACGCCGGCCTGCGCATAGGCCTCGCGCAGGGGCTGCAGATGTTGCGCGCCCGCCTGGTGCGTGACCAGCGGACGGGCCTGCGGCTCGATCAGCGCCAGCGCGCGCGGCAGCGTGGTGTTCAACGCCTGCGCTCCCAGGCTGCCGCCCACGACCAGCACGCGCAGCGGGCCGCTGCGCCCGGCGTAGCGCGCCGCCGGTTCGGGCAGCGTGCACAGGTCGCCGCGCACCGGATTGCCCAGCGCCTCGCCGCGCGGCAGCACATTCGGAAAGCCGCTCAGCACGCGGCGCGCCAGGCGCGCCAGCCAGCGGTTGGCGGTGCCGGCCACGGCGTTCTGTTCGTGCACCACCAGCGGCATGCCGCGCAGCGCGGCCATCACGCCGCCCGGAAAGGCCACATAGCCTCCCATGCCCAGCACCACGTCCGGACGCACCTGCGACAGGCGCCGCCAGGCTTGCGCGCAGGCGCGCACCAGCAAGAACGGCAGTTTCAGCAACGCGGTCGCGCCGCGGCCGCGCACCCCCTGGAACTGCAGCGGCACCAGGTCGATGCCGCGCGGCGGCACCAGGCGGCCTTCCATCTTGTCCGGATTGCCCAGCCACAGCACGCGCCAGCCGCGCTGGCGCAGCACGTCGGCCACTGCCAGCCCGGGCATGATGTGGCCGCCAGTGCCGCCGGCCATGATCAGGACGGTGCGCGTCGTCATACGCGCCCTCCGCGCATCATGACGCGATTCTCGATGTCCACGCGCAGCAGGATCGCCAGCGCGCACAGGTTCATCACGATGCCCGATCCGCCGTAGCTCATCAGCGGCAGCGTCAGCCCCTTGGTGGGCAGCAGGCCCAGGCAGACGCCCATGTTGATGAAAGCCTGCACGCCGATCCAGATCGCCACGCCCTGCGCCACCAGGCCGGCGAACGTGCGTTCCATCGCAATGGCCTGGCGGCCGATGTCGAAGCCGCGCAGGACCACCACCACGAACAGCGAAATCACCAGCATCACGCCGACGAAACCCAGCTCTTCGCCCACCACGGCCATCAGGAAGTCGGTGTGCGCCTCGGGCAGGTAATGCAGTTTCTCGACGCTGGCGCCCAACCCGACGCCCAGCCATTCGCCGCGCCCCAGGGCGATCAGCGAGTGCGACAGCTGGTATGCGCTGCCATAGGCATTGGCGTCGCTCCAGGGATCCAGGTAGGCAAACAGCCGCGCGCGCCGCCACGGCGACAGCCAGATCAGCGCCAGGAACGTGCCGACCAGCACGGCCAGCAGGCTGCTGAAATACTTGCCGTTGATGCCGCCCACGAACAGGATGCCCACGGCGATGGCCACGATGACGATGAAGGCGCCCAGGTCGGGTTCGAGCAGCAGCAGCATCCCCACCCCACCCAGCGCGCAGGCCATCGGCAGGAACCCGCGTGAAAACGCCTGCATGTGCTCTTGCTTGCGCACGGTGTAGTCGGCGGCGTACAGCAGAGCGGTTAGCTTCATCAGCTCGGACGGCTGGAAGTTCAGCGGGCCCAGCGGAATCCAGCGGTGCGCGCCATTGACCTCGCGGCCGATGCCCGGCACCAGCACCAGCGCCAGCAAGACCAGCGACACCATGAACCCCAGCACGGCCAGCCTCTGCCATACCCGGATGGGGATGGCCAGCACCACTGCGCCGGCCATCAGCCCGGCGGCCAGGAACAGCCCGTGGCGCAGCACGAAATAGTAGCGGCCATACGAAGCGTAGCGCGGCCCGTCGGCCAGCGCGATCGACGCCGAATACACCATCAGCAGGCCCAGCAGCAGCAGGGTGGTGGCGGCCAGCACCAGCGGCGCATCGTAATTGCGCATGCGGGTCCGCCCGGGGCGGACGGCGTTGACGCTGGCGGTGAGTTCGGCGAACAGGCTCATGTCACACTTCTCCCCGGTCGCGGGCCAGGTCTTCGACCTCTTCCGCGAACACCACGCCGCGGTGGGGGTAATTGCGGAACATGTCCATGCTGGCGCAGGCCGGCGACAGCAGCACCGCATCGCCGGGCTGCGCCAGTTCGGCGCCACGCCGCACGGCGTCGCGCATGTCTTGCGCGGTCACGCAGGGCACGCCGGTATCGGCCAGCACGCGGCCGATCTCGGGGCCGTCGGTGCCGATCAGCACGACGGCGCGCGCATGGCGTGCCACCACCGGCTTCAACGGCGAGAAATCCTGGCCCTTGCCCAGCCCGCCGGCAATCAGCACGACCTGCTGGCCCAGGCCTTCCAGGGCCGCCACGGTGGCGCCCACATTGGTGCCCTTGCTATCGTTGATGTAATCGACCCCGCCGATGCTGCGCACGAACGTCGCGCGATGGGGTTCGCCGGTGTATTCGCGCAATGCGCGCAGCATGGGCCCCCAGCCGATGTCCAGCACGCGCGCCAGTTGCAGCGCCGCCAGGGCATTCAGGCCGTTGTGCAGCCCGCGGATGCGCAAGGCGTCCAGCGGCATCAGGCGGCTGGCGCGCCCGGCGTTGCGGCGCGGCGGCGGGGCGTCTTTCTTGCGCCGCACCGGCGCGGCCGGCACCTCGAAATCGTCGGGTTCGCAGGCCACCAGCCAGGCCACCCCCTGCCCCAGTTCCAGCCCCATGTCGCCCACCAGGGACGGCATGTCGCGCCCGAAGCTGCGCACATCCAGGCCTTCCAGCGACTCGACCATGCCGGCCACGCGCGGGTCGTCGCGGTTCAGGATGGCCAGGCGGGTCAGCTTCAGCATGCGGGCCTTGGCCTGCGCATACGCTTCCATGCCGCCGTGCCAGTCCAGATGGTCCTGGGTGACGTTGAGCACCGCGGCCGCGTCGGCGGCCAGGGTCCGGGTGGTCTCGAGCTGGAAGCTGGAAAGCTCCAGCACCCACACCTGCGGCAGGTCGTCGGCATCCAGCGCGTCGATCAGGGCGGCCAGCGCGGCCGGGCCGATATTGCCCGCGGCCCGGGCGCTCAGGCCGCCGGCTTCCACCAGTTGCCGCGTCAGCGCGGTGACCGTGGTCTTGCCATTGGTGCCGGTCACGGCCAGCACTTTCGGGTGATATTCGCGTTGCGCGGCCAGCTCGGCCAGGGCGCGGGCGAACAATTCGATCTCGCCCACGATCTCGATGCCGCGGCCGGCGGCCTGCTCCAGCAGCGAGCGGGTGGGTTCCTGCTCCGGCGCCAGGCCCGGGCTCAGCACCAGTTGCGACACGCCATCCAGCAGGGCCGGGTCGAACGCATCGCCGCAACCCAGGCGGTAATCCACCGTCGCGTCCGCCAGCGCGGCGCGCAGCGCCGCCAACCCGCCCGGTTCGGCGCGGGTATCGGCCACCCGCAGCGCGGCGCCCTGCCGGGCGCACCAGCGGGCAGCGGCGACACCGGTCTCGCCCAATCCCAGGATCAGGACCAGCGACGTCTCGGCGCGAGGGGTTTCGGAATCGTTCATCGCAACTTCAGGGTGGAAAGGCCGATCAGCACCAGCATCATGCTGATGATCCAGAACCGCACGACGACCTGGGTTTCCTTCCAGCCGCCGACTTCGAAATGGTGATGCAGGGGCGCCATGCGGAAGATGCGCCGCCCTTGCCCGTACTTGCGCTTGGTGTACTTGAACCAGGTCACCTGCATCATGACCGACAGCGTCTCGACCACGAACACGCCGCCCATGATGAACAGCACGATTTCCTGGCGCACGATCACCGCGATGGTGCCCAGCGCCCCGCCCAGCGCCAGCGCGCCCACGTCGCCCATGAACACCTGGGCCGGATACGCGTTGAACCACAGGAACGCCAGGCCCGCGCCGGCAATCGCCGCGCACAGCACCATCAGTTCGGCAGCCCCCGGGATATACGGGAACAGCAGGTATTTGGAATAGTCGACCCGGCCCACCACGTAGGCGAAGATGCCCAGCGCGCTGCCCACCATCACGGTCGGCATGATGGCCAGGCCATCCAGGCCGTCGGTCAGGTTCACCGCGTTGCTGGTGCCCACGATCACCGCCCAGGTCAGGGCCACGAAGCCCAGCACGCCCAGCGGATAGCTGACCGACTTGAAGAACGGCACGATCAGGTCGGCGCGGGTGGGCAGCGGCATGGCGAAGCCGCTGCTGACCCAGGCCTTGAACAGGGGCCACAACTCGGTATTGGCAGGCGCCGACACCGCGAACGCCAGGTACACCGCGGCCACCAGGCCGATGGTGGCCTGCCAGAAGAATTTCTGCCGCGCCGGCATGCCTTCCGGGTCGCGGTAGACCACCTTGCGGTAATCGTCCATCCAGCCGATCCAGCCGAAACCGAAGGTCACCAGCAGCACCACCCACACGAAGCGGTTGGTCCAGTCGGCCCACAGCAGCGTGCTGATGGCCACCGCGATCAGGATGAGCGCGCCGCCCATGGTGGGCGTGCCGGTCTTGACCAGGTGCGATTCCGGGCCATAAGCGCGCACCGCCTGGCCGATTTTCATTTCGGTCAGCTTGCGGATCACGCGCGGGCCGGCCACCAGGCCGATCAGCAACGCCGTGGCGCAAGCCAGCACCGCTCGCATGGTGATGTATTCCAGCACGCCGATCGCGCGCACATCATCGGACAGCCAGCGGGCGATTTCAAGCAGCATGCGGATCTCCCTGGCGCTCGGCCGTGGTCTTGTTATTGTCGGTAGACAGCACCTTCACTACCCGCTCCATGCGCATAAAGCGCGAACCTTTCACCAGTATGCTGGCCGGATGCATGGCGCGCAGTTCCGCCACGATGTCGTCGACCGAGGCGCAGGCCATCGCGCCCGCGCCGAAGGCATCGATCGCATCGCGGCTGGCGTCGCCCAGCGTGTACAGCGCCTCGATGCCCTGCGCGCGGGCATAGCCGCCCACCTCGCGGTGCATGGCGGGGCCGTTGTCGCCCACTTCGCCCATGTCGCCCAGCACCAGGGCGCGCGGGCCCGGCAATTGCGCCAGCACGTCCACCGCCGCACGCACCGAATCCGGGTTGGCGTTGTAGGTGTCGTCGATCAAGACGGTGCCGTCGGCCAGCGTCTTGCGCTGCATGCGCCCGGCCACCGCGCTGAAGGCGGCCAGCGCCCGCACCGCGCCGGCCAGCGGCGCGCCGGCGGCCAGCGTGGCGGCGATGGCCGCCAGCGCATTGCGCAGGTTGTGCAGGCCGGGCACCGGTAGCACCAGGTCGGCGCTGCCGGCCGGCGTCACCACGCGGCAACGCGTATCCAGCGGCGTGGCGGCGATGTCCTCGGCATACACGTCCAGCCCAGGCTGCAGGCCGAACCGCAGCACGCGCCGCGCGCCGGCCTGGGCTTCCCAGACGCCGCAATGGGGATCGTCGCCGGGGAACACGGCCACGCCGTCTTCCGGCAGCACCTCGATGGCGGCGCCGTTTTCCTGCGCCACCGCCTCGACCGAACGCATGAATTCCTGGTGCTCGCGCTGGGCGTTGGTCACCAGGGTCACCGACGGCGCCGCCAGTGCCGCCAGCACCGCGATCTCGCCCGGGTGGTTCATGCCCAGCTCGAATACCGCGGCGCGGTGCTGCGCGCGCAGGCGCAGCAGGGTCAGCGGCACGCCGATGTCGTTGTTGAAGTTGCCGGCCGTGGCCAGCCGGCCCGCCTCGCCCTGCCAGTCGGCCAGGATCGCGGCGACCATTTCCTTGGTGGTGGTCTTGCCGTTACTGCCCGCCACGGCGATCACCGGCAGCGAAAACTGCGCGCGCCACGCCGCGCCGATGCGCATCAGCGCCTGGCGGGTGTCGCCCAGCACCAGTTGCGGCGGCGAGACGCCTTCCACGGGGTGCGCCACCACGGCGGCGCAGGCGCCCGCGGCGTCGGCTTGCGCCAGGTAGTCGTGGCCGTCGAACTGCTCGCCGGCCAGAGCCAGGAAGATCTGGTTGGTGCCGATGCGCCGAGTATCGGTAGACAAGGCAACCGTGTGTGGCAGCAGCAATGCCAGCCGCGCCCATTCGCGATCGTCGAACGGCAGCTTGGCGCCGCGCACTTCCTGGTAGGTTTCGTGGCCCTTGCCGGCCAACAGCACCACATCGTCCGGATCGGCGGCCCAGATCGTCTGCATGATCGCGCGGGCGCGGTCGACCTCGACCGTCACGCGCGCGCCGCGCGGAATGCCGGGCAGGATCTGCGCAATGATGGCATCGGGATCTTCGCCGCGCGGGTTGTCGCTGGACACCGTGATCTTGTCGGCCAGGTCGGCGGCGATACGGCCCATTTCCGGGCGCTTGCCGGTATCGCGTTCGCCGCCGCAGCCGAACAGGCACACCAGCCGGCCGCCGCGCGCATCGGCCACCGGCCGCAGCGCGGTCAGGGCGCGCGCCAGCGAATCGGGCGTGTGGGAATAATCGACCACCACCAGGGGCCCGCGCGCCGCCGCGGTGACGGCGCGCAGCGGCAGCGGCGCCACCACCTGCAGGCGGCCGTCGACCGGCCGGGTGGCCGCCAGCGCGCGCGCGACCTGGCCCAGCGGCCAGCCCAGCTTGTGCAGCACGCCCGCCACCAGCAGCAGGTTCGAGACATTGTGGCGGCCCAGCAGCGAAGTCACGATCTGCGCCTCGCCATCCGGCGAAACCAGGCTGAACACCTGGCCGTGCGCTGTGGCTTGCAGGTCGCGCGCCAGGAAGGCGGCAGGCGTGTCCTGCTGGGTGTAGCCCAGGGCCAGGTCGCGCGGCAACGCGCGCAACAGACGCTCGCCGGCCGCGTCGTCGGCATTGATGATGGCGGCCTGCAGGCCCGGCCACTGGAACAGGCGCGCCTTGGCCTGCTCGTAGCGTTCCATCGAGCCGTGATAATCCAGGTGATCGCGCGTCAGGTTGGTGAAGCCCGCCACCGCGATGCGCACGCCGTCCAGGCGACCCTGCTCCAGCCCGATCGACGAGGCCTCCAGCGCCACGGCCTGGGCGCCGGCCGCGCGCATGGCGGCCAGGATGCGATGCACGGTCAGGACATCGGGCGTGGTCAGGCTGCCGCCCATCGAACCACCGTCGGGTAGCAACGCGCCCAGGGTGCCGATGCTGCCGCAAGGCTTGCCCGCTTCGGTCAGGGCATGCGCCACCCACTGCACGCAGGAAGTCTTGCCGTTGGTACCGGTAATGGCCACCACGCTCAGTGCAGCCGACGGATGCCCGTACCAGTCGTCGGCCAGGTCGCCGAGCGCGGCGCGCAGGTCCGGCACGGCGCGTACGCGCGCGTCGCCATCGGTCGAGGCCGGCGCCGGGGCCTGGCACAGCACGGCCGCCGCGCCGCCGGCCAGCGCATGCTCGATGTAGTCGCGGCCGTCGACCGAACCGCCCGGGCAAGCAATGAAGACGTCGCCCGTGGCGAGGTCGCGCGAATCCAGGCGCAGATCCGCGTCGGCCGCCACGCGCGCGCGCAACCAGGCCAGCGCATCGGCGGCCGCGGCGGACAGCGGGCGAGCGGCGCTCATCGCGACGGCTCCTGTACGCCGGCCACGATGGTCGACTCGAACGGCGCGTCGGGCTGCACGCTCATCATGCGCAGGCTGCCGCCCACGATGGTGGAAAACACCGGCGCGGCAATCGCCCCGCCGTAGTAGCCGCCCACCTTGGGCTCGTCGATGGACACCGCCACCACGATCCGCGGGTTGGATACCGGCGCGAAGCCGACGAACGAGCTGCGATAGCGCTGCGTGCTGTACTTGCCGTCGACGATCTTGCGCGCGGTGCCGCTCTTGCCGGCCACCCGGTAACCCTGCACCTGGGCCGCCTTGGCGCCGTCGGGCCCGGCGGCGGCTTCCAGCATGGACCGGATCAGTTGCGCCACCTTGGGGCTATACACCTTGACGCTGGTCGGGTCGCTGTCGCGCTTGATCAGCGTGGGCGACACCATGTCGCCGTCGCGGGCGAACACGGTGTAGGCGCGCGCCACCTGCAGCAGCGACACCGACAGGCCATAGCCGTACGCCATGGTGGCCTTCTCGATCAGGCGCCAGCGGTCCCAGGGACGCAGGCGCCCGGGCGCCGCGCCGGGAAAGCCCAGCTGGGGCGCGCGGCCGAAACCCAATTCGGTGAAGCGTTCCCACATTTCGCGCGACTCGAGTTTTTCCGAGATCAGCGTCATGCCGATGTTGCTGGAACGGCGCAGCACCCCGCCCACGTTCAGCACGCCGTTGCGGCTGACGTCGTGGATGGTGCTGCCCTGGTAGCGGAACGAGCCGCTGCCGGTGTCGAATTGCGTGCTGGTGTTGATGCGGCCCAGGTCCAGCGCCAGCGCGGCGGTGAAGGGCTTCATGATCGAGCCGGGCTCGAACGTGTCGGTGATGGCGCGGTTGCGCAGGTTGGGCGTACGGAAAGTCTCGCGCCGGTTCGGGTCGAAAGTGGGCAGGCTGGCCAGCGCCAGGATCTCGCCGGTGTGCACGTCCATGATCAGCGCGCTGGCCGCGGCGGCCTGGTGGCGCTGCACGGCTTCGCTCAGTTCGCGGTACACCAGGTACTGCAGGCGCGTGTCGATCGACAGGTGCAGGTCGCGGCCGTTGACCGGCAGGGTCACGGCCTGCACGTCCTCGATCACGCGGCCCAGGCGGTCCTTGATGACGCGGCGGCTGCCGGGCGTGCCGGACAGCAGGTCGTCGAAGGTCAGTTCGACGCCTTCCTGGCCCTTGTCCTCGACGCTGGTAAAACCCACCAGGTGGGCCGTCACTTCGCCGTCGGGGTAGTAGCGCCGCGTCTCGGGCTGCTGGTGGATGCCCGGCACGTCCAGCTTCTTGATCTGGTCGGCCACTTCCATCGGCACCTGGCGCTTCAGGTAGACGAAATTGCGATCCTCGTCGGCCAGGCGGCCGCGCAGGTCGGCCACCGAGGTATCCAGCAGCTTGGCCAGGTCGGTCAGTTGCGCCGCGGTGGCAGGCTTGACGTCTTCGGGAATGGCCCAGATGGCGCGCGCGGGCACGCTGGAAGCCAGCACCACGCCATTGCGGTCCAGGATCTTGCCGCGCGTGGCCGCCAGCGTCAGCGTGCGCTCGTAGCGGCGCTCGCCCTGCTGCTGCAGGAACTCGGTGGTCAGCCCCTGCAAGTACAGGGCGCGGCCGGCCAGCACGGCGAACGCGCCCATCAGCAGCACCAGCACCAGGCGGGCACGCCACGTGGGCAGTTGCCCGCGCAGCACGGGGTTGTCGAAGAAAGGCACGCGCTTCATTGCGCGCCTCCGGGTACGGGGGCCTGGTTCAGGTACAGCGTGCGGTCGGGCACGATGGGGATCATTTTCAGATCCTGCCGGGCGGCGCGGTCGACGCGTGCATTGCGCGCCAGCTCGGCGCGCTCGAGCTGCAGGCGACGCCAATCGGTATCAAGCGTGCGGGCCTGGGCATGGCTGCGGTCCAGTTCGATGAACAACTGGCGCGCCTGATAGCGGCTGGTCACCAGCGAAATCGCCGACAACATCAGCAAGACGGCCACGAACAGGCTGGTGCGTCCCATCAGTGCGGCCTCCGCTTGGCGCCGCGCCGCGCGGGCGGGGCTTCGCCCGGCACGCGCATGGCGGGCACGAAAGCCGCGGCGCCCGCGGCGCCCAGCGGCGTGGCGGTACGCTCGGCCACCCGCAGCACTGCCGAACGGGCGCGGGCATTGCCGGAGATTTCCGTGTCGTCGGCCAGCACGCGGCCCAGCGACCGCACCAGGGGCTGCGGCAATTCGCTTTCGCGCAGGGGCAGGCGCGCATGCGCGACGGCCGGCCGGGCCGCCGCCGCGATGCACTGCTTGACCATGCGGTCTTCAAGCGAATGAAAGCTGATCACCGCCAACCTCCCCCCTGGGGCAAGCAGTTCTAGAGCTGACGCGAGGGCGCGCGCGAGCTCTTCGAGTTCCCGATTGATGTAAATCCGTAGAGCCTGAAAGGTGCGTGTGGCCGGATGCTGCCCCTTTTCGCGCGTGCGGACGGCGCTGGCGACGCACTCGGCAAGCTCGAGCGTGGTGCACAGCGGCCGTGTTGCGCGGCGAGCAGCAATCGCCTTTGCAACCTGAAAAGCAAACCGTTCTTCGCCATAATCCGCTATGACCTCCCGCATTTCATCCACACTGGCTTGCGCCAGCCAATCCGCCACCGTGGGGCCGCGGGTCGTATCCATTCTCATGTCGAGCGGGCCTTCGCGCATGAACGAAAAGCCCCGCTCGGCGTCATCCAACTGGGGAGACGACACCCCCAGGTCCAGCATCACGCCATCGATCGTCTCGATGCCGCGCGCCGTCAATTCCTCGCGCATGGTGGCAAACCCGCCATGCACGACCGTCACCCGGGCATCGTCGGCCGCCAGCGCGGTGGCCACGGCGATTGCCTGGGGATCCTTGTCGAACACCACCAGCCGCGCCTCGGCCCCCAGCCGGCCCAGCAGCTCGCGGCTGTGACCGCCGCGCCCGAAGGTGCCGTCGACGAACACCCCCCGCTGCGCCCGCGCATCGGCCTGCGCGCCATCCTGCCGGCCCGACCGTGCCGCGCCCTTGCCGCCGAAATCGGCCAGCAGCAACGCATCCACCGTCGGCTCCAGCAGCACGGGCCGATGTTCGAATTCCATACGCGGTTTCAGAACGAAAACTGGTTCAACACGTCCGGCATTCCCTGTGCCAGGTCTTCCGCCTCGCGGCGGGCCAGGGAAGCGGCATCCCAGAGCTCGAAGTGCGCGCCCATACCGAGCAGCATCACATCGCGCGTCATACCGGAAGCGTTGCGCAGTTCGGGCGCGATCAGCACACGGCCGGAGCCGTCGAGCTCGACGTCCTGGGCGTTGCCCAACAGCAGCCGCTGGAGCGCGCGCGCCGACATGGGGAAAGCGGCGATCTGCTCGCGCTTCTTTTCCCACTCTTGCCGCGGGTACACCAACAAGCAGCCGTCAGGATGGCGGGTCAGGGTCAGCCGGCCTTCGGCCTGCGCGACGAGCGCGTCACGATGCCGGGTCGGAATCGAGATCCGTCCCTTCGCATCGAGCGTCAGCGCGCTGCTTCCCTGAAACACCACTTTCACCCCACTTAATTGCACAAATTCCTACTTTTTCCCACTCTACGGTAATGGGCAAACGGGGTCAAGCGCACAGTTGCAATTTTTTCAATCACAACAAGGACTTAGAGCACTTCCGCAATTTTCAAAAATAAAAACCCCCTGATAAATCAGGGGGTTGCGGTAACAATTAAAAGTCCTTCTTCAGAAGCACCCCCAATATGGGGGCTTTCATTGTTTTACGTTCGGCCGCACCACGGTACGGCCGGCCATGCGGCCCGGATTCAGTGGCAAGACAGGTCTGTAGGCCGGATTCTGTACGCCGGGGCGGACCCCGGCGGGCAATCATTCCTCTGCGCGAGCCATTGCTGGACCGCTGTAGCCACCTACCCGCATGCTCGGACGAGCCGCCCTTCGGGCCCGAGGGCCCTGCGCATGCCTATTTGGTGTTGCTCCGGGTAGAGGTTGCCGCGTTTCACCCTGCGACGCCGCCATCCGTAACCGGATGGCGCAGCACGGAGATGGCCGTGCCGGTGCGCGCTTGGCGCGCCCGCCCCGCAGACTCGTCTCTGTGGCCCTGTTCCTCGACCCCGCCGGCAGGCAAGCCCGCCGGCGCGGCCGGACGGCCGTTAGCCGCTACCCTGCCCTGTGGAGTCCGGACCTTCCTCGACGGATTCGCATCCGCCGCGATTGCCCGACCTGTCTTGCCCGGCCATTTTAGTACACCCGGCCGCCAGCCCGCTTCCTGCGACAATACGGGTTGAATCGCATCAGGCAGTCTCATTCATGGCTTTGGCAACTCTCATTACCCTGACCGGCGTGCAACTGGCCTACGGGCATCACGCCCTGCTCGACCACGCCGACTTCACCATCCAGGCGGGCGAGCGCATCGGCCTGATCGGCCGCAACGGCGCGGGCAAGTCGTCGCTGCTGCGCCTGCTGGACGGCCGCACCCAGCCCGACGATGGCGACATCGCGCGCGCCTCGGGGCTGCGCGTGGCCACGGTCGAGCAGGAGCCGGCGCTGGACGACGCCCAGACCGTCTTCGAAGCCGTGCACGCCATCGGCGACGACCACGAAGACTGGCAGCGGCCCGCCCGGGTGCGCGCCGCGCTCGAACGCCTGGAACTGCCGGCCGACGCGCCGGTGGCGGGCCTGTCCGGCGGCATGCGCAAGCGGGTGGCGCTGGCGCGCGCGCTGGTCGACGAACCCGACCTGCTACTGCTGGACGAACCCACCAACCATCTGGATTTCGACGGCATCGCCTGGCTGGAAGCGCTGCTGCTCAACTGGAAAGGTGCCGCGGTCATCATCACCCACGACCGCCGCTTCCTCGACGCCGTCTCCACCCGCATCGTCGAACTCGACCGCGGTCGCCTGCTCAGCTTCCCCGGCAACTTCTCGCAATGGCAGGAACGCAAGGCGCAGTGGCTGGAATCCGAACGCCTGGAACAAGAGCGGTTCGACAAGCTGCTGGCGCAGGAAGAAGTCTGGATCCGCAAGGGCATCGAGGCGCGCCGCACCCGCAATGAAGGCCGCGTGCGGCGCCTGGAACACCTGCGCGTCGAACGCGCCGAGCGCCGCGAACGCATGGGCAACGTCAGCCTGGCCCTGGCCGAAGGCCAGCGTTCCGGCAAGCTGGTGGCCGAACTGAAGCATGTCGACAAGGCGTTCGGCGACAAGATCGTCGTACGCGATTACAGCACCACCATCCTGCGCGGCGACCGCATCGGCATCGTCGGCCCCAACGGCGCCGGCAAGACCACCCTGCTCAAGCTGATCCTGGGCGAACTGGCGCCCGACGCCGGTTCCGCGCGCCTGGGCACCAATATCACCGTGGCCTATTTCGACCAGATGCGCACCCAGCTGGACGAAGACGCCAGCCTGGCCGACGTCATCAGCCCGGGCAGCGAGTGGGTCGAGATCGGCGGCACGCGCAAGCACATCATGAGCTACCTGGGCGACTTCCTGTTCTCGCCCGCGCGCGCCGGCTCGCCGGTGCGCAGCCTGTCGGGCGGCGAACGCGCCCGGCTGCTGCTGGCGCGGCTGTTCGCACGCCCGGCCAACGTGCTGGTGCTGGACGAACCCACCAACGATCTCGACATCGAGACCCTGGAACTGCTGGAAGAACTGCTGCAGGAATACGTCGGCACGGTGCTGCTGGTCAGCCACGACCGCGCCTTCCTGAACAACGTGGTCACGCAAACCATCGCCAGCGAGGGCGAAGGACGCTGGCGCGACTATGTGGGCGGCTACGACGAATGGATCGCCCAGCGCCCGGCCACGCCGCAGGCAGCCAAACCGGCGCGCGCAGCCGACCCCGCCGCCGCGGCCCCCACACCGGCGCCACGCGCCAAGCCGGCCCGCAGCACGCGGCTCAGCGCCTGGGAACTGCGCGAACTGGAAAGCCTGCCCGAGGCCATCGCCACGATCGAAGCGCGCCAGGCGGAGCTGTCGGGCAAGCTGGCCGACGGCAGCCTGTATCGCGACGCGCCCGACGAAGTCGCGCGCATCAACACCGAAATGGCGGCCCTGGAAACCGAACTGGAAGCCAAGTTCGCCCGCTGGGAACTGCTGGAAACGCGGCGCGCCGAGGGCTGACCGCGGCCGGCGCCCGGCCTGCTACACCGCGCGCCAGTCCAGCGATTCGCCCGCCGCCAGCGGCACCAGCGAGGTATCGCCGAACGGCACCTCGTCGGGAATCGCATAGGATTCGCGCCGCAGCGTCAGCGTGCCGGTGTTGCGCGGCAGGCCGTAGAAGTCGGGGCCATGAAAACTGGCGAAGCCTTCCAGGCGGTCCAGCCGCCCCGCCCGCTCGAACGCGGTGGCGTACAGCTCCATCGCATGCAACGCCGTATAACAGCCGGCGCAGCCGCAGGCGTGTTCCTTCAGCCCGCGCGCGTGCGGTGCGCTGTCGGTGCCCAGGAAGAACCGCGGGCTGCCGCTGGTGGCCGCCTCGACCAGCGCCTGGCGATGCACTTCACGCTTCAGGATAGGCAGGCAATACCAGTGGGGCCGCACCCCGCCCTGGAAAATCGCGTTGCGGTTGTACAGCATGTGCTGCGGCGTGATGGTGGCGGCGATGGGGCCCTCGGCATCGCGCACGTATTCGGCGCCATCCTTGGTGGTAATGTGCTCGAACACCACCTTCAGGCCCGGATACGCCTGCCGCAGCGGCTGCATCACGCGTTCGATGAACACGGCCTCGCGGTCGAACACGTCGATGCCCGGGTCGGTGACCTCGCCATGCACCAGCAGCGGCATGCCGCAGCGCTCCAGCGCCTGCAACGCCTTGCCGCACTTGCCCAGCAAGTCGGTGACGCCCGCATCGGAATTGGTGGTGGCACCCGCCGGATACAGCTTCACCGCATGCACCTGGCCAGACGCCTGCGCGCGCACGATCTCGTCGGCCGGCGTGTTGTCCGTCAGGTACAGCGTCATCAGCGGGGTGAACGCCGGGGCATCGCCCACCTGGTTCAGGGCGGCCTCGATGCGCTGCCGGTAGGCCAGTGCCTGTTCGGTGGTGGTCACCGGCGGACGCAGGTTGGGCATGATGATGGCGCGCGCGAACTGGCGCGCCGTGTCGCCCACCACGGCTTGCAATGCCGCGCCGTCGCGCAGGTGCAGGTGCCAGTCGTCGGGGCGGGTCAGGGTAAGTTGCGTGACGTTTTCAGTGGACATGTACAGGAACGGTGGAAGGCCTAATCGGCCAGGGGCATGCCGCGTTCGGCCAGGGCGCAGAACATGGCGCTGCCCAGCGGAATCACGGCATCGTTGAAATCGAAGCGGGAATTGTGCAGCACGCAACCCGACTCGGCGCCGCCCTGGCCCAGCCGGAAATAGGCGCCCGGGCGGGCCTGCAGCATGAAAGAGAAATCTTCCGAGCCCATGGACGGCACCAAGTCGCGCACGACGTTTTCCTTGCCGATCATGTCGGTGGCGATGTCGGCCACCAGGTTGGCGTGTTGCGGGGTATTCAGGGTGGCGGGATAGATGCGCTGGTAGTCGATCTCGGCCGTGGCGCCGAACCCGGCCGCCACCGAACCGACCAACTCGCGCATGCGCGTCTCGACCATTTCCTGCACCGACTTGCGGAACGTGCGCACCGTGCCCACCATCCTGGCTTCGCGCGGGATCACGCTCATCGCGCCCGGATGCCCGGCCTGCACCGACCCGATCGACAGCACGGCCGAATCCAGCGGGTTGACGTTGCGCGACACGATCGTCTGCAGCAGCGTGATGACATGCCCCGCGATCGTCACCGGGTCGATGGTCTGGTACGGATGCGCGCCATGGCCGCCGCGGCCGGTGATGGTGATCTCGAAGCGGTCGGCGGCCGCCATCATGGGGCCCGGGTTGATGCCGACGGTGCCCGGCTTCAGGCCGGGCCAATTGTGCAGCGCATAGATGGCGTCGCACGGAAAGGTATCGAACAGGCCGTCTTCCATCATCGCCTGGGCGCCACCGCGGCCTTCTTCGGCCGGCTGGAAAATCAGCACGGCCGTGCCGTCGAAATTGCGCGTCTGCGCCAGGTAGCGCGCCGCGCCCAGCAAGATGGTGGTGTGGCCGTCGTGCCCGCAGCCATGCATCAGCCCCGACTTGCTGGACTTGTAGGCGAAGTCGTTGTCTTCGGTCATGGGCAGGGCGTCCATGTCGGCGCGCAGGCCGATCATGCGCCCGCTATCGCAGCGCCTGCCGTGGATCACGCCCACCACGCCTGTCTTGCCGATGCCGCGATGCACTTCCAGGCCCAGCGCTTCCAGCGCCCCGGCCACGATGCCCGACGTGCGCACCTCTTCGAAACCCAGTTCGGGATGAGCGTGCAAATCGCGGCGTATGGCCGTCAATTCGTCGTGAAAAAGCCGGATGGACTCTAGCGCGGATCTTGCGTACATGAGAGGTTACACACCTTGTGCATGGGGTGCTCAAGTCCCCATTTTAGTTGCTACAGAGCATAAATGGCTTTGTCTTTGGCAGGGAGACACGTTATGCTCCGCCCGCAGGACAATTTTTCCAACAGCCAGAGAAGGAGCGCCGCATTATGGCTACAACCTCCAAACCCGCGACCGCACGCAAGCCGAACGCCGCATTCATGAAGCCCCTGACCCCCAGCGCCGAGCTGGCTGCTGTCATCGGCTCGGAAGCCGTGCCGCGCACCGAGGTCACCAAAAAGATCTGGGAATACATCAAAAAGCATAACCTGCAAGACGCCAGCAACAAGCGCAACATCAACGCCGATGCCAAGCTGCGCCCGATCTTCGGCAAAGACCAAGTCACCATGTTCGAACTGACCAAGCTGGTCAACGCCCACCTGAAGTAAGCAGGCAAAGGGCGTACCCGGTACGTCCCTGCCACCGGTTCGCCTGCCTGGCGAAACGCGCCGGGGCCCGCCGCGCGGGCCGCCCACGGCTCGCTCCTTCCCCTTGAAGTACCTAGTCGTAGGGCCTGGCCCGGCCCAAGGCGTATCGTTCGCCAAGGCGCACGCCAAATGCAAACGGCTGACCCAAGGGTCAGCCGTTTGCATTTGGCCAAGCTAGCCTGGCAAGCTCAAGCGTAGCTGGTGGGCGCCGTGCCTTCCAGCAGGGCCAGCCAGCCCTTGATCAGCCGGTACAGCACCCACACCACCGTCGCGGCAACGCCGATCCAGCCGATGAAGATCAGCGTGGCAATGGCGCTGATGGCCAGCCACAGCAAGGCCCACCAGAAGGTGCGCAGCAGCCAGTCGAAATGCGCCGCATACATCGTGCCCGCCGTGTCGGCGCGCTTCACGTACATCAGTACCACCGCCGCCAGTGTGGCAATGCCAAGAAAACCGCCGGTCAGAAAGCCCAGCGCGTACAGGCCATAGGCCACGTGGGTCAGCGTGCGCAAATCGGGCGACGTGCTGGATTGGGGAATCTGGGGATCGCTCACGATAACCGCTCCATCGAATAGATTTAGCCAATCTTACCGCACAAAGACGCACGATCGGCGGCAGGCAGCGCTTGCCTGCGCGGGATATCGACAGGGTGTGGCGGGGTCGCGACGCAATCGGAAAAATCGGCCGGCAATCGCGTGCAGCGGCCAGGGCATGCCCCCGTAGGCGGGCGGCAGCGGCAACCGTGAGCGGTACCGCCTGAGCGAGGCGAACCGCGGTGCTCGGCGACGCTAGGTGTGCGGGCCGCGCAAAAGCAAAACCCCAGCACGTTGGGTGCTGGGGTTTTGGGGATAAGAGCCTGACGATGACCTACTTTCACAGACGGGAAGTCCACTATCATCGGCGCGAAGGCGTTTCACTGTCCTG
>Ga0182736_1001568_pt1 | contig 21319 bp, 19 predicted proteins | sample eDN5th30CKraftBY_FD_128882 | JGI IMG/M metagenome (GOLD analysis project Ga0182736, IMG submission 128882) | Enriched backyard soil microbial communities from Emeryville, California, USA - eDNA 5th pass 30_C Kraft BY (version 2) (version 2) | ecosystem: Environmental > Terrestrial > Soil >... | reverse complement strand
GGCGATCTCCCCCCGCCCCTCCCTTCAGGGTGTTCGACGCGACATTGCCAACGAGCGTGTCGCTGCCGGTCCCTCCGAGGGCGTTCTCGATGAGGGATCTGAGGTCGCCGTCATGCAGGAGAGCGTTGGCGATCGTGCCGCGCGCCGACCGGCCGGCGCCGAGATCGGCAAGCTGCTCGACCGAGGTCGTCGACCATTCGCCGGGCCGCAAATCCACGCTCAGACCCGTCCTGTAGTTCGAGAAGTCGAAGGTATCGTTCCCTCCTCCGTCCCAGAGGGTCATGAAAATCCGGTTGCCCCCTGGAGCTCCCTGCCCCACCCCATTGATGAAGGTCTCGCCGGTGGTCGGGCTCCAGCGATAGGTCGTGTCCTCGCTGTGGGTGGAGAAATTCGCACCGTACATCTGCTGAAGCGCGGCGATGTCGTACATCATGAGGGTCTGCCCGAAGCTCCAGCCTTCGTTCTCCACATGAGTGCCGGCAGCCCCGACATACGACCTGTAGGTCGTCAGCGAATATTCCATCGAGTCTCGGCCCGGCGTCATAGCTCCGAAGCCGGTGGCATCATTGCCGTGCTTCAGTCCAATCTGATGAAGGATCTCATGGATGAAGACGTAATAGGCATAGCTTCCGGGAATCGGTTGATCGAACCAGCCGCCGCTCGTCCGAAACCAGGCATCGCCGGCTTCCGGGGCCTTCGTCGGGAGGTAGGTCCATGCGGTGCTGGGCTGATCGGATCTTGCCAGACGCAGATCCGCTTGCTGGCTCGCTGTCTCCTGGATCTCGACGAAGCTCAGATCACTCACGCCCGAGATCATCGCGAAGATCTTGCGGACCGTTGCGCTCTGGAGAGGAGAAAGCGGTTGGAAGTTGTTCTGGCTCTCGCCGTTGCCGTAAAAGGTCCCATAGGCGGAGACCGTGGACGGAAAGCTATAAGTCAGGTTGAGGCTACCCCAGCCCTCTCCCGACAGGAGGCCGTCGATATCCTGATCGTAAGTTCTATCGACGGGAGCTGTGACTGCCATTTCAGTTTCCCCTGAACTGAACTGCAGTTACCGCTCCACGCATGCCTCATGGATAATCAGCAAGGAGTAGTTGTGTTTGCGTTTATGTATATCCACGGATTGAGTACCACCCGCGCCTGTATCAACATAACAAGTGAGTTCGGAGCGGCATCGTCGGGATGTAGGCGCTAAAGCATCGGACCCAAAAGTGGATTTGCACTTTTGGGTCCGATGCTTCCTCTATAGATGAGAGCATCGTTCTTGCGGAAAACCGGATCCACTTTTCGCTGACGCGGCCCTCTGGGTCCGCACGATGCTCTAGAAACCGCTCTCACCACGGCAATACGTTCGACTTGCCTGCCTTGGCGGATTCGCCCCTCCCGGGATCGCCCGCCAAGGGCACCTGGATCTGCAGGGTCCAGAGACTCGAACTATCGAAACCAGCCGAAATATAGTGACCAGAGGCTGGGTGACCGGATTCCGCGCACCCGGCGCGCCGCCTCGTCCGCCCGCATGGCCTCGCCACCATGGCAGGAGCACAGGACAATGTGGGCGTCGTGCTCGGAGATCTGGAAGAAATCCACCGCATCCCCGAACCTATCGCTGAGCAATCCCGCCTGACGAAGGATCGGATCGGAATAGGCCACCGTCAGGGCCGAGCCGTCAGCCCGCAGGGCGAGGCGTTGGGCTTTGGGCTTCCACTCGATTTCGTCCAGGGTCCTCAGGATGCGATCCGGCTCCCGCTCCAGGAGCTCGACCCAACGATCCAGGCGTTCGCGTTTCGACAGAACCGGGGCTTTGACTTCCTCAGGGATCTTCAGGTCGGCGACGCTACTGAGTTCGGACAGAGGCCTGTGTTCCATGCTCCCCTCCTTGGCAGAAGAGCGGCTACGAGCACCCACCAGCTACAGGCTCAACCTGAAGCCTATGGAAAAGTTCGAACACAGGCCGATGGCCGAACGCTGATATTTTATGCATTCGAGCCGGTCAGGCGGCCCTCAGCAGATGCACGACGGCAGGCATTCCCAGCGAGACGCCGGACAGGAAGAGCAGACCGAGGACAATCCACCGCATCGTGGCGGGAGAGAGCGGCGGGGGCCAGCGGCGGGCGGCATGGGTCGCCCCCATGACGACCGGAATGGCGAAAAGTCCCGTCAGGGTCGATGGCGCCGGGAGATTGCCGGAAAACACCACGAGACCATTCCGGAACACCGCATTGAGCGCGAATACCGTCACCAGGGTTTCCCGCACCGTCACTTGGTGCATGGGCTGTCGGTAGAAGTGATAGACGAGCGGCGGTCCGCCGGTCGAGAACAGGCCGCTCATCAGGCCCGCGATGCTGCCGAAGAACATGAACGAACCGTCGCCGGACCGTCTGGCGAGAGGATCGGGCTTCCGGGCGAGCTGCAGGCTCGAGACGATGATCACGAAGCCGAGGATGAGGCGCAGGATGTCGGCGCGCGTTCCAGCCAGCCATTCCAGCAGCCAGTACCCCACGAAGAGCATGGGGATGCTGGTCACCAAGACGAGGCGAAACTCCCGCCACGCCACGTCCCGCCAACCCTTGTGGAGCATCTGAACGGCATTCACGAGGGTGAGCGCGCTCACGAGCATCGCCGCATCGGGAAGCGACAGAAGGCCCGTGATCCCGACACCGCCCATGGTGATCAGCCCGAAGGCGAAGCCGGTCAGGGTCTGGATGTAGGCGGCAATTCCGGTCAGCGCCAGAAACCCGATCAGCTCGACAAGCGACATGCCTCAAAATCCTTCGGGCAGTCGGATGTCCTTGCCGGTCTCGAACGGGTTTCAAGCCGCCGAGCGCCGGGAGCCGCTGCCGGAGAGCAGCAGGACCCCGCAAAGATATGCTACGCGCCTGCTCACAAATTGGTGAGGCGGAGGCATAAAGCATCGCGCGGAGAAGGGAAATGCGCTTTTCCGCACGATGCCCAGGTAGACTGCGAAAGGATTTTCAGGCGCTTACCGATTGGTCGTGATCGGCACGGGGCGTTCCCATCAGCTCCGCGAGGCGGTTGCGGGCACGATTGACGCGGCTCTTGATCGTCCCGACCTTCACGCCCAAGGCTTCCGCCGCATCCTCGTAGGACATGCCCTCGGCGCCGATGAGGATGATCGCCTCGCGCTGCTCCTGCGGCAGTTTTTCCAGCGCGGTGGAGAGATCCTGAAGCGCGAGCTTGTCTTCCTGGTCGGGGATCGCGATCATGCTGGCGGCGTGGGTGCCGTCGCCGTCCTCAACCTCGCGGCTGGTCTTGCGGTGGGTGGAATAGAAACCGTTCCGCAGGATCGTGAAGAGCCAGGCCTGCAGGTTCGTTCCGGCCTCGAATGTGTCCTGCTTGGTGAGAGCTTTCAAAACCGTATCCTGAACCAGATCCTCCGCCTGGTCGACCTTCCCGGTCAGCGAGAGGGCGAAAGCGCGCAGGTTCGGGAGGGCATCCATGACGCCGTTGATGAACTCCTGGTCGACCGGCTCCGTATGCGCACGGATGACCTGGGCCACGCGATCGGCGAGGCGCGCGAGGTCGCGCGGCAGCTTGTCCTCCGCGGGATCACCGTAGAGGGCACGCAACTGCTTCCCGAGATGCAGCCGCACGGCAGCGCTGAGCGCTGCCGCCGAGTTGGCGGTGTCGGGGCGGGTGAACTCAGACTGGGTTTTCGGATTCTGTGGCATGCCCAACTATCTGGTGCATGCGGATACCATTTAAATATCCGAGCGACATTTCGACCATGAGATTTTTTCATGGCCACGCCTCTGGATTTTATCACCTGTATGCCTAAGCGGCAGGGCTGAGCTATATGCTCTTTCGAACATGAGGCCAAACCAAGGCCATCAACTTTCAAGGAGCATGCAGCGTGCCTCATTATCTCGGCATCGATGTCGGCACTTCGGCCGTGAAGGCGATCCTCGTCGACGAGCGGCAGGCGGCGGTTGCGGAAGCGGATGTCCCCTTGCAGGTCTCCCGTCCGCATGACCTCTGGTCTGAGCAGGATCCGGACATCTGGTGGGAGGCGGTGCAGGCGGCGCTCGATCAACTTCGTACCCGCTCCGCAGCGGCGCTGGCCGACATACGAGGCATCGGTCTCTCGGGCCAGATGCATGGCGCGGTTCTTCTCGACGAGAATGACCGGCCCCTCCGTCCCGCCATTCTCTGGAACGACGGCCGCTCTTTTCGCGAGGCGCAGGAGCTCGGTGACAAATATCCGGAGCTGTCCCACGCCATGGGCGTCATTCCGATGCCCGGCTTCACGGCGCCGAAACTCGTTTGGCTTGCGCGCCATGAACCGGAAATTTTTGGCGCCATTCGCAAGGTGATGCTTCCAAAGGACTATATCCGTCTCAAGCTCACCGGCGAGATCGTCACGGAAATGTCCGACGCCGCCGGCACGTGGTGGCTGGACGAGGCCGAACGCGATTGGTCCGACGCGGCCCTGGCCGCCACAGGCCTCAGCCGCGAGCAGATGCCGAGGCTCGTCGAAGGTTCGCAACCATCGGGAATGGTTCGGGCCGACGTCGCCGGGCGATGGGGCCTGCGCAGCGACGTGGTCGTGGCAGGCGGCGCCGGGGATGCGGCAGCCGGTGCCGTGGGGCTTGGCGCCATCGAGGACGGATCGGCCTTCATTTCTCTCGGCACATCCGGACAGCTTTTCGTGACCACCCGGGACTTCAGCCCGGCTCCCGAGGCGGTGGTGCATTCCTTCTGCCATGCGGTGCCCGGTCGCTGGTTCCAGATGGCCGCGATGCTGAATGCGGCAAGCTGCCTGGCCTGGGGCGCCCAGCTCCTCAACCGGGACATCGGCGAGCTCCTGCACGAGACTGAGGCCGCCTATGAGAAGCCATCGGACGTGCTTTTCCTGCCCTATCTCGCGGGAGAGCGGACGCCGCACAACGATCCTTATGCACGCGGCGTGTTCTTCGGCCTCTCGCCGCAGACGCATCAGACGGACCTCGTCCAAGCCATCCTCGAAGGCGTGGCGTTCAGTTTCGCCGACGCGAAGCAATGTCTCGCGCAGGCCGGCACGCCGCTCACTTATGCGGGGATGATCGGAGGCGGGTCGAGGAGCGTTTTCTGGGCCAGGATCTTCGCCAGCGTCCTGGATGTTCCGATGCTGCGGTACCAGGGCAGCGACAAGGGACCGGCTTTCGGCGCGGCCCGGCTGGCGCGCCTCGCGGCGACCGGGGAAGCTGTCGAAACGGTGTGCAAGCCCCCCAGCATTCTTGAGACCATCGAGCCCGAGCCGCGGCTCGTCGACCTCTATCGCCCGAGGATCGAGGCTTATCGCAACCTGTATCGCGCGCTGAAGCCGGAATTCGTGCGGGCCTGAAAGAAACGCAGAATAGAACAATATATCTACAGGCCGTCGGACCAATGCGATGAACAGCGATGCCGCCTGCAAAATGTTGTGGGCTAGCTTCCACGGCTATAAAGAAGGGATTGAAACCCGATTGCATTGAAACATTTAGGGCAGTCAAGATCCCTTCTGATCCGGTCCGAAACTTGGCATGATAGAGTCTTCAGAGTTCAAGGCTGAAAACTGCCGATCCAACAACGCGCCTTTAGGGAAACGCCCATGACAGGATCCACCCCGATCCTCGAAATGAAAGACATTTCCAAGACGTTTCCGGGCGTCAAGGCGCTGACCAACGTCTCCCTGACCGTTTATCCCGGCGAGATCCATGCCCTGATGGGAGAGAACGGCGCCGGCAAGTCGACGCTGATGAAGATCCTCTCCGGGGCCTACCAGGCCGATCCGGGAGGAGAGATCCGCATCAACGGCCAGCCCGTCGTCATCGACGGTCCGCTGACAGCGCGCCATCACGGCATTTCAATCATCTACCAGGAACTCTCCCTCGCCCCGAACCTGACGGTCGCCGAGAACATGCTTCTCGGGCGGGAGCACAAGTCCGGCCCGATGGTCGACCGGCGCTCCATGGAGAAGGCCTGCAGGACGGTTCTCGAGCGCCTGGGCGTTCACTTCAATGCCACCACGAAGGTCAGCGAATTATCGATGGCCGAGCGCCAGCTCGTCGAGATCGCCCGCGCGCTCATAGCGAACTCCCGCATCCTGGTCATGGACGAGCCCACGACCTCCCTTTCGTCCCGCGAAACGGAGGCCATGTTCGCGCTCATCCGGCAGCTACGGGCGGAAGGGCTTGCCATCATCTATATCAGCCATCGCATGGCCGAGATCTACGAACTGGCCGAGCGTGTCTCGGTGCTCCGGGACGGCTCGTATGTCGGCACCCTGGTGGGCGACGAAATCTCGGCCGAGCGCCTCGTGCAGATGATGGTCGGCCGCGACCTGTCCTCTTTCTACAAGAAGGACCACGACGCCCACCAGAGCCGCGGCCCCGTGATGTTCGCGGTGCGCAACATGGGCGATGGCGTGCGCGTTCACGATTGCTCCTTCGAGCTGCATGAAGGGGAGGTTCTCGGCATTGCCGGCCTCGTCGGGGCGGGACGGACGGAGCTGGCGCGCCTCATTTATGGAGCCGATCCGCGCACCAGCGGCGAAATCTTTCTCCAGGGCAAGCCTCTTTCGATCAAGGAGCCCGAGGATGCCATCCGGTCCGGCGTGGTCTACCTCACGGAGGACCGCAAGCACCTCGGTCTCTTCCTCGATCTGACCGTACGGGACAATGTGAACGTCAATGTGTTGAGCCAGGATGCAAGGACCGGCGGAGTGCTCAACATGAAAGCCGCCAAACAGCGAGCCGCGGCTGCGATCCGGGCTCTCGGCATCCGCGTGGCGGGCGACGTGGTGCCGGTCGGCAGCCTCTCGGGCGGTAATCAGCAGAAGGTTCTTCTGTCGCGTCTGCTCGAAACGAAACCCAAGGTCCTCATCCTGGACGAGCCGACCCGCGGCGTGGACATCGGGGCCAAGTCGGAAATCTACCGGCTGGTCGATAGCCTCGCCCGCAACGGCGTCGGCGTCATCGTCATCTCCAGCGAACTGCCGGAAGTCGTCGGCATCTGCGACCGCGTGCTGGTGATGCGAGAAGGACGGCTGGAGGGCGAAGTCGGCGGGGCCGGCCATCCGCCCATGACTCAGGAAAACATCATTGCTATCGCGACAGGCGTAAGGGAAGCTGCCGAATGACATCCCCGAATGAGACCAGCGCAGGTGTGCAAGCGAGCGGGGCCCCAGGCGCCGATGCGGCGTCTCAAAGTCTTCAGCGGCGCCTTGCCTGGCGTTCCACCCTGCAGGCCATCGGCATGCTGCCGGTGCTCATCATCCTGGGCGTCGTGTTCGAACTCATGTCGGGCCGGTTCCTGAGTTTCCAGAACCTCTCGATCGTGATGCAGCAGGCCTCGATCAACACCGTGCTCGCGGCCGGCATGACCTTCGTCATCCTCACCGGCGGCATCGATCTCTCGGTCGGCTCGATCCTGGCCGCAGCCGCCATGGTGGCCATCCTGGGATCCCTGATTCCCGAATGGGGCATGCTGGGAATTCCGGCCGCCCTGCTCACGGGTCTGGGCCTCGGTCTCGTAAACGGCGCGCTCATCGCCTTCGCGAAGCTGCCGCCCTTCATCGTGACCCTTGGCTCGCTGACGGCCGTGCGCGGCCTCGCACGCCTGCTCGGCGACGATACGACCCAGTTCAACCCGCAGCTTCCCTTCGCGTTCATCGGCAACGGCACCTTGTTCGGCCTGCCCTGGCTGGTCTGGATCGCCTTCGCGGTGGTGATCATATCCTGGTTCATCCTGCGAAGAACGGTGCTGGGCGTCCACATCTATGCGGTCGGCGGCAACCCCGATGCGGCACGGCTGAGCGGCATCAAGGTCTGGGCCGTCCTGCTGTTCGTCTATGCCTTCTCGGGTCTGGCGGCCGGTCTCGGTGGCGTCATGTCGGCGGCCCGCCTGTTCGCCGCGAACGGGTTGCAGCTCGGGCAATCCTACGAGCTCGACGCCATCGCGGCCGTCATCCTCGGCGGCACCAGCTTCGTCGGAGGCATCGGATCGATCTGGGGCACGCTGATCGGCGCCCTCATCATCGCCATCCTGTCGAACGGCCTCATCCTGGTCGGCGTCTCCGACATCTGGCAGTTCATCATCAAGGGACTCGTGATCATCGGGGCCGTGGCGCTCGACCGCTACCGCCTCAAGGGATCGGCGCGCACCTGATCAAGAGATACCAGCGCCTGTCCTGGGCGCTCGTATAAGCGGTCTCCCGGAAAGCAAGCACAGGCTCCGGGAGACGTGGAGCCTAAGACACCGCAACAAGGACATTCGGAGGAACCAATGGCACTTTCCCGTCTCGCACTGAGCCTTGCCGCCGCTGCCGTCATCGCAGCTCCGGCCTATGCCAAGGACGTCAAGAACGTCGGCATCTCGGTCGGCCTGCTCGGCAACCCGTTCTTCGTGGCGACCATCAAGGGCATCGAGGCCAAGGCGAAGGAGATCACCCCCGGCGCCAAGATCACGTCCGTGTCGGCGGACTACGACCTGAACAAGCAGTTCACCCAGATGGACAACTTCACGGCGGCCGGGACGGACATCGTGATGATCAATGCGGTGGACCCGAAGGCGATCGAGCCCTCCGTGAAGCGCGCTCAGGCGAGCGGCATGGTCGTGGCAGCCTTCGACGTGGCCGCCGCCGGTGCCGACGTGACGGTGATGACGGACAACGTCAAGGCCGGCGAGCTTGCCTGCCAGTACATCGCCGATCACCTCAAGGGCAAGGGCGAAGTCCTCATCGTGAACGGCCCGCAGGTCTCGTCGATCACGGATCGCGTGAAGGGCTGCAAAAACGTCTTTTCCAAGCACCCTGACATCAAGATCCTGTCCGACAACCAGGATGCCAAGGGCTCCCGCGAAGGCGGCTTCGCCGTCGGCCAGAGCCTGCTGACCCGTTTCCCGAAAGTGGATGCCGTGTTCGCGATCAACGACCCAACCGCCATCGGCATCAACCTGGCGGCCAAGCAGCTGAACCGCAACGAGTTCATCATCACGGCGGTCGACGGGGCTCCGGATATCGAGAACGAGCTGAAGTCGGGCAATTCCCTGATCAAGGCCTCGGCCTCGCAGGACCCGTACATCATGGCTGCCCAGTCCTATGAGCTCGCGGTCGGCATCGTGAACGGCAAGAAGCCCGAGAAGAACGTGATCCTGCTCGAGCCGAAGCTGATCACCGCGGACAACATCAAGGACTACAAGGGCTGGCAGGCCGTCCGCTGATTTCGTTTGACATCCGGCGGCCATGGCGCGAGCTGTGGCCGCCGTTTTCCATTCATGGATGCTTGAGGAACGACCGATGTTGAAGCAACTGCGCGAACAGGTTCTGGAAGCCAATCTGGAAGTGGTTCGTCGCGGGCTTGTTCTCTACACCTTCGGCAATGTCAGCGGCATCAGCCGCGAGGACAACCTGGTCGTCATCAAGCCGAGCGGCGTGCCTTATGAGCGCATGAAGGCCGACGACCTCGTGATCACGGATTTCGACGGTAAGGTCGTCTGGGGCGAGCTGCGCCCCTCTTCCGACCTCGACACCCATATCCATCTCTACAAGGCGTTCCCGGAGATCGGCGGCGTGGTGCATACCCATTCGGAGCACGCCGTGGCCTGGGCGCAGGCCGGCCGACCGATTCCGCCCCTGGGCACCACTCACGCCGACTATTTCTACGGCCCGGTTCCGGTCACCCGCGAGCTGACGCCCGACGAGATCAAGAACGATTATGTCCGTGCGACCGGTGTCGCCATCGCGGAGGCCTTCGGCAATCGCGATCCCATGGAGGTGCCCGCCGCCCTGGTCGCAGGACACGGCCCCTTCGCCTGGGGCAGGACGCCCGAGGATGCCGTGCATAACGCCGTCGTGTTGGAGGCCGTGGCCCGCATGGCGATGTATACGCTCTCGCTGCAGCCGAATGCGCAGGGCGTCTCGCAGGAGCTGCTCGACCGGCATTATTTCCGCAAGCATGGCGCCTCGGCGACCTATGGCCAGTCCGAGAAATAGCCTGCCGCTTCCTTCTGAACCGCATATGCCCTGTTTTGGGAGATACAGATGGCCGTTGTAGCAGGTGTCGATTTCGGCACCCTGAGCGTCAGGGTCACCCTCGTCGATGACCGCAAGGGCCCGCTGGGCCTCGCCAAGGCGGAATACCCGCTTCACCGGAAACGGGAGAACCCTGCCCACGCCACCCAGGCGCATGCCGATCACATGGAAGCTCTGACGCGTGCCATGCGCGGCGCCTTGGATTCGGCGGGCGTGAAAGGTGAGGATGTGGCGGCGCTCGCCATCGACACCACCGGTTCCAGCGTCGTGATGGTCGGCGAAGGTCTCGAGCCCCTCGATGAATACTACCTCTGGTGCGACCACCGGGCGAAGTCCGAAGCCGAGGAGATCACCCGGCTCGCCCATCAGGAAGACCTCGAAGCCATTCAATGGTGCGGCGGCGTCTATTCGCACGAATGGGGCTTCTCCAAGCTGCTGCACTGGCTGCGCAACAATCCGGACAAGCGGGACCGGCTGGTGACGGCGCTGGAGCATTGCGACATGGTGGCAGCCACCCTGACCGGCGTCACGGATCCGCGACGGATCAAGCGCAGCATCTGCGCCATGGGCCACAAATGGATGTGGAATCCCCGGTGGGGCGGCCTGCCCCCGCAGGAGTTCCTCTCCAAGGTCGATCCGCTGTTCGACGGCATCCGCGCCAAGCTCGCCGGGGAATACGCCACCTCCGACGTGGTCGCAGGCCACCTCACGTCCGAATGGGCGGAGCGGCTCGGCCTGAAGGCCGGCATTCCGATCCCTGTCGGCGCCCTCGACGCCCATTGGGATGCCATCGGCGCCGGCTGCCGGGTCGGCGACGTGGTCAACGTGGTCGGCACCTCCACCTGCATCATCGCCATAGCCGAGGATACGAGCCTGATTCAGGGCGTTTGCGGCGTCGTGCCCGGAAGCGTCGACCCGAGGCTCGTAGGAATCGAGGCTGGCCTGTCGGCCACGGGCGACATCTTCGAGGCGATTGCCCGGCGTGCCGGCACCAATGTCCAGGACCTCTCCCAGGGCTTGGAGCAGTACAGGGCCGGGCAGACCGGACTCCTGCGCCTGACCTGGGACAACGGCGACCGCACGGTCCTCGTGAAGGCGGATCTCGGGGGCATCACGCTCGGCTGGAACCTGCTTCACACGGCTCAGGACGAATTGTTCGCCGCCATCGAAGGCACCGCCTTCCACACCCGGATCATACTCGAGCGCATGGCCGAGGGCGGAGTTCCTGTCGAGCGGGTCATCAATGCGGGCGGCATCCCGCAGCACAATGCGGTCCTGAACCAGGTCTACGCCAATGTGCTCGGCCGTCCGGTGCTGGTCCCCAACGGCATCCCGACAGGCCTCGGATCCAGCATCTTCGCAAGCCTCGCCGCCGGATCACATCCCGACCTCGACAGCGCCCGGGCGGCGATCTGCCTGCCTTTCCGGACCTTCGAACCCGACCCGAAGGCTCATGCCGTCTACGAGCAGCTCTTCGCTCATTACAAGACGCTCTATTTCGGCTTCGGCGGCGTCTCTGGACCCGTTTCCCTGGATCATATATTGCGCGACCTCAAACGAATTTCGGCTCACGCTTCGGAGCCTGTTCCCCCCGATGCGATGCCCGCGTGACTTCGAGCGGGCCGAGCCGGTTGGGTCCATGAGTTTTCGTTGAGGTTTAGGCAGGAGGCTTTCGATGATCCTGGTTTGTGGCGAAGCCCTGATCGACCTCTTTATCGGAGCGTCCGGCCCGACCGGCTTTCCTGCGGAAGCCGTCGCGGGTGGATCCCCCTTCAATGTGGCCATCGGAATCGGCCGTCTCGGGCGGCCCTCGGCCTTCCTCTCCACCCTGTCGGAGGACGTGTTCGGCACCTTCCTGGCGGAAAAACTCGCCGAATCCGGCGTGAGTCCCGCCTATCTCCGGCGCCGCCCGAACTACACGACCCTCAGCGTGGTCGCGACGAACGCTTCGGGGCAGCCGCAATATTCCTTCTATGCGCCCAATTCTGCGGACCGGGCTCTCACGCCCGAAGCGCTCCCGGCCGAATTGCCGCCCGATGTGAACGCCATCGCGGCCGGGTCCTATGCCCTCGGTGTCGAGCCCATCGCCAGCGCCATCGAGACTCTGCTTCGCCGCGAGGCCGGGTCGCGTGTGATTTCTCTCGATCCCAATGTCCGGCCGCGCGTCGTCGGCGACCTCAAGGCGTACCGCGAGCGGTTCGAGAGTCTGCTCTCCTATGCGGATATCGTGAAGGCGAGTGACGAGGATATCGAGCTTCTCTACTCCACGCACGACCTCGCATCCGCCGCCCGCGCCTGGCTTCAGCGCGGCCCGAAGCTCGTCATCGTTACCCGTGGGGAAAAAGGTCCCCTGGCCGCTTTCGGCGACCGGATCGTGGAGCGCCCTGCACCCAGGATCGAGGTGGTGGATACGGTCGGCGCGGGCGACACGTTTCATGCCGGGCTCCTGTCCTGGCTCGATGCCAATGATCTGCTCAACCCGGAAGGGGTTGCCGGATTGACGCCTGAGCAGGTCACGGCAGCCCTCGATTTCGCAGCGGCGGCGGCGGCCATCGTCTGCACCCGCCGCGGCGCCAATCCGCCCTCCTGGACCGAGGTCGAACAATTCATGGCGTCACGCGCCTGACCACAAGGGAAAGTGTCATGACGATGTCCCAGCCCGTCCTTCCTCCGCTCGGCCCGCACTGGCGTTCGAATCGCTTCCACAGGCAATGGCTGCTGGAGCAGGCGAACAATCTCTTCGACTTCTTTCAGTACGGGATCATCAACCCGGCCGGGGGCTTCTTCGATCTCGACGATGTAGGCCAACCCATCGAGACCGCCAATCCCGTCCGGCAGATCCACAACACCACCCGCATGGTGCATTGCTTCGCCATCGGCACCCTGCTCGGCCGCCCTGGAAGCGAGACGATCGTCGACCATGGCATGACCTATCTCTGGAACGCACATCGCGATGCAAAGAACGGAGGCTATGTCTGGTCGCTGGACGACAACGGCCCGAAGGACGACACCAAGCAGGCCTATGGGCATGCCTTCGTCCTGCTCGCCGCCTCCAGCGCGAAGGTGGTCGGCCATCCGCTTGCCGACCGCCTGATTCAGGACATCACGCAGGTTCTGGAGGAGCGCTTCTGGGAAGAGCAGCACGGCGCCGTGACGGAGGAGTTCTCCCGCGATTGGCAGCCCTTGAGCCAGTATCGCGGCCAGAACTCCAACATGCACCTGACGGAATCGCTGATGGCCGCCTTCGAGGCGACGGGCGACAAGGCCTATCTGGAAAAGGCCGAGCGGATCGCCGGCCTGATCATCGGCCGTCATGCCGCCTCCCTCGGCTACCGCGTGGCGGAGCATTTCCATGCGGATTGGAGCCTCGATAAGGAATATCGCGGCTACGACGTGTTCCGCCCCTACGGCACGACGCCGGGCCATTGGCTGGAATGGGCGCGTCTCGTCCTCCAGCTTTGGGTTCTCGGCGGCAAGCGGCACGACTGGATGCCGGAAGCCGCCCGCGAACTCTTCCGCCAATCCATCGAGCTCGGATGGGACAAGGACAAGGGCGGCTTCTTCTATGCCCTGGACTGGGAGGACAAGCCGCGGCTGCCGCAGAAACTCTGGTGGCCCTGCGCGGAAGCCATCGGCGCGGCGGCCTTCCTCGGCGACCACAGCCCGAGCGATTACCACGAGCAATGGTACCGCAGCCTCTGGGGCTTTGCCGACCGGCATCTGATCGACCACAGGCACGGCGGATGGCGCCCGGAGCTGGCGGAAGACCTGACGCCGGGGACAACCCTCTTCACCGGCAAGCCCGACCTGTACCACGCCCTGCAGGCCTGCCTGATCCCGCTCTTCCCTGCGACCGGAAGCCTGACGAAGGTTATTCCGGAGGCTGTTTCTCAGCCCTGAGCCAGATGCTGCTCCAGAGCTTCTCTCTGGGGCATGCCTGCCTGGGCGCCCGCCGTGAGGCAGGACAGGGATGCGGCAGCGCAGGCCCGTTCCATGGCCGACCCGATCTCGAGCCCTTCGGCAAGCCCATTGGCAAGCACGCCGACGAAGGTGTCGCCTGCGCCCGTGGTGTCGACCGGCGTGATCGGGCGCGCCGTCGCATAGGTCTGAGACCCATCGGGCATCACCGCATAGGCGCCGCGCGGCCCCGCCGTGACGATGCATGTGGGACCGAAGGAACGGGAAATGGCGGATCCGGCCTTGAGATAGTCCTCGCCCGCAGGCTCTCCGACGATCTCGGCGATGGCGAGCGCCTCGTGCTCGTTGACGACAAGCACGTCGGTCACGGCCAGGAGTTCCGCGATGGCCGACCGCTCCTTGACGGGTGGCACGGGGGCGAAATTCCACACCACCTTGACGCCGGCCCGGCGCGCCCGTGCTGCGACTTCCAGGGAATCCGCGATGGGCACCTCCATCTGGAGCACAAGAACGGAAGCCCTGGATAGGAGGCTCTCGGGCAGGTCGGCCGCGCGCAGGGCCATGTTCGCGCCGCTGGCAACCGTGATGGCGTTCTCCCCCGTCTCGTCGACGGTGATGAACGCGCAACCGGTGGGCTCGTCCGTGACCCGGATGGCGCTCACATCCACTTCGTTGTCTTCGAGGTTCTTGAGGCAGGCCGTTCCGAAAGGATCGTTCCCGATCGCTCCGGTCATGGCGACCCGGAGCGGACCGCCACGACTGACCCGCGCGGCCGCAACGGCCTGGTTGGCGCCCTTTCCGCCGAAGAAGCTGTCGGCGCGGCGGGACAGGACGGTCTCGCCCGGGCGGGCGATCCGCTGGACCCGTGCCACGAGGTCCATGTTGATGGATCCGAAGATGACGATCATGCCAGGCTGCCCTTTTTCGAGGCGCCATCCTTACCATCCGGCAGCAGTCATTGGCGAGGCCTTGAAGGATGGGCTTTGCACTGGGAGCCAGTCACGCACCATCCACAGCTATTTCTCCCCTGCGGCCCACCTAGGGGTTATGCCCTGGAACCAAGCAGGCTGCCTCAACATTTGACTCGCAGGTCAGCGTAGCAGCGGTAAACTGTCATCAGAATCAAAGATGGTTTGCCACTGGCAGATTGTAGAACAGGCTTTGATGGGCAGGCAGGTTGATCCTCACCGTCCGGTTCGCGGAAATCCACCGCCAGCAACGACTCGCCCTCGCAAACAACCTTCTCTTGCAAGTTCCCCCAGACGCCTCTGCGCGGCGCCTGGATAGGTCTCTGTGCGCAGTTTCAAAACCCGGAGTTGGTCATTGAGCAAGCATCATGAGAAGCAGAGACGCAAGACCCGCCGCTCCCTTGAAACAGCGCAGGTCTTCGACCTCACCGGATCCAAGTTCCAGGCCGAGCGCAGCCTCCCTCCCATCAAACCGCTCAATGCAACGCAGGACGATTATCTCGACGCGCTGAAAAACAGTGCCCAGGTGGTGGTTCTCGGTCCCGCAGGGACCGGAAAGACCTGGATTGCAGCGACCTACGCGGCGGACCTTTTCCGCCAGCGCCGCATCCGCAAGATCATCCTCACCCGCCCCAACGTCCCGAGCGGCCGCTCCCTCGGGTTCTTTCCCGGCAGCCTCGAAGAGAAGTTCGGCCCCTGGGCTGCCCCGGTCATCGAGGCCATCAAGGAGCGGATCGGTGCGGCCGCTTACGAAATCGCGGTCAAGAACGGCGATATCGAAATGGTGCCGTTCGAGGTCATGCGCGGGCGCTCCTGGCGCGACGCCTTCATCCTCCTCGACGAAGCGCAGAATGCCACCCCGGCCGAGATGAAAACCTTCCTGACCCGTATCGGGGAGGATTGCACGGTCGTGATCAATGGAGACGTGAGCCAGTGCGACCTGCGTGAGACCTCGGGCCTGCGCACGGTCATTCACCTGATCAAGTCGCAGATGCTCCCCGTTCCGATCATCGAGTTCACCCTCAATGAGATCGTACGGTCGGGTGTCTGCGAGATGTGGGTGCGGGCCTTCGAAGAGGTGCATTGCTAGAGCTGTTTCCACTTACGTGGAATCACCTCTCTTCTTTGCTTGCCGCATTTTTTGACGGTGAACCGGATCCACTTCACCGAAAAATGCTCTCGCACATCGAAGCCATAGCGGACCCTATTTTAGGGTCCGCTCCGATGATGAATCCTTGAAGAACGGCCCCAAAGTGTCATCCACCTGGGGCCGTTTTCATGTCTATGGATAAGGAGGCACGTGGCGCGCGAGAACCCGGGCGGGCCCTCCCCGCAAGGAGAAAGCCGCAGACCCGGGGTCATTCACGACGAAAAGGCTGGATGCCTTAGGCGAGTTCGATGGCGCCGACTTCGGGACCCTTGCGGCCCTCGACGATGGCGACCCGGACGGCCTGTCCCTGATCGAGCTGACCCAAGCCGGCACGCTCCACGACGGAGATGTGCAGGAACAGGTCCTTGCTTTCGCCCTCGACGGATACGAAGCCGTAGCCCTTCACGGAGTCGAACCACTTGACGGTGGCCGGGACTTCCGGCGGACCGCTGACCGGACGCGCGCCTGGGCCGCCGCTCGGACGACCAAATCCGCCACCGGACTGACCAGGGCCGCCCGAACGCATCGGCCGCGGACCGCGAGCGGCACGCGGCGGCTCGGGCTCGGCCGTGCTGGCGTCGACACTGACGATTTCCTGGACCTGCGGTCCCTTCTGGCCTGCGCCGACCTTGATGACCAGGGTCGTGCCGGATTCGAGCGCGGAGTAGCCCGCCGCCTCGACCTGCCGGACATGCAGGAAGGCCTCGCCCGATCCGTCGGTCATTTCGACGAATCCGAAGCCTTTTTCAGGATTGAACCACTTCACCCGTGCTTCGGTCTCTGGTCCCGAGGCGGGAGCGCCATAAGATGTCTGCTGCCGCATGGGCCGTTCAAACGATGTTGGAGGAGCGAAATCGCCCCAGTGATCTTCGGGTTGACCGCCAAATTGACGTCGGCGATCACGGTGATCATTTCCCCGGCCCATCAGGACTGCCTTCTAAAGTCTCAAGTTTCGTAAACGCTATAGGCGTAACGCCCTCAACCATTGAGGGCAAGACGATAACTACTCATACCTAGACATTTCACGCAAGGTCTCAAAAGGGCGTGTCATGCGGATTGTGGCATTCCAGCCCGAGAATCTGGCCCTCCGGTCACCGCCTTGAGCCCATGACGGCCCTCCGCGTCTCCCGGCAGGTCTCCCCTCCCGCGATGGATCCGCTCATGAATGAAGCCCAGCTTGGTCATGACCGCCGGGGTGAGGACGAAGGGATAAAGATCCGGCTGCCCCATGCTGCGGTTCAGGGAATTGACCGCGAAGGTCAGGGGAAGCCATGCCGCCATCAGCCGGTCCAGATCGCCTTCCCGATGCGGATCGAAGTCGATGTCCGCCGCAAGCTCGGATCCCCGGCCGATCCTCGGACGCATCTTCAGGCCGAAGGCATTGGCCGTCTCCAGGGTATCGACGATATGAAGGTAATGAGCCCAGGTCTCGGCAAAATCCTCCCATGGATGCGAGGCCGCATAGGCGCTGACGAATTCCTCCTGCCAGTTTTCCTTGGGTCCACGGGCATAGTGATCTCTCAGGGCCTGGCCGTAATCCTGCCGCTCGTCTCCGAAGATCCGGCGGAAGCCGTCGAGGCTCGGATCGTTGCGGACCAGCACGTTCCAGAAGTAATGGCCGACCTCATGCCGGAAGTGCCCGAGGAGGGTCCGGTAGGGCTCCCCCATGCTGTGCCGCCGCCTTTCCCGCTCCGCATCGTCGGCTTCGGCGATGTTGATGGTGATCAGGCCGTCGTCGTGCCCGGTCAGGATCGAAGGCCCTTCAGGAGAGTTCTCTGCGGGATCGGCCAGAAAGTCGAAGGCTAGCCCCTGCGGGTCCTCGGCCCGGGTCGCCAGCGGCAGCCCGAGCTTCAGCAGCGTATAGAAGAGGCGCCGCTTGGCGGTTTCCAGGCCCCGCCACCGGCCGAGGTTCTGCGGGCTGGAAAGATCCGGCACCGTGCGGTTGTGCCGGCAGGCCCGGCAATAGGGGTTGGCGTCCCCCGCCGGGACCAGCCAGTTGCAGACATCGTGTTCCGCATTGGCACAGAAGCGGAAGGGCGTACCTGGTAGGGCCAGAGCCGCCCAGTCTCCCTCACCCGCAGGCTCGAGGGCGCTGATGTCCTGGATCGAGGGCAGGTAGCCGAGCCGCCGGCCGCAACTCTCGCACCGGCTGTTCTCGAAATAGAGCGGCTGGCCGCAGGCTTGGCATTCGAAAAGCTTCATGGATCGTTCCTGCGGCTCTTGCGACTGGAAGGCTTGGCCGCACCGTCACGGCAACGGCTTCACAAGCTGTTGGTTCGCAAGAGTTTGTGCCGTCCTCAGCGTGGCACTGCCCATAATTTAAGCTTCTCGCGAAGCGCCTCCCGTTTCATCATGCCTCCACACCGGACCCGAGGTCCGGGCTCTCCATGAGGAGGATAACTCATGATCCATATCGCCAAGCAGGCGACGCAGGACGGCACCTTCACGGTCTACCTCGGCGACCGCCCGGTCGCCTGGGGCCTGACCAGCCACGCTGCGGATGCCCTGATCCAGACGCTGCTCCGGCGCTGATCCCGGTCTCTGACCCATGGATACAGGGCGCCTGCCATGGCCTCCTATACGAGGAGATTGTCTGGAAGACGTGTGGAAGGCGCTGCCACTGCGCTTGGCAGGTCGTCGAAAGGTCCTGCCGCCAGTGCCGACCCGGTCAGTCGGCGCGCTCTGTAGGGCTGATGTCACTTTACCGTGAGGCAGGAAGCCGCGCCGGACGCGATCCGCAGCGGGTCGCGCGCCTGCGTTGACCCAGAGGCAGCACCAGTTGTGCGTCCGGAATTTATACGCCCGGCGAACTATAGGCGGGACGACCTGGACTCTTTACTTCGACCAGCCGCCGGCATTACGATGCTGCCTTAAGTCATAATAACCTAAGATAGTGATGGCGTACCGTACCATCGACTATAGTTGTTGCAGCTGATTCGTTTTTAACGACGCCGCATGGCGCCACGCAGATGCAATCCGGCTTGGAGGGGCTATGTTCGAGGGTCGCAGGAAACGTGTCCTGATCGTCGAGGACGAGGCGATGATCTCGATGCTGATCGAGGACATGGTTCTCGATTTCGGATGCGAAGTCGTAGGACCGGCCGCACGTCTGGACCATGCCCTGACCCTCGCACTTCAGGCGGATATCGATATCGGCATTCTCGACATCAACGTCGACGGATCGGTGGTGTTCCCCGTGGCCGACGTCCTGCGCTTCCGCGGCGTCCCGTTCATCTTCTCGACGGGCTACGATTTCCGCTCGCTTCCCGAACGATTCCGCGATTCCCCGACATTGTCCAAGCCATTCTCGTATGACAACTTCGCCGATACCCTGCGCCGCGCGCTGGCTTCGGCCTCGGATTCTTCGGAAGTCGTATAGAGGCCGCTCCGCGACGGAGTCGAGTCCGCGGTGCGATGCCAAAAACTTGCGCTGCATCTGGCGAAGTTTCCGCTCCGACCCAATTTCATCGCACCGGGTTTATCGCTAGTACACCCGCATGAACGTTTGCGTGCTTCGGAGTCCCCGCTTCAGATGAACATCAAACCTGCAGAAGGACCGTTTCGCATCGGGCGATCCGAAACCGGCCTCGGACTTTTCGCGACCGACGTGATCGAGAAGGATACCTTCATCATCGAGTATGTGGGGCCGAAGATCACGAACGAGGAAGTCCAGCGCCGGCGCAACACGCGCTACCTGTTCGAGATCAGCGACCGCTGGACCATCGACGGCTCACCCCGCTGGAACATCGCCCGCTACATCAATCACGGCTGCCGCCCGAACGCCGAAGCCACCGTGTCGCGCGGCCGGATCCGCATCAAGGCGATCAAGCGCATCAAGCCCGGCGACGAGATCACCTACAATTACGGCAAGAACTACTTCGAGACCTTCATCAAGCCGATGGGCTGCCGGTGCAAGTCATGCGAGCGGAAGCGGGCCAAGCAGGAGCGTGCGTGAATTGATAGACCCAGATCACGAAACATGGCTCTTGGACACCGGGGATCAGGTCGTCGCGAAGAAATCGGCACAGGGTTATTCATCGCTCACTCCGATTGAGCGGCTCGTCTACTGTCTCTGGATCATGGATTATGCCATGCGCAACGCTGGAGACCTGATGGCAGCCGATGATCTCCATCCATCTTTTCTGACCGATGGAAAAGCGGCTGCACAAGCTCTCGGCCTGCCGTGCTCGACGGCTGCGTTCGGACTTTCGACCGCAGAACTCGAGCAAAGGTACTTCAGCTTGTTCGATGAACTCGTGAGTGAAGTCAGGGCCGCCTGACGTCCGTTGCACGTCCATGAGTTCGCGGTGTCAGCGTGGTCGGGGCGTATCTGGCAGCGCGAGAGCGTCGAACGCAAAAGTGGGAACCGGTTTTGCGTGGAACGATGCGGCCCAACAAGAACATCGGAGCATCGGACGTGAGTTCGAATTCCCGCCCGATGCTCCGGCGTTGAGCACCACAGCACTCCCACGTCATCACCGGCCTTGTGCCCGTGATCCCGACTATTGAGGCGTAGCGCTTCTCCAATCGAGATAACCTCTGACGCGCTCTACGCCGCACCGAACTCCGCGACCGTCCGCCTGGCGCCCTTCTCATAAAGGCGCGCCAGGTTCGCCGTCACGGCTTCCGTGAAGCGCGGGTCCTTCGGCAGGTCGTCGCCGAAGATCTCGCGGACACCGAACAGCGCTTTCGCCAAATCCCTGCTCCCTGCCCTGTCGGCCAAGTCCCGCAGGCGCGACGCCATGGGATCGCGCACGTCGATGGGAGCTCGCTTCTCATCGACGCCGGTCACATAGCGCATCCAGGCCGCCACCCCGAGGGACAGGCGCGCGATGGAGGCGCCATCCCGTAGGCGGTCACGCACCGTGCCGAGAAGACGCTGCGGCAGCTTCTGCGAGCCATCCATGGCGATCTGCCAGGTGCGGTGCTTCAGGGCCGGGTTCTTGAAGCGCTCGATCAGCGCCCGCTTGTAGGAGGCCAGATCGGCCCCGGGCGGCATGTGGAGGGTCGGGGTGACCTCCTCGTCCATGAGCCCTTCGATGAGCCGCACGAAGGCCGGATCGGCCATGGTGTCGGCCACAGTCTCATAGCCGGCGAGATAGCCGAGATAGGCCAGCGTCGAGTGGCTTCCGTTGAGCAGCCTGAGCTTCATGTGCTCGTAGGGTTCCACATCGGCCACGAACTCGGCTCCCGCCGTCTCCCAGGCCGGCCGCCCCTGCGGGAAGTTGTCCTCGATGACCCACTGGGTGAAAGGCTCGGTCACGACGGGCCAGG
>Ga0182736_1001567_pt1 | contig 21351 bp, 20 predicted proteins | sample eDN5th30CKraftBY_FD_128882 | JGI IMG/M metagenome (GOLD analysis project Ga0182736, IMG submission 128882) | Enriched backyard soil microbial communities from Emeryville, California, USA - eDNA 5th pass 30_C Kraft BY (version 2) (version 2) | ecosystem: Environmental > Terrestrial > Soil >... | reverse complement strand
CGCCACCCACATCCATCGCATCCGCGCAATTGCGCATTGGAAAGCTGTGACGGGCGCGGTTGCCTGATTTCCGAGAGCCGTCGGCAGAGCGCAATCACCGCTCGATAACGTGACATCGCCCTTTTGATTAGTCCTAGCGCTCAACATGTGCAGTTAGGAATATTGTCCTTGACTCCGGCCAGAGTGAGAACATAATGGGAACATCAGTCCACCCGAATTCCCCTGCTCACTACGCCCGTAGGAGATCGCATTCATGCGTCCAGTCGCCAAACAAGATCCAATAGCCGAGACCGTCGACGAGGCGCTTGCTTGGCATCGCGGCGATGCACGCGCTTGTATTGCCACGCTACTCGCTGATTGCGCTTGGCTCCGTTACCAGATCGAAGTTGCGGATCACGCGATGAGCCGCGGCTTCACCCGAGGTTGGCGGCCTTGTTCGGATCGAGACCGAGAATGTCCACGCTAGACGATACCTGGACGCATTGATGGGAAATATCCGTTGACCTACCGCAACTTCGGCGCGATCTTCATTGCGCTGAGGGGTGTATCAATGAGATTACTCATCGCGTTCGTCTTCGCTGTCCTTGCCGTCTCGCCTGCAAGTGCCGAAGAGTTATGCCCGAAATATGGGAAATGCGTTCCGGCGGATCAGTTCGCTTGCCAAGAGGTTGATCGGAGCAGCGTTGTCACGCGCGTCTGGGACGATCTCAACGCCTCTACATCTCGACCGAGCACTGCTCTTCTGGGAACCCATCGGGCATACTCTCCGCTGCTTCAATACGTGAAGGCGGGACGAAGGACAGGCTCTGTGTGCTTTCTATTCGATCGGCAAGAGCTTCTTTGGCCGAGTCTAAATTTGCTGCGCAAGAGGTCGTTCTGGAATCTGGAATCTTGTGGGTGTCGAAGATCACAATCGGGAGGCCCATCCATTGATCATGCGAGGCCGCCGATGCAAATATATTTCATATCAAAATAGTCTTCGATCCCCTGGTGACCACCTTCACGGCCGAGGCCGGATTCCTTCACGCCACCAAAAGGGGCCTCGGGCGTGGTAATGAGGCCTTCGTTGACCCCGACCATACCATATTCCAAGCCTTCCGAAACGCGGAACGCGCGAGCGAGATCGCTTGTGTAGAAATAGCAGGCAAGCCCGTACTCGGTATCATTGGCAAGCGCGATGGCTTCGTCCTCGGTTTCGAATCGGAAGACCGGAGCAATGGGGCCGAAAATTTCCTCCTTCATGAAGCGCATTTGCGGTGTAGCTTCGGCGATAACCGTTGGGCGGAAAAACGTGCCGCCAAGTTCGTGCCGCGTGCCACCGGCTACAATCCTGCCGCCTTTCGATTTGGCGTCAGCGATAAATTCCTCAACCTTTTCAACGGCCTTTTCGTCGATCAACGGCCCTTGTTGCACGCCCTCTTCTAACCCCGACCCGACCTTCAATGCGACGCAGGCCTGCGTGAGCCTCTCAACGAAGCGGTCGTAAATCCCGCTCTGCACGAAGAAACGGTTGGTACATACGCAGGTCTGTCCGGAGTTGCGGAATTTCGCGGTCATGGCGCCCTCGACGGCGCGATCAAGGTCCGCATCGTCGAAGACCAGGAACGGTGCGTTGCCACCGAGTTCCATCGAAACCTTCTTGATGGTCGCTGCCGCCTTCGTGATGAGGATCTTGCCGACCTCGGTCGATCCCGTAAAGGTAATCTTCCTTATCGTCGGGTTTTCACAAAGCTCGTCGCCGATGTCCGATGCTGAACCGGTAACGATATTGACGACACCGGGTGGGAAGCCGGCTTCCTGGCAAAGCACACCCCATGCAAGCCCGGAAAAGGGCGTCTGAGACGCGGGCTTGACGACGCTGGTGCAGCCGGCAGCGATGGCCGGACCGATTTTGCGTGCCAGCATTGACGACGGAAAGTTCCACGGCGTAATCGCCGCGATCACGCCGACAGGCTCCTTGGTCACCAGAATGCGGCGATCTGCCCAGGGACTGGGTACAATGTCGCCATAAGTGCGACGAGCCTCCTCGGCAAACCAGAGAATATAGGCAGCCGACGCCGCAATCTCACCTCGGGCCTCGGCGAGCGATTTACCCTGCTCAAGGGTCAGGATTTGGGCAAGCGTCTCCTGATTGTTCATGAGTGCGTCATGCAGCTTGCGCAAAAGCTTGGAGCGCTCGAGTGCCGTCGTCTTGCGGAAGGACTGAAAGGCCCTGTCCGCGGCTTCGATGGCCCGTCTGGTCTCCACCCTGCCGGACTTCGGCACGGTGCCGATCCTTTCACCCGTCGCGGGATTGGTTACGTTGATGGTCTCGCCTGAATCGGCGTCAACCCACTTGCCGTCGATGAGGTTGGCCTCACGCATAAAATGGCTGATCTTCTGGAGCATCGATTGCCTCCCTAATTGTTTCTCGATTGGTGTTCTGGGATCGTGCTATTGCTGCATGCCCCAGCGGTGGACCGTCTTCTCCTCGATCTTTCGAAAGATCAGGTTCTCAACGACCAGGCCGACGATGATGACTGTCAACAGGCCCGCGAAGACATCCGGAATATCGAGCAGGTTCTTGCGTTCGTAGATGAACCATCCGAGCCCGCCCCTGCCGGAGCTAACGCCGAAGACAAGTTCCGCGGCGATGAGCGTCCGCCACGCAAAGGCCCAGCCAATCTTCAATCCGGTCAAGATGCTGGGCAGTGCGGCGGGGATCAGGATCATGCAAACCAGCCGAAGGCCGGAAAGGCTACAGTTTCGCCCCACCATGCGCAGCGTATTGGATACAGCGCGAAATCCGGAGTGGGTGTTGAGCGCCACGGTCCAAAGGACCGAGTGGACAAGAACAAAAATGAGACTGCCCAACCCCAGCCCAAACCAGGTCATCGCGAGTGGCAGCAATGCGATTGCCGGCAGCGGGTTGAAGATCGACGTCATCGTGTCGAGAAAGTCGGAACCAATCCGGGTGCTCACGGCAAGAAAAGTGAGGATACCAGCCAGTGCGATTCCGATAGCATAGCCTGCGAGCAACATCTGGATCGAAGCCCAGGCGCGAACAAGCAGGACGCCGCTGGCGGCATTCTCGAAAAGGGCCAGCAAGGTTTCGCTGAACGTTGGAAACAGCAGGGCGTTGTCCAGCCATCGCGCATAGAGTTCCCAAACGAGGGCAAGTATAAACAGGATACTCAGCTTGCGGAGCCACTTGAGATTGAAGATGTATTCTATAGCCGTGAGAGGTTTTTCGACAATCCCATGCGTCTCGCCGTCGATCCGAGAGACGAGGATGCGCGGATACGGGCGTGAATCAGACATGCTCAGCCTCCTCGATTTGCTCGGCGAAGAGCATGGTGTGTATCTCCTTCTCGAGTGCGGCTGCATCCGCCGGCGCTATGTCGTAAGGAATATCTTCGATACAGGCCTTCACGCGGCCGGGATGCGGCGAAAGCAAAAGGATCCTGCTGCCAATTTTGATCGCTTCACCGATCGAGTGGGTCACGAACAGGACCGTGAATTTAGTCTCCTCCCATAATGCCAGCAGTTCATCCTGCATCTTGCGCCGGGTGAGCGCGTCGAGCGCGGCGAAGGGTTCATCCATCAGCAGGATATCCGGCTCCATCGCCATTCCGCGGGCGATGGCTACGCGCTGCTTCATTCCGCCCGACAACATATGGGGATAGCTATCGGCGAACCGGGAAAGCCCAACCTTGGCGATGGCGTCGGCGGCTTTCTCCCGAGCGGCCGCCCCGCGCATCTTGCGCGAGGCCTCCAATGCAAAAATCACATTTTCTTTCACGGTCTTCCAAGGGAGCAACTGGTCGAACTCCTGGAAAACCATCATCCGGTCCGGTCCGGGGGTTGCGATCTGCTTCCCATTGAGGCTGATCGCGCCTTCGGTCGGCTTGAGATACCCCCCTACAGCCTTCAAAAGCGTCGACTTGCCGCATCCCGAGGGCCCGAGCAGAATAAAGCGGTCGGATCGCGATACCTCGAAATCGACACGATAGGTGGCCGTAACCAGGTGTTCCTTGGTCTTGTATTGTAGCGTGACGCCAGAGACGCTGAGAAGTGGAGTGGTCATCGGATATATCCCTCAACTCCCTGGAAGCGCATGAATATCTTCGAAGAAATAATCTTTCCAAGAAATCGGGGGCGCCTCGAGTGTTCCGATTGAATGCATGAATTTCGCTAACCGGAGCGTCCCCTTCGGCACCGTCGTGAACTCGATCTCAGGGTCGTTAAGCAGGGCCAATGTCTCCTCGAATGAATCCTTGGCACCCGTGACGTCGAGATAGATCTGAGCCGCCTTCGCCTTGTCGTTGCGGATGAGGGCGGTGGCCTCGGTGATCGCGTCGAGGAAGGCCTTATAGATTGCCGGGTTCTGCTGTTGGAACCTCCGAGTGGTCCACACCATCGAGAAAGTATGCGGTTCACCGACCACGTCATAGGAACTCAACACCTTGTGGATGCCTGGCATTTTGAGTTCCTGATACTGGAAGGGCGGTAGACTGACATTGGCCGTCACCGGGCTCTGGTCCGATCGCAGGGCGGTTGTAGCGTCTACCGCATTCATTCCCACAGTCAGTTCGTCGAGGCGGCTGTAGGCATCCATGCCAAACTTCTTCGCGGCGGCCATCTGGACGATGATTGCCTGGATGGAGACCTTGATCGCGGAAACGGCAATGCGATCCGTCTCGGTGAAATCTTCTATGGAATGGATGCTGGAGTTTCTGGTGTTAAGATACATTGGCATAATCGCCTGATTGCAGACGCCGCGGACCTCCATGGGGGTCCCTCTCGTGCGGGACCAAAGCGTAAGCATGGGCGGCGGGCCGCCGGTCGCGAAGGCCAGGTTCCCGGAGATCAGGGCATCATTCATCACCGAGCCGGACCCCAGCGTCACCCATTCCGTCGCCACGCTATCAAGCCCGGCTGCATCAAGGTGCTTACGAAGGAGCGATTGATGCTCCATCACCATCACCGGCAGGTGCGGAATCGCAAACCCGCGGGCAATCGAGACGGAACTCGTCTCGGCGCGCGCCGGATAAACCAAACCTGCGCCGCACAAGACAGCGGCGCCAGCCAAAAAATCACGTCGATGCATGCTCTTCCTCCCTCTTTCGGACCTTTGGCTGGCGAAGCTCCTCTTCTTCGCAGCCGGACGGCCAAATTGACTCCCTTATGTCTTATATAATTTATAAGTTAGAGGAGTCAACGGTGGATACAACAGGCACCGGGCATCTTCGCAACGCAAGTGGAGGGATAAAAATCCTATTGATTGAGAAAAACATGACGCCCGAAGCGTTCCGCCGACCCGTGTCTTCAGTCCACTGTAACGAGGATATCCCCTGCGATCGTCTCGCCTGGAGCGAGTGTCCGCAGTCCATGGTCTGCGACGGAATGTGTCCGGTTAATCGCATCGGGCATATGGCTGACCGGCTCGAAGGCAAAGAAGGATTGCCCTAGAGGCGAATAGACGATCGCCATCGAAAGCAGGCAGTCTGCGGCGATGCGCAAGTTCGGCAACTGCCCGCCAAGCTGGATAATGCCGCGCCGGTCCCAGCCGGTGAAGCAGGTATTGAGGTCGGTACCTGCAATCCTTCTTCCCTCTCCGAAACCGCGGTTGCGGGTCAAGGATACGTGCTCGGTCGGCAGGTGCCCCGCGTCGTTCAACCACATGCCTTGCGCACCGAAGGCAAGGATCGTATCGTCCCGCAACGGGAAAAAGGGATGCCAACCGAGCCCGGCAGGCATGGGTCGCAAATCCTGGTTTTCGACTGAGAGCGTCAAACGCAGGCTCTGCGGCGCGAGCGCAAAGGATTGTTTAGCCCGAAAAGCGAACGGCCAGCCATCCCGATCGCCCGATCCCCGACCGAAGGGGCGATGCTCAAGAATGAGCGTGCAAGATGAAGCCGAGACGTCGGCTATGGACCATGGAAGCTGCCAGCCATTGCCGTGCAGGGCGTGCTCTTCCTCGCCGTTGCGGGTCAATTGGTAGCTTTCACCGTTGAAGGCGAAGCGCCTGTAGGCGATCCGATTGCAATATGGCACGAGCGGAAAAGCGCTCGTTCGACGCACGAAACCGCTTTCCAGAGCGTCCTGCGGCGTCGGGCGCAAGAGATCGGCGCCGGCTTGCCGGAAGCCGACGACGGAGCCGCCAATATGCGGCGCAAGAACGAGAACAAGGTTGCCTGTCGACAGCGTTACGAGGGCATCACCATTCCGCGTATGTGCCATCGGGATGCGTCCAATCGGCATCAGGAAAGCGCCAGTCCTGCTGTTTTGCGACAATCGCCTCGGTATCGAGGGCAATGCCAAGACCGGGCGCGTCGTTAATTCTGAAGACGCCGTCGACAGTGGTTAGAGGCTTGGAATCCTTCAGGTAGTCGAGCAAGTCCGCTTTGGGCAGACCGGCAAAACCCATGTGGTAGTGCAGACCAAGGCTCTGTTCCTGAATGACGATGTTGGGGCAGCAGAAGCCCACCTGTAGCGATGCTGCCAGCGATATGGGTCCGTTCGGGCAATGCGGCGCAACGGCGACGTCATAGATTTCCGCCATGCGGGCGATCTTCTCGAGTTCAAATAGCCCGGTAATCGATACGTCCGGCTGGATGATGTCGATCGCTCCGGTGTCCAGCACCCGCTTGAAATCCCATCGCGAGTTCAAACGCTCTCCCGTCGCGACCGGAATGGAACGCGCAGCTCTCGCCAGCAACTTGAGCGTTTCCTCGTTCTCCGGCGTTGCCGCTTCCTCGACCCACATCGGATGAAACTGCTCGAGCTCTGCCAGCAACGGCTTGAGCGCCGCGCGATGGACACGCCCATGCAGGTCAAGCGCGATATCGAGTTTGTTGCCAAAGGCGTCCCGCAATGCGCCCATGCGGGCTGCGGCGGCGTCAATCACCTCCCGCTGCCCTATATGCCCCAGCGCCGGTGTGGCATTCATCTTGACCGCAGTGAAGCCCTCCTCCATGCGCTTGCGGGCATGCCCGACGATATCGTTCGGACTATCGCCGCCGATCCAGGCGTAGGCGCGGACGTGAGTACGCACGGCGCCGCCGAGAAATTCATAAATGGGCATTGCCGCGCGCTGGCCCTTGATATCCCATAACGCCTGCTCGATACCCGAAATCGCCGTCGACAGGACCGGCCCGTGGCGGAAAAAGCCGCCCCTTCGGAGGCGCTGCGCGATGTCTTCAATCCGAGAAGCGTCGATATCCGTCAGATTGGCAGCCATGTCCTCGATCGCGCCAACGACGGCGCGGGCACGCTTCGGAATAATGGATTCGCCCCAACCAACCAGACCGTCGTCCGTGGTCACCCGGACAAAGATCCACCGCGGTGGAACACGAAAGGTATCGATCTTGGCTATGCGAGCCATGGTATACTCCTGATGTCACAATGGGCGCGGGTCGTCGCGTGGCGTCACCCGATAGCAAAAACGCTTGAGATCTTGCGTCACCGCAATGCAGCGCCGCTTTCCGGATCGAAAAGATAGAGGTGCTGGGCATCGGCGCAAAAGGTAACGGCATCACCTGCCTTGACCTGCTGCTCGCGGGGCACCCGGGCAGTCAGTTCACCCCCTTCTACGAAGAAATGCACATACTGCTCCGAGCCGAGCATTTCGACGGCGTCGACCGTTCCGGGAAGCAGGATATCCGCAGTCTCGTCTCTATTTCGAGTGAGAGAGAGGCGCTCGGGGCGGATGCCAACCGTAACCTTCGCCTTTCCATTCTGCGACAGGAGCGCACGCTGAGCATCATTGAAGCGAACGCGGCCGGCAACGGAAGCAGGTCCATTCTTTCCATCGCTCTGTGCGGCGGGGCAGTCGAAAAAACCCATCGCAGGCGTTCCAATAAAGGAGGCGACGAATTTATTGCTCGGGCTGTCATAGAGCTCGTCGGGAGTCCCGACCTGGTGGATGCGGCCTTCCGCCATGACGACGATGCGGTCCCCCATTGTCAATGCCTCGATCTGATCATGCGTGACATAGACTGCTGTCGCCGACACAGTTCGATGCACTTTCAGGATCTCCGTGCGCATCTGCACGCGTAGATGCGCGTCGAGATTGGACAGCGGCTCGTCGAGCAGGAAGACCTTCGGCTCGCGCACGATTGCCCGGCCCAAAGCAACGCGTTGGCGTTGCCCGCCCGATAATTGCCGAGGGCGGCGTTCCAGGTAAGGGGCGATGTTGAGCATCTCAGCCGACCTGCGAACGCGCCGGTCGATTTCGTCCTTCGGCATTTTTCGCCGTTTCAAGCCGAAGGACATGTTGTCGTAGACCGTCATGTGTGGGTAGAGGCCGTAGTTCTGGAACACCATCGCGATATCCCGATCGCCGACATCGACGTCGTTGACGCGGCGTTCCCCAAAGTAAAGGTCGCCCGAAGTGATATGCTCAAGCCCCGCGATGATGCGCAGCAGCGTGGTTTTGCCCGATCCTGATGGGCCAACGAGCACGATGAATTCACCCTCGTCGATTTCCAGGTTACAATCGCGGAGAACGGACACCGCGCCGTAGTTCTTCTCGACGTTGCGCAGGACGATTTTGGTCATTCCGGAATTCCTGATTCAGTTCTGTCACCGAAGGACTGTTCAAATGGATCTGCCTTGCGGCTGATGCTGCGGCCCCCATCGACAGGGAGCGTGGCACCGGTGATGAAGGACGCTTCCGAGGACGCCAGGAAGGCGACAGCCGCAGCCACCTCGGCGGCCTCGCCCTGACGCCCGAGCAACGCCGCCGTCATCGGCGTCTTCTGCTTCGCGTCCGCGCCCTCGGCGAGGGCCTGCTTGAAGTTTTCCGTCGCGATCACACCCGGCAGTACCGCGTTCACACGGATGTCGTCGGAGGCGAGTTCCACGGCCAATGCGCGGGTCAGAGCTGCAATCGCGCCCTTACTCGCCACATACGCCGCATAGGTCGGCACTGGCAGTCCGGCCTGGATCGAACCGATATTGACGATCGTGCCGGGGCTGCGCGTCCGCATCGCCCCTGCCGCCGCTCGGCAGAGCGCCGCCGTCGCCACCACGTTCACAGCGAAAATTCGCTCGAACTCTTCTTCTGAAGCGTCGAGGAAGGTGCGCCGTTCGCCATGAAAGGCCGCGTTGTTAACGAGGATGTCGAAGCGACCCCAGCGCTCCAGCGCGATCGGAACCAACTGGTCCCGTTCACTCTTCTTCGCCAGATCCGCCATCACGGCATCCACCTCGCCCCCTTGCGCGCGAAGGTCCTCGACCGCCGCCATCAGGCGGGTTTCGTCGATATCCGTCATGAGAATCCGGGCGCCCTCGGCCGCAAGACGCCGGGAGACGGCCAGGCCGATGCCTCCCGCAGCCCCCGTTACGAGCGCGACCAAGCCGCTGAACCGTGCGCGCGTCAGCCTAGATTGATTGATGTCAGGCACCGGCGACCGCTCCCGATGTAAGGCCGCGCACCATCGATCGCTGCACGGCGAAGAAGGCGATCATCAGCGGCAGGGTGGTGATCGTTGCTGCGGCCATCATACCACCCCAGTCAGTCTTGAATTGTCCGGTGAAGGTGAGCACAAGAGCCGCCGGCAGCGTCTGCTTCTCCATCGTCGTAATGAAGGTCAACGGATAGATGAGATTGTTCCACGCTTCCATGAAGACGAAGGTCGCCGTGGTCAGGATGCCTGGCATGATAAGCGGCACAACCACCTTCAGAAGGACTTGCCAGCGCGGATAGCCGTCGACGCGCGCGGCTTCTTCGACCTCGATCGGGACAGCATCGACAAAACTCTTCATCATCCAGACAGCAAACGGCAACCCGAAAGTCGTGAAGCCGACAACGAGGCCCGTGCTGCTGTCAAGAAGTTGCACGTTGAGTAGCAATAGATAGAGAGGCGCAAGCACGACAACCATCGGAAGCATCCGAAAGGCAAGGATGGTATATCCGACCGTCCCTGCCAGCCTGAAGCGCGCTCGCGAGAGGGCGTAGGCGGCGGGCGTTGCGATCACGACACAGACGACTGCCGTTAACAGGCAGCTCACCACCGTGTTGATGAAGAAGGACACGAAGGGAAGCGATGTGCCGGCAAGACCGCTGTAGTTCGCGATTGTCGGCGCTTCCGGCCACAGGGTCGGGTCGAGGCGTGTGGCCTCCAGCTCCGTCTTGAACGAGGTCGAAAGCATCCAGTAAATCGGCGCAAGGCTCCAGAGAAGAGCGAGACCGATCGCTACCCAGCGGGCAATATTGGCCAATGCCGGCCACCGGGAATTGGGGGAATGAGCAATGGGCGTCATCGGTTTTCCATTCGCAGAGCGCGCATGTAGATCCATGCGAATACCATCAGCATGATGAGCCAGATCACGCCCACCGCAGAGGCATAACCGAATTCGAAGCGTTCGAAAGCCAAGCGATAGACGTAGACGACGAGCGTGCTAGTTGAATATCCGGGTCCGCCTTGCGTCATCGCCCAAATCTTGGCGAAGTCGTTGAAGTTGGAGATCACCATCAGAAGGCTGCTGATCAGCAAAGGGTTTCTCAGGAAGGGCAGCTTGATATGCCAGATCATACCCCACGTTCCCGCCCGATCGACCCGCGCGGACTCCAAGACCTCATTGGGGATCGCAGATAGCGCGGCGCTGAGCAGCAGAAAGAAGAACGGCGTCATTGCCCAGATATTGGCAATCATGACGGCCGGCAGAGCAATCACTGCCGAATTGAGCCACGGTATTGGCGCGTCGATGATGCCGGCCGATAGCAGAACCGCATTAATGATACCGCCATTTTGAAGATACATATAGCGAAACAGGAATGCCACGACGACAAAAGGAACAGCCCAGGGCGTTAGAAGCAGGGCGCGGATGGCGCGAAAACGCGCCCCGCCAAGGTTCTCGGTCAGCAGAGCAAGCGCAAGGCCGAGCAGAGCTGAAAGACCGACGCTGCCGAAAGTGTAGATCGCCGTGTTCACGAGCGAGGCCCAGAATATGGGATCGCCGGCGAGCTTCGCGTAGTTCGCAGCACCGATATAGTCAGCCGGCGTGAAGTCGAGCAGATTATAGTCCTCGACCGATAGCACGACAGTGTAAACGATCGGATAGCCGACGACGACGGCCATGATGACCAGCGTCGGCAACACCATCCAATCGAGCCAGGGCTCGCGCCGCCGCCGAGGCGCGGCGCGAACCTGGGACGATGATGCTTGCGTAGGCATTATTGCGGCAGCCCCTGCTGGATCGATAAGGCGATGTCGTCGATAGATTGCGTGCCTGTAACGGCTTCCTGTACGCCAGCCATGATCGCCGTGGCGGCGGCCGCGAAATCCGGACCGTATGGCTGCGGCGCGAGCGTCGGGATGATCTCGTCGGAGAAGGCCTTAAAAACAGGCGTGCCGAGTGCGGCATCGAGGCTTGCGTCACCGGTTTCCTTGATCGAGGGCAGCGAGGAGTTGACGCCGATCGTGTAGTTGGCGATCGCGTCCGGCGACGTCGTCAGGTATTCGATGAACTTCCAAGCGGCCTGCTTGTTCTTGCCGGACGAGAACATGACGAGTTGGTGTCCACCTTCGAAAGTTGCCGGTTTGCCGGCGCCTGCCGGAAGGGTCGTTACACCCCATGTCTTGTAGAAGTCGTCGTCCGACATACCGCTGGCGCCCTGCATGACACCTTTGAGCAGGACCTGGTCCCAGATGAACGCAACGTTGCCTTGTGCGGCAAGAGGCCGGAATTCGCCGATCTTGCGGCCCGGATCGATATAGCCGGCTTTGGCGATTTCGCGCATCCAGGTGAGATAGGCCTTCATCTCTTTCGATTCGGCCCCTGTCGCCCCGTTACCGACCGGTACGGCTCCGAAGCTCTGCATCCACGGCCAGTTCGAGCTTAGGGCAAAGGCGCGGTTGGTCGTATCGATGGCCAGCGGGATCACGTTCGGCTGGCTGGATTTGATAGCCGCCAGGGCCGCATCCAGTTCATCGATCGTGCGTGGCGGCTTGTTTGGATCGAGACCGGCCTTCTGCATGATGTCCTTGTTATACCAGAAGCCGGCTGGCGACTGGTTCCATGGAAACGCAAAGAGCGCCCCATCCTTGCGCAGACCGGCATCGGCTCCCTGCTTGAGATTGGCGGCCAGTTCCTTGCTTACATAACCGTCCAGCGGCTCGAGCGCGCCGGTGAACCCCAGCAGCGCCGTGTCATTACCGGCAATCTGCGCCACGTCCGGGGGATTACCGGAGCGAGCCCTCAGCACGAGCTGGCGCGCGATCTCCGAAAACGAGATCGCCTCGCTTACAACATCGATATCCGGGTTGGCCGCTTCGAAATCGGCAATAGCTTTCTCGATGCCTGGCCGGGTGGTGCCCTCTGCTGCGGCCCAGTTGGCAAAGGTAAGCGTGATTTTGTCCCCTGCCGAGGCCGTGCCCGTCATGCCTGCGGCCAATGCGGCTATGGAAATGGTAGCGAGCGCAAGGCCCCGACTTTGAGATCGAATCATAGAAAGTCCTCCCTTTTTTCCCGAGAATGCTCGCCTCCCGCGAAATCGCATTCTTGTATAAGACATAAGATATAATTTCTGGCAATGCGTCAAGAACTTCGTTAGAGAAGAATTGCAACGCGCCCATAGGCGCCGCTTCGTCCACTGGAGAGGAGTATAAAGACGTGAACATGCCGCTCAACACATTCAAAAAGAACCTGACGCGCACGCCACCCATGATCGGCGTGTGGTCGATGAGCGGTAGCGCGGTCGCGGCCGAGGCGCTGGGGTTTGCGGGTTACGATTTCATCGTCCTGGACATGGAGCATGCGCCCAACGATGCGCCGCGCGTGCTGAGCCTGCTTCAGGCAGTGGGCGGCTCGCCAACCAGCCCTGTGGTGCGCCTTCACTGGAACGACACCATTACAGTAAAACACCTCCTCGATTTCGGCGCCCAGAGCCTCATGTTTCCCTATATTCAGGATGCGGACGAAGCACGCAAAGCGGTTGCGGCCACCCGCTATCCGCCGGATGGGGTGCGTGGCTACGCAGGCATGAGCCGCGCGACACGCTATGGCGCCGTTGCGGACTATGCGCGCAACGCGGCGAGCGAGATTTGCGTCATTTTACAACTTGAGACCCAGAAAGCCATCGGCAACCTTGAGGAAATCGCCGCCGTGCCGGGGGTTGACTGTATCTTCATTGGCCCTGGAGACCTCTCCGCGGACATGGGGTTCATCGCCCAGCCAGGCGCTCCCGCAGTCCAGCAGGTCCTGGCCGATGCGGCTGCCCGGTGCGCGAAGCTCGGCATGCCAAGCGGCACCCTCGCCGGCAACGCGGCGCAGGCACATGACAACCTCAAACAGGGTTTCAATTGGGTCGCTTCGGGATCGGATCTCGGATTGATGATGTCAAACGCGAGAAGCGAGATCAAAAGTCTAAGAAGCGGCGACTGATATGCGTGTGTTGGAACCAGGGATAGAGCGGATCGGATCCTATACTGCGCAGATCGGTGAGAGCGCGATCTGGGATGACGGCGATGGGACCGTCCTATGGGTCGACATTTCCGGCCGCAAAGTCCTGCGGACAGAGCCGGGCAGCGGACAGACGACGAGCTGGGATTTTCCTGAAATGACCGGCTTCGTATACCCGGCGGACGACGGAACTTGGCTTATCGGTCAACACGACGGTATTTTGAAATTCGACCCGGCAACAGGACAGACAGATGACTTCACGCGGCTGGAGCCTGATGGCTCCGGCAACCGGTCCAACGACGCCTGTTGCGACCGTCAGGGTCGGCTATGGATAGGAACCATGCCGTTGCCGCAGACGGGCCTAAGGCCGCTCGGCAACATCTACAGGGTGGAGAGCGACGGGTCGACCGCGGCCATCGACCGCGGCCTCACGGTTCCAAATGGCATTGCTTTCAGCCCGGACGGTCGTACGGCCTATTGGGCCGATACCCTGACGATCCCCCATAAGGTGTGGCGAGCTCATTACGATCCGGATACAGGTAGACCACAACCGAAGGAGACTTTTGTCGTCCTACCCGAAAATTGCGGACGCCCCGACGGGGCGACCGTCGATGCGGCGGGCTGCTACTGGCTGGCGGCGGTGCGTGGTTCACAATTGCTGCGCTTCACGCCGGAAGGGATACTCGATCTTAAGGTTCGCCTACCAGTCTCGCGTCCGTCGAAGATCGCCTTCGGCGGCGCCGACCTGAAGACGATCTTCGTCACCTCGATCAGCGAGGGGCTTACGCCCGAAGCGCGCGCCGCCGAACCCCTTGCCGGAGCACTCCTGGCTCTTGACGCGGGAATCCAAGGGTTGCCGGCAACACGCTTCGGAACCGACCGGTAAATCAGCTCAAGTCGGAGGCGTAGTGCATTGCCTCGGTCAAGCAGCGGGACTCGCGATATTCAACCGGTCGCTTGTTCAGATCGAACGCGGTGCGTCTGACTTCCAGCAGCGGGGTGCCGAGCGAACAGTTTAGTTCGGCACTATCAGCCTCGTCAGCCGGAACAGCTTTCAGTTTTTCCGCAATGCGGGTGACGGTTACGCCCCAGTGTTGGGAATAGAGCCGGTAGACGTTATTTGGGATTTCCCCGATTTCGCTCAGCCCGGGAAAGACCTCCGTCGGCAGCGACAGCATTTCGCGCAACATCAATTCCGGGCCATGATACCGCAGCCGCGACAGGCGCCACACCGTCGCATTTTCGGCGAGAGCAAGAGCTTCCCGCTCACGGGGATTGGGCATGGCGGAAGACAAGTTGAGCACTTTTGACACCGGAAATAGCCGCTCGCCTTCGTCCGGGAAAAACCGGAAGAACTGAAAGAGGATCCGGCTATCCTCGTATTCGGCGACGAACGTGCCTCTGCCTTGTCGGCGAACGAGGATGCGCTCAGCGGTCATCGCATCAAGCGCCTTGCGGACTGTGCCTTGGCTGACGCCGAGTTCACGCGCCAGTTCCTGCTCGCTGGGCAGCATTGTGCCAGGCTGCCACCGTCCACTCGCCAGCTGGCGAGTGATCTCCTCGCGCACCTGCAAATAGAGTGGACGGAAGCCCAGGGCGGTGTCCGCACTCATGACCATCAATTTTGCCTCCATATTTCTTTTGAACTTTATAGCCGTGTTCGATTGACAATGCCACAGTTTCGTATCTTATGTCTTATATAAGAATTCCAAACCAAGGAGGGAATTGTGAGCGTACCGCAACTGCTGGCGCACGAGACACACGACAACGTCGGTGTCGTTGTCATCGAGGGCCTGAAGGCCGGCACGGAAATGGATTGTGTCGTGACGGCCGATAATTCCGCGTTCAAGCTGAAGGTCACGCAAGACGTGCCGATCGGCCATAAGGTCGCGCTGACCGATCTCAAAGCCGGCGATACGGCGATCAAGTATGGCGAGGATATCGGCCGAATCGTTGCCGACGTCGCCAAGGGCGGACATGTTCATGTCCACAATCTCAAGACCAAGCGCTGGTAGGACGCGATCATGGCTTCAAAGTATTCCAACCTTACTTTCAAGGGGTATCGCCGAGAGAACGGTCGCGTTGGTGTCCGAAATCACGTGGTGATTCTGCCGGTCGACGACATCTCGAACGCTGCCTGCGAGGCTGTAGCCAACAACATCAAGGGCACGCTGGCGTTGCCGCATGCCTATGGCCGCCTCCAATTTGGCGCCGATCTCGATCTTCATTTCCGCACCATGATCGGAACGGGAGCGAACCCCAATGTGGCAGCGGTCATTGTCATCGGCATCGAGCCCGGCTGGACCGAGCGCATCGTCGACGGGATCGCACAAACAGGCAAGCCCGTCGCCGGGTTCTCGATCGAGCAGAACGGCGACCTCAAAACGATCATGGACGCAAGCCGCAAGGCCAAGGAATTCGTCCATTACGCGACCGAACTCCAGCGCGAGGAATGCGCAATTTCGGAGCTTTGGGTCTCGACCAAGTGCGGAGAAAGCGACACGACCACGGGGCTGGGTTCCTGCCCCACTGTCGGCAACATGTACGACAAGCTCTTGCCGGAGGGCATCTACGGCTGTTTCGGTGAGACTTCCGAAATCACCGGCGCGGAACACATTTGCAAGGAGCGCGCCATCGATACGCAAGTCGGTGAACGCTGGTATGCGATGTGGAAAGCTTATCAGAATGATGTGATCGAGGCACACAAGGACAGCGATCTTTCTGAAAGCCAGCCGACCAAAGGCAATATCGAGGGCGGCCTCACGACGATCGAGGAAAAAGCGCTCGGTAATCTTGAGAAGATCGGCCGTACCTCTCGCTACATCGATATTCTCGAGCCTGCTGAGGCGCCAAAGTCCGGTAAAGGCCTCTATTTCATGGATTCGTCGTCCGCCGCTGCCGAATGCGTCACACTGATGGCAGCGGGTGGCTACGTGATCCACACCTTCCCCACTGGGCAAGGCAACGTCATCGGCAACCCGATCGTGCCCGTCATCAAGATTACGGCCAATCCGCGGACGGTGCGCACGATGGGAGAGCACGTGGATGTCGACGTATCCGGTATTCTGCGCCGTGAAATGACGATCGATCAGGCAGGGGACGCTCTGATCGAGAACATCCTGCGCACCGCCAACGGTCGGCATACGGCCGCCGAAGCGCTTGGCCATCGCGAGTTCGTGATGACCAAATTGTACCGCAGCGCCTGACCGTCAAGCAGGCACATCAAATCTCACCCTGCTGGAATGAGGTCTGTCGCAGGCATGGATGGCCGAACTACCATCCATGCCTGCCGCAACCGATTTATGATATGGAGCATTGCCATGGCCGAAATCGTCATAACCGAATTTATGGATGACGCGGCGCTCGAAGACCTCAGGCAACGATATTCCCTTACATACGACCCCACACTGGTGGATGCGCCTGACCGTCTCCAAGCTGAACTGGTCGATGCCATCGCATTGATCGTGCGCAACCGCACGCAAGTACGCTCGACGCTGCTCGATCATGCGCCGCATCTAAGATGCGTCGGCAGATTGGGCGTAGGGCTCGATAACATCGATCTCGACGAGTGCCGACGCCGCAACATCGCCGTTCATCCGGCAACCGGAGCGAACGATCTCTCCGTCGCCGAATACGTTATGACGGCGGCGCTCCTGCTCCTGCGCGGCGCATGGTTTTCGACAGCGGCGGTTGCCACGGGCACGTGGCCGCGCCAGGCTCTCATTGGCCGTGAACTTGCCGGACGCACAATGGGGCTCGTCGGCTTCGGCGCGATAGCCCGGGACGTTGCCTGGCGGGCGGAAGCGATGGGAATGCAAGTCGTCGCTTATGATCCCCATCTGCCGGTGGACAATCCGGCATGGCGCAGGGCCCGCAGCGTGTCTCTCGAGGACTTGTTGGGCATCGCCGACGTGGTGAGCCTCCATGTTCCCCTAACACCGGCCACGAAGAGGATGATCGGTGAAAGTGAGATCGCCCGGATGAAGAGCAGGGCGATCCTCATCAACGCCGCACGCGGGGGGGTCGTGGACGAGCAAGCCCTCGCGGATGGGCTGAAGGCCGGTCAGCTTGGCGGCGCCGCTCTCGACGTGTTCGAGATTGAGCCCCTCACAGCCGAGGCCGGCGAGAAGTTCATCGGAATTCCCAATCTCGTGCTGACACCGCATATCGCCGGCGTCACCGACGAATCGAATGTCCGCGTCAGCAGCGTCGTTGCCGAGAAGGTTCTGAACGAACTGGAGAATGCACGATGAGTTCCATCAGGATGGATATTGCGCAAGTCCATGCCCTCATTGCCGCCGCCCTCATACGCTCATGCACTTCGGAGAGGAATGCCGCCTCGGTAGCCACCGCATTGGTCGAGGCCGAACTTGCGGGACAAGGCGGGCATGGCCTTCGCCGTGTCGCCGCCTATGCGGCCCAGGCGAAGACCGGGAAGGTCGACGGTTTTGCCACACCGGCTCTTGAACGGCCCCGCCCTGCCCTCGTTGCCGTGGACGTATCGAACGGCTTCGCTTTTCCTGCCCTCGATCTTGCGTTTGACCCTCTCAGCGAATGCGCCCGTTCGCAAGGCGTGGCGCTCGCCGGCTTTCGCAGATCACATCATTGCGGGGTCGCTGGAGTGATCGTCGAGCGGTATGCAAAGACGGGGCTTGTAGCTTTGATGTTTGCCAATACGCCAAGCGCAATGGCCCCCTGGGGATCCGGTCATGCGCTGTTTGGCACCAATCCGATCGCGTTCGCCGTCCCCGTTGCAGGCGCGGATCCGCTGGTCATCGATGTTTCCCTGTCCAAAGTGGCGCGCGGCAAGATCATGGCCGCAAACCAGAAGGGACAAGCCATTCCCCCGGATTGGGCCTTTGACATCGACGGCACGCCAACCACCGACGCCAGCGCGGCCCTCGCGGGAACCATGGCGCCGGTCGGGGACGCCAAGGGCACGGCCCTCGCCTTGATGGTCGAATTGCTTGCCGCCGGTCTTACCGGCGCGAACTACGCCTATGAAGCAACGTCGTTTCTGGACGCCAAGGGGGCGCCTCCGGGCGTTGGCCAGTTGATCGTCTGCATCGATCCTTCTGCATTTGCCAGCAACATCCTTGAACGTTTTGCGTCGATGGCCGCCATGGTCGAAAGCGCGCCGGGGGCGCGGTTGCCGGGTCGTCGTCGCCAGAGCCTTAAAGACACCCTGCTGAAGGAAGGCATTCCTGTCGATAAGGCGCTGTTAGCGGAAATTGAGGCCCTTGGTCGCTGATTTCGGCATGAGCACAGCCGGCATGATCACAATGCTGCGGGCGACGTTGACACTATCAAACACTCTTAGACGGCGAAGACGCCGCGCGATCGCGTTCCGGCGATTTAGAGGAAGAATCCACCGTGATCCTGATGTCTGTGAGAGAAAAGATACCCGGTATCGTGGCGTGCTGTGGCGTTACGCTTTGCGCGATGGCACTTCAATATGCACAGCGTTCGATTTCCGGTTCCGCCTGGATAGACGCGATTAGTCTTTCGATCATCCTGGGCACCTTGTTTCATACGTTCTTCGGCTTAGACCGACGGCTGATCGAAGGGATCAGGTTCTGCGCCAAGACATTGCTGGAAATAGCGATCGTACTTCTCGGTGCCACCATCAGTTTCGCCGCGCTACAGAGCGCCGGGTATTGGATGATAGCGAGCGTGGCTGCTATTGTCCTTATCTCACTGAGCATCAGCTACTGCATTGGGCGGGCTCTCGGCCTCTCTACAACGCTCGCCACACTGGTGGCCTGCGGCAATTCCATCTGTGGTAATTCCGCCATTGTGGCGACTGCACCGATAATCAAGGCCAAGGCCGAGGATGTGGCTTCCTCCGTCGCCTTCACAGCTGCGCTTGGTATCGTCGTTGTTCTGGCACTGCCCTTCGCATATCACTGGTCAGGGTTGACCCAGGCACAATACGGCGTTGTCGCCGGTATGATCGTCTATGCGGTGCCGCAAGTCCTGGCGGCCACGCTTCCAATCGGCACGACGAGCATGCAGATCGGCGCAATCGTCAAGCTCATGCGGGTGCTCATGCTAGGACCGGTAATTCTGCTCATTAGTCTTCGATCGGGCCGCGCTAGCGAACGACGGATTCCAACCCATCATCTCGTCCCGTGGTTCGTCGTCGGCTTTCTGCTGATGATAGGCCTGAACTCCGTTGCCATTATTCCGCACGCGTGGCAGTCGCCAATCAACCAAGTTTCGACATTCCTGACTATCGTTTCGATGGCGGCGCTTGGCCTTTCCGTGAATGTTTTTACAGTCCTCATGTCGGGCGGAAAGGTATTGGTTGCCGGCGCGCTCTCGCTTATGGCCTTGACCGGAATAAGTATTCTCATCCTGCCCCTTTTGCCGATCTAGAATGCTTCCGCCAAGCGGATGTCATGCGCCAGTGAAAACGTTGAATAAGACATCCGTGGCGCGTCCGACCGTTTTCCCGGACGGTACCGTTGGATTGCTTCATCACGTTGGCAGACTGGAAACTTCATGAAGTACGCAAAAGGATTCGAGCACTTTCAGGTCCGGCACTACGCCAAGACCCTTGCCGTCCGGCAGGGCGACCCTACCACCAGCCATCGATGGCCAGCTCGGCGTCAATGCATCGCGCAGCGGGTTCGGATTGACATCGATTTCGAGTAGCCCATTGCCACCAGCGGCAGCCAACACATGGGCCGAGGCGACAAGTCCGATGCCTGCACCAAGAAAGTGCGGGCAATAACGCCGGCCAGCGGCAAGCGCCGCTTGTGCGACGGCAAGGCAACCTGTCGGTCCGCCCCATTTGGCGACATCAGGCTGGATCACCGAAAGATGCCCGGCTCTGATCGCGGCGTAGAACGCATTCTGGCCGGTCAGGTTCTCCCCGCCGGCCAGCGGCGTTGTGGTCAGCCGAGCAAGCTCGCCCCAGACTGCCGGACCTGCATCGACGCGTACCGGCTCTTCCATCCAGCCAAGGTTAAGATCGGCTGTCGCCAGCAGGAAGGCCCGTGCCTGCTCAGAACTGAAGCCCTGGTTGGCATCGGCATGGAGCGTCTCACCGGGCATGAGGCTGAACGCAAGGGTGCGGATCAGCGCGAGGTCCCGTTCAAAGTCGAAGCCTACCTTTACCTTGAAATCGCGATAGCCGGCCGCACGCGCCTGCGCCACCACCCTTTCCGCGTCGCCAATATGGATGCCGCTGGCATAGGCTCGCACCATGCCGGACGCACCCGGCGCAAGCGCCTGGGCGAGCGAGATGCCGTGTCGGCGGGCAAATAGGTCCCAATAAGCCATGTCGAAGCCAGCGATCACCTGTGCATAGGCGCCGACCTCGCCCGTCTGTAGCACCAGGATCTCTGTCGCCGCGGTCAACTCCCCCCACAGGGCGGCTGGCTCCGGCAAGGGTCGCCCAAGAATGCGCGGTGCGATGTCAGAGGTAAGCAGGTGGGCGCGGTGTTCTGCGCCACAGGCGGGCCAATTACACCAGATTTCGCCCCAGCCGACCATTCCAGCGTCGTCCTGGATCCGCACCAGCACCGCCGGCCGGTCACGCATTGTGCCAAAAGAGGTTGAGATCGGTCTTTCCAGCGGCACGCGAAAGACATGCGCCTCGACACAGGTCAGGGTACAGGGGGAAAACGTTTTCTCAGCCATCATCAGGATTCACTCGTCAGGAAAAATCTTCGGTAAATTCGGCCGCGACCTTCGAGTTGAAGATGGGCTGTGGATTGCAGATGTTGATCTCGAGCTTTCTTGGGCATCTGAAATCAAGCAACATTTTGCCGCCGCGCGCAGCAGGCAATCGACCATCGACGCTCGGCTCAACGCGCCCAACATGCCGCGAAACGGCGTTGTCACGTAAACCTCCTGTGAGTGAGTGGTGGGTAGAGACGTTGGGATGAAGAAACCGGCCATCAGCTACAAGCGTCACCGTTTCCCGCAACAGATCATCGCCCATGCGGTCTGGCT
>Ga0182736_1001566_pt1 | contig 21365 bp, 16 predicted proteins | sample eDN5th30CKraftBY_FD_128882 | JGI IMG/M metagenome (GOLD analysis project Ga0182736, IMG submission 128882) | Enriched backyard soil microbial communities from Emeryville, California, USA - eDNA 5th pass 30_C Kraft BY (version 2) (version 2) | ecosystem: Environmental > Terrestrial > Soil >... | reverse complement strand
CGCCCGTCTTCGCCAGGATCTTCGTGATCGCAGCCGTCAGCGACGTCTTGCCGTGGTCAACATGGCCAATCGTGCCAATGTTGCAGTGCGGCTTGTTACGCTCGAATTTCTCTTTACCCATCGGAATTCTCCGTCGTGTCTGTCAGCAGGTTCGGTTCGCGGGGGAAACTAGGCGTACTTCGCCTGGACTTCCTGGGCGACAGCCTGCGGAACCTGCTCATAATGATCGAACTGCATCGTGTAGCTCGCGCGGCCCTGGCTCATGGAGCGCAGGTTGTTCACGTAAGAGAACATGTTGGCGAGCGGGACGAAGGCGGTGATGACATTCGCGTTGCCGCGCATGTCCTGGCCCTGGATCTGGCCACGGCGCGAGTTCAGATCGCCGATGACCGAACCCACATATTCCTCCGGCGAGACGACCTCGACCTTCATGATCGGCTCGAGCAGGGCCGGACTGGCCTTCTCGATCCCTTCACGAAGAGCGGCACGCGAAGCGATTTCGAAGGCGATCGCCGACGAGTCAACTTCGTGATAGGCGCCGTCGATCAGAGCGACCTTGATATCGACAACCGGGAAGCCGGCGATCGGACCGGAGGTCATGACCGAATTGAGGCCCTTCTCGACACCCGGGATGTATTCCTTCGGAACCACACCACCGATGATCTTGTTCTCGAAGACGTAACCGCCGCCGATTTCGTTCGGCTCGATCACGAACTTGACGCGAGCGAACTGGCCCGTGCCGCCCGTCTGCTTCTTGTGCGTGTAGTCGAGCTCGGCCGTCTTGCGGATGGTCTCGCGATAGGCAACCTGCGGCGCGCCGACATTCACGTTGATGTTGTAGGGAGCGCGGCGAAGGATATCGATCTTGATGTCCAGATGCAGCTCGCCCATGCCCTTGATGATCGTCTGGCCGGACTCGCTATCGGTCGAGACACGGAACGACGGATCCTCGGAAGCCAGCTTCTGCAGGGCGACGCCCAGCTTCTCCTGGTCAGCCTTGGTGGCCGCCTCGACCGACATCTCGATGACCGGATCGGGGAATTCCATCTTTTCGAGCAGGACCGGATGGGCCGGATCGCAGATGGTGTCGCCGGTGCGGGCTTCCTTGAGACCAACGAGTGCAACGATGTCGCCGGCGAAGGCCTCATCGATGTCTTCACGCGAATTGGCATGCATGGTCACCATGCGGCCGATGCGCTCGCGCTTTTCCTTGGTCGAGTTGAGCAGCGTCGTGCCCTTCTGCAGCACACCCGAATAGATGCGCGCGAAGGTCAGGACGCCAAACGGGTCTTCAATGATCTTGAAGGCCAGCATCGAGAGCGGCTCGTTGTCGGTCGAATGACGCTCGACTTCCTCGCCGGTCTTCAGATCGATGCCCTTGGTCGGCGGAACGTCGACCGGCGACGGCAGATAGTCGACAACCGCGTCGAGCAGGGTCTGCACGCCCTTGTTCTTGAAGGCCGAGCCCGTCAGGACCGGGAACCAGGTCGAATGCAGCACAGCCTTGCGGATGAGCGCCTTGAGGGTCGCCTCATCAGGCTCGTTGCCTTCGAGATAGGCTTCCATCGCGGTGTCGTCGAGTTCGACGGCAGCCTCGATCAGCTCGGCACGGGCGGCGATCGCCTTGTCGAGCAGGTCGGCCGGGATCTCGACTTCGTCATACTTCGCGCCGAGGCTCTCGTCATGCCAGACGATCGCCTTCATGCGGACCAGATCGACGATGCCCTTGAAATCCTGCTCAGCGCCGATCGGCAGCTGGATCGGAACCGGACGGGCGCCGAGACGGACCTTGATGTCCTCGACGCACATGTCGAAGTTCGCACCGGTCTTGTCCATCTTGTTGCAGAAGACGATCCGCGGCACGTGGTACTTGTCGCCCTGGCGCCACACGGTTTCCGTCTGAGGCTCGACGCCCTGATTGGAGTCGAGCACGCAGACCGCACCGTCGAGAACGCGCAGCGAACGCTCGACTTCGATCGTGAAGTCAACGTGGCCGGGGGTGTCGATGATGTTCAGGCGCTTGCCGCCCCAGAACGTGGTCGTCGCAGCCGAGGTGATCGTGATGCCGCGTTCCTGCTCCTGCTCCATGTAATCCATGGTGGCAGCGCCGTCATGCACTTCGCCGATCTTGTGGCTCTTGCCCGAATAGTAAAGAATCCGCTCGGTCGTCGTCGTCTTGCCGGCATCGATGTGGGCCATGATGCCGAAATTGCGGTAGTCTTCGATCTTGTGCGTGCGGGCCATGATGGTCTGCCTTTGAGGACCGGGTTACCAGCGATAGTGCGAGAACGCGCGATTGGCTTCCGCCATCCGGTGCGTGTCTTCGCGCTTCTTCACGGCATTGCCGCGGTTGTTCGAAGCGTCGAGCAATTCGCCCGACAGCCGCTCGACCATCGTCTTTTCATTGCGGGCCCGGGCAGCGGTCAGCAGCCAGCGGATCGCGAGCGCCTGGCGGCGATCGGTGCGGACTTCGACCGGAACCTGGTAGGTCGCACCACCGACGCGCCGCGAGCGGACTTCGATGTGCGGCGCGACATTGTCGAGCGCCTGGCGGAAAACAACCACCGGCTCCTGCTTGGTGCGCGCTTCGATCACATCGAGCGCACCGTAGACGATGTTCTCGGCAACCGACTTCTTGCCGTCATACATGACGGCATTCATGAACTTCGTCACGACGATATCGCCGAACTTCGGGTCCGGGATGATCTCGCGCTTCTCAGCACTGTGGCGACGGGACATCGGTGTAACCCCTTACTTCGGACGCTTCGCGCCGTACTTCGAACGACGCTGCTTACGGTTCTTGACGCCCTGGGTGTCGAGAACGCCGCGCAGGATGTGATAGCGCACGCCGGGCAGATCCTTGACGCGACCGCCGCGGATCATGACGACAGAGTGTTCCTGCAGGTTGTGACCTTCACCGGGAATATACCCGATGACCTCGAACTGGTTGGTCAACCGCACCTTGGCGACCTTACGAAGCGCCGAGTTCGGCTTCTTCGGGGTCGTGGTATAGACGCGCGTGCAAACGCCGCGCTTCTGCGGGTTCTGCTCCAGCGCGGGAACCTTGTTCCGCTTCGCCGGCGCCTGGCGCGGCTTGCGGATCAACTGATTAATAGTCGGCATGCGTCGCCTTCCAGCTAGCCTACGGTTCTGGTCTTCCGCTTTCCGCGACCCTCATGGACAATTTGACCATGAACGAAGAGCGCCATTCCGCGTTTCGGCGGAGGCGCTACGAAAAGCAGAGGATCACGGCGTGAACCGCGATCGTGCGTGTCGTTTCTAAACTCTGTATCGATCCAGACAGTGTCTAAGGCCGAACTCCGCGACGTGTCGCCGCTGGACGCTTTAGCCTTACCACCTGCCCGAAAGCTTGCGGAACCTACTGAGTCCCCCTCCGCACGTCAAGCCCAATCAATGGATCTTTCAGAACTGTAACCACGCGCGAATTTGATGCGCTGGGAGGGGCATCAGCGCACGGATCGGACTAGAATACCCATCGCGACGCAATATTATTGCGCAGCGGCTTTTTCACCGGGCGGATCGGTCCTGACGCTGAAGGGTTTGCCCTTCTCGCCGGTCACGATCATGAGAATCCGTACGGGCTCGGTGCCGACGACTCGGCCGTCATGCTTGCGATCGACCATCTCGGCGAACGAGTCGCCCGCCTTGAACAGCTTCTTGACGCCGCCTTCCGATTCGACCTCGATGCTGCCGGACAGGATATAGGCGTAGGCGGGCACGGGATGCGTATGCCAGCCGGTCTCGCCGCCGGGCGGAATCTCGACGATCAGCGATTGGACCTCGGGATCGGCAATTTCCGGATAATGGATCGGGTCGCCGCTGGTCGTGGTCGTCGTCTTGAGAAGCGGCTGGACCTTGACGATGGGCTTGTAGGCCTCCTCAGCCATCGCGACCGAAGCGGCGCCTGCCAGCAGCGCCAAAGCCATCAACACCCGTCTCATTGCTTCGCCCTCCCGGCCAGATGCGGCCATCCGCCATTGGTAGCAAAATCGGGCCTGAAGGAAAGGCCGCTCCCATCCAGCGGGCCTCTTCATACGGAGATGGTCGATAGCGCCCCGGACGGCGTCAGCCCTATTGCTCTCCGACGGTGTCGGCTTCCTTGACAATATCCGTCGCGGCGGTCGCGCTGTCCTCGATCGAGTTACCCAGCGCTTCGACATTGTCATCGAGATTGTCGCGCGTATTCGGATCGATGATCGCCACCGGCGCCGCTACGATGACACCGGCCGCCGCGCCCACGGTCGCGGCTGCCCCTGTCGACGCCGCGATGATGCGGTCTCCGAGTCCGATGCGCGAATCGGTGATCGCCTGCCCATCCGCCAGTCGCGCGCCGATTGCCTGAACCACTTCGGGACTGGCCGCGAACTTGCCGTGATTGAGCGCGTCATCGGTCTTCAGCGCGGTCAGATCGATCACCGTGATCTTGTCCCGCTTCAGTTCGGAGGCGTAAGGCTCGAGCGTCGGATTGATCTGGCCGAGACGCTCCATTGCCCCAGACACGACGCGACGCAGCGAGCGCACGGTCGTCCTGAGAGACGAACAGCGTGATGTTAGGACCCTTGTTGCCGATATCTGCCATCTGACTGCGGAAGACGTCCACGTCGACGTCGGGCGACGCCAGCATCACATTCTTGATCTTCGGCAGGACGCGACCGTTGCGGATCGCCATCTGCCGAAGCGCCTCCAGCGCCACCCAGTTGCCCATCGAATGGGCCAGGATCGACACCTCGCTGACATTGGGATTTTCGGCGAGGGCCGTCAGTAGCTGCTCCAGCGCATCGCGGGAATAGTTCGTGCTCTGGAAATCGTAGCCATAGGAAAGAATGCTGCCGCGCGACGGCCAGGTGAACAGGATCGGCACCACCGGGGCGCGCGAGTCATGGACGATCTGCGCGAAGCGATAGACCGCATCGTCGAAGCGATTGTTGAAACCATGGATGAAGACGAGCGCCTTGTGGCCCTTCGTCTTCTTGATCTGCGTGTTGAACCAGACCTTCGCCTCCGGCAGCGTCAGGTCATCGGCCTTGACCGTGACGAATTCGGTCGCCGGATTGCCCGGCAGACGTTTCGGCCACTGGACGTCCCCGATCTTGCGAGCTGACGCCGGCGGGATCGACACGACGATATTGGCAAAGTCGAGCTGCGAGCCACGCTCGCCCGTGAACAGCACCGCGCGATTGTCGGCGCGCAGACGCGTCGTCGCCACAGCCATGTTGACCGTACTGGTCCCTGGCGCCGTCACCGCCACGGGCGTGAGAACACCCTCGATTTTGCCAGCGCACGATACCAGCAGCGCCGCGGCCGTGACGACGACCACGACATGTGCCAGGCGATGAAGCGTTTTGCGCATGAGCGAGCGATCCGACGGCCCCGAGGGTAAGGTCGCCCAATACCATGCCGCAGCACACAGCGACATAGCCGCCGGCTGGGTTCGCGGTAACGATTCGTCAATCGTGGCAGCGATGTCGCAACAACCGCGCGGCCCTGCCCCGGCCGGGTGCGGCGCCGCAAAGAAAAAGGCCGCCCGGAGGCGGCCTTTTAAAGGTTGGCGAAGGACCCCGCGGATTTACTCCGCCGCGTCCGTCAGATTGCCGAGCAGGCCACCGGTCTGCGGCTTCGGCTGCGCGGCAGCTGACGCACGGCGACGCTCCTCGAGGATCAGTTCGTCGCGCTTGGTCGCGATCTCGCGGATCCGATTCATCGTGCCGCCGGTACCCGCCGGGATGAGGCGGCCGACGATGATGTTTTCCTTGAGGCCGTCGAGCGGATCGACCTTGCCATTGACCGCTGCCTCGGTGAGGACGCGTGTGGTCTCCTGGAATGACGCGGCCGAGAAGAACGAGCGCGTCTGCAGGCTGGCCTTGGTGATGCCGAGCAGCACCGGATTGGCAATGGCGATCTTCTTGCCTTCGGACTTCGCCTTCTCGTTGATGAGGTCGAATTCCAGCTGGTCGACCTGCTCGCCGTTGAAGAACTCCGTCTCGCCGCCGTCCACGACCTCGACCTTCTGCAGCATCTGGCGAACGATCACCTCGATGTGCTTGTCGTTGATCTGCACGCCCTGGAGTCGGTAGACGTCCTGGATCTCGTTGACGAGATAGGCTGCGAGAGCCTCCACGCCCTTGATCGCCAGGATGTCGTGCGGCGCCGGGTTGCCGTCCATGATGTAGTCGCCCTTCTCGACGGCATCACCTTCCTGAAGATGGAAAGGCTTGCCCTTCGGGATGAGATACTCAACCGGCTCGAGCGGCTGGCCCGCCGCATCCACCGAGCCCTCGGTGGGCTCGACGATGACGCGACGCTTGTTCTTGTAGTCACGGCCGAAGCGAACCGTGCCATCCATCTCGGCGATGATCGCATGGTCCTTCGGACGGCGCGCCTCGAACAGCTCCGCCACGCGCGGCAGACCGCCCGTGATGTCGCGCGTCTTGGCGCCTTCCGTCGGAATACGCGCCAGCACGTCGCCGGCGTGGACCGATGAGCCCGGATCGACCGAGAGAATGGTCTCGACCGAAAGCAGATACCGCGCCTCGCCGCCACGGGCGAGCTTGAGCACCTTGCCGTCCTTGCCCTTGATCACGATCGCGGGCTTCAGATCGCCGCCGCGCGGATTGGCACGCCAGTCGATGACGACGCGCTTGGTGATGCCCGTCGCCTCGTCCGCCGTTTCCGCAACCGAGATGCCTTCGACCATGTCCTCATAGGCGATCGTGCCCGAGACTTCGGTCAGCACCGGACGGGTATAGGGGTCCCATTCCGCCAGACGCTGGCCGCGCTTGACCTGATCGCCCTCGTCGACATGCAGGCGCGAGCCATAGGTGACCCGGTTGACCGCCCGCTCGGCACCGTCCTTGTCGACGATGACGATTGCCATGTTGCGGCCGAGTGCAATCAGCTTGCCCTCGCTGTCGCGCACCATGTTGCGGTTGCGGATCTGGATCGTGCCTTCGAAGCTCGACTCGATGAACGACGAGTCCACCACCTGTGCCGTTCCGCCGATGTGGAACGTACGCATGGTGAGCTGCGTGCCCGGCTCGCCGATCGACTGCGCCGCGATGACGCCGACAGCCTCGCCCATGTTGACGGGCGTGCCACGAGCGAGATCTCGGCCGTAGCAGGTCGCGCAGACGCCGATCTTGGTGTCGCAGGTCAGCACCGAGCGGATCTTCGCCGCCTGGACGCTGGCCTTCTCGACCCGCTCGCAATCGCGCTCGTCGATCAGCTTGCCGGCCGGCACGATGACCTCACCGGTCGATGCAGCGACGATGTCTTCAGCCGCCGTACGGCCCAGGATGCGAAGGCCGAGCGAGGCGACGACCTGGCCGCTGTCGATGACCGCCTGCATCTTGAGGCCGTTCGTCGTGCCGCAATCCTGCTCGATGATGATGCAGTCCTGCGCCACGTCGACGAGACGACGCGTCAGATAGCCCGAGTTGGCCGTCTTCAGCGCGGTATCGGCGAGACCCTTACGGGCACCGTGGGTCGAGTTGAAGTACTCGAGAACGGTGAGGCCTTCCTTGAAGTTCGAGATGATCGGGTTCTCGATGATCTCGCCCGAGGGCTTGGTCATGAGGCCGCGCATACCCGCGAGCTGCTTCATCTGCGTCGGCGAACCGCGCGCGCCCGAATGGCTCATCATGTAAACCGAGTTCATCGGCTTCTGACGTCCGGTCTCGGCGTCCTTCTGGACGGCCGAGATGCCCTTCATCATCTCCTCGGCGACGCGATCACCGCATTTCGCCCAGGCGTCGACGACCTTGTTGTACTTCTCACCATAGGTGATGAGGCCGTCATTGTACTGCTGCTCGTAATCCTTCGCGAGCGCCTGCGTCTCCTCGACCAGCTTCGCCTTGGCAGCCGGGATGACCATGTCGTCCTTGCCGAAGGAAATGCCAGCGCGGCACGCCTCGCGGAAGCCGAGGGCCATGATCCGGTCACAGAAAATGACCGTCTCCTTCTGGCCGCAATGGCGATAGACCGCGTCGATCGTGTTGGAGATTTCCTTCTTGGTCATCAGCTTGTTGACGACTTCGAAGGGCAGGTTGTGGTGCTTCGGCAGCAACTCGCCGATCAGCAGACGGCCAGGCGTCGTGTCGTAGATCTTCGACGTGACATTGCCATCCGCATCGACGCTGCGATAGCGGCCGCGGATCTTCGTATGCAGCGTGATGGCCTTGGCCGCCAGCGCATGCTCGATCTCGCCGATATTGCCGAACATCATGCCCTCGCCGGGCTCCTTCTCGGCCATGATCGAGAGGTAGTAGAGGCCGAGAACGATATCCTGCGACGGAACGATGATCGGCAGACCATTGGCCGGATGCAGGATGTTGTTGGTCGACATCATCAGGACGCGCGCTTCCAGCTGCGCCTCAAGCGACAGCGGGACGTGCACGGCCATCTGATCGCCGTCGAAGTCGGCGTTGAAAGCCGAGCAGACTAGCGGATGCAGCTGGATCGCCTTGCCTTCGATCAGTACCGGCTCGAAAGCCTGGATGCCGAGGCGGTGGAGCGTCGGGGCGCGGTTGAGCAGGATCGGATGCTCACGGATGACCTCGTCCAGGATATCCCAGACCTCGGGCCGCTCCTTCTCGACGAGCTTCTTCGCCTGCTTCACCGTCGAGGAGAAGCCCTTGGCGTCGAGGCGCGAATAGATGAACGGCTTGAACAGCTCGAGCGCCATCTTCTTCGGCAAGCCGCACTGATGCAGCTTCATTTCCGGGCCGACCACGATGACCGAACGGCCGGAATAGTCGACGCGCTTGCCGAGCAGGTTCTGGCGGAAGCGGCCCTGCTTGCCCTTCAGCATGTCGCTGAGCGACTTCAGCGGACGCTTGTTGGCGCCCGTGATGACGCGGCCGCGGCGGCCATTGTCGAACAGCGCGTCGACGGCCTCCTGCAGCATGCGCTTCTCGTTGCGGATGATGATGTCCGGCGCGCGCAGCTCGATCAGGCGCTTCAGGCGGTTGTTGCGGTTGATGACGCGGCGATAGAGATCGTTGAGATCCGACGTCGCGAAACGGCCGCCATCGAGCGGGACGAGCGGGCGCAGGTCCGGCGGAATGACCGGGATCTGCGTCATGATCATCCATTCCGGGCGATTGCCGGACTCGATGAACGCTTCGACGAGCTTCAGCCGCTTGCCGAGCTTCTTCGGCTTCAGCTCCGACGTCGACGTCGCGATTTCCTCGCGCAGATCGACAGCCAGCTTCTCGAGGTCGAGCGCGATCATCATTTCGCGGATCGCCTCGGCGCCGATCAGCGCCGTGAAGCTGTCATCGCCATATTCGTCCTGGGCGCGCAGATACTCTTCCTCGGAGAGGAGCTGACGCTCCTTCAGCGGGGTGAGGCCGGGCTCCAGAACGACGTAGTTCTCGAAATAGAGGATGCGCTCGAGATCCTTGAGCGTCATGTCCATCAGCATGCCGATGCGCGACGGCAGCGACTTCAGGAACCAGATATGGGCAACCGGGGCCGCGAGCTCGATATGCCCCATGCGGTCGCGCCGGACGCGCGCCAGCGTGACCTCGACGCCGCACTTCTCGCAGATGATGCCCTTGTACTTCATGCGCTTGTACTTGCCGCACAGGCACTCGTAGTCCTTGATCGGCCCGAAGATGCGCGCGCAGAACAAGCCATCACGCTCCGGCTTGAACGTGCGGTAGTTGATGGTCTCAGGCTTCTTGATCTCGCCGTAGGACCAGGACAGAATCTTCTCAGGGCTCGCAATGTGAATGCGGATCTGGTCGAAGTTCTGCGCGGGCTGGGCCAGCGGGTTGAAGATGTTCGCGATTTCCTGATTCATCGCCGATCTCCTATGTCGGCCGCCGGGCGGGGGCAAAACCCCTCGCACCGGCCGGCTTGACCAATTTCCATGGATCCAGAGGGAAGCGGCGGATTACTCCGCCGCATCCCGAATCCGTTCGGCCGCTTCCAGCGCCATCTTGGACTGGTTGAGCTCGACGTCGAGACCGAGCGAGCGCATTTCCTTGACCAGAACGTTGAAGCTCTCCGGAATACCGGCCTCGAACGTGTCGTCGCCGCGGACGATCGCCTCATAGACCTTGGTCCGGCCGGCGACGTCGTCCGACTTCACCGTCAGCATCTCCTGCAGCGTGTAGGCGGCGCCATAGGCCTCGAGTGCCCACACCTCCATTTCGCCGAAGCGCTGACCGCCGAACTGGGCCTTGCCGCCGAGCGGCTGCTGGGTGACCAGCGAGTACGGTCCGATCGAGCGGGCATGGATCTTGTCGTCGACGAGGTGGTGCAGCTTCAGCATGTAGATGTAGCCAACCGTCACCTTGCGATCGAACGACTCGCCCGTCCGCCCGTCGAAGAGCGTGACCTGACCGGACGATTCGAGACCCGCCTTCTTCAGCATTTCGACGATGTCGGGTTCGCGGGCACCGTCAAACACCGGCGTCGCGATCGACACGCCCTTCGAGAGATGCTGGCTGAGCTTGACGACGGACGCATCGTCGAGATCGACCACCTTCTCGTTCTTGGCATTGTCGCCATAGACTTCGTCGAGCTGGACACGCAGCGGCGTGACATTGCCGCTTTTTTTGTAGTCTTCCAGCATCTTGCCGATCTTGAGGCCCATGCCGGCACAAGCCCAGCCGAGATGGGTCTCGAGGATCTGACCGACATTCATGCGGCTCGGCACGCCGAGCGGATTGAGCACGATGTCGACATGCGTGCCATCTTCGAGGAACGGCATGTCCTGCACCGGAACGATGCGGGAAACGACGCCCTTGTTGCCATGGCGGCCGGCCATCTTGTCGCCCGGCTGGATCTTGCGCTTCACCGCGACGAAGACCTTGACCATCTTCATCACGCCGGGCGGCAGTTCGTCACCGCGCTGCAGCTTCTCGACCTTGTCGATGAACCGCTTCTCCAGACGCTTGCGGCTCTCGTCATACTGGCCGCGCAGCGCCTCGATCTCGCCCATCAGCTTCTCGTCAGCGACAGCGAACTGCCACCACTGGCTGCGCGGATATTCCTCCAGAACATCACGGGAGAGCACCGTCTCCTTCTTGAAGTTCTTCGGGCCGCTCGAGGCGGTCTTGCCGTTCAGCATGTCCGAGAGGCGGCCATAGACGTTGCGGTCGAGGATCGCCTGCTCGTCGTCGCGGTCCTTCGCGAGACGCTCGATTTCCTCGCGCTCGATCGCCATCGCGCGCTCGTCCTTCTCGACGCCATGCCGATTGAACACCCGCACTTCGACGATCGTGCCGGTCACGCCCGGCGGGACGCGCAGCGACGTGTCACGCACGTCGGACGCCTTCTCGCCGAAGATGGCGCGCAGAAGCTTCTCTTCCGGCGTCATCGGGCTTTCGCCCTTCGGCGTGATCTTGCCGACGAGGATGTCGCCTGCCTGAACGTCGGCGCCGATATAGACGATGCCGGCTTCGTCGAGGTTCTTCAGCGCTTCTTCCGAAACGTTCGGAATGTCGCGCGTGATTTCCTCAGGCCCGAGCTTCGTATCGCGCGCCATCACCTCGAATTCCTCGATATGGATCGAGGTGAAGACGTCGTCGGAAACGATCCGCTCGGACAGGAGGATCGAGTCCTCGAAGTTGTAGCCATTCCACGGCATGAACGCGACGAGCACGTTGCGGCCGAGTGCCAGATCGCCGAGATCCGTCGACGGTCCGTCGGCAAGAATGTCGCCACGGCCGACGATGTCGCCGACACGCACCAGCGGACGCTGGTTGATGCAGGTCGACTGGTTCGATCGCTGGAACTTCATCAAGCGATAGATATCGACACCCGACTTCGAAGGATCAAGGTCCTCCGTCGCGCGAATGACGATACGGGTCGCATCGACCTGGTCGACGATGCCGCCGCGGCGAGCCGCGATCGCAGCGCCGGAGTCGCGGGCAACGACCGCTTCCATGCCGGTTCCGACGAACGGAGCCTCGGCGCGGACCAGCGGCACGGCCTGACGCATCATGTTAGAGCCCATCAGGGCGCGGTTCGCATCGTCATTCTCGAGGAACGGGATCAGCGAAGCCGCGACCGAAACGAGCTGCTTCGGCGAAACATCCATGAAATCAACGCGATCGGACGTAACCATCACGTTCTCGCCGGCATGGCGGGAAACGATCAGGTCCTCGGTCAGCTTGCCGGAGGCATCGAGCTTCACATTCGCCTGAGCGACGTAATATTTCGATTCCTCCATCGCCGAGAGATAGATGATCTCGTCGGTGGCAGCCCCGTCCTTGACGCGCCGGTACGGGCTCTCGATGAAGCCGTACTTGTTGACGCGAGCAAACGTCGCCAAGCTGTTGATCAGACCGATATTCGGGCCTTCCGGCGTCTCGATCGGGCAGATGCGGCCGTAATGGGTGGGGTGCACGTCGCGCACCTCGAAACCGGCGCGCTCGCGCGTCAGACCACCCGGTCCAAGCGCCGAGAGACGACGCTTATGCGTGATCTCGGAGAGCGGATTGGTCTGGTCCATGAACTGCGAGAGCTGCGAGGAGCCGAAGAACTCGCGCACGGCGGCAGCCGCTGGCTTGGCGTTGATGAGATCCTGCGGCATGACGTTGCCGATCTCGACCGACGACATGCGCTCCTTGATGGCGCGCTCCATGCGGAGCAGGCCGACGCGGTACTGGTTCTCCATGAGCTCGCCGACCGACCGCACACGGCGATTGCCGAGATTGTCGATGTCGTCGATCTCGCCCTTGCCGTCGCGAAGGTCGACCAGCATCTTGATGACCGCGAGGATGTCCTCCTTGCGGAGCACGCGGACAGTGTCCTCGGCCGTGAGGTCGAGACGCATGTTCATCTTGACGCGGCCAACGGCCGAGAGGTCATAGCGCTCGCTGTCGAAGAACAGCGACTGGAACATCGCCTGCGCGGAATCCATCGTCGGCGGCTCGCCGGGACGCATCACGCGATAGATGTCGAACAGCGCATCCTCGCGCGTCTCGTTCTTGTCGACGGCGACGGTGTTGCGGATATAGGCGCCGACATTGATGTGATCGATGTCGAGGACAGGAATTTCCTCGTAGCCGGCCGTCTCGAGCGTCGCGAGCAGCTTCTCGGTGATCTCCGCGCCGGCCTCGGCATAGATCTCGCCCGTCTGCGGATTGACGATATCCTCGGCGACATAGCTGCCGAACAGATCTTCAGCCGTCACCTTCAGGGCCTTGACGCCCTTCTCGGCGATCGCGCGAGCGGCGCGCGCCGTCAGCTTCTTGCCCGCCTCGACGACCACTTCGCCCGTGTCGGCGTCGACGAGATCGGTCGCCGCCTTGATGCCGCGCATGCGGTTGGCATCATAGGGCATGCGCCAGCCGTCGCCGGCCTTCGAGTAGACGATCTGGTTGTAAAACGTCTCGAGGATCTCCTCGGCGTCCATGCCGAGGGCGAACATCAGCGAGGAGACCGGAATCTTGCGACGACGGTCGATACGCGCATAGACGATGTCCTTCGCGTCGAACTCGATGTCGAGCCACGAGCCGCGATAGGGAATGATGCGAGCCGCGAACAGGAGCTTGCCCGACGAATGGGTCTTGCCCTTGTCGTGATCGAAGAAGACGCCCGGCGAGCGGTGCATCTGCGAGACGATCACGCGCTCGGTGCCGTTGACGATGAAGGTGCCGTTCAGCGTCATGAGCGGCATTTCGCCCATGTACACTTCCTGCTCCTTGATATCCTTCACGGACTTGGCGCCCGTATCCTCATCGACGTCGAACACGATGAGACGCAGCGTCACCTTGAGCGGCGCCGAGAAGGTCATGCCACGCTGGCGGCACTCGTCCACATCATATTTCGGCGCATCGAAATCGTAGCGCACGAATTCGAGCAGCGCGGTGTTCGAGAAGTCCGAGATCGGGAAGACGGATTTGAAGACGGCCTGCAGACCTTCGTCGGGACGCCCACCCTTCGCTTCCTCGACCATGAGGAATTGGTCATAGGATGCCTTCTGAACCTCGATGAGGTTCGGCATCTCGGCGACGTCGCCGATGGACCCGAAGAATTTGCGGATGCGCTTACGACCGGTGAATGCCTGGGCCATGTTCGCTCCTTCTATGTTCAAGAACGGCTGTCCGGAAAGCCGTATAGCCGCGTTTCGGCGCGGCTTTCTGGACAGCGGTCCCTGAGGACCTGGATGATCGACCGGCCCCGAGGATCGGAGCCGGCCGTATTTTCATAACTTACTTGACGTCGACCTTTGCGCCGGCGCCTTCCAGCTGGGCCTTGAGCTTGGCAGCCTCGTCCTTGGACACGGCTTCCTTGACGGCCTTCGGAGCAGCTTCGACCAGGTCCTTGGCTTCCTTGAGGCCAAGAGCGGTGATCGCGCGGACTTCCTTGATGACGTTGATCTTGTTCGCGCCAGCCTCGACGAGGATGACATCGAACTCGGTCTTCTCTTCGACCGGAGCAGCAGCAGCCGCACCGCCGCCAGCAGCCGCAACCGCGACCGGGGCAGCAGCCGAGACGCCCCACTTCTCTTCGAGAAGCTTCGACAGCTCGGCAGCCTCGAGAACGGTCAAGCTCGAGAGTTCTTCAACAATCTTCGAAAGATCAGCCATTTCAGTTTCCTATCAGTTCGAATTCAGGTGATCGGAGAACGGCCTTACGCCGCTTCATCCTTCTTGGCATAGGCACCAAACACGCGTGCGAGCTGACCCGCAGGCGCATTGACGACGGACGCGATCTTCTGAGCCGGAGCCTGGATCAGGCCGATCAGCTTGCCGCGCAGTTCGTCGAGCGACGGCAGCGTGGCCAGAGCCTTGACGCCGTCGGGTCCCAGATTGGTCTTGCCCATCGCGCCGCCGAGAATGACGAGCTTGTCATTCGTCTTGGCGAAGTCGCTGGTGACCTTGGGCGCTGCCACGGGGTCGACCGAATAGGCGACCAGCGTCGGACCGGTAAACAGGTCCGCGATATGGGCAGAGTCCGTGCCTTGAAGGGCGAGCTTCACAAGGCGGTTCTTTGCGACCTTGATGCTGACCCCGGCCTGCCGAGCCTTGCCGCGGAGGGCGGTGAGCTCGGAAACCTTGAGGCCGGCATAGTGTGCCACGACGACGACATTGGTCTCCTGGAAGACCTCGTTCATCGTCGAGACAAGTTCGCGCTTTTCCGCTTTTTCCACTTGCCTCTCTCCAGTAGGCGGCCGACTTTTGCGGTCGGGACCGCCGGTTGCGTTTGCCGCGGCTGACGAAACAGCCGCGACGCTTCCTGGCCTGTCCCCCCGCGTGCTCTCGCGAGCCGCCGGGCAAAAGAGGTTCGAACTGACAGCCGGCTTGCGCCGGACAATCGGTCTAGCCCCCGTCTATGCAGGATATTAAGCCGGACAACCCGGCCCCTGCAGTCTCGGACAGGTATCGGCCGAACGAGATCCGAAAATCCCGCGCGGCCGTCTTGCCGCCCGGTTGCCCGGGCGGAATTCACTCAGGCGCCGAGCACCGAGGCCGGATCGACATGGACGCCGGGGCCCATGGTCGACGACACCGCGACGCGCTGTACGAACGTACCCTTCGCGCCCGTCGGCCGAGCCTTCTGCACCGCATCGGCGAAGGCCTTAATGTTCTGCACAAGCTTCTCGGCATCGAACGAGGCCTTGCCGATGCCGGCATGGATGATACCAGCCTTCTCGACGCGGAACTCGACCGAGCCGCCCTTGGCGCCCTTGACGGCCGTGGTGACGTCCATGGTCACCGTACCGACCTTCGGGTTCGGCATCAGGCCGCGCGGGCCCAGCACCTTACCGAGACGACCGACGAGCGGCATCATGTCCGGGGTCGCGATGCAGCGATCGAATTCGATCGTGCCGCCCTGGACGATCTCGAGCAGATCCTCGGCGCCGACGATGTCGGCACCAGCCGCCTTGGCCTCTTCAGCCTTGGCGCCGCGGGCGAAGACTGCAACGCGAACCGTACGGCCGGAGCCGTTCGGCAGCGTGCAGACGCCGCGGACCATCTGGTCGGCGTGACGGGGATCGACGCCGAGATTGAGCGAAACCTCGATGGTCTCGTCGAACTTAGCCGTCGCCCGGTCCTTGATCAGCGAAACCGCGACGCTGATCGGATAGAGCTTGTTACGGTCGATGCCCTCGCGGGCATTGAGAACGCGCTTGCCGTGATGAGCCATGATCAGTCAACCACCGTGAGGCCCATGGAACGGGCAGAACCTTCGACCATCCGAGCCGCCGCTTCGACGTTCTCGGCGTTGAGATCCTTCAGCTTCTTGGAAGCGATATCGAGGCACTGGGCCTTCGTGATCGAACCAGCGGAAGCGCCCTTGCCGGGCGTCGTCGCGCCCTTGGGAATGCCGGCGGCCTTCTTCAGGAGGAAGCTGACCGGGGCAGTCTTCATCACGAAGGTGAAGGACTTGTCCTGGTAGTAGGTGATCACGACGGGGACGGGCGAGCCCTTCTCCATCTCCTGGGTCTGCGCGTTGAACGACTTGCAGAATTCCATGATGTTGATACCGCGCTGGCCGAGCGCGGGGCCGATCGGCGGCGACGGGGTCGCCGAACCGGCCTTCACCTGAAGCTTCAGGTAGCCGAGAACCTTCTTTGCCATCGTTGTTCCTTTCCACTGCCGGCAACCTGCCGGCGAGGTGACCCGCCATCATGGCGGATCAGGAATGGCGTGGTTCGGGCGGCGACGCCTGGCAAGCGCCACACCCTCCCACACCTCACATCGGTCAGACCTTCTCGACCTGACCGTATTCAAGCTCCACCGGAGTGGCGCGACCGAAGATCGACACGGCGACCTTGAGGCGGGCGCGCACTTCGTCGACCTCTTCGACAAGTCCGTTGAACGAGGCAAACGGACCATCCGCGACGCGGACCTGCTCGCCAACCTCAAAGCTGACCGACGGCTTCGGCCGCTCGACGCCTTCCTGCACCTGATGCAGGATCCGGTTCGCTTCAGCTTCGGAGATCGGCTGCGGGCGATTGTCGGAACCGAGGAAGCCAGTGACCTTCGGCGTGTTCTTGATCAGATGATAGGCGTCGTCGGTCAGCGCCATCTTGACCAGGACATAGCCCGGGAAGAACTTCCGCTCGGCATCGACCTTGCGGCCGCGCCTGACCTCGACGACCTTTTCCGTCGGAACGAGGATCTGGTCAAAGAGCTCGGCGAGGCCCCGCTGGGCCGCCTGCTCACGGATCGATTCCGCGACCTTCTTCTCGAAATTCGAATAGGCGTGAACGATGTACCACCGCTTGTCCATGCGCTCTGATCCTCCTTAGCGGCCGACGCCGAGCAGCAGCTGGACGCCGTAGCTCAGGACGAAATCAGCCAGCGTAAAGAACAAGGACGCGGCAACGGCCATGGCGAAAACCATGGCTGTGGTGATAAGCGCCTCGCGCCGAGACGGCCAAACGACCTTCGATACCTCCGACCGGACCTGCTGGAGGAACGTAAATGGATTAGTTTTGGTGGCCATTACCCGCTCACGGCTTGCGGGCGCGCAAACAAACGTCTGCGCACCGCGCTGGGAAGCGTTACATAGAACCGTTCGAACGATTCCTCAAGTAGCAAATTGGCAGGGGCAGTAGGATTCGAACCTACGACCTACGGTTTTGGAGACCGTCGCTCTACCAGCTGAGCTATACCCCTGCACGCACACGCCCGTCACCCGACGTCGATTCCGGACATGCGGCTGTGTCATAGCCAAGCGAGCCCGGCCGTGCAATCCCTATTCGATGCGCCTGTGGAGGACCGGGGGCCAACTGCCGGCTAAGCGCTGCGCGCCAGCGGCTCCGGACCGACATAGCGGGCGTCGGGACGGATCAGGCCGCCGCTGCGCTGCTGCTCCAGCGCATGAGCGATCCAGCCGGCGACCCGGCCGGCAGCGAAGACCGCCGTGAAGGCTTCCCGATGGATACCAAGCCTTTCGAGCAGCAGCGCCGTGTAGAACTCGACATTGACGTCGAGCCGGCGGCCCGCCTTGCGCCGGGCGAGAACGGCGAGCGCCGCCTGCTCCACGGCGCGGGCGAGCGCAAGGCGCCCTGCCCCGTCGCCGACGGCCGCGATGGCCTGCCGCAGCACATCGGCACGCGGGTCACGCACACGATAGGCGCGATGGCCAAAGCCCATGATCCGTTCGCCACGGTCAAGGCGCTCCTCGATCCAAGCCTCGGCGCGGTCAGGGGAGCCGATCGCATCGAGCATATCGAGCACCGGCCCAGGGGCGCCGCCATGCAGGCGCCCCTTGAGCGCCGAAAGCGCCGCCACGACGGCCGAGACCAGACCTGATTCGGTCGAGGCGACGACTCGCGCTGTGAAGGTGGAGGCGTTGAGGCCGTGATCGATGACCGTGACGAGATAGGTTTCGAATGCCCTCGCCTCGGCCGGCGCCGGCAACACGCCACAAATCAGCCGCTGCAGATCGAGCGCATGCGGCAGCGCGGCGTCCGGCTCAGCGGTCGCAAGTCCCGCCGCCGCACGGATCGCCATTGCGGCGGCCATGCCTGTGGCCCCGATCAGGGCGGCCGGATCCGAGAGCGCGTCGTCGTCTCCGATCGACGCCAGCAGGAACCGCATCGCCTCGACGGGATCGCGCGGCGCGCTGCTGTCGAGCCGACCCGTAAAGCGGCGATAGGCCTCCGCGCGGCCGTTGCCGATACCCGCCCTTATCGAAGCGACATCGGTATCCGCGACAAAGCCGCCGAGAAGCAGCGCCGCCGCATCCTCATAGCTTGACTGGCCCGCCAGATCCTCGACGGCGACGCCGCGAATGATCAGACGGCCACCGGCGCCGTCGACATGACTGAGCACCGTATCGGCTGCAACCACGCCCGCGAGGCCGCGGGCCGGCGATGAAAGTGATGTCATGAGGTTCTCCATTTTGCCATCGGGCAAAACGTCCTCTAGATTGATTGATGCCTCAATCTTGAATCAACAAATCAATGTGGCGCGATGACCGTTATCGATCCTTCGCGGCTGCTGACGGCCGAGGAAGCCAGCAGCCTGCTCGGCGTCAGGCCGGCATCGCTTTATGCCTATGTCAGCCGCGGCCGCATCCGCGCTTTGCCTCATCCGGACGATCCGCGCGCCCGCCTCTATGCGCGCGCCGATATCGAGGCGTTGATCGCGAGGAAGGAGCGTCAGGCGCGACCAGGCTCCGCGGCGGCATCCGCGCTGGACTGGGGCCTGCCGGTGCTCGCGAGCGGCCTTTCCAGCATCACCGACGGCCGTCTCGCCTATCGCGGTCAGGATGCGATGGTGCTCGCGGAAACCGCGACGCTGGAGATGATCGCGGAACTGCTGTGGGGGGCCGGTCCGGTCGCGTTTCGCGGACGGGCATCGCGCGCGACGCCCGAATCGGGCTCGCCGATCGATCGCGCCGTCCTGGCACTCGCAGCCGAATTGCCTGAGGCCATGCCGGGCGAACGCGGGGCGCGCCTAGCCGAACGCGCTGCGCGGCTGGTGCGCATCATCGGTTCGGCGGCGGCAGGACGGTGGCTCGCCGATGCGCCGCTGCACGAGGCCCTCGCGGCCACCTGGCAGGCGCCAGCGGCGAATGAGGCGATCCGCAAGGCGCTGGTGCTGGTTGCCGACCATGAGCTGAATGCATCGACCTTCGCGGTGCGCGTCGCTGCCTCGACGGGCGCATCGCTGACGCATGCATTGATCGCCGGCCTCGTGACCTTGGCAGGCCCGGTGCATGGAGGCGCCACCGACCGCGTCGCCGCTTTCCTCGACGAGGTGCAGCGCATCGGCAGTCCCGAGGCCGCGGTGGGCGCGCGGCTGCAGCGCGGCGAAGGCCTGCCCGGCTTCGGCCACCGGCTTTACCCGGCGGGTGATCCCCGGGCGACGGCGCTTCTCCAGACGGTCGGGATCGGGCCATCCGACCACGCCCTGATCGAGGCCGTCGAAGCGGCCACGGGCCAGCGGCCGACGATCGACGTCGCGCTAGTGCTGCTCGAACGCCGTTTCCGCCTGCCGCCGCGCAGCGCCCTCGCGCTCTTCGCGACCGGCCGCTCCGTCGGCTGGATCGCGCATGCGCTCGAACAGGCCGCGACCGGCCGGCTCATCAGGCCAAGGGCCGTGTTCAGTGGCTGAGCCGGACGGGAGTCGCCGCAAATGGTCCCGAGCCCGGCCGGACAAATCGTCAGGCCGGGCTCGATCATGCACACACGTTGCGCTGCTTAGCAGGGCGAGGCGATCGCGGCGCGCCGCCATAGGGTCTCCCGGTCGGCCTCGCCAGCAAGGTCGAGGACGAGACGGGTGCCGTCCCTGATACGGCGGCGCAAGGCGTCGCCCTCCGCCAGCAGGATACGCAACTGCCCGTCGTCGCTCATCCGGCCGAGGCGGCTGCGCGACAGCGGCAGTTCTGCGGCGAGCAGCCGGTCGAGACGGACGACGAGCGGCAGCGGCACGGCGATGCTGATCTCCAGCCGCGTCCAATTCGGCGGTTCGCGGATGATATCCTTCCGTATCGCGAACGCCGCCGACTCATCGATCCGTTTCGCCCTGCGGCGGAGCGCATCGAGATCGAACGCCTGGGCGCGGATCCAGTCGGCATCATTGGCCTGCATCGCCTCGATCACAGCGGGATCGATGGAACGCACCGCGCGCCGCTCGAAGATCGGCCGGTTCCACGTCTTGTCGCAGGCGCGGCATTTGTAGATCAGCCAGGCATCGAGCCGGCGGCCGTTGGCGTTCAGGCGGATCTTGCCGCTGCTGCGGAAGGCGCGGACACCTCCGCATCCGCTGCAGGCCATCCAGGGTTCAGGGTAATCAAGGGGAACAACGGTCCAGCGGACCTCCAAGGCATCGAACATCTCGTCGCGGTCTTCCGTTCGGAAGTCCACCGAGAGGACGGCGCAGGAAACCCTTGGCAGGGCGCGGCATGGCGAGGTTCGGCGCGGCGGGAAGACGGAGCGGCGGCGGTGGTGGCAGGACGAAACAATGCCAGACCGGTCTCACGCCGCCACCCAATGGACAAGGTCACGCCGACGGCGAAGCGCCGTCAACGCTGGGTGGAACTGACTGAGACCGGACTTACTTGGGCAAGGCAAACTCGATGGGCCGACGCTCTCCGCCGCATGCGATAGCAGCCTTCGAACCGCCGTCGTAGCCATGACGGGCTGCCCGACGCGCGAGCGCCATCGACGCGACATTTCTGCATCAGGGGCTCACGGCATGAGCCATGCCAGAAACGGAAAGGGCGGCCGCGATAAGCGCAGCCGCCCTTTTGAATCTGATGCCCGACGGGCGGCTATGCCAAAGGCACAGCCTCGCCCGAAGCTTACTTGATGATGCTTGCGACGACGCCGGCGCCGACGGTGCGGCCGCCTTCGCGGATAGCGAAGCGCAGCTTCTCTTCCATGGCGATCGGCACGATCAGCGTCACTTCCATCGACACGTTGT
>Ga0182736_1001565_pt1 | contig 21429 bp, 29 predicted proteins | sample eDN5th30CKraftBY_FD_128882 | JGI IMG/M metagenome (GOLD analysis project Ga0182736, IMG submission 128882) | Enriched backyard soil microbial communities from Emeryville, California, USA - eDNA 5th pass 30_C Kraft BY (version 2) (version 2) | ecosystem: Environmental > Terrestrial > Soil >... | reverse complement strand
TTTCTCTGGTGAGTGTTTGGTCTTCGCAAACTCAACGTTAGCCAAGAACCACGATGACCATCCTCTTTCGCCCGCAGGGCGCCTTCGGCTGGTTCAGTTACACCACTTCCCGGGACACGATCCTGGCGCAAATCCGTCCAGAGCCTGTCCAGAATTTGGGCCTCGGCATTAGACGGGATTGCCCGCGCCAGCCCATCACGCATAGGCCCAGGCCAAGCCCGGCAAGTGCCTCAGCGAATTGGGCCGCCGACCACCGTCTATCGCGGTCTAGTGCTGGTCTAGTTTCTTCTGGCGATTCTGGACGACCATGTGGCCGGAGCAGGCCACGACAAGATCGGCGGCTCAGGTGCCACGCCCGATAGCGCCAACACCACCACCCAACACCTGCGCCGATCCGTCCAGAGCTGTCCAAATCCGTCTTAGGCCAGTCAAAGGTTTTGACACGGACAGAGCCCCCACTTTGACGGCTTCAAGCCCCGGGCAGACCTCAGACGCCCGGCCACAGGCACCGCAACTATCGGTCTGGCCCGCATTCCGTCAAAGCGTGGTCAAAGTAGCGCCCAGCAGCACCAGCAATGTGAGACGGTGCCGACCGCCAGTTTTACCGGCACGCTCTAGCACCTGGCCTCGGGCACCTGGGCCAAGCGGGTTTCGTCTCATGCCTGTCTCACACTTGGTAAAGGCTGGGTAAAGCTAAACCCGCGGCGCCATTGGAACAGCAGTGCTAGGGGTTCGATGAAAGTCGAGCTGTGCTCCAGATAAAGCAGCTTGCATGAACCGCTCGCGAATGACGGGATAAATTGCCTTTCCGGTGTGGCCTTTGTAATCCACAAGTGCCCAGAGAGAACCCGAGCCGAAATCTAAGAACACGGTGCGCTGGGCATGTAGCCAGACCTCACGTGGCCTTTTCCAAGACCAGGCATGGTGGCCACGGTGCGATCCTTCAAGGGCCTCAAATTCCTTGCCGTGGAAGAGTGGCACGAGGTCCCGTGGCGACGTGCGGGCATCCAAATCTGCCCGCCGAAAGTAACCAAGCCACGAAGCTGCATGAGCCCCCAGGATCGGCATAGCAAGCTGATACTCTTCAAACTGGGAATGCTCGGGGGCTGGCAGAGCAACGCCGATGCTGATGTGATTGCGAAAACTCTCCCCATTGACGACCCAGATCATCCTCTCACCATAGAACTGCTCTCGACTTCGCATCTCGTCGAGCGGCATAGGCGAGTTCTGAAGCTCGATAACCAGGCCGTCAGCGCGTTGTATATCAGCCACATGCTTTTCCCCGGTGGCCGTGTCGAATCGAACGTTTTCCCGCCACTCGAAAGGGAACATCTCCTTCCATGCCTTGTGCCAAGGCCCTTCGTTTTCCATCCAAGGATCGCAGTGGCGCCGACCGGCATGCGCCCAATGCCAACGAACGATCGGCCCACACTTCGCCTGAGCTGGCGCCCCGCACCTCTCACAAACTCCCTTCAGCCCAGGAGCCGGCGGCATTCGCTGCCCATCAACAACTGCTATGTCCATTGAAGCCATGAAACTTCCCTCCTGAAACGGGCCAAAGGAGAATAGCTCGGGCCAGGCACGAAACCGACCTGACAGCCGGCCGATCTCTGTGCGGCAAGCATTGTGGTTTTCATGTGGTCATTCGCGGCAGGCGTGGCGGATCGGTTGCTACCGGCAAGGCTGTCATACCGTGGAAACCGGAATGGAAACCTGGGCCTGGCAACCTCAACATTTCTCAACAGGCAGCCCACCCAGGTTCACGCCGGCGCCGCGGAGTGAATGGACGAGCCAGGTGTGAGAGACACAATCACGAATGGCTTGTCAGTCGCTAGGAAGGTGCCGCTTGGGACCGCTCCAGTTGAAGCAATTCAGCACCTGGATGAGCACGGACTGTAGGCACTCCATCGACTCAGGAGACACATCGACTTCGCCGTAGTGGCCGTCAGCCATTGTTGAGCCGTACTTTGTTCCATTCAAGCAGTTCAGCATCAACACCCCGCCCGGGGCTTTTACTAACGTGTTGTCGATCGGTTTGAGGTCTATTTTAGCCCCACGCACTCCGAGCCCCCTCGCTCGATCCTCCTGATGCTGAGCTGAATTCCTGACACCTCGCAAATCAGGAAAGTGCTCATTCATCTTGTTGCTTAGTTGGGCGATTTCTGGAGGGGCGCCGGTGGTTTTGCTGAGAACCGTGAGGAATTTGTCGAACGCATCCATCGCGTAGAGGAAAGCTCTGGCGTAGATGAAAACGACGTTGTGCTTCAGCTCCCGGGGTATATGGCCTTGGGACCATTTCTCCCGCTTATGAATAACCTCAGCCTCGAAATAGGTCTCCATGTAGTGGTCATGACCAAAGCCCCCCCTGGCTTTGGTCAGCGCGTCCTGTATCTCGCTGCGGCGCGCCCTATCCCTCTCCCAGTCGTCGGGACTGAACGACGAATTTTGGGAATCGATTATCCGAGTTTGATGAAATAGGTTCAGAGCTGTATTGGCTTCAAAAAAACTCCCTTCGAGGTGCCGAACCAGGCCCTCCAGCTCCCAAGATAACTGACGGTCTTCCATCTCAAGTCGAACGCCAGGCACAGTCAACTCAAAAACCCACATACACATGCTCCTCATGCGCGGGAGAGAATGGTGTTCAATTGTAGTTACCTGGTTCGCGCAATGGCAGTTGCGAACCAGGCTTGCGAACCACCGGTGCGAACCAACCCGATACGCAGTCCAGAATGCCTACCAGCAGTGCGTACCAGCAGTCCGTACCGTGATGGATATCACGCGCTCATAACCATCACTGGTGGCGCGTGTATCACTGCACAAAAATTCAAAGCCTCACCCCCAAACAGCGGCAGATTCGGCTTGGAAGAACTTGACTTCGATGTTCGGAGAATCTAGAAAACGAATCGCGTTTCCTCGAGTCGCAGTATTAGCTTCACTATGCTCATCGCCATAAATGCTAACATACACCATACGAACCGAGCTTTGCTTAATACGATCAAAGATATGCTTATCATTCTCATCCATTGAGTGACCATATATAAAAAGCACACCTGAAAGATCTGCAAGCCTTTGAAAGCAGAAATTCAAATAAGGATTATGCTCAATCCTTGACTTTTTCTTTTCAGAAGTAGGCTCAGAAACAAAAGACGGAAACCTTCCCGCCTCAAGGTTATTCCTGACCTTATCAATAATAGAAACACCATCCTCTGCAAAGGTATGCTTCTTTATGTCAGAGCCATTATCATAAATATGCAACCCACCGTGCAAAAAATGAACATTCTGACTTGTCCCCTTCCCAACCCATGTTTCATGCTGCCTGAAACCATCATCCGTCCTGTAATTCTGCGGAGCCAGAAGCCGCATATTACGCGCCCAATAGAACAACAAATCATAGTTCAAAGTAAAAACTTCTTTAAAACCAGACAAAAAAGCCCGAACCGCTGAGTACTGATGATTTCCGACTTCATTCGGACGGTCAGGATGCGTTGCAGAGATCACCCGAATCAGCGCAGATTTCAGCTCTTCTTGATCCTCCTTAATACAATCGATCATATCTTGATCTGCCGCATAAACAGTTAACACTGTCTCGGCCGCAACCAAATACTTCATGACCTTTTCAAAATCATATGTACCAATTTCATTAAATAGCGACCTGAGAGCTACATCTCGGCGCCCGAAATCTGCAGCCTCAAACAAGTTCGCATAATTAAAAATATCTACATTCCAGGCCTGCGAAAAACCATTAGCCAATAGTATGGAAGGTGTTTCACCATCTTCAATCGAATCTATAGCTTCTTGAAAAGTGATCATGTATTGCTCTCCATGCGTAAATTTTTCTAGACCTTGCATCATGCCCCATCCGCGACAACACCAATGAGTCTTTAAAAAGCAGCACGCAAAGCGCTCAGGCATAGCTCGCGTAGCCATTGGCCAATAATCTTACGTTGGCAGAATGTCAAGATTCCTTTCCCCTGGGCGGGGTTGGCTAGGTTCCCAAACGAGACAGACGATACGGTCTCAGTGAGACGTTTTGGTCTGTCTCGCGCCACGATTTGGTGAGGTCGCATTTCGTGGCGCGGCAACAGTCACAGGCAGTTCTTTGTCGATTCCAGCGCCGTCGCCTTGCCAGCCCCAAAATCGAGATACGAGCGCTGATAGAATTTCACATCGCTTCCGCTGGCTGCTTTGCTGACCTCTAGAATTTCATTGGTGTTCATGTCGTTGCCGCTCAGTAATCTGTAGCCGTCCTCAGTCTCGCTCAAGGTCGCATCCGGCCTAGCTTCCTGCCATTGAGGGAAAACACATAACGCGTATTGCTTGGGAGACTTGTTGGTCTGAGCAGCATAGGCGGGCCCCTTCTGGATCAGCTCGCCGGGCGAATAACACCCGGCAATCGAAAGGGTAATGGCTGCGATTAAAGCGAGGCTGGCACAGCGCATGGGGCAGTCATCCATTACGAGGAAAACTGGAAACCTACCATGCGCCTGAGCAAAGCCCAATCAGTGGCGTCGTTCGCCTAGCACCTCTCCACTGGCCGCGATGGAGAACGCTTGCCGCCAGTGATCCACCAACTCCGCTTTTGGCTTGGGAGACATATCGATCAGATAGGTCACGGCAGGATGATGGCCGCCCATCGTTCCAAGCAGGTCTTCTGCACACACGTTGAAATCACCGCAGAACTCAGCAAAGGCCTGATTTGCCGCGGCAACCTGGTCGAGGCAATCGGCGATACCTTCAGCGATATCCCGTGTAGCAGTACTTGCGAAGTTCAACGCTAGCCCGCGCATGTCGCACTCAAACAACTGAGCTACTCGACACAGCATCCTCGTCGTATTGAGAAACTCCAGGTTTGCGACTTCCACATGCTCGGTGGGGCAGCTATCTACCAAGTGACGGACCTGGGCGTAATCTTTTTGAGCGATGGCCTTGATTGTGAGGCTGATCCTTTCAGGTACGTTCATACCTTGTCCTCCGCAACGATTGAGGCAGAAATGATCGCTCCGCCCCAACGTCGATGGCCGATGCAGATTGGCACGGGGTTTCCACTCGCCACAGTATTCTTGGCGCCGCCGAACGCGTAACTAGGAAGGTTCTCCGGCGCTCCGCTCTGTGAGAGGCCACCAGCCTGCGGGCTAAGCATCTGAATTACGCCTCCAGCGGTATTTGCAATGCCGGCTCCCATAACTGCCGTTGCGGCTGCCCCCGCGGTCATGAACGAAGCTACGACGATCAACGCTACGCCTATCACTGTCTGAAGAAGACCTGCACGCTTGCTCCCATGTACCACAGGCACGAACCGCAGCTCTCGAGCGCCTCCCATGCCAAGTTCCTCCTCCCCGATGTTTCTGCCATTTTTGAAAACCGCGAAACGTAGCCCTCGGCTTTCAGCATCGGCAACATCCTGGGCAAAGCCTGGATAGTTCACGTCGATCGCTTTGACTGCCTCCCTAGGGTCTCCCCGGTCCAACAGAAAACTTTGCTCCTTGAAATATTTTCGACGTAGGAAGCCTCCAAGACGGACAGTTGTCCGTGGGGTGTAGTGAGCTGCTGTAGCTGCCATAAGTGAACTCCTTGATGCGCCGCTGGCGCTTTTTTTGGGCAGGTGCCCGATGGTGATTAATCGGGCCGGTCACCCGATCAGGTTGCAAAGAATTGCCTCTGACTCGGCCATGTCGTCGCGCTGGCTTGCGATCAGGTAGCGGAATACGGCCAGGGCCTCGGTTTTGTCGCGGGGGCGGATCTGCGCCAGCAGGCCGAACACGAACCAGTCACGCGCCGTCGCGTCGGGCGGCCCATCGCTGGCGTCTCGGTCTACGGCGTTGCGCAGCCGGTACAGGTGATCCCAGTAGTCCAGTTCGCACAGGCAATCAGCCAGGGTGTGGGGTAGCAGCTCAGGGTGGGCGTTGAACCGGGCAGACACTTCACTCTTGTCGAAGTCACCGAGTTGGCCGGTAGCCTCCAGCCCGCGCAGCGCATTGATGCAGAACGTTTCCGCCTCGGTATCAGCCAGCAGGGCATCACCGAAGCGAGCGTTACCCTCCAGCCTCAGCCGGTGCCGCTCGATAGCCCGAGTGGCCAGCGCCTCCAGGTCAGCGAAGCCGAACGACGACATGGCGGCGAATGGGTGGCCGGGGTTGGTGGCCATCAGGTGAGCCGTGTAGCGCTTCTCCAGCACATCGAGCGGCGTTTTGATCTTCTTGGCGCCCTCCATGGCCCGGTCAATCAGAACGGCCTGACCGGTGTTGATGATTGAGCGCAGCCACAGCACCGCATCAACCTCCTTATCCCCGGTGACCACCTCCTGCGGCGGCAACTCAGGCACGCTCGGCATGGTCTCGGTGCTGGCGCTGATCGGTGGCAGGGTGAACAGGGCGCGATGCTGCTCGTTGTCGCGGAACGCCCCGGAGCGTGAAACCAGGGTCTTCACCGTTCCCAGCGGTAGGCCGGTTATCTCGGCCACCTCTCGTAGTGAGTGGCGGCGGCGCAGGTCCAGCACCAGGCACCGTTGCTCGTCTGAAACCCGGTGTCTCATTTTTTCGGCTGAATCAGCCTGTTTCAGCATGGCCATGGCTTACACCACCCTCAGCTTGGGCGGCAGCTTCGGCCCGAATGGCGCCCCAGGTGCGAACGGGTCAGGCAACACGCCATCCGGACAATCCCTGATGAAGTCCGCCATAGCCGCGTGACAGGCGTTGAACAGCGGCGCGTCATTCCACTTCTGCGCCCAGCGTTCTGCGCTGTCCTCCAGCGCATGAGTGAACACCAGGCCTTCCAGGTTGGTGACGCCCTCCTGCCTGGCCCGTTCGCGCTCCACCGTGTTCACGCTCAGCAGGTCGCACAGGCGCTCGAATCCCAGGGCCTGGGCCAGCCCGTCATGGTCGAACAGCAGTGACTGGCCAAATCCCGCCAGCGCCACCAGCGCCTTGGCGCGCTCAACCGATCGGTGCGTCTGCGCCTGCTCCTCCAGATCGGCAATGGCCTGGCGGGTGAACGGCAGGAACGCTTTCAGCTTGCCCGCCCGCCGGCGCAGAGCACGCCGCTCAGCGTGGATCGAATCCAGGTTGCCGCTGATGTTGCGGCAGATGCGCCGGGTGGTGATGAGTTGCGTGCTGGCGCTGATACCTGGCTTCAAGGCGATATCGCACAGGCGCATGGTCGGTGTGAGAGTCATGGGTGGGCCTCCATGGGCGTGTTGTCGTAGGTGGCGCGCAGTTCGGCGCCGGCCAGGCAGTGGCGACCACCCGGCGCATAGCAGCCCCGGCAGGTCATGACATGGCTGATGTACTGATCGCGGGCCTGGCGCCATTCAGGCGTGGCATTGGCGGCGTTGGCGTAAGGGCCGGATAGCGAGTCGGCAGGCTCGACCAGCACCAGGCGCGGACGATTCGGGGCTCGCTTCGCCATGGGTGGTTTGCCTGCGCCAGCAACGTTCGGCGGCATGTGATTGAGCAGGTCGGATAGGAGGCTCATGGCGTCACCCCACCAGCATTTCCATAACGCCCAAATGTGTCTGTGAAAAAAAATCGGGGGAACGGGGGAACGCGGGGAATACCCAGTGTTTCCGGGGCCTCCAGCGGGGGTACGTGTTCCCCACCCGAAAATCGGGGGAACAGTGATAGCCAAACATCTGGAAAGGCACAGGCGCTTATATTCAAAAACATGGTTGTGTTCCCCCTGTTCCCCAACACTTCAATAAGGGGGAACGGCTACAGGCCGCGTATTTTCTGGCTGTTCCCCCGTTCCCCCTGTTCCCCACGTTTTTAGGTTCCTGTGGATTCGGGCATTGCCGTTGGGTTGTGATGACGGTCATAGGCCACCGCCTTCGCTATCCATGGCGTCGGGATCGATCACATACAGGCGGGCAGACCCACCAGCAGGCAGGCGGTACTTCTTGGTCCTGCGGCTGTCCCGGTCGGTGTCGTGCTTGGCGAGCGCACCAGCGCATTCCAGCGCCTTCACGACACGCGCCAGCCCGTGCCCGTGGGCGGCCTCGGTCAGTGCGGACTTGTTGAACAGGTACAGGCGTTTGGCGCCCACCACCTCCCAGTACCCGGCGCGGTTGAACACCTTGGTGTCTGGCGTCTGGTCTTCTACGTCCGAAAACCGGCTGCTGCCGTGCTTGTCGATGAAGTCGAGGATGCCGGCCAGGATCTGGCGGTCTTCGGCATTGCCACCGCCCACCCGACTCAGCCACTCGCCGTACAGCAGTTGGCAGTCGGCCAGAGCGGTGCCCGGCGTCCAGGGCAACAGGTCGTAGGCAATGGCCATTTCGCCCGCCAGCGCGATCACCGCGAAGCGATCCGCCACCCGTCCGGCCTGGGCGTTATCCTCGACGAACTGAGCGCGGATACCGGCGAAGTCCTCGAGCAGACCGGGGCGGTCATCGCTGGCCAACAGCCTCTCCACGAATGCCGGCCCGATGTGCCCGTGGTTCGCTCCCACGGCCACAGTGAGCTGGCGGTGGAAGTCGGCGCCTTCCAGGCCGTGCAATTCATCGAAGGCGCGGTGTGTGCGCGTACCGGCGTTCACGTCGACCATGCGCAGCTCAGCGCCAGCGTGGGCGGCATTGCCGCTGATGGCCGCGTGCTCGGAAAGAGAGCGCTCACCGCTGGACAGCGCCAGCAGGCGCCAGCTCAGTTTGCCGCGGGCTTCCCGGTCGCGGGTCATGGTGCCCTTGCCCTGGCCGTTGGCCAGCGAGTAGGCCATTTCCTGTACGCGCTTGGGGTCGGCCCGCTTGATCTCGTCCAAAGGCAGCATGGTGTCGTTACGGCTGGACGCCTCGATCTCCAAGCCGCCCTTGGTCATGTCCCACGATGCGGCGAAGATGCCCGGGTCGCCCCACACAGACGAGCCGATCAACTGCGCCAGCGACTTGCCGCTGGAGCTGTCGCCCACCAGATGAACACCACCACCCAGCACACCCACCAGGCTCAGCAGCGGGCCGGCGAGGGCGCAGCCGATCGCCAGAGTCAGAACCGGGTTGCCCTCGCACTTGGCCGCCACCTCGGCCTTCCAGCCCTCCAGACTGCCCCGCACGCTGAACAGGTTCTGCCCTTTGCCGCTGGCCTGATAGCGCACCTTGTCGCTGCCGATGGTGCGTCCAGGCAGCACAAAGGCGCCTGACTCATGCCAGCCGGGGCGGCAGGTGGTGGCGAACACCTCAGCAGGCCGCTGCTCCAGCAGATACTCCATGAACTGGCCGCGCTTCTTCAGGGCGATGATGACGCCCATGCCGAACAGCGTCCGCCTGGCGTCCTCGCCACTCCCGCCGAACACCTCCATGGGAATGATCCAGTCCTTGGGGCCGCTATCGGTGAGCAGCCGCAGATATCGGCCTTCGCTGCCGTCGTCGCTGTTGGTGGTGCGAGCGGCGACGGTCACGGGCGTGGCGATCCACTCGTCAGTGATGGGGCGGTCGGCCTTGTCGTCGTCTCCGTCATCGTCACCTGCGCTGCGCTTGAAGCCATGCCAGTACACGCCGGGCTTGAGCCTGCGACCTTTCTCATTGGTCACCCAGTGCTCGTACACGCCCCAGCACGGGCGATCAGGCTCGACCTTGGGCGCTTCGGGGCGCAGGTTGATGACGTTGGTATCAGGCGGGCGCATGGCGGCACCTCCAGGCGGCGAGGTCGTTGAAGTCGGAAAGGGTCAGCGGCGCATCGGCCGGCCACTCGGGGAAAGTCACCAGACCACCACATGCGGCTGCGGCGTCATGGGCTGCGGTGCGCCCCGGGTTACCCTTGCCCTCGGCCTCGGTTTCGCGGTCGTCGTCGCCGGCGATGATGATTTCGGTGCCGGGGTGGTCGGCCCGTAGCGCCACCGCCACCGGTTTCAGGTTCCCGGCGTTCATCGCACAAGCGACCGTGTATCCGCTCTCGTGAAGCGTGGCTCCCGTGGCCCAGCCCTCGCAGATGCACAGCGGTTTGCCCGGCGTGATGCGCCCCAGGGGCGAATAGACGCCCTTGATCCGCCCGCCATACAGGAAACGCTTGTCACCGCCCGGGGCGATACGTTGCAGGTTCGCCAGCACGCCACCGGCATACAGCGGCACCAGCAGATCGTCACCACGCTGGCGCAGGCCGTGGGCACGAATGCCCTTGGCGACCAGGTAAGGGTGGGCCGGGTCAGCACGGCGGGCATCACGCCACCAGTGCTGTGCCAGGCTGGCCGCTCTGAGCTGGCGTCGCTGCCGTTCGGCCTCCCGCTGGCGCCGGGCTTGCTCGATGCGCTGGCGCACCTGATCGACTTCGCGGGCGTCCACCGGCTCACGGCTACACCAGGTGCTGGTGCCACCCGTCTTCCAGCTACCGAACGCACCCGAGGCGATGCCATCGGCAAACAGGCAATACCAGCCATTGAGCGTGCCTGGTTTGTCGCCGGGAACGTGGAAGCGGTGGATATCGCCATCGTCCAGGGGCAGCCAATCGAGCGGCCCATAGGCCGACTGGAGCACGTCACGAAACAGGATCTTCGCGTCGGTCATGCGGCCCCCTGCGGTGGCGTGAAGCGCTTGGCCAGCCGTTCCAGTTGGATGGTCAGGCGCTCCAGCTCAGGGCAGTGACGGCCAGCGTCATCCTCGGCAATGCGCAGTTCGAGGAAGCCCACCAGGGTTTCTACCAGCAGGGCATAGCTGGCGCTGTCGATGTAGGCACCAGCAGTCGGTGGGCCACCGGCACCATTGCGGCGAATGGGCGTGACCTTACTCATGGCTCACCCCCCTTGGCGCCAGCAAAAGACCGGCAGACCTGGCCATTGTTCACCGCGTGCCAGTAGGTCAGCTCGTCCAGTGAGTCGACGAGACAGGCCGTCACCACGGCTTCAGCACTACGCAAAACTACGCGCCCACATTCGGCATCGGCCTGGCTCAGGAACGGCCCCAACAAGGCCCGATCGGCCTTCGGATGGCTCACGTAAAACAGCTCGGTGGCTTTCTTTGGGCAAGCCGATCCCATCAGCGCTTGCGCACTGTTTTGATTTTGCATGGGTTACTTCCCGTCGAAGTCGATAGGCGCGAAGCGCTCGGTGCCGCTGCGCATTGCTCCCAGACCCAGGGCGGCGGCCTTAGCCACGGCGTCTGCAAAGCCCAGCTCTAGATTGGTGGTACGACCGCCCATGTCGGTGATGGCGAACCTGATGGCCTCATACGCCGCGGTTTCATCATTGGCCGACAGTTCGGCAATCCCACTATCGAAAAAGGCGATGCCCTTTCCCCAGTCAGCCGCCACGCCGGGGTTATTGCGTGGCCAGTTGACCATCCGCCCACAATTGTCGCGGCTAGTGAAAGTGAGATCGTCCCGGCAAGTAATGGGCGCTTTGTTTACGGCACTCATAGCTCACCCCCTTGCTCAGCAATCCCGCCGTCCAGCATTTCAGCCCAGGCCATGGCTGTGTGCTGCGCGATCACGGCGGTGACGCGAGCGACGATGAGGGGCGTGGTCGGTGCGGCGATCACCGCCAGGGCCATGCTCAGCAGCACCAGCACGCTTTGTACGTCACGCAGATCGTCCAGGGTGTCGTCAGCCATGTGGATAATGGAGGTCATACGATCACCTCATCATCCATTCCGGCACGCTCGCCTACAACGCCATACGAGGCTCCCAGGTGGCGATGAGCCCAGCAGAAATTACGGCTGAAAATTCGGACCTGCTCCAAGTGCCGTGCAATGTCGCACATCGGCCCTTCCGTATGGCTCGAACACATGGGGTAGAGCAGCTCGTAAAGCTTGTTGAATTCATCCCTGGCAAAGTTCATCGAACACATGGCTCGGGCGTCGAGCACCGCCTCTGAGAGCACCTCGCCTTCAAGGGTCGCAACGCTTGGGAAGTTGTTCATTGGGCACCGCCTTGCCCTTCCAGGGCGCGGGCTTTCGCCATGGCGGCGTTGTAACGTTTGAGGCGAACGCTCAGCGAGCTGTCGGCATGGAGTGCTGCGATGGCCATTGCGCGGTGGGCAGCGGCGCGGATTTTGGACGGATTGAGGGCGTGCAAAGGTGAAGCTCCTGTTACTGATGAGGAGCTGCCACGAACCGTCGCCAAACGATTATGGGTGGCAGCCGTGCGCAGGTTGGCGAACCGGGGTAACAGGAACCCGGCAGACCCGAAGGTCTCCCACGCACGGCCACCATAACAAGGCATTGCGGGCACAAAAAAAGCGCCTGCAATGGTGGTATGGGCGCCTGTGCGCCTGTTACTGATCGGGTCGCCAAACCCGGTCGCTGAATTTGCAGCGACGGCCGGACGATACATGCGGGTGGGAATGGATGCAACCCCCGGTTTCAAATTGGTCAGCGGCAGCGCCGGGCAGATGGCAGGCGTCATGCCACCACCTTCTGCACCGGGCTGGTGCTCATGAAGTAGGTGGCCACCTTCTGATGCTCACGGCCTTGGTCATCCTTGAGCGTGCCCAGGTGGGTGACGATGTTGTGGCCCTGGTCGCGCAGCTCTGAGATGCGCGCACCGGGGCGCAAGATGTTCAACAGGGCGATGGCCTGGAAAGTGTTGATCGAACCATGCTGGCGCAAGTACGCGAGAAGACGGGTACGTTGAGCGCTGCCGCTGGTATCATTGACGCGCATATCTTTGGGGCTGGCCTGTTGGTCGGCCTTTCTTTTGCTCATTAGACAGCCACCTCGCGCAATGCGATGCGCTGGCGTACCCAGGCCTGGACTTCGGACAGAACGAACCCCACGGGCGATCCGCGAGACTTGCTGTTGCTCAGTGGTACCGGTCGAGGGAAAGTTGGATCGTCTTTGAGGCGCTTGTAAACGGTGGGCCGAGCGAGACCGGTAATAGCCTCAAGGTCTGGCATGCGGATCAAGGTGATTGCAGGATCGAAGCTCGAAGAGGTGCTATTCGCGCTTTCTGCGGCTAAATGCGGTTTGGCCATAAGTGTCTCCCGTTATTGGTATAGATGGCGGGAGACAGATTGACTAAGAATGAAAAACGGAAAAATTTGCAGGACGTGACGTAAATGAGGATATCCGTAACGGAAATCTACATAACCGTCACGATTACGATGTTTTTTTTCGACGCCCGCCCTTTCGCGCATAGTCCGGGGCTACCGGCTTGATCCACTCTTTCAAGCGATCACTGGTGCCAGGTAGAGCCATCCCAAGCCCCTGATCAGCAAGCTTCCGATAAACCAAATCCGCCATATCGCCGATGCGGATAGCCTTATCAAAATCCTTTTTCCAGTTGGCAGTTGCCAGCTTCAGAGCCTGCTCCACGGCTTCTTCCTTCAATCGATTTATCTCGTTCAGCCCTTTCATTCGACTATCTCGAGCAGCTCGAAGCGCCTCACGATCCTGTTGGATTTGATTAGAATGCAGCAAAACCAAGGCATATTGGAGATGCTTCGTCGCAAAGACCAGCCTGGTGGCCGCATCCATCATGGTCGATTTCTGCCGTCCAATAGCGCGAACAGCACGGGCGTACTTAGTGGGTTTTGGCATTCGCCCAGGGAATTCAAGATCCAACATGTCTTCGATGTATCCGCTTTTGGACAAGGATTCCCTGTCATCGGCGAAAGGGGGAATCGAAGCGAAATCCAGAGCTAGCTGAAACTCCTCTAACGCATAAACAGCCCAGAGATGCGCCTCAAGAACCTCTTTTCCATTAGCAAGCCGCATTTCCGAAGGGGCGAACATCTTCAGCAGTTCGTACCTTCGGTTTTCCCGCATCATCTTGGCAGCGCCGTCATACTCGTCGGCATGAAGACCAGGGAGGGCCTCTTCGATATAGCTTCGATACTGGACTTTTGCATCGTCGGTGGACGAGATAATAAGCTTCCTGATCTCACCTACCTCGGACGTGGTGAACCCCACCAAAAGCTCTACGATGTCTCCATACACGATGTTGAACCCCATACCTTCCGGGCAAAAATAGTACGGTGAAAACGGATCACTATCGTTGTAGGCGACACCATCAGGAATTGGATCGAACCTAACCATGCAATGGAGCCGGTCCTCGTACACGACAGGTTCAGGATCTTTCAAAAATCTCACGCAAAGCTCCCGTAAATTTTGTGCATTCGCATGCAGGATCTCCAGATACGACACTTGGCCCCTTTCCAAACTGGCAGCGCGCTACGCTCTTTTGATAGCGGTGACATTCTCTGCGCACTCGCTTCGATGGGCATATTCATACGGTGTTATATGGGTCACGCGATTGGCATCCAGATAGTCGGCCCACCACTGAACCATGAGCCGGCGTTCTTCAATGTACTCAGCCTTGTGGATGTATGCCGCCCGCACACTGTTACGCTCTTGGTGGCTCATCTGACGCTCTACCGCGTCCTTGCTCCACAGTCCCGATTCGACGAGCGCGGAACAGGCCATGGCTCTGAACCCATGCCCACACACCTCGGTCTTTGTGTCGTAGCCCATGCGTCGAAGCGCCTTGTTCACCGTGTTTTCACTCATGGGCTTCCAGTGGTTGCTGTCACCCGCAAACACCAGGTCGAAGCGCCCGGTGAGCTGGCGCACCTGCTCGAGCGTGGCCAGTGCCTGGCGACTCAGAGGCACCAGGTGGGGCGTGCTCATCTTGGAGCCGCGATGCGAGTTCTTCACGCCCTCGATCTGCTGGCGCTCGCCGGGGATCTCCCACATAGAACGACCGGTGTCGATCTCTGGCCAGCGAGCAAACCGCAGCTCACTGGACCGGATGAAAACCAGAAGGGTGAGCTGGGTGGCCAGCCGGGTCAGCGGCCGGCCGGTGTCGCCGTCGATTCTCTGCAGCAGCTCAGGCAGCCGATCCAGCGCCAGCGCAGGACGGTGAACGGTCTTGCGTGTGGCGGTTGCGCCCTGTAGGTCCACCGCTGGGTTGGTGTCGATGTGCCCGTGCTGTACGGCCATACGCATAATTCCGGTCATGTACTGCCGTAGCCGGCCAGCGGTATCCAGAACCTCGCGCTTCTCTACCGCCTTGAGCGGCGCCAGCAGGTCGCGAGTCTTCAGGCCGGCCACCGGGCGCTGGCCTAAGGCCGGGAGCAGGTAAGTTTCGATCCGCCGCCACACCGTCGCGGCATGACCTGGTGACCATTTCTTGGAACAGGCCTCATGCCAGTCCTTGGCCAGCACGCCGAAGGTGTTGGCCCTAGCATTCGCCGCTTCGACCTTCCCCTGCCGGGCGCTCTCAATCGGGTCTTTACCATGCACCAACAACTCCAGCGCTTCGGCTCGGCGGGCGCGGGCGGCTTTGAGTGTCAGCGCTGGGTAGTTGCCGAAGGTGGCCAGCCCCTCTCTGCCATCCGGCCGCTTGAACTTCATGCGCCAGATCTTGCTGCCGTTCTTCTTGACCAGCAGGAACAGGCCCTGACCGTCGAACAGGGTGTAGTCCTTGTCCCGCGGCTTGGCGGCCTCGCATTTGGGGTCTGAGAGGGGTGTAACGGTGCGTGCCATAGGTATACGTTTTCTCGTCGAACCGGCGTATACCCTAACGTATACCTAAAATCGGTATATGCCTAGAGACAGAATGAGACAGCCAGATACAAGAAAGCCCGCACTTGGCGGGCTTTTCAGGGGATTCCGTGTACAAGAAGAGACGTATCGGAACAGTAGAATGGTGCCGGAGACAGGAATCGAACCTGCGACCTTCGCGTTACGAGTGCGCTGCTCTACCGACTGAGCTACACCGGCGTGTAGCGCAACGTACCACTGCTCACACCCGCAACGCAAACCCCTGTTTCCGCTGGTTTATTGCCCTGCCCTCAAGCCCCCTTGCACCCTTTGGGCGCCAGGTCTTCCTCGATGTCGGTCGTGCACGCCCAGCCGCTGGCCGAACGCGTCAGGGTCAGGGCCTTGCCCAGCGCGTTGGCAGGCGCATCCACCAGGGTGCAAACAATGCTGCCGCTACCATCCGCGGCCTTGCCGCTCGCCGTGATCGCACAATGCGCCGTCGCCGGCTGGCCACCCAGGGCGGCAACATCCGCTACATCCTTGCCATCATTCAGCCGCAGATCCATCGCCGTCTTCAGCGCGCTGATCTCCAGCAACCCGGCCGCGGCCTTGGAGCGTGCCTGGTGGTTGGTGTACATCGGTAAGGCGATGGTCGCCAGAATGCCAATGATCGCGACGACGATCATCAGTTCGATCAGGGTGATACCGCGTTGCCCTTTCATGAACGTAGTTCCTTTTTGATTCGCTTACACATTGAGGTCAGTTGCGCCCCAACCGGCAGCGGCGCAGTAGGCCTGAACAGACACCTTTTGTCACCCCTGCCCGCACGGGCGTCATCTTCGCTGAACTACTCTAGTGAGCATCACGGACGCCTGCCCTTGCATGGACGCGGCAAGCTGTTTCCAGGCTTGTCGCCGGGGCTGAACAAGGACCTTTGCATGACTTCATCTTCACTTCTCTACCGCTGGCACGGCACCGACGCCAATGGCACGCCGGTCAGCGGCCAAACACCCGGGCGCAGCCCGGCTTATGTGCGCGCCGGGCTGATTCGCCAGGGCATCACTGTGGCGAGTTTGCGGCCGGCCAGCGGGCTGGCGTTCAGCTTGCCAAAGCGGCGCGAAAAGGCTGACCCGGCGGGGTTCAGCCGGCAGTTGGCGACGTTGCTCAAGGCCGGGGTGCCGCTGCTGCAGGCGTTCGAGGTGATGGGCCGCAGTGGTTGCGATGCGGCGCAGGCGGCGTTGCTGGAAAGATTGAAACAGGATGTGGCCTCGGGCCTGGGGTTGGCGGATGCGTTGCAGCGTCACCCGGCATGGTTCGATGCGCTGTATTGCAACCTGGTACGGGTGGGCGAGCAGTCCGGTACGCTCGACCGGCAGCTGGAGCAGCTGGCCGGCATGCTGGAACAGCGTCGGGTGCTGCACAAGAAGGTGCGCAAGGCGATGATCTACCCGCTGCTGCTGTTGCTGACCGGGCTGGGGGTGTCGGCAATCTTGTTGCTGGAGGTGATTCCTAAATTCGAGAGCATGTTCTCGGGCATGGGTGCGGCGTTGCCGGCATTTACCCAATGGGTGATCAACTTGTCCACAGGGCTGAGCCGGTTTGCGCCGCTGCTGCTGGTGATGGGCGTGGTGCTGGGTGTTGCCGTGCGCCAGCTTTACCGGCAGCACGCGCCAGCGCGCCTGTGGATATCTCGGCGGGTGCTGGGCTTGCCCGTGTTTGGCAAGTTGCTGGGGCAGGCCGCGCTGGCGCGGTTTGCGCGTAGCCTGGCAACGTCCTACGGCGCCGGGGTGCCGTTGCTGGATGCGCTGGGGACGGTGGCGCGGGTAACGGGTGGCGACCTGCACGAGCAGGCGGTGTTGCGGCTACGCCAAGGCATGGCCAATGGGCAAGGGCTGAACCAGGCGATGGCCGGTGAACCGCTGTTTCCCCCCTTGCTGGTGCAGTTGACGGCCATCGGTGAATCCAGCGGCACGCTGGACCAGATGCTGGAAAAAGCCGCCAGCCATTACGAGGAACAGGTCAGCCAGGCGCTGGACCAGTTGACCAGCCTACTGGAGCCGGCCATCGTGCTGATCCTGGGCTTGCTGGTGGGTGGCCTGGTGGTGGCGATGTACCTGCCGATCTTCCAGTTGGGTAGTTTGATCTGAACATGACTTTATGGGCTTTGCTGGCTGAACAGCCAGCGTATTTCCTCACCCTTGCCACGGTGCTCGGCCTGCTGGTGGGCAGCTTTATCAACGTGCTGGTGTATCGCCTGCCGATCATGCTGGAGCGGCAATGGCAGCGTGAGGCGCAAGAGGTATTGGGGCTGCCGACCACGCAGCACGCGCGTTTCGACCTGTGCCTGCCCGCCTCCCGGTGCCCACACTGCGCGCACCGGGTTCGTGCGTGGGAGAACATTCCGGTCATCAGCTACCTGGCCTTGGGCGGGCGCTGTTCGTCCTGCAAAAAACGCATCAGCCTGCGTTACCCGGTAGTGGAAGTGGCCAGCGCGCTGCTGTCGCTGGTAGTGGCCTGGCGCTTCGGCGCTTCGGTAGAGGCGTTGCTGGCGTTGCCGCTGACCTGGTGCCTGCTGGCGCTGAGCCTGATCGATGCGGACCACCAGCTGCTGCCGGATGTGCTGGTGCTGCCGACCATGTGGCTAGGGCTGATCGTCAATGCCTTTGGTATCCATGTGGCCCTGGCCGACGCACTGTGGGGCGCAGTGGCCGGGTACCTCAGCCTGTGGACGGTGTACTGGGTGTTCAGGCTGGTCACCGGCAAGGAAGGCATGGGCTATGGCGATTTCAAGCTGATGGCGCTGATCGGGGCGTGGGGGGGTTGGCAGGTGCTGCCGTTGACGCTGCTGTTGTCGTCGGTGGTTGGGGCGCTTGTTGGCCTGTGCCTGCTGCGTTTTCGCCGGCATGCCATGGGCACGGCAATCCCGTTTGGCCCTTATCTGGCAATTGCGGGGTGGATTGCCGTGCTCTGGGGTGATGAAATATACGCCTCATACATACAACTGCTTGGATACTGATGACCACTGCGGCCTTTACCCCCTGGATTCTCGGCCTGACCGGCGGCATTGGTAGCGGCAAAAGCGCCGCTGCCGAGCGCTTTGTCGAGCTTGGCGTGCACCTGGTCGATGCCGACCAGGCCGCGCGTTGGGTTGTCGAACCTGGTCGCCCGGCCCTGGCCAGCATCGTCGAGCGCTTCGGCCCGGGCGTGCTGCAGGGCGACGGCCAGCTTGATCGCGCCGCCCTGCGCCAGCTGATTTTCGCCGACCCGGCGCAACGCAAATGGCTGGAGCAACTGCTGCACCCGCTGATCGGTCAGGAGATTTTCAGCTATCTGGCCAAGGCGCAGTCGCCTTATGCGGTCTATGTGTCGCCGCTGCTGATCGAATCGGGCCAGCACCATAAGACCCAACGCGTACTGGTGATCGATGCGCCGCAGGACCTGCAAATAGCCCGTACCCTGGCGCGGGACAACACCAGTGCCGAGCACGTGCAGGCCATTTTGCAGGCGCAGTTGGCCCGTGAGGATCGCCTGCGCCATGCCGATGATGTGGTGGTCAACGACGGCGGCCTGGCCGCGCTGCATGAGCAGATTGACCGCCTGCACCACTTTTACCTGACTTTGAAAGGAGGCCAGCCATGAGCCAGCCATTGACCGTCGATTGCCCAACTTGCGGCGCGCCTGTGGAATGGAGCGAAAAAAACGCGTTCCGACCGTTTTGTTCGGACCGTTGCAAGCTGATCGACCTGGGCGCCTGGGCGGCTGAGGAGCACAAGATTGCGGGGTCGGAAGAGTCCGAAGATGAGCTGTATTCGGGGGACCTGGAGCCGCGGCATTGAGCTGATCCACAAATACAACGCGGGCCCACAACCCGCGCGGTACCTGTGGGAGCGGGCAAGCCCGCGAAGCAGGCGGCGCGGTGGATGGCACTGGGCTTCGCCCGTGTTCGCGGGCATGCCCGCTCCCACAGTGAGAGTGCAACCTCTAAGTGCTGTGCATTACCCCCGAAGAGGCCGGCACAGCCGCCACACATTCACCGCTCATCTTCCTTCCACGGCGCCTGCAGGTACCGCGTCCGGTTGAAGGTTTCCAGCCACTCGGGGCAAAACACCACCAGCGCACTGATCACCATGCCGTTGATGAACGCCTCGGGGAACATCATCAGCCACAGGTAGCCCACAAAGTCGCTGAGCCACTCCGGCAGGGCAAACCGCCCGTCCAGCCACAACACCCCTAGCGCTGCGGGGACGCAAACCAGCACAGTCAGCGCGGCCGGAAAAAAACCCGAACAAAAGATGTAAACGAACAGGTTGCGGGGCTGGGCACGCTCCACCAATACCGCGCACACCTCGGTAATCAGCACCGGCAAGCCAACCAGCAACAAACCATTCAACCCCAGCGCCGCCAGGTCCTGACGCCCCAGCGCCAGCAAGCCGAGCTGGGCCATGAACCCACCCAGCACCGCCAGCGGCCAGTCCAGCAACAGGGTGACCGCCGTCATGCCAATAAAGTGGTACGACACCCCGGTATCAAAGTCGCGCCGCACCAGCCACAGCGCAAACAGGCAGAACACCGTACCAAACAGCAAATGCTGGCGGCGCCGGTCGGTAAACAGTTCAACCCAGCGAACCTGGCTGACCGCCCAGATCAGCAACGGCACATAACCCAGCCAGCCGAGGGTAAGGGTGGTGCCGGATAACACCTGCGCGCTGATCACCTGAACAATACCCTTTGCAGCCATGTGGATAAAACCGAGTCTACACCCATTCTCCCATGCCTTCGGCTGCGGTAGGCTGTCGCCTTCCATTCGATGCAGGAAGCATTGGTCATGCTGGAAGGAACCAACCCCGCCCTGCTACTGGCAGCGGCACTCAACGCCATCATCGGCGTAATTCACCTGGCCATCATCGCCGTGGGGCCGCGTTGGTACCGTTTGTTCGGGGCCGGTGAGCGCATGGCGGTGGCCGCCGAAAGGGGCCGCTACTACCCGGCGCTGATCACCGCTGCCATCGCCTGCGTGTTGCTGGCCTGGTCGGCCTATGCGCTGTCGGCTGCCGGGGCGATCGGGCGGCTGCCCTTGCTACTGCCAGTCATTTGCCTGATCACCCTGGTGTATTTGCTACGCGGTCTGCTGGGGCCAGTATTGCTGGCGGGCACCGGGCGTTCGCAGCGTTTTATCGTGGTCAGTTCGCTGATCTGCCTGGGCTTTGGCCTGGTGCATCTGGTCGGGCTGGTGCAGCAGTGGTCAATGCTGGGCTGATTCTCACGCTTAAACAGCATCTTACCGTCATCGATTAGCGGCTAAGCTTGTCTGCATGGATGACTCAGACTACCTGCGCCTGCTTACCATCCAGGCCGAACAAGCCAATGCCTTTCTCTCCAACGCCCGTAAGTGGGAGCGGGAGCGTTGGGTGTGCCAGCGCCTGTTGCAGGGGCTGAACATTCCCTACCGCAGCGAGGACTTCACCCCGGCGGGGCAGGAGCCACCAGACGTGCTGTTCCGCGACGCCGCCTTCGAGGTGTTTTTCGTGCTCGACGAGGGCCGCCGGCTGAACGATGAATGGCGCGAGGAGCTGCAGCGGCGACGCAGTGCGTTTTCCCTGGCGCAGCTGGTACGCCGCGAAGCACGCCCACGGCGCATCAGTGCCACCGAACTGCTGGGGCGCCTGGCGCCCACCTTGCGCAAGAAGGCGCACAATTACCGGGAACGCGGGCTGGATCTGAACGAGCTGGACATCATCGCGTTCTCCAGCCTCAAGCGCGAAGTGCTCGACCTCAACACCCACTTCCCGCCGCCTACCGAATACCTGCGCCAAGGCTGGCGCTCGCTGTCGCTGGTCGGGCCAACCTTTGCCCGGGTACTGTTTGCCCACCCCGATGCGCCGGATTTCCTGCGCGGCAACCTGGGCCGCAGCATCGTCTTCGACGTAGGCATCAGTCTTTGATCCAGTGCAGCGACTGTTTGCGATGGCGTACACTCGGCGCCAGGGATAGAAAGCATTATCATTTGTTTCAAGCGCCTGCGCGAACGCTGTAGC
>Ga0182736_1001564_pt1 | contig 21459 bp, 22 predicted proteins | sample eDN5th30CKraftBY_FD_128882 | JGI IMG/M metagenome (GOLD analysis project Ga0182736, IMG submission 128882) | Enriched backyard soil microbial communities from Emeryville, California, USA - eDNA 5th pass 30_C Kraft BY (version 2) (version 2) | ecosystem: Environmental > Terrestrial > Soil >... | reverse complement strand
CGGCTGCGCGGCGTCAGCCAGATGCATCATATCCGCCGCGGCGACCGGGCGGATGCGGCGCGCCTTGCCCGCTTCGTCACCGGCAGTTCCGTGGGCCTCGTCCTCTCCGGCGGCGGCGCGCGCGCCTATGCGCACGTGGGGGCGATTCGTGCGCTGCACGAGGCGAACGTGCCCATCGACCTGATCGGCGGCACCTCCATGGGCGCCATCATCGGTGCAGGCCTGGGCGCGGGGTGGAGCGACGAGGAGATCGACGCCCGCATCCGCGACGCCTTCGTCACCTCCAGCCCCCTCGCAGACATCTCCTTTCCCATGCTGTCGATGAGCCGGGGCGAGCGGGTGGAGCACCGTCTCGCCGCCCATTTCGGCGACATCGACATCGCCGACTTCTGGCGCCCCTACTTCTGCGTCTCGTCCAACCTGACCACCGGCGCCTATCACCTGCATCGCCGCGGCTTGGTCCGCGAAGCCCTGCGGGCCTCCGTCGCCCTGCCGGGACTGCTGCCGCCGGTGGTCACCCGCGAGGGAGTGCTGGTGGACGGCGCCGTGCTCGGCAACTTCCCCACCGAGGTGATGCGCGCCTGGCACCGCGGGCCGGTGGTCGGCGTGGACGTCAGCCAGGCCCGCGGCCTCACGGCGGAGGACATCCGCCCGCCCCCCTCCATCCTCGCCTGGCTGTTCTCCGGGGAATGGAAGAAGGGGCCGCCCATCGTATCGGTGCTGATCCGATCCGCCACGGTGTCATCGGCGCGGGAGCGGATGATCGCCCGGCAGGCCGCGGACCTTCTGATCACGCCTCCCACCGGCGGGGTCGAACTGCGCGACTGGCGGGCCTTCGCGCCGGCCGTGGAAGCCGGCTATCGCGCCACCAAGGAAGCGCTGGAACGGCTGGATAGGCCTGTCACCGACCTCCTCGCGCGGCGCATGCCGGCCAGCCGGATCAAGGCCGGAAACCATCCGTAGGAGCCCGCATTGCGTCCTCACAGGCATCGCGTCTATATGACGTTCAAGGCCGGTTCAGACGGGCCGGTACAAAATCTGCCAGGCTCGCGGAGTTTACGATGAGAAAGTATCTTGCACTTTTGACCCTCACGGCAGGGCTGGCAGCCGCGCCGCAAGTGTTCGCCCACCACTCCTTCGCTATCTTCTTTGGCGGCGACAAGAATGTGGAAGTCACGGGCAAGGTGACGGAGTTCACTTTCGCCAATCCGCACGGCGTAATCGCCATCGAAACCAAGGACGCCGGCGGCCAGACCGTCGTGTGGAAGGCCGAGACCAACTCGCCTTCGATCCTGCGCCGCCGCGGCTGGACCAAGGACAGCCTGAAGGTCGGCGACGTCATCTCCATGGAGGGCTGGCCGGCCCGCGACGGCAGCCACTATATGCGCATGCGCAAGGTGACGAAGGACGGCAAGCCCGTCGGCATCCCCTTCGAAAACCTGCAAGCCAACTGACCGCCCCAGCGGCGGGAAAAGAGACAAGGGAGCGATGGGAGTGGGTATGACGCGAGGGATGCGGCGTGGGTGCATGGCGGCGGTCGTCGCCCTGTTGGTGGGCGCGAGCCTGACGGCGCCTGCCAGCGCCGCTGCGCCAAAGGCGGGCGCGGCCAAGGCCTCGGCAAGCAAGGATGCGCCCGGCTTCCGCCGCACCAAGGACGGCAAGCCGGACCTCAGCGGATACTGGGACCTGTCGCGCGGCCCGATGCCCGCGGTGCCGGAGTTCCAGGCCAAATTCGCTCCCAACACGGTGGTGGTGAATGACGTCGGCGCCCCCGAACTGCCCGCCGGCAACTACGGCGGTCTGCAACTGACGCCTGCCGCTCAAGAGGTCGCCCGCACCTGGAAACAGGAAAACGACATGACGGTGAGCAAGGCCTGCGCGCCGCCGTCGATCATCTATTCGATGCAGGGCCCCTTCCCGATCGAGATCGAGCAGTACCCCGAGATCATCATCATGCGGCTGGAGTTCTTCGACATCGTGCGGTTCATCCGCATGACCGACAAGCACCGGCCGGAAAACGCGCCCCATTCCAAGGCGGGCGACTCCATCGGTCACTGGGAAGGCGACACCCTGGTGGTGGACACCACCCACCTGGAAGCCTCGACGATCACCAACAACGGCCTCTACCACGGCGACAAGGCCCATGTGATCGAGCGCTTCAAGCTCTCGCCCGACGGTAAGAAGCTGATCTCCTCGCAGGAATTCGAGGATCCGGACAACATTACCAACCGCGGCGCGCGGTTCATCTACTGGGACTACAAGCCCGGCGACTACGTCTACCCGTACGAGTGCGATCCGACCTTCGGGCTCAACTACGGCAACCCGGACAAGAAGTGACGTGCGGCCCTCCCCCATTGGAAAGGGGCCTCCCTTAGCGCGCGACAACTTCAAACAGACGGCGGGCGAAGCCTCCGTCGCGACCTAAGCGTTTGAAAATAAGCCCTTTTATCCGGTTCAGAGGAGGCCCTCTGAACCGGAAAGGGTCTAACCCTTGTCGCTGGCGGGGGCGGCCGGCTCGTTCATACGCACCACACATTCCTGGGCGATGATCAGCAGCGCCTCCTCCAGGACTTCGCGCTGCTCTTTGCTGAGCTTGGCGGTGAGGGAGGACAGGAATTCGCGGCGCAGAGGCAGCACGCGCTCAGCGACCGCCCGCCCCTCGGCGGTATAGAAGAAGAGCGGGCTGCGGCGATCCTTCGGGTTCTCCTGCCGCTCGACCAGCCCGCGCTGTTCCAGCGCTGCGGCGGCGCGACTGACTTCGGCCCGATCCACCCACGACCATTCGGCGAGCTGACGCACCGACGCCGGCGATTCCATGTTGAGCTGGGCGAGGAGCCGCCATTCGGCCAGGCTCAAGCCAGCGCTTTCCTGGAGAATGCGGGTGTTGAGGCGGTCGAGCATCTTGGCGAGAAGCAGGATACGGAACGTCTCAGCGCTCGGGCCACGGGACCAGGCGATGGTGGCGGCGCCCAGATTCGGCGCCTCGCGGAGCGCTTTGCGCGAAGTCGTGTCTGTCATCAGCTGCTCTTTAGCCCCGTCGGTCGCATGGATTGGTGTGAAATCCCCCGCGAGGTCAGCGGATGCTGCGGGCGGCCATCCACGTCAAGGCCTGGCGAGGATTGTGATTAAGAATAAAGCTTATTGAGGGACTGCACACTCGCCCCGGCTTCACCGGCTCCGTCGTTTCGCCGCCCTCCCGCTGGGCGGCCTAATCTGAGGGTAATGATCGTCAGTACGAGGCTAGCCAAGCCGGGGGCCGCCACGCCAACTTACCTGCTGCTTTCAAGGAGACGTCAATGGCGGCGATCGCCCTGCCCAGAATGATCCGCCTCGGCGGCGGTGCGCTGGCCGAGACTCCCGAAGTGATGGCTCAGCTCGAAGTGTCTAGGCCGTTCGTCGTCACCGACCCCTTCCTGTCCCGGTCCGGCCCGGTGTCGCGGCTGAAGCAGATTCTGGCGGCCGCGGGGATCGAGTGCATCGTTTATGACCAAGCCGTCTCCGATCCGACGGAGGCGTCGGTGGCGGCCGCCCTGGCCGCGCTCGATGCGGATCGGGACTGCGTGATCGGCTTCGGCGGCGGCAGCCCCATCGACACCGCTAAGGCGGTGGCGGTGCTGGCCCGTCGTGGGGGACGCATGAGCGCCCTGAAGGTCCCGCATGTTCAGGACGCCCCCGGCCTGCCGATCCTCGCCATCCCCACCACCGCCGGCACCGGCTCGGAGGCGACACGTTTCACCATCGTCACCGATGACGAGACCGACGAGAAGATGCTATGCGCCGGCGCCGCATATATGCCGACCGCCGCCATCGTCGACTATGAGCTGACCCTGACCAAGCCACGACGGCTGACCGCGGACACGGGCATCGACTCCCTCACCCACGCCATCGAGGCCTATGTCTCCAGGAAGGCCAATCCGTTCAGCGACGGCATGGCGCTGGCCGCCATGCGCGCCATCTGGCCCAACATCCGCACTGCCTGCGACCAGCCCGACAACCGGCTCGCGCGGGAGGCGATGATGGCCGGCGCGCTTCAGGCGGGGATCGCCTTCTCCAACGCCTCGGTCGCCCTGGTGCATGGGATGAGCCGCCCTATCGGTGCGCATTTCCATGTACCGCACGGCCTTTCCAACGCCATGCTGCTCCCCCTGGTGACGGCCTTCTCCGCCGCCGCCGCCCTCCCCCGCTATGCGACCTGCGCCCGCGCCATGGGGATCGCCCAGGAGCAGGAGGGGGACCAGTCCGCCGTGGCGCGGATGATCGACGGGCTGGAACAGCTCAACGCCGACCTCCATGTGCCGACACCCAAGGCCTACGGCATCGATGAAGGGGTCTGGACCCGTCTCACCCCCCGGATGGCGGAGCAGGCGCTGGCCTCCGGATCGCCGGGGAACAATCCCTACGTGCCCACGGCGGCGGAAATCGAGATCCTGTACGCCCGAGCCTGGGCCTGACGCCGCCCCCAGGGAGCGAGAAAGCTAGGCCTTGGAGAGGAGGCTCCCGAACCCAGGCGACCGCCCGCTCATGCCCAGAAGACGCACCCCCGCCCGGAAGGCATGCGGCAAGCTGGAGACCACCGGCACCTTGCAGCGCTGTTCCAGGGGCGCCAGCAGCTCCAAGGTCCGCAGGCCGCCGCAGGAGACCAGCAGAGCGTCCGCCCGCGGGGTCGCCTCGAACACCTCGGCGCTGAACTTCAGCAGGGCGGGCTGGGTGACGGTGTTGATGTCCTCGACCTTGACCACGTTCAGGCCCTTCACGCTCAGGACCTCGAACCCTTCCTCGTGCAGGAAGATGCGCAGACGCTCGTTGACCACGTCGTTGTAGGCCGTGGCGACGGCGAGCTTGCGCCCGCCCATCGCCCGCAGCCCTTCGACCACCGCCGTGCTCATGGTCACGGCCTTAAGGCCGCTGGCCTGGCTCATGGCCCGGGTCAGTTCCCGGTTGAACGCCGCGCCCTTGTAGAAACTGAGCGAGGTGCCCATCAGGGTGATGGCCTGGGCCCCCTGGTCCGCCAGTCCCTTGGCCGCAGGGGCGATCTTGTCGACCACCGTGTCGTAGCCTTCGGGGGTCAGTTCCTTCAGGCCGAGGCTGTGGGGCAGGAACTGTATTCCCGTCGGATACATGGCCTTGGCCTCCGGCGAGACCGGCGTATCGGCGACGGGATAGATCAGGCCGAGCTTGGGATCGGCCGCATTCGCGATGGTCGAGGCCGAGGCCGCCGCGAGTCCGGCGGCGATGACGGTGCGACGATCCATGCCCATGGCCATCTCTGCCCCCTGTCCTAGCTTTTGACGGTGATGGCGTTCCGGGCCGCTTCGATGACCGGGCCGATGGAGGCCTCGTTGAGCGGGGCCATGACGTGGACGCCGGAGACGCCGGGGATCTCCGACATCTCGCGGATCAGGTCCACGCAGATAGCCCGCCCTTCCGCCTTGGGGTCGGAGGCGTTTTCCATCCGCTCCACCATCCAGTCGGGCACGATGGTGCCGAACAGGTTGTTCTTGATGAAGCCGGCGGACTTGGCGGACGCGAAGGGCGCAACGCCGATCAGGAACTTGATCTTCCCCTTGAGGCCATGCTCCTCGATGCGCGCCAGATAGCGGCGCAGCACGTCCGTATCCATACAGAACTGGGTCTGGGAGAAGTCGGCCCCGGCGGCGACCTTCTTGGCGAGGCTCGTGGGCGCCCAGTCCGGCTTGGGATCCACCGGGGCGTCGGCCGCGCCGATGATGTAGTCGATCTTGCCGCCGACCTTGCGGCCGTGGGGCAGTTCGCCCTTGTCCCGGATATGGACGGCGGTGGCGATCAGCTGGGTCGAATCGTAGTCGAACACTGGCTTTGCATCCGGCTGGTCGCCCTTCTTCGGGTCGTCCCCGGTCAGCACCAGGATGTTGGGGATCCCCAGCGCCGCGGCGCCGACCAACTGGCTCTGCAAGGCGATCCGGTTGCGGTCGCGGCAGGTGAGCTGGAGGATCGGCTCGATGCCGTTGTCCATCAGGATTGAGGCGGCGACCATGGAGTCGAGGTGGGCTCGGGCGCTGGCCCCATCGGTGACGTTGACCGCATCGGCCAGCCCCTTCATCGACGCGGCGCGCTCCATCAGATCGTGCGGATCGGCGGAAAGAGGCGGCGTCACCTCGGCCGTCATCACGAAGGTGTTGGACTGGAGCTTGGTCTTAAGGGTCACTGAGCCGTCTCCCATTGGCGTCTTCTTGGGAGGCATCCTAGCCGCTTCCCTCCGCCGATCCAGACTTTCGCGATGAAGTTCGCACAACGAAAACGGGCGGCGCTTCACAGCGCCGCCCGTCCGTGTCCGCCGCGATGCGGGAGACGAAAGCCTTAGTTGGCGGCCACCGTGGCCGGCTTGCGCAGGGTGGGGTTCTGGCTCAGCACTTCACCGCTGGTCTTCTGGATGCTGACCAGGGCGGCGGCGGTGCGGCCGTCACGCATCGGATGACCCTTCACGACCACCTTCTCGCCGGCGACCAGCGAGCTCTTCTTGATGCCGGAGCGCAGCAGGGTGGACGGGCCTTCCGCCTCGAAGCCCCATTCGCCCGCCTTGCCGGACTCGTCGGTGCCGGTCACGTACAGCCAGGAATGCGGGTTGGTGTACTGGAACTCCTTCACCGTGCCGGTGACGGTGACGTCCTTCTTCATGTCGAACATGGCGATGGAATGGTGGGCCAATGCAGGCCCCGCAACCGCCACCGCGACCACGCCGAGCGCGACGAAAATCGACTTACCCATGGTGCTCTCCCAAATCTCTGCGTGCGCCCTTGGGTCGTTCTCTCGCCCGCCGACGTCTTTGCCGTTGACCACAAAATAATCACGACTGCCCCTTAGGGCAATGCGACCGCTTCGCGGGGCTCCTTGACGAACAGCATGACGATCAAGCCGGCCAAAGTGAATATCACTCCGACCACCACCCCGGCCCGGATGCTGTGGAAGATGCTGATGCAGATACCGATCAAAAGCGGCCCCATGAACGACGCTGCGCGGCCGGAAAGGTAGAACAGGCCGAAGAACTCATTGAGCATGGGCGGCGGGGTCAGCCGGATCATCAGCGCCCGCGTCGACACATAGCCCCCGATCACGCACACCGCACCGACGGCCTGGTTGATCAGGAACACCTTATCCGGAAGGCTGGCGAACATCCCCGGATCCGGATTCGGGCCGACGTTGATGAAGAAGACGCTCACCGGGGTGATGGAGAGCAGGATCAGGTTCACCAGCACCACCCCCGTGAGGAAGATGAGGGTGGTCGCCTTGGCCCCGATGCGATCGGCCAGCCAGCCGGCGATGATGGCGGCGAAGCCGGCGATGATGCTGTTGAACACCCCCTGCACGACCAGCTCCTGCGGGGTCCAGTGCAGCATGGCGGCCGCGAATATGCCCGTGAACATCATCACCGCCACGAAGCCCTCGTTGAAGATGATGCGCGCCACCAGATAGACGACGATGTTGCGGTACTCGCCGACCTTGCGCAGCGTCGCCCCCAGCCGCCGGAACCCTTCCCCCACCGCCTGCGGAATCGACAGAGCGGTTCCGGGGGTGTCCGGCGTGAATAGGAACAGCGGGATGGCGTAGAGGCCGAACACGATCGCCACCATCGGCCCGACGGCCCGCAACGGCTCGCTGACCGCCTTGTCGAGCCCGAACAGGGGGGTCGACGTCCACTCCCACGCCAGCAGATAGAACAGCAGCAAGGCCACGGCGGTGAGGTTGCCCACCGAATAGCCAAGGCCGCTGTAGAAGCCCACCCGCGACTTGGGGGCGACATTGGCCAGCATGGCGCTGGCGAAAATCTGCGAATATTCGAAGGCGATGAAGGACCCGAGCAGGCAGCCGATCACCAGCGGCAGGCCGGGGCCGACCGCCGGGGTGGCGAACCACAGGCCGGCCATGCAGGGCACGCCCAGCAGGGTGCAGGCGGCGAGCCAGGGCTTCCTTCGCCCTCCGGCATCGGCGATGGCGCCGGCGACGGGACCGCCCAGCACCAGCACCAGGGACGCCGCGGCCGAGACGAAACTCCACAACGCCGCGCCCTTTTCCGGATCGCCCACCACCTTGGTGGTGAAATAGGCGGAGAACAGAAAGACGTTGATCAGGGTCCAGTAGGGACTGCCGCCGGCGTCGTAGAGCACCCAGCCGATCCTGCCGAGCAGGCCAGCCTTAGCCTCGACCGCGGGCCTGCCCGCGGCTTGCGCCGCGACGTCGCCCGACACCGCCTCGGTCATGTTCCGCTCCCTGTTCTATTTTTGTGGGACGGATGATCGACAGATCGGCGACGCCCGGCAAGCCGTTTCGGTTCACCGCGAAAATCGGCCCGGGACGGCAGATGCGCCCAAACGCCACCGTCTTCCGAGGGGATAGAGTTTGAACCCCATCCTGCTATCCGTTAACACGAGCACGCCCTCAGGTTGAGAGATGCGCTTTGTCGGCCAATTTCGGTGATATCCCCGTCAGGACCAACCTGCTGATCGCCGCCAGCGTCGGCTTGCTCAGCGGCTTCTACTATTTCGTGCTGCCAATGTTCCTCCTGCCGGCCTCACCTCTGTTCGGGCTGCTGCTGATCCCGTCGGTGCTCGCCAGCAACACCTACTGGGCGATCATCCATGAAGCCCTGCACGGCAAGATCCACCCAACGCGCCAGGTCAACAACGCTCTTGGACGGTCCCTATGCGTGCTGTTCGGCTCGCCGTTTCAGCTCCTCCGGTTCGGGCACCTGATGCACCATCGGTTCAACCGTTCCCCGATCGACCGGGCGGAGGTCTTCACCGCTGGCGGCCCGAGCCGGATGGCGGTGGGCACCTACTACTTCAAACTGCTCGGAGGGCTTTACCTGCTCGAGTTGCTGGCGTCGCTCGTCGCGCTTTTTCCAAAGCCCTACTATCGGGCCTTCGTGCTCTGGGCCTTCGGAGAGGTCGCGCCAGACGGTCGGACCATGAAGGTCGCTGCGGAAGGGCAGCTTCTGGAACGTCCCGGGTACGGCCGTATGCAGTTCGACGGGCTACTCGTCGTGATGCTGTTCGGCGCAAGCTTCTGGCTCTACGGCGCCCATTGGTGGATGCTCGCCCTCACACTTCTCGGGCGGGCCTTCCTCGTCTCGTTCTTCGACAACGCCTATCACTATGGCAATCCCGTGGACGATCCGCTGGCCGGATACAATCTGCATCTGCCCCGACCGCTGGAACGCTTCATCCTCAACTTCAATCTCCACGCCACCCATCATCGCTATCCGCGGGCCCCGTGGTCGGTGATGCCGGCTGCCTTTAAACGGGACAAGGAGGCCTACCACCTACCTTACCTTCCCGCCGCCATTCGGCAGCTGAACGGCATGATCGATGAGCGTGAACTGGCGGGGTGACCCCGTCTCCCCCTGGCCGCCGGCGGCTGGCTAGACGCGCGCGACGATGGCCTCGCCCGCAAGAGCCGGGGAGGTCCATTCCTCGAACTCGGAGGGATGGATGAATTCAGGACGATACCAGGGTCTTGTCCGCGCATCGAACACGGTCGTCAGCCATTCCGATACGCGGCGGATCCGCGCGGAACGGGCCAAATCCCTGTGTACGCACATCCAGAGGGTGAGACGGGCGATGGGCGCGATGTCGAGCATCACCAACTCGGGCGCCACGGAGTAGACGGCCGTCGGCATAGCCCCGATCCCGGCTCCATGTTTAACCGCCAGCAGCGTTGCAGCGCTGGAATTTGCTTCGAAGGCGACGTTCGCCAATCCCTGGAATGCAGCGAACTTCAGCGCCCACTGATTCTTTTGCCGCTGCTGGGCGGCGTGGTGAACGTAGCGATGATCGGCCACACCACCCCACGAGGTCGGCACCCCGTAGGTGTCGAGATAAGACTGAGATGCGAACAGCGCATAGTGGAAGAAGGCCAGCGGCCTTGCGACCACCTCCGGATTCGTAGCTTCATCGAATTGGAGCGCGATATCGACGTGCCCGCTGACGACACTCTCCGGGTAGAAGCCGCAATCCAGCGACAGGGTGATTTTCGGGTTGATCCGCAAAAAGTCGGACAATGCGGGCGCAAGCACGAAACTACCCACCGCATCCGGCGCAACGATCCCGACCTGTCCTTCCTCCTCACGGTCCTTGTTGAAAACGAGACGCTCGATCGCGGAGGACGTGGATTCCATCGTCGACACATGATCGAACACCAACTCCCCCGCGGCGGTAAGCGTGAGGGTGCCGGCGTCGCGATGTAGCAACTTGGCTCCGAGACGGACTTCCAAGTCATCGATCCGGCGCGTCACGGTCGGCTGCGTCATGCCAAGGGCGCGGGCAGCTTGCGTGAAGCTCCGCAGCTGAGCGACAGCCCAGAACACCCTCAGGTCCGACCAATCGGCCCGCTGACGCGTGACGCCGCGAGGAGAAGCTTTTTTCTGAATGGGAGCCATACGCAAATCGTTAGTTCGTAGTGCGGCCTAACGCTCTACGAAAGGTCGTGGTTAAGCAAGCTTAAGATCTCTCCCGCATCCTTCTGATCCAAAGTGCCGCAGATCGATTCTGTATCCAAATTGAAAACAACATTGCCCTCTCAGCTGAGCATTCCAAGCGTCCTGGCCGCACTAGGGCTGGACATTCCTCGCCCGGAGGAACTGCAACCTGGGCGAGCCATCATGGCCGCCCTAATCGGCGAGGGCATCTCCTCGCTTGAGACAATCACCGCGATCTACAATCGCAACCCGCTTTGCTTTCTTGTGTATCGCGAGGATGGAAAAGTCACGGGCGTCGTAGCCTACCTGATGCTGCGACCTGCCGGCCTACTGGCGATCGCCACCGACAAGTTCGACGGCGTGACACCAGATGTCCAGTTGATCGCGGGCCCTGACGAGACCCCGCTCGCCGGCTACGGCTGGGCGCTCGCCGCCAAGTCGCGCAAAGCCGCCGCCGCGGTGCTGAACGGCCTCGACAAGGTGCGCACCGAGCTGCACCCCGCCATTCCCTTTTTCGCTCGCGCCGCCACCCCGGACGGACGGCGGGTTCTCTGCGGGCGGCTCCGCTACCTGCCGTTCCCGCGGTCGAACACGGGCCTGCTCTGGTCCGCTCCCATTCAGCCCGAGACGAAGGACGCGCCATGAACGCGATCACCAAACCGTCGCTGCTGAACGCCAAGGCCCGCTATCGACCGCCTGTGGAGGTGTCGGTGGCCCACACCCTCAACGACGTGATGCAGGTCATCGCCATCCGCTCGGTGGTCTATATGTCCGAGCAGGACTGTCCCTTCGATGAGGAGTACGATGGCAACGACTTCGTCGCGACCCACCTGATCGCACGGGTGGGCGGTCAGCCGACCGGGGTTGTCCGCATCCGTTGGTTCGCCGACTTCGCCAAGCTGGAGCGCCTGGCCGTGCTGAAGGATCATCGTGGCGGCCGGGTGACAAGCAGCCTGATCGAGACCGCCTTCGCCATCGCCGCCCGCAAGGGCTATCGGACCATGGTGGGCCACGCCCAGCCGCGGCTGGTGCCCTTCTGGATCCGCAAGTATGGCGGCCGGGTGCGTGTTGGCCGCGAGAACTTCCTGTTCTCTGGCTACGAATATACCGAGATGGAAATCGACCTTAAGCCTCCCGAGGACGCCTTGAACATCGACAGCGACCCGATGGTGCTGGTCCGCCCCGAGGGCGACTGGGACCGTCCGGGGGTGCTGGAGCGTTCGGCGGAGCGGGACGCAGCGGAATAGGCCCATGCAATCCGTCGCCTCCTACACGGATCTCGACGCAGGCCCCAAGACCGCTGTGCCGTGGCTGGTCTGCATGGAGACGCAAAGGTTGCATTTTGCCCCGGAAAGCGGCCAAGTTTCCCCGTCCTTCTACGTCAAGGTGGAGGCGTGTCGGAGGCTCCTCGCCCACGCGCGGCAGGAACATTGGCGGGTCATTCACGTTCATCGCCAGCGCTCGGAAACGCCCTCGGGCCGATCCGATCCGGAGCTACGTCCCATCGACGGCCTCGCCCCCCTGCCGACGGAGCGGGTTTATGTCCGCTACGGCTCACGCTCTCTCGGTCTCGCCAATGATCCGTTCTGGCGTGACGCCGCTACCGCATGTGGCGCACGGATGATTATGGTCGGCCACCTCAGCCTACAGGGGATCGTAGAAGTGAGCGCAACTGCGGCAGAGGCCAAGGTCGAGCTCGCGATCGTCAGCGATGCGGTCTGGCGCCGGGCGGCGGAAGCGCCGTTCGCGGACCAGTCCCTGCCCCTCGTCACCTTGAAACGCCTGCGCGCGATGCGCCCCCCCGGGGAAGACGACCGCTATTCGCCCGCCAACACGGGCTAGCTGGCGAACTCGACGTAGGTGTGGCTGTCCAGCAGGTTCAGCCCGAGCAGTTCCACCTCGCTCCGAACCCCCGCCGCATAGGCCTGGATAAGGTTGACGTTGTACTGCACCGCACCGTCCGAAAGGTCGGTCAGGAAGGCGTCGTTGGCGAGGGCCAGGGGGCCGATGTCCGCCTTCACCGCTTCGGCCAGCAGATAGCCGACCGCAGCGGCCTTCGTGCCTATGCCGTTCGATCCGTCGAGGCCGTAGGCGGCGAAATAGTCCGCCCGCGTCGCCGCCTGCCCGTTGACCGTCACCGCGCTATTCAGGATCGCCCCGACCTTGGCGTCCGTGGGCGTCGTGCCGAAGATCTGCGTGTAGGCGGTCTTCACCGTCTGGCTGAGGTTGAGGCTTCCGTACGCCGCCTGGAAGGCCGCAGCGCCCTCCCCCAGCTTCCCCAGGTTCTGGGCGAAGTTGATGTAGCGGTTCTCCAGGTTGAACTTGGCGTAGTAGGCGTCGTTCAAATCGTTGGCGTTGTCCGTGCTGTTGACGAGGTAGTCGAGCCCCGCCGAGGTGGGGATACGGCCGGTGAAGAACTGATAGCTCAAGGTCGCCACCGAGGTGGTGTCAGCCGCATAGCCATGCAGGGTGTCGAGAGCCGCCGCCAAGGTGGTCGTCCCGTTGTCCACCCGCGTCGCCAAGGTCTGCAACGCCATCGCATCGGCATACAGCGAGTTGGCCGCGCTCGCCCCGTCGGGGAGGATAGTGGTCGCGCCCTTGGCGATGGCCGCGGCCGGAGTCATCCGCAGCACATAGGTGAAGGCGGACTGCAGAGTGGTCAGCGAACCCACAATCGGCGCGTTGACCGTGGGCGCCCCGTACAGGGACTGCACCCCGGAGATGTCGTCGCTCGTCAGCACCCCAGCCGTGTTCTGGCTGTTCAGGCTGGCGTACATCACTGCCGACATCAGGCTGGAGTGGCCAAGGCCGATGGCGTGCCCGATTTCATGCACCGCCACGCTGTAGAGCTTCGTGCCGACATAGGCGTCCACGTCGAACATGATCTGCGCCGTCTGCATCCGGCTGCCGCTGCCCCAGTACTGGGTCTGGGCGAGAGTGCTGGAGGAGCCAGGGGTCGCGTAGCCGTCAATATTGACGTTGCCGACGCGGATGTTGACCGTCGCGGCGTCGGTGGTTTCGACGAAGCGGATATTGGCGACGGCGGTCCAGGCGTTGAACGCCTGCTCAATCGTCGTCTTGTACTGTGCAGCTATGCTGGAGTCGAAATCGGTATATCCGCTCGGCATAGAGGAGCTGGCGAAGTTGTAGTCCGCGAAGCTCCAGGTGACGGTCACGGGGGAGCTGGACGAGCTCCACTTCAAGCCTTCGAAGGTCGCCATGGGTCGCTCGTCGAACCGGGACGACGCATTCAGCGACGTCCGTGCAGACCCCAGCCTGTCAAAACATGTTTAGCGCACCGTTACAGCCTTGACCTAAGAGGTGAAATGTCGCGGTCAGCGCGTGTCGCCGGCGAGATAGGCGGTGACGGACGCAAGCTCCGCGTCGGTCAGCTCCACCCGGGTGAACCAGGGCATGGAGGCAAGACCGCGGCGGACGACGGTGGTCACATAGACCGGCTGCAGATCCTTCCGCGCAAGCAGCAACGCCTTCTCGGGGCCCAGCCTGCGGCCCAGCATGAAGGTCCCCGCCCCGCCCTGGAGATGGCAGATGGCGCAGTTCTTGGCGAACATGGCCTTGCCGTCGGGCGCGGCCGCGGCAAAGGCCGCTCCCGGCGCGAACGCCAGGAGGGCCGCCGCCGCCGCGAAGAGGGCGCGCGCCCGGCTCACCGACCGCGAACGAACTTCAGCACCGGATCGGACAGGGACTTGTCGTCGGTGCCGATGGAATAGGTCTCGGAGATGTGGGAGTGGCCCTTCAGGTCGATGAAGGTCGGGCAACGCTTGGCCTTGCACAGGGCGTCACGCAGCTTCAGGCTCTGCACCCGGAACGGCTCGGGATCGAGCTCGGCGAGGTTCACCAGCAGCTTGACGTTGGTCTTGGTCAGCCCCGGCAGCGACGCCGTCTCCGGGTATTTGGACTTGTCATCGCCATAGTAGGCCGGGGTCACGTTCGGCCCCTCGCCGTCGTAAATCTGGCCCGAGGACAGAACCGCCCCGCGCACGCCCGGCCCCGACTTCGGCTGCAGTTCCTTGCGCGCCACATAGTCGGCGACATGGACCGCGCCCACCGAATGGCCCCACAGATAGACCCGGTTCGGATCGCCGCCGTACTGGGCGATGTTCTCCTTGATCCACTTCACCGCCGCCCCGACGTCTTCGCCGCCGGAGGGGAATTTATTGGCGGGCGCCAGGCGGTAGTTGATGGTCACGCCGATCAGGCCGTTCTTGGCCGCCCAGGTGCCGATGTTGTCATAGTAGGGCGAACCGGGGCGGCCCTTGGATCCGCCGACGAAACCGCCCCCGTGCACGAACACGATCACAGGCTTGGCTCCCGCCGTCTTGGTCGCGGGGGTGAAGACGTCGAGGCGATGCCGCTCGTTCGGCCCGTAGGCCAGGTCGCGGCTGACATAGGTCCCGGCGTACATGTCCTTCGGGACGAGGGCGGCGTAGGCGGCCGTGGTCTTCTGCGCCTCGATGCGGGGGCCGAGTTCCTTCAACGTCGCCGCAACGTCGGGCGGAATCTGCGCCATCGCCGCGCCCGCCATGAGCGAAGCCGCCGCAGCAGCCATCCCCAACCAACCCAACTTCATCACCTTCTTCTCCGAGAAGCCCTGCCTACTAAGCGGCGCATACCATCAGCTTTCCGACCGATCCGCTAGAGCGTGGCCGTGGAACCTCCAGCGTCCGTCAGCGGTATCGCCGGTCGGCCTCGTCGATCCTTACATCGTTGATGGAGGCGTCCCGCCGCCGCATCAGGCCGGTCTCGTCGAACTCCCAGTGCTCGTTGCCGTGGGAGCGCCACCACTGGCCGCCGGCGTCATGCCACTCGTACTCGAACCGTACGGAAATGCGGTCGTCGGTGAAGGCCCAGAGCTCCTTCATCAGCCGGTAGTCCAGTTCCTTGGCCCATTTGCGTTCCAGAAAGGCGACGATCACCGCCCGTCCCTTGAAGAACTCATCCCGGTTCCGCCAATCGGAGTCCTCGGTGTAGGCCAGCGACACCCGCGCCGGATCGCGGCTGTTCCAGGCGTCCTCGGCCATCTTCACCTTCTTCAAGGCGGTTTCGCGGGTGAAAGGCGGACGGACGAAGGTGGGGCCCGTGGCGGAAATTTCTGGCATCTGCTTCCTCGTTAACTGCGCCGGTTAACGGAGTTTACCGGGCGATCGGCGAGATAATCACCTGTTAACCTTCGCCGTGATCGACTCGCCGGATCAGGACTGGGGCGAATCATGGCCGGGGCGACGAACCAAAGGGTGCGTACCGCGCCCGTCATTGCCTTTCCCGCCGCGCGAATGCCAGTCGCCCAGCCGCTGCTTCCGTCCGCGGAAGCGCTCCTGCCCTACCTGCAACGCATCGACACCCGCCGTTGGTATTCCAACTTCGGCCCGCTGATCACCGAACTCGAGTCCCGCCTCGCCGAGCGCCTCGCGCCTCCGAGCAGCGTGGTCACGGTCTCCAGTGGCACCCAGGGCCTGATCCTCGCTCTGAAGGCCCTCGGCGCGCGCCGAGGCAGCCTGTGCGCCCTGCCCTCCTGGACCTTCGTGGCCACCGCCCAAGCGGTGCTGCAGGCCGGCCTGATCCCCTGGTTCCTCGATGTCGATCCCGAAACCGGGATGCTCGACCCGGTCCACGTCCGCAGCCGCCTACGGGTGGCGCCGGGTGAAGTCGGCGCGGTGATCCCCGTGGCCGCCTTCGGACATCTGCCGGACCTCGAAGCCTGGCGCACCTTCCGCCGCGAGGCGGGCATCCCCGTGCTGGTGGACGGCGCCGCCGCCTTCGACGCGCTCGCCGGCGCGCCTGTGCCGGTGGTGGTCAGCCTGCACGCCACCAAGGCCCTCGGCGTCGGCGAGGGCGGCTTCGTCGCCGCCGACGACCGCGCCTTCCTCGACCGGGTGCGTCAGACGAGCAGTTTCGGCTTCAAGGGCAGCCGCGAGGCCTGCGTCCCGGCCACCAACGCCAAGCTGAGCGAATACGCCGCCGCCGTGGGTCTCGCCGGCCTCGACGTCTGGCCGGCCACCCGCGCCCGCTTCATGCTGGCTGCCCAGACCCTGATGATGGCTATGACCGACGCGGCTGAGGTGGGGTTCCAGGCGGGCTGGGGAACGAGCTGGATCTCCAGCGTCTGCACCGTGAAGCTGCCGGAGGGCGCGGTGGACGCCGTGGCCAGCCAGCTCGCCCGCGAAGGGATCGACACCCGCCGCTGGTGGGGCGACGGCTGCCACACCAGCCCGGTCTTCTCCAGTTGCCCCCGCGACGTGCTGCCGGCGACCGAGGCCCTCGCCAACGCATCCCTCGGCCTGCCCTTCTCCCAGGACCTGGACCACATCGCCGCCAACCGCATCGCGACGGCGGTGCGGCGGGGGCTGGCGCGGGCGTAAGACCCTAAAGTCAGGCTGAGGCTTCGAGCCATCTGGCGAACATGCGCCGATAGTTGGCCTCCAACTGGCGGGTAAAGGCGGCCTCGTCGCAATAGGGAGAGGCGTCGAACCCGGGCCGTACGCGGCTGCGAAGTTCATTCAACACTGAATAGTCAGCCGTCAACTCGAGCGCCCGCGCGACGTAGTGATCCCAGCTTTCGGCGACCAGTTCCTGCAGTCCGCACGGCAGGAGCAGCGGCAGGGGCGTGCGCGAATAGAAGTCCTCCCCCTTGAGGACCAGCACCGGGACGCCGTTGGACAGGGCGTCGCAAGTCGTCGTCCCCCCCGGGCAGGGTGAAGGGTCGAGGCAAAGGTCGATGTCTTGGAACTCGCGCGTATAGTCCGTCCCGGTCGTGTGGCCGCGAAATTCGATCTGAGCCGGGTCCACGCCATGGGCCGCGAAACGCGCCTGCGTCACCCGCTGCAGCACCGGGTCGGTGAAATAACGGTACTTGAGGACCAGCCGATCCGATGGCCTCGCGCGCAAGATCGCCCCCCAGGCGGCGACCGTCGCATCGCTCAGCTTTGCGGGATGGTTGAAGGAGCCGAAGGTGATGTAGCCGTTGGCGAGGGCCGGCGTCGGGGTCGGCGGCAGCCGGTGAGGCGAAGGGCGGTATGGCCCCATGATCTCGCCCGTCCGCCAAATCTCCTCGGTGAAATAGGCCTCGGTTCCCGGAACATCCATGGAATCGGCGTGCATGACATAGTCCATGCACTCCAGCCCGGTCGTCTGCATGAAGTTGATGCAGCTGATCTGCACCGGCGCCGGACGGTAGGCGAACACCCGCAGACGGTTGTAGGCGGAGTGTCCCCACACATCGACCAGTATATCGATGCGGTCCTGGCGGATCATCTGGGCGGCCTCACGATCGGAAAGACCACCGATGCTCTTGATCCGGCATCCGTCCGGGATCGCGCGCTCGATGTCGCGATTGTTGCAGTAGAGGAAAACCTGCACCGCCTGCGGATCATGGGTCTCGAACATCGCGGACGTGGTGGGGGCGACCTGATTGTTCGTGAAGCTCGGGGCGACATAGCCGATGCGGAGTCGCCTGTTGGCGGAGCGGTTGTTGGGGAACGCCGCCGGCAGGGGATCGTCCACTTTCGCGTACCGCTCAGCCCATCGACGCGCCTCCGCCGACACCTCCGCCATGCGGTTTTCAACATGGAACAGCGGATAGAGCAGTAGCTGGTGCAGATTGGACGTCGGAAACAGTTCCAGCGCCGCCCGGAACATATCGACGGCTTCCTGCATGCGGCCCTGATGCTGCAGGGCCAAAGCATAGTCGCACATCAGGTAGACGTCAGGACTGTCGAAATCGATCGCCCGGCCGATGCACAGGCTCGCCGCGGCGGAATATTGCCCATGAAAACGTCTGCCGATCTCGGCGCAATAGGTCCGGTCGTTGCCGAAGCGCGCCATGTCCACGCCCGCGCCCCGCATGAAGGCCACAGCGTGGATGTTGCGCGCCTCGTCCAGAGTCCGGCGCGCCAGTTCTGCCTGCCCCCCGGCGTGAAGGGCGCTGTAGAGCCAATAGCGCGACTCGAAATCGGCAGGCTTGGACAGCGCCACACCCTGGAAACGCGCCGCCGCCAGGGCGAATTCGCCCGATTGCATCGCGGCGCGGCCCGCCGCCATCGGATCGACGGGGCTGGAGCCCTGCGATGCGGCCAACCCGGTCATGACGGCTCCCTCGAACTTCCCGCCTGAAGGTCGCGGAGCTTGATTTCGGAGTTGTTAACCATACCCGCGACGGCACCTCGCAGGGTCGCCGGATCGTCATGCAGCAGGCGCTGCAGGATCGATCCGCCCGTCCCCGCGTAGGGCGGCAGGAAGGCGAGCTCCATGCCCGCCTGAGCAAAGGCGTCGGGCTCGTACAGGTCCCGCCCGCCGGGGGCGTTGAGATAACGATCCGCCCCGGTTCGGCGAGCGATCTCTATGATGCGATCCTGGCCTCGGACGTGGTCGGGGATGTGGAGCGACGACGAGCGGATCGTCCGCCAGGGCAGATCCAGCACGCCAGTCACCGCCGCGAGGAGGTCCACGATGTAGTCGGCCGGCCGCCCTTCCAACCGGCGCATCCGATCGAGGACCCCGCCCATGCCGTCCACGTTCGGACCATCAAGCGCGAACGGCCGCAGACGCTCGGCCATTTCCGCCTCTGCGCTGCTGGGAAATTCGAGATCGCGGATCAGGACATCCTGAGGGGCCGGCCGCAGGGGCAGCGTCAGCCAGCGCACATCGCCGTTGCGGTCGGTCAGCTTGTTCCTGTGCACCCAACCGCGTCGCGGGAATTGAACACAGTCATAGATGACGAACAGGTCGCTCTGCGCGAGTAGCCGGAAATAGCCCGCGTAGGGCAGAAAGTAGGGCTGCATGATCGCAACGGTGAAGGGCATGCGCGTCCTGCCCGGCTTCAGTCGTCGATCCTGGCGGCCGGATAGACGGCCGCCAGATCGCGGCCGGTGGGGAAGTTCTCGACCATGAGGTCGGTGCGATAGGAATATTTGTACGGCGTCGGATAGCCGTGCTCGACATAGGTCGGCTCCGCGGCGTTGTTGAACCGGCCGCTGAAGGCGATGCGCACCAGGCCGTCGCCAGTCTCCCCCGTGCGGTGCACCAGGAAAGAGGAGAAGACCACCACATCCCCCAACTGCATTTCGAGGGGGCGGTAGAGATCGTCAGTGATGCGCCGATCGCTGACCGTCGGGGTCATGATGTGGTCGGCCGTGTCCAACAGGCCGAGCAGGTGGGATTTCGGAACCACCTCCAGCGGGTGCGAACGAAGCGTCACCGGCGTGGTGGGAATCCAGAAGACAAGGCTGTCGAGGCTGCCCTGCATACTCCGCCAATCCTGATGGGCGGGCGATTTGTGATAGCCGCCGGGAATCTTCAGGGCGTCCGACATGATGTGGTTGGAGACCCGCGTGGACACGACCGGAAAGTCGAGCCCCAGGGCCTTCACGATCCGCATGATCGGCTCGGAGATCAGCATCCGGTGCGCGGACGGCAGCATCTGGGTCAGGCGCGCCGTCGAGATGTAGATCGCTACGTCGGCCCGCAGCAGGCTGGCGGCGTTCTGCAGGAAGGCTTCCCGCGTCCCGGCGCCGTCGACCGGCAGACCGAGTCGGCGAAGCTGGATGGCGAAAATCTCGCCCATCTCGGCATTGATCGCCGCGAGTTCGGCCGGGTCGATCACACCCCGGACAACCTGATAGCCCTCCGCCAGGAAGGCCTCACGATCGACGGCGGCGTCCTCGCTCTGAAGACTGCGGAGCGCGGTCATTGGGTGTCTCCTCCGCTTTCGCAGATGCAATAGATGCTGGCGCACAGGTCGGGGTAGCGCTTGCCGAGCTGGAAGCAGCCTTCCAGGTAGTCCTCGCCGATGGCCCCGTCGGCGATCAGCTTGTCGAACTGGAAGTTGGCGAAGGGCTTGAAGAAGACCCCGCCGCTGGCGGCGACGGACAGTCCAGCCGAGTGCACATGCCCGACGAGAGCGTCCAGATTGTAGGTGCGTCGGTGCCCGTGCAGATACTCGCCTTCGGTCACCGCCGTGGGCTCAGAGATCAGCCCCATCGCCACGGCGATCTGACGCGACGCGGCGTGGGCGTTGGGCACGACCAGGAACAGCCGCCCCCCCGGCGAGAGCCAGCTCCCGATCCGCCGCAGCAGCTCCACCGGTTCGTCCATATGCTCCAGGGTGTGGATCAGGAACACCGCATCGAACCTGTCGGCCGGCGCGAAATCCTCGAACCGGCTGAGCACGAACTTCACCCGCTCCGGGGCGGCGGCGCGGGCGGCGGCGATCAGGTCGCTGGAGCCCTCCACCGTGGTCAGGTCGTCGTAGAGGGCGGCCAGCCGCTTGGTGAACTCGCCCTCGAAGCAGCCAAGCTCCAGCGCCCTCCCCTTCGGCAGGTCCGGCTCGAAGGTCCGCAGCATGTAGGCGTGCATGCGGTAGTCGAAGTCGTAGGCGTAGCGCCGGTCCGCCGTGTCGGCGAACTCGGCGTTGAGGTCGCGCGACGGGTCAGCCCTGGTCACGGCGATACATCCGGTTGTCAGGGGGCTGGTACCATTCGTCCAGGGTCGCCGGAACGCGCGCGTTGTAGCCCACCACCTGCCGCGCATGCGGCCGCAGCGTGTCGGCCCGCGCGTAGCCGAGGGCTCGGGGATAGTCGAACTGCTGCTTCATGAAGGGCTTGCAGTACATCGGCGTGACCGAGCGGCGGGGGCCATCGGTGCGGTTCTCGCCCCCCGCGTGCCAGAGGTTGGAATCGAACACGAGGACGCTACCGGCGGGGCCAAGCGCCTGTTCGGCGACGGCGAAGAAGGCGTCCTCGGAGGGTTTCTCGGCCAGCCGGTGGCCGCCCGTCATCATGTAGGTCGCGCCATTGTCGGCAGTGAAGTCGTCCAGCATCACCAGGGTGTTCAGCAACAGCGGCGTCTCCCCCGAGAAGGAGCGGATGTCCCGGTGGATACGCTGGGCGTAGGAGGTGTGCCCGCGCGTGTTGATGGCCCCGCCGAAGGAATTGAGGATGTAGCGGCCGCCGAAGTGGCGCTCGAAATAGGGCTGCAGGGGCTCGCTGGCGTCG